>Ga0163217_1089841_pt1 | contig 11831 bp, 7 predicted proteins | sample SynspAceP_FD_185933 | JGI IMG/M metagenome (GOLD analysis project Ga0163217, IMG submission 185933) | Saline lake microbial communities from Ace Lake in Antarctica - Synechococcus sp. Ace-P (PacBio error correction) | ecosystem: Environmental > Aquatic > Non-marine Saline and Alkaline > Saline ... | reverse complement strand
GCAAATTTAAACCGGGTTTACTTTCTATTACTTTCCAATTTAAACGTGCAGCCAGTTTAAGTCTATGTTGTCCTAAGCCGATTCTTCGATACAAATTATGAGTAGCACTGTTCTAAGGCAAAAAATTTTTCGGAAAAAAACTATATACGGCAGCAAATTATTATTTTTACTGCGAATAATTTATATAAAATCAATGTTCTGTCGATTACGAATAATTGGATCTATGCGGCATAATCCAAAGGCAGGTGCTGCCCAATTATTGAATTTACTATGTATTAGCAGGGATTTAGGAACAGCTTTAACTGAAAGGGTTGAAGAATCAAATGATCAGTACTCAGAACTCAATAATTATCCATTTCTTCAAAAATCTGTTTGAGTATATTCATCGGATGAGAGATAATTAATTCCGTTGCCAAAGTTGATTAAGAAATTTTAGTCATTAAGGTGTCTCTTATTAAACCGACTATCAATTTGGCTCATACATTTAAAGGCCATTTCCCTACCCAAATTTCGGTCGAATTCAGTTTTTTTTCGTCGGAATGTGTTGTCATTATATTCATATTCTCCCAAATAGCTGAGATGTTTTTTTGTTAAGTCCCAAAAAGTATAAAGCAGAGATCTTCTTAGTTTGAGAGCCGTAAAGAAACTCCATATATACGCTGAAAAGCTTCAAGTTTTTCAATTTCAGGCGGTGGCCGTATCTAGTACCATAATAATTGATTACTTTGAATTAGTCTGTGACACTTCAGCTTGGTGTCTGACTTAAAAGCGAATTTCATCAGCAACTTTTTTCAGAACTGTTTGTTGGAAGGTAATCGGTTACGATTTGCATTATTCATCAGTTTACCCAAACCAATTGGTGTCAGCTCGACAGATCATTGGTTCTATTTTTTATCTTCCAAATTTAACTTTAAAAAGGCTTATGCTTAAAAAAGGTTTTGGATTTTTCTATGAGGCAGCCTTTGTAATTACCGGCCTGCCCTTTCTTTCGCTTTTTCTTTTTAAATCGGTGTGTTATTTTATCAAGCTCCAGAATTAGAATGTATTTCCAAGGTGCGTTCATCCATTTTGATTAAGTTTCAATCCTTCTTGGAGCTGTTTTCCAGATTTAAATTTTGGATTGCTCAGCAACTGTTGATATGCCGCCCTGGATAGGTTGTTCTTCCGATATGTGTGTTGCTTGCGTTTGAATTTTCTTCAAAGGAAGATTGTATCAATTCTCGTTCTGTTGCATATTGTTTTGAGAATACTCCCGTCTTGTCTGTTCATTAATCGATGCGTTTTTTATGATATTGTTCAGGCAAATAGTCGTCGCCCAAACTACTTCCTTTATAATATTCCTTATGGTCTAAGGAATATTCGGTTACCCTTAACCCGTTACTTTTACTTACATTGAAACTTGGGGTTATATTCCTTGTGTTCAATTCCCTTTATAACTCTGTTGTGATTCTTGGAATTAGAGATAGATTTTACGAGATGGTATTGAAGGTTAACTTCATTGAGGTTTATCCCCGGTTCGAAAAGCCTTTTCATCTCTTTCTGGGTAATGGATTGCTTTTCTTTGTCATTTGTTATCCTCTAGCTAGGATAAAACTGTATTTAATTTCCCAGTTTTCCGTAGCTAAGCGTTTCACTTTCGTCTTGCATTTAATCACTTGCTGTCGCTTAACCATTCTCCGCGAAATTTTACCCTATTGGCAATGATTTGGAATATGCTAATGTTCTTGATCCTTATGTCGTACATGAGTATTATATGGGTTGTCATCGAAACCCATGTCCTTTAGGTAATTCGCATCCTAAGGAGTAGCGAATTGCTTATCGCTCAATGAGTATCCTCACATAGCAGGTTCACGAAACATTGATATACGCCTTTCCCATTCTGTGGGGCTCAAGCTGTACTAACTATATTGAATTGCTTGTCATTCAATAGTTTTTCACATTAAGAAATTGTTTGGTCCGCGGATGTAAAATCCCATTTCCTTGCTGACCTTTTTTTTCGTTTTGGGCCAACTCCATAAGAAATCTCTTCCTTTAATCTGCCTTTGCTTCCATTGTTTACAAGTGAATTTGTTTTGGACATTGCAGAAGTACTTTGAAGTTTCTAAGGGAGCAAGTAACATTAGTTCGAGGTTGTTCATTCCAATGTGCTTTTTGGTCAATTTGGTTTGATATTGTTTCGATTCTACAGATTTCTACAAAAAGCTTTCTGTCTCTCTCTATTCTTTTTCTATGGCAGTAACCTCCAGTCGTTTCAAGGCGTTAAAATCAGGAATGAACGCCCAAGTGCTGCAATCTTTCGGAATAGCCGTTAGGTATTATTGATACCGTTTCATCCTTACATTTGACGCTGAATAGCTTTCATTTGATATTTTCATTATTTTTTGGGCTTCGCATATCCAAGGGTTTGGGGAGTAATTCCACAAGCTGCGAAAATAGTGAGCAGTTTTGGTCTTGCCAAAAAACATGGCTTGGCGTCACCGAACTCCGTATATTAAAATAGGTTTGATTCAAATTTCAGTTTCTTTTATTTCATTTTACGAAAGAAGCAGTTCTCATCGCTTAATGAGTTTCATTGATATTATTCAGGATGAAACAATTACCCTTCCGCCGAGTGCAATCGTCTTCAACAACCCTTTATTCCATCCAGGGCAAATTGAATTGGTTTTTTAAGTCGGTTACTTGAATTTTGTTGACCAAATCTGCGATGGTCAACAATTCTTCTGCGGTTGAAACATCTCCAACGTGATTTTTGGAATAACGGAATCCTTGCTTTTGATTGACTTCTACGAACATATTCCTTGGGAGTCGCGTCAATCGTCCATGATAAAATATTTTTCGTTTTCATGATGCAGTGGTTTATGAGATTTACCTTATTGCACAACCTAAATGGCATTGGAACAAGTGTGTGTGTGTGTGTGTGTGCAACATTTGGTGTATGGGTAACGCTTAAAAAATTCAACTTTCTCTTCGCTCTCGCGCTCTCTCTTCCTGGACTAAGAATCGCTTATCTTTTGCACAAGTTGCTCTTGACCCTTTAGTTTACAAACTGCAAGGCAAGCATACCAGCAATTTAACACTGGAGTGCTGTAACAACAAATACTGTACAGCATATTTGAAACAAATGTTATGAGGGGGATTTGGAATACGGGAATGCGATAAGGGTGAAAAGTCTTTCGCTTTTCAACCTTTATTCCTCGTTTTTTAAAGCGGGTGTTACAAAACATTCAGTATTGGAAACTTCGCAGAAAGGATTGTGGTTTAGGGAAAGGAAGACTTAAGTCTGGTCGAAAGACTAAGGGGGTTTAGTCCGTCCCTTAGCACAAAAAAGAAAGTTACAAAAATTACCCGGATAGCAAGATATCCATGCTAAAGAGCTATAATCAGTTATAGCATAGTTCCTATGGTGCACATATAATTGCTATAGTCATATGAACCTATGTATAGTGGGAATTAGTGTAGATAAACTCTATACAATTTGAGAATAAACTTTTGGTGAACGTTTCACTCAAAGGAGTGACTTTTATGGTGAGAATAGAATCACCACATTTCCATAGCAATGTAAATTTTAGACACCTAAAAAAAGGAAAATGAATTAAAATTGATCGTTCGACAATGACGGTCAAACGACCTTAGTCCAATTTATTAGCAGTAATAAGAGGTTGTTCATAACTTAATTTCAATCAAACCCAAGCGCCTTCAATTTCTGTGCGGCCATCGTATTTTGTATTTTCTGAGATAACGCTGCTGAATGCCTTCTTTCCGAATTTATGTCCTGAAATTTCATAATCAATGAAATTATTCCATCTCAGATAGGATTGGTACAAAAAGCGCGTTCTTACAAGTTGAGAAACTAATTAATTTATACCTTTTTCCAAAGTGTGCCTCTTTAGATGGTTACCCCGTTTATTGTTCAATTTCCCTTTTTGATGAAAGTCCTAGGCCCCATCCCCCAAGGTTCCTTGATACCGTTTATTAGAAGGTAAAGGAACCGATTCTGGGGCGTGCACATTATATTTCGTTTAAAACTTCCTTCACCTGTTTGCGCAATGGAATTACGGACGGCCTGAAGTTTCTTTTGACCGAATATTTTTAAAAAACCCCTCATTGTCCACAACTCAGGTCGAATCCTCGGATATCGGAAAACCGAAGCAGTCAAACAACCGATGACAATAGAATCCTTTACCTTTTCCAGGCGTCTTCATCAAACTTTACAATACAACAGCAGCTTATGTGCTGTACCTCATCCAAGCAGTTAAATACAATATGAGTAATTCTTCTTATTACCCAACCTTTGAAGGCCGTAAATCGATAGAGTTCTGATTCTATTTCTGCGGCATGCGATCTACTGTTAGAAAGGCCTTTAGGTTTCTTGACTAATTTTGCCAATGGTATTGTTTTTTCATTACGACCTCCATTTTTTAAAGGGGCATGGTATAAGCCCAAATAATTCCGTTCCATTCATTGATAGAAATTGGTAATTCGGAACGCATTAAAATCTATGAATATATCCAGGAAAATTCCTGAAACCTTCAAATTGCTTTTTAATTTTTAAAGAGATGTGTTAATCCTTGATAACGTCTTTGACTACCTTTTTCCCTTTTTACTCTTGAATAATGCTGCAATTTCAGTTAAAAAAATCTTCAACAGGTTTGTATTTATTAGAGGGTTTCCCATTCTTTCAAATTGCTTTTTTTTAATATAATTTTTGAGGAAAGACGTTTACCTTGTTTCGAATAAGAAGAAATAATCTGATTGGCCAAAGTAATCATTTGGGTCAATGCAGAATATCAAACCCATTCTTGATTTTTGAGAAAGGATTTTTCTTTGTTCAATTGTTTGGAATTGTGGGAATTTTCGATTCCGGGTATCGATTTGAAATTCTAGATTACGATTTCATGTATCGTTAATTGGATACTAATGGGTTCCATTTAGGTTGGAATTATCCAGATATATTAAAACTTATAATTGTACATCAGCGTGCCGCATTTCGATGCCGCATTGTTGGCCAAATTAGTGTTTTATGTTGTAAAATAAAATTTATTCTCTCGTAAGAATTACTGATGATCAGTAAACAATAAATGTATGTTGAATGAAAAGTAATTACAGGGGCAGCCATCCCGGTCCGGACCGCTAATAAACAAGGCCCTACAGATGTGAGGGCTTTTTAAGTTTAGCATTGCACGTAGATAGACGCATATTTTTTATCAATGTTTCACCGATGTAAATTCCTGTAGATACTATGCAGACCTGAAGACGTCCCTGATTTCACGGATCAAGAGACAATTGTTGTGTTTAATGCAAAATTGTAGTTAATCTATTAAAAGAAGAATTCTACGTTTTTGACTCCTCCTGGAATTGCGCCACTAAAGCTTTTTATTTTAGACATGGACGATTCTGCAATGCATTTGTGATTGTTTAGAAAATAGTGAGGAATAGATCATATTAGTTGAGCGTTATGGTGTTGCCGATGGTGTTGCAACGCCTAAATTCCGTATTTTCTACATCTATTAACAGATGTGCCCAGTTTTTGTATAGGCGGATCTCTATGGCGTCGCCGTATTGAATATGTATCCTGAGTCCTGGACCAGGTCAGAAGGCAATCCTTTATTATCTGGATATTGATGAAATTAATTATCCTGCTTCTTGGTGTATGGGGTTCTCTGTCATTATCCTTGGAGCTTAGTACAGATAAATCTACATGCGGGGGCCAAAATAGTGCTTTCTTGTATCCCGTATGAGAACCTTTTGGACGATGTCCTGTTTCGAAGTGGCTTATTAATAGTTCAGGTAGTATAAGATTTAATAGTCCAAAGCAATCTCAAATTGCCATAATCGTTTTCTTGCCAAAGATGGGACTCCAATTTCAATTCACACACAATTTTAGGATGTGAATCACTTGACTTCCTCACATTGTTTTGGTTTCACTTGGGACTACCTGTCAATATATATAGTATATATTTATATATTACTTGCTTAGAAAGGTTTGATTATCCATTAATGTGAACTTCAAGAGAACGGGGAGAAGCACTAATCTTATAGTCCCATTTCCTAGTTTTCAACAGAAAAATGATGTTATTAGTAAAGGGCTCTCAGATTATCCAAATCATTTCGTAATACATTATTCCATAGTTGCTTATTAGAAAGTCTCCCGAAAGCGTGGTTTAAAAGTTAAATCATGGATAACCCAAGTAATCAGAGGTGATTTACGGAGAATAATAGCATATCCAAAGTCCGTATGGACAAGAATCAGATGTCCGATCTTTCCCTGGAACCCGCCATCTGTCGATTAATTTCATATTCAAGTATGTCGTACCTGATTAAAAATATTGAGAATTAGGATAGTCCCCCTACAAATTCTTATTTGTTTACGTTCACGTTTATTCCGTACCCCAAAAGCAAGTATAATTCATTTACCCATATTATATTTAAAGTTTTAGTAGAGATATTCTATGATTAAGCTAGAATACTGTAATATTATTTTGAAACTGTTGATGTTTCGTTCCTTCATTTCTTAGGTTTGCTCTCAATCTCCTCTTATTAGTTGGCAAACGCTTCTAAGTGTTCGGGCACTGAATTTTCAGGTAAGGTTAAATTCACTACACCAAGTGGGGTTGGCTTCATTACCGCGAAAGAGAAATCACTGTCTAAATTCATTTTATCCCGACAGGCACAGAATACCAATTGATGGGATGGATCACTGTCTGTTTTTTAAGGCATCATCTAACTGCGAAATAGAAAATTAAGGCTTTCCCGCATATTCGGGATAAACTGTGTTTTTTTAATTCGCATGGACTACATAACAGATTTGAGTGTTACATGATAGAATAGTAGATCACAAATAATTAATCCCTGGTTCAGCTACACTATCCAAATTGGTATTGTTTGCCTATGAAGCAAAAAACACCTTACTAGTTCTAATTAAAAACTTTGATTACTTATCAATGAGCTGATTTCAATATGCTCGTTTCCCTAATATTCATCCGATAGACTTAGAAAATCAAAAAGATAGGATGCTGTATTATCGCCTGTTGCGCCAAATAGATGCTGCAGTGGATGGGCAATGTTTCTTTTAAATTCGGGTGATAGGCATGGCCTGGCCCTGTATATACAAAATCAGCATTTGTTATTTTGAGCAGTAGATTGGAGTATCTGCTCCTATACCAGTATTAGCTGGTTGCGTTAATAAAAAAATACGCTGGCATTCGATGTCCTTTATTTTGTCAAAAGGGACTGATATGGGTCGGTACCAAGGAATTTGTAAGCAAGTCGCCACTTGCCATTAAATGGTCGTTTGGACATGGTTGCAAAAGTCGGTACTTGCACGATTGGAAAAGTCCGGGATGCCTCTGCAAAGAGCTACGCACTATACTTCCAAATTTCTTTACAGAAACCACTATTATCCGGGAACGGTCCGCTGTTTATTATTGAGCTGCTTAACTTTGTCATGATTATTGACTTCCCCAACCTGAACCTTTTATGCACATCCAAATTGGATTGCAATAGTAAAAGTGAGTTTTGCTAAAAGTCATGTTTGACTTTATAACTCGTGCAAAACAGTGCATGTTTATTTATTCCCTATCGAAAGGTAACCAATCTTTGGTGGTGCTTTATCTATTGATATTTAATTCATGGTATTAATCTTTTTATAGAACTTTACTAATATTGCCAAAAAAAAATAGAACAAAAATCTCCATTCACTTTAAAGTCAATGGGGTTCGACACAGTCGTAGTTTGTTGAAAAATAGGCAAGAATGTAATTATCCCGCAAAGTTAATTATTATTTAGTCAACAGTTTATTTTAAGACTTTAAATTAATCCAATTTTCATTGCTGTTTCAATTCTGTTTGACTTAGAATTGACGAATAAGTTAACCAAAGTAAGTTAGTATCCGGGACATAGATATCTCAAGAAGTAATATTCATCATATTCTTCTTTGTAAATAAATCTTACTTTCAAACAAACGCGTTGAAAAGATTTCCTTAAGCAATAGAATGAATTTTTTCTATTTTTCTTTTTTTCATTTTTTTATTTGAAACTTTTTTTTTTGGGGGGGCCGATTATAATTATCATCAACGGCTTCTGATACAATTCTAGCTTTATTCATGTATACGTCAAAAATAATTTTTTGTAACGTATTAAAATTCTTTAATAGATTTTTCATACATCCTTTTATATTCAGAAATCCATGTCAATAAGTTGCCAAGTAATAGCACTTTATTTATCTGATTAAGAAACCATCTTCTAACAATTGTTTAATTTAAGGACTTTAATTTGTGAAATGTTAAATTCAAAGCCTTTCAACAATTCGAGGTGCTGAAAAAAATAAACAATTTACAAGGTTTTAAAAAAAATTCAATTTCTTATATAGTGTTGGTAATCTTTAAAAAGGAAAACAATTGGTCAATTCCTGTTTGCTAAAAGACTTTGTCTGTGTGTGGATCTATTTTTCATACTTAAAGTCACACGCTAAGAATTTGTGCTAAGACCTGCTGCATCATGAAGATTAAAATTTCTAGTTGTGATCGCAAAATTATCTATTATATATTGATAAGCAATAATAGAATGCAATATACCATCCGGATGTTATATTTTTATTGTAGCAATACTCTATTAAGACTTTATTTGCATGTTATCTTGATTGTGAGTCTTGTGTAAACAAGAATTCTTTTATCGGTATAAATGCTCCAACTTTCTAAGTTACTTTTTCCTTTCTTTCCGCTGAAGGTTTGAATAATTTTAGCGTTTTGGATATGCCATCGTTTATTTAGATTTTTCCTTTCTTTTTTCGTTTGAAAGCTTTTAGCTTAGGTATGCGATTTTTTATGGCTCTTGTTGTTGAAAGATCTTCATTTCTTGAACGGACTGAAGCCATGTTCTTTAAGAATTTCTTATTCAGTCCCTTTTCGTCTTTTGCTATGTATAGTACGCCTCCAAGTGTAGGTTACCGGGCAAGAAAATGTGGCCGGCGAGTCACAAAAGCTGGTTCGTCTCTCTTGATGCATTTGAAAATATTGCCTTTGGTCTTTCATATCATAACTATATTGCGCACGCAGAATACGATTAAACCGAACTTACTATCCGGAAAGTTTTCCCAGAGATTCGCGACCTGTGCCGCCATATCGCATTCGTGAATCTGTATAATCAGGATTTTCATAAATCATCACCGTGCTCGGTAAAGCGAATAGACAAACGGAGGTTCCCCTGCCACTCATTTCTTTTTTTTCCATTAGATTGGTTTTCAAGATAGCGCAGGCTTGCTTGTAAAGAAGCGCGAAGTGACCGATCACCAATAATCCGTTTAATCTTCCGAGAACCGTTTTCGGGCTATCGCAAAGGGTGGCCAGAATCGCCCCGCGCCACATCTTCGCTATGCGAAGTTCTCAAATACACTCACTGAACTCCCTGTCCTGATTTTTTTTTCCTTGGTCTTCAATTGTTTGGATACTTCCAAGGAATACTAATTAATTTACAACTGCCAAATAGTACAGTATGTATTGATGATACCAGTGAAGACTAATTTATAAAAATTAAAGTAAAACGCAGCGAGTATCGTCTTTATCTAGTATGGGGAAGTACAGAATCATACAATTGGCACACAAGAAAAAAACAACTTTTCCATGAAACAGTACCGTAAAAACATTCGGGGGAACATTGTATCCTTTATACCGGGATAGAGTCTAATACCAATGAAGATGCCGCTAGGATTTTATACTGCACATAGAACGTTAGCGTTTTCAGAAGTTTTAAGCAATCTTTACGAATATAGAGGACATTGAAACGCAGGCGCGGGTTCTACAGGGTCGCCGCAAACAAGGGTACGGACAAGTACCGCAAAAAAAGACCGCTCTTATCGATGACCATACCTATGAGACGAAGAGGGGGAAGCTAAGCTTTAAGGAACCCTCTTGTTGGATGATACCAAATAATCTAGAATCGCCATTTTCAAGGATTATTTTTGGAAAAAGTTAATGGGATGCTTGGACGAACTCCCGGAAAACAGAAAGAGGTTTTTGTCTGAACGAATGAAAGACCTGACTTGCAGGAATTGCGGGATGCCAACGAAAATAATACAAGAGCCATTAATCAGCCGAAAGGGTTTATGGCCGTTCAAACATCATCAGAAACAGCTGAAATTATTTATACGAAGAATTAAAAAATTTTATAAGAAATGGAAAAATAACCAAAAACAATTGGAAAAAGAAAAACGGAAAAAAAATGGTCTCTTTATCTCTTTTCTGATCGCGGCCGCTTTGATACTGGCACTCAGTTCGTAATGCTGCTTTGGAACGCAGTGTGCCCATTATGATACATGTTTTCCTTAATATAACCTATTGGCAGGCTCTAGGGCTTTCTTTTGCTTATGCAGAATACCTATTCGCGGTTTCCGCTTGGAAGGCCGAACAGCGGCAAGGGAACGTTTCGCAACCGAGTTTCGGGAAAAAAGTTCATGAACATGGACCCGAAGAGCGGGAAGGCCTTCTATTAATCTTTGTTAAAAGGAACGTGCCGCAAATAAGTCGGAAACCACCAAGGGGCGAGTCTTTGGTGGTTTTTTTATGAGGCATCAGTTAAATAGAAAAGCCCTGAATAAAAAAAGTAACCTCGAATAGTTCTTAAGTGAATAAGTCCACAGTGGTTCGTGGCTTAGCTTATTAACATGGTTATATTCAGAACGAGTACGCGAATATTAAAGATCGATTTAAAAGTAAACCCTTCACTTCACTATCGTCTTTCCTAAAACAAAAAGAGTTTATAACCATAAAAATGAAAAACAATGACCAAAAATTCAATTTAAAAATACGATAGCCATCGGCCTTTCTTTCGGACCCCGTAGCAGCTAAATTTTCATGATGCCCAGATTTTATTATCGGACTTTCGATTTAGATTACTTTTATAACTGATCCGCTTGTAAAAGGAAGCAGAAGGGGAAACACCGCCCATTCGGCAGAATCGTTAAGCTTTTAGCGAACAATGTTCGCGCAATAGAACGGGAAAGGAATATCGGGCCTTCAAATCGGAGATGAGAAACAAAGGATGTGGGATGTCACTAAAAAATCCAATAAACAATTATCGAGATGAAAGAAATCAAAATAATCGTCGGTGATAAGCTACCAATGTATTGAACCTTCGAACAATTGATGGAAACGCGTGGCCACAAACATTTTGACCATCGTTTCAATGCCAGACGGCAGAACGGAAACATTGCGAAACGCACCCAAAAAAAGGAAGGTAGTTATGGGAAGTCTACAACAAGGATAACATTTCAAAACACACTCCCGAACATCAGAAATTTAAAACAGATTTCAATAAACACATAAATACATAGATACCATGAACAATCAATGTAAACAGTACCAAAGAGGCTATTCCAGCGGCAAAGCTTACATAATATCACCTATTAACTATCGCGGGGCAGCATGGCATGCGGAAGGCCTAAATTACAGTCTACCGGATCAACCATTACGGACCGAGAACCGAGCTGTATACCGTGAAGTTTTTTTCAACAGGTTTCTCAAAGAGGACATCACGGTAACGTTGCCGACCGACCTACTTCTCATTAGTGGAAGTAAAAAGGAGTAGCGGAGAAAAACTTCAGCGCCAAGAATTCCATTCAAGATTTTTGAAAGGAGCCTGGAAACCTGAACGGACAGACGATTAAGGAAAAAGATCCGCCAAGAACGAAAACCCCGGCGTGAGGCTTTTTGGTAACGCTTCGAAAATCCTCCCCGCATTGCTCCAAAAGACCATTCAAAGAAATTCCGGGAAGTCGGGAATAAAAAGTACTAAAAAGATATTAATTAAACATCACATAGGTTTGGGGTATTTCATCG
>Ga0163217_1019321_pt1 | contig 11831 bp, 15 predicted proteins | sample SynspAceP_FD_185933 | JGI IMG/M metagenome (GOLD analysis project Ga0163217, IMG submission 185933) | Saline lake microbial communities from Ace Lake in Antarctica - Synechococcus sp. Ace-P (PacBio error correction) | ecosystem: Environmental > Aquatic > Non-marine Saline and Alkaline > Saline ... | reverse complement strand
TGAGAGAGATTGGGCAGCTGGCCTCACCGCCTCAGGGAAACCGTGCAGGCAGTGGAATCCACGCTCGCCCCCTGGCAGGGCCGGATGATCAGGTCGCGGCTTTCTGGGGATGCGTTTCACCGACACCTACGCCTCACCACGGGCGTACAGCGGTGCGCGCCGGCCTGGTGGAGCGGCGCCGCCGTGAAGTCTGATCAGATGGATCAGATCGATCCGGTGGATCAGTCGAAGCCCAGGAGATTCAAGTATGTCGGCGATCTTTGAGGCGAACGGCCTCCAGCGGCTCCAACCCATCGGCTGAGCATTCTTCTGGCCCAGGCCATGTATTCCCGGCTGCACGGCTTCACTTCCGGGGTGGATTCCATTCGAAAAAATGGTCACTTCTCCAGGCGTGATTTCGGATGGCATCGACGGTCTTGAAGGGGGCCATGTTTTTATTTTTTTTTTAACCCCGGGGGGGGGGGCCAGACCGGTGCGTTCGTTTGATACTTGTCGATCTGATCGGTTCTTCAGAGCGGTTGGCAATTACAACCGCCAAGCCGCCACTTTGTAGTTCTTCGCTTTGGCATTGATCGGCCTGCATGATCGGGTTCATGGGCGAGATCGAATCGAAATCGTTCCCGTCACAATCAGGCAGTTAGTCTGCATTGGAGATGGAGCAGCAAAAGCCACAAGACCACGTCTCCGAGCCCACATCGAAGATCACCACATCGGGTTCTTCCAGCAGGTGGTGCTCTTTTGAGAAGTTCACCGTCTGTCCGGTCGACATAAGCCGCCGCAGCCGGTACTCTGCCGGTTGGACCACCCGATTCCACGCACATCACGCCGTTGCTAGCCTCGAAGAACGAAAAGTCTTCAGGCCGCAGTTCTTGCGGTGGAAGTCCACGTGTTGCGAGGTGTCGATCACCGTGGCACTCAGCTTCTTGGTGAGGGTGGAGAGCTGTCGTGCTTGGGTCACAGCGATCTGTGAGCACGCGCTTGCCGAGCTTCGAGAAAGGCCGCTGAGAGATTCGAAGACGGTGGTGGATTTACCGATTTGCCCCCCTTGCCGTTACACCGCGATCACCAGAGCACCGGTCTCGATGTTCATCGAGGTTGTTGTGTGAACCTGAAGGCTGCCTTCGCCGATTCGGAAACCGCGGCTGGCGTCGGGTCGTGAGGGTTGCTGTCATCGGGCGGATCCTTGCCTGCAAACGGGCCAGTAACTGGCACTTGCCCCATGTAAAGCGAGCCTCGCATAGGGGTTGTTGGGCGGGCGGTGCAAACCGGAAACATCCTGGGATAAAACCATGCCACCCTCTGGCGTTCCTCCAGGCGAAATTCTGCCTATGGCACGCCAGCGAGGCCCACACAATTCAGCTCAGGGCGCCTATTTGCTGTAGTGAGCTTTGGCGTCGTAGCAGCACTTCCTCGTGAATCCCCGAGGGCATGGCAACGGGCGAAGGTTTCGGTGGTGGTTTTTCTAACCTTGCCGCGCACGGAAAAAAGGAATCTTGCGCAGGGGGCCCGGGGGGGCCCTCGCCATCAAACGCTCCAGATCAGCGCGCCTTCAGCCAAGGGCAAAGACGACGTTTGCAGCGAGGACGAGGACCAAGCGAGACGGTGTGCGATGGCGCAACAGCCGCGGCCCGTGGCCACTTCAGCCGCGCCGGGGGCGGGAACGTGCTGGGTTGCGGCCGCATCGCCAGGTGGCTGCGTGTCCCTTCATACGAATTCGAATGGTCATGCCGGAACATGCCATCAGATGTTCCTCAGGCCTCATCATCAGCGATGCACCCAGGAATCTATATCTATCTATCGCCCTCCTCCCAGCCCATCTGGGGGGCATATGGGGGCCCGCCAGCCTGGACATGCAGCGAGCGACTGATTTTTTTTTTTTTTTCAGTTATCGTGCGCAGGGATCCGCGCAGTCCGTTTTGGCACGGTGACGCTCCATTCTGGTGCGAGTCACCAGGCTCTGGGGCGCATCGCCCATCGCCTTCTCCACTCTATATCTCTGGTGATCAGGCTTCGAGCCAGGTCGCGGCAGCGGCCCGGACCTCGCGGGCCAGTTCACGGCTGGTAAGTGCCAGGGCCACCACCGTGAAAGCTCAGCTCTCTCTGGCCGGGTCTAATCTCTCTCTCTCTCTCTGATATTCTCTGGGTGGCGTCGGCAAGATGAAAACACCGCTTGCCGGTGAGGTAGGTTGAATCCAACCCGAACGCGAATACCAGGGCAGGCGGAGCGGCAGGATCGCTTTCATTCGACTGAGTGGCTCCAGACCCAGCAACGCGGAGAGTTCACGTCATTAATTATGCGGCGGTGGCGGGCCGACCGATCGGCACCGTGCGCAGCACCGGGGTAGAATTCCGCTCTCAACCAGCTGCATAACGGTCCTGCCATCCTCCGGGTAGAGTCTAGACGTGGCATCGGCCTCAGCAGACCGCCAAGCAGATCGGAGGGCGGCCCCCAAGCGGACCACCAGGTTCACGTCAATGCCGTGTTCGCCCAGGCAGGCTCTCTCTAATCTCCTCTATCTCCCGGCAGCGGTATATCTCTCTATGCAGGCTGGCCCAGCAGGTTTTCACCCGCGGCCGGCCGGCCTTCGGTATCTCTATCTATCTCTCTGAGCTCCCCGGCGCCGGCATGCGTTCGCGCAGCTAGGGTTCCGGCAGAGCTGTAGAGGGTTTCTATCTTTCTCTCTCTCTAATTTTCCTTTTTGAGTAAGGGCGGGCAGCTCCCAGGTTCACTCACCGGCAGTCCGAGCCCAGCCGGCCGGCGAGGGCCCCGGTTTGGTCCGGGATCAGTTCCCGCCGTGTCAGCTCTCGCCCACGGAGCAGGCCTCGGCGGAGCCGGTCACGCCTGCTGGATCGAGCGGCGCACCAGCTCGGCCAGTTGTTCTCCTCTCTATTATCACGGGCCTGAATATTATCTATCTTTCTTGGAACGGCGATCACGCGCTCGGATCATCGTGAACAAACAGGTCGGCGTATTCGCCCTGGGGCGCATGCAGCACGTTTTAGTGCTTTCTTCTTCCATCGAAGCGGCGATGCGCATCGCCCCCACGTGGGGGGGGCCTTTCGTAGGTCCAGAGGGCAGTCCATTCTATATATGCTCGCTGCGGTGGGCGAGGGGGCGGGCCAAAACCAGTTCGGCAGATCGGCGCGCCTGTGTCCGATGGCCATGATGGGCTCAAAACCACAGTCTTATATCGACCACTGGTGTCGATGCCTTCTGCCTCCAGCGGTATCTTCAGCCCCAGGCCGCAGACCACCATGATCGGACGGGCGCGCGAAACCCGGCTCAAGCTGGACTTCCAGGTCCTGGCCTTCGCTGAGCTGTGTGTGCCATCGGGGCAAACAGGGCCAGTTCCCTCGCGCCATCAAGGTGCGATCGAGGTGAGGGGGGCCCACCTCTCACCCAGGTCCATGGACCGCATTCACGGCTGAGAAACCGGGCCAGGGGATCTCCAGCGGCGATGTCGGGGCATCGGAACAGCGCTTCCTCTATCTCTCTCAGCGGCACTCCAGGGCCCGGCGGCCACGCTCCACCAGGGGATTTTCGAGCACCTCCGCCACCCGGCCTTTCATCCAACAGCGAAGGCCGGTCAGCGGCGGCGGCCATCTCTATCTCTGCCTTCGACGCCCAGCGGATAGGGCTGGGGAACGGCGGCGCCGCGGCGCTCAAGGGCGCGAACGTGTCCGCTGAGGAACGCATGGCCAACAGCAGCCTGGGCCGGCTCCGACGCTGGGCAGGTCAGGTGGACTGCGCGGCGCAGCTGCGCACCGGCCCACTCCCAGGCGCTCGAACGGTGAGCAGGCGGTCTTCGACCGCCATCGCCAGGGTGCCGCCAGCAACAGCTGGCGTGTCGTCGCAGCGGGGGAGCAGGTCTATCTCTATTGGCACTTGAGGGCGCCGTCCTCCCCTGGGTTAAGGTGGTCTCTATTGCCGCTGCCGGAATAGTTCTATCCACCCGCACGCGGTCTCTCTCATCTCTCTGCTCGGGGCCGCCTGGCCAGGTCCAGGCTTGCACCTCGAAGGCAGACCCCCACCAAAAACAGTGTTCTGTATCCGGGGCGGCGTTTCCGTTCTAGGTCGCTCCACACCCCGGTCAAGTCCTCGTTGCATCGGCCAAGCTCGGCCAGTCGCGTTCGCCCGAGGATCGCGGTGCCGAAACGGGGGTCGCGAAAAATTTCATTTTCACTCTTCTCTCCTATCTTGGACCAGGTGGGCACAGGTGCGGAAGGCCGACCACCAGAAAAAAGGTCGTCGGGGCATGGCGGCGATGCACCAGACGATATTATCCTATATAATATATAATATCTTCTCCCGCTGGTGCCGCTTTCACGCAACAAGGGCGGAAAGGTCGGCCGTTGAGGCCATGCTGGGCAGCAGTGTGATCGTCCCTTCCGGGGCTAATCCGTTCCGGCTCAAGGTGAGGAGTGAGTGCCAGGGGAAACGGGTTTCCTTCACACGGCTTAACAACTAAATTATAATCCTCTATCTATCTCTTATTCAAGGCAAGCAAAGAGCCTTGATGGTGAAGGGACCCCAGATTGCTTGACGACTTGGTACGTCGAAGAGCCCAGTGTTCTGATCGAACCTCCTCCCTCTTCCGGAGTCGTACAATGGCGAAGTGAAACAATGGGCATCTCTGCTCGGCATGATCGAAACGCGTGGCTTGTGCCCGTCTCTATTCGAAGCGCCGACGCCGATGACCAAAGCGGCTGAAAGTCCGTCTGATTGGCCGTGAATTCGTGGTTGTGCTACGCACCGTCCTCGGCTGCGAAAACCGGTGCGCGTCAACTTCAGCGTTGCTTTGCCGGCGCTGATGCCTGCGAGCGTTTGGTATATCTCCTCCTCTATCTATCTATCTGCGCCCCCACCGTGAAGTCGAGCCTGCTTTGAAACAGCCAGCTTGGAATCGGTTCGAAGGACTAAAGGCTGACCGCGCCCTGAATCTTGATGGGCGCTCAGCCCACACCTTCCCAACTGTATATCATACTATAATACGTCGCGTATTATGTCTATAAACAAGTTTGACGCCGGTCAAAGGAGTACAGGGATACCTGTACTGGGACTCCTGACTATGTTCCCCTCACCCCACTCTATCTCGCTGGCCTGTTCAATCTCTATCTCTTCAGGACGTCTCTCTCTATGAGGAAGTGCAGCCGCTGTCTCTCTAATCTCTTCTCTATCTTTGCAACCTGTCGCGCGGTCTGGTCGACCTCCCAACCGACTCGATTTCTACAAAGGGCCGTTCTATCGCTATCTAAAGTCTCGCTGTAGCTATATATACGCCTTCGTGGCCTATCACTCTCTATCTCTCTATAAGGTCGCGTCACCAACTGACTCACCTCCCTGGTGGCAACGTGTTCGGCTTCAAGGCCTTGCGCCACCTCCGTCTGAAGACATCCGCTTCCCCGATCTTCTATATATATCCTGCCCAGGCCCGCCGAAACGCGATCTGGCGTCGAGCGCTATCCTATGAACAAGTACTCTCTGCCGCTGCTGGTTGCACATCTTAAAGCCGAAGCTCGGTCTCTCCGGGCAAGAACTGAACGGAGCCGGAGTGTCTACGAGCCTGTCTTCGGCGTTGCCTGGATTTCACCCAAGGACCGACGAGAAACATCAAAACTCCCAGCCGTTCCAGCGCTGGCAGAACCGTTTCGAGTTCGTTGCTGAACCGTCGAATCGGCCCAAAACAGGAAACCGGCGTATTATATTAGGGGCACTTACCTCAACTGCATCCGCCGCCCACCCTGAGGAGATGTACCGGAGCGCGCTGAGTTCGCCAAAGAATCTCGCCAGCCGATCATCAGCAACGGACTACATCCACGGCGGCTTTTTCATTCTGCCAACATGCCGAGTCCTGTCGATATGGACGTGCGCAAGAACGGCAGCCTCGCTGTGTCGCATTCCACTCGTGCCATGCACGCGGTGACCGGTGGAAACCGTCACCCCAAGCACGGCAATCCCACTTCCGCCCGGCAGGCGCTGGGCGCGCAAAGTCTGCCCTGGCGCTTTCCTCGCCTCAGTGACCAGATGGCGCACCCAGCATCGCGGCAGCCCGTGGTCGAATGTCGGACTGGCACCGTCAGACCAACCCTGGGCTTTCTAATTGATCCTAGCTGCGTGAATTCCTTCATCCCTGAAGACATGGAGCCGCGGCCAACTTCCTTCTGGACACCAGACTGGGGATTCGATGCCCGGAGCTCGTCTCGTCGCCGTGGCCTCCGGCGGTATCACGTCTGGCACATGCCGCCCTGGTGGCGTTTCGGCCGACCGATTCCGTGCCTCCAGTTCGGTTGGGAGGGTACCCACGGCCCACCCCCTGGGTTTCCGCCGCTGGCGTGCCCGCCGCTCTAAACGGTGGCACTCGAACGCGACGAGTCACACAGGCCCGCCACACAGGACTCGGGCGCGCGAGCAGATCTTGCGCACGAGGAAAGCGTCAACATCCTGAGGAAGAGTCGCCATGAGAGCACGAGCCCTGAAGCGTTCGCCGCCTTGAGACCGTGAACACAGTGAGACTGCAAGTTCGAATTCGACACACCGTCGACAAAGCGACCGACGCTACAGCATATGCATTTCTCCGTTCCCCTCGATTGCCTGTTTAACCAAGGATCCCCATGCCCTTCATGAGCACCGGGTGGGAGCTATCAAACATCGCCCACGCCTTGGAGGACCATTACGCTTTTTGCCCCCGTTCTCCCGAGGACGAGATCTATGCGACCAGATCCCGCCCGACCGAGCCATTGCCAGGATGCGTATAGCCCCACTTATGCTCGAGCACGTTTCCACCCCAGCCGCCTCAATGGCACCTACTGGTCGTGTCTCTGAGAGAATCGGCCTGCCGGCGCTTCTCGCTGGTGGAGAAGGGATCTTGGCGTGATCGTTCAGCGGAGCCTCGAGGCTTTGCCATTCGGCCTACCCGATTCACACGTTCCGGCTCGTCGCTACGACGACCTACACCCAGAGCCAGGGCTCCTGCTTTCGTCGTGTTTCGAAGCACGCTGTGAAGGGTTGATCTGGTCCCGGCTCAGCCGGGGACCCCCCCCCTTCTCTGTATTGTCAGGTCACTTAACTGTCACCGGCGCATATTGGCAAATTCAATCCAGTCCCGATATGGCCTTCGCTAGCGCGAACGTTTTGCACTCTCCACCGCCGGGAAAACGCCGAAAAGCCGTTTTTCAAACAGTTTTCCGATCCGGACGCGCAGTGCATCGAAGCTCGGTCCGATTCGCTCATGGAGGCTGCGGGGCTACTCCTGCGCCGTGCGGGCTTGCTGTTGCCATGCCGTCGCTCTCCAGCCGGCCCACGCATCAGGTCAGCACCCGACCGCGGCCCCGCCCATCCCACCCGCGACCTGCCTGGCCCCGCGCGAAGCCCTCAGCAAGCAGGGGAAGCGCGCCGTACACCACCAAGGACCGCACGCCGCAGCGTACACTCCGCCGAGCCAGCCCGCTCCTGCGGCCTGTCGTGGCTCATTCAACGCCAAGCCAGGTTGCTCCCCTGTCAGCGGGTTGGTGTTTCTGCGCGCCACCTCTAGCCGGCCAGCCCATGAAGCGCATGGCGATGCGGCGAGCAGTCTAGGCGAGAGCCATGCGGCAACGGCCCGAAGCGTTGGAAGTGCCAGCCCCCGAATCCGACCGGCGATGGTCTGTTGCTGCCATGCCCATGCTGCTATGGCCGCTAGAGGGGCGCGCTAAAGCAATACACACGAGTCCGAGCTTGAAACAGGGGCGCGAGGTCACCTTGGCTTGCGATTATCGTCCTTCCGAATATCCATCGGAGACACTGCCGCGAGGAGCGGGCTGGCTCGGCGAGCCGAGTCGCTCGTCGTCTGCAGCGCGCCGTGCAGGGTTCTCCAGTTCGCGTGTCTGCGAGCTCGGACCCGCTTCCCCATCCAGCTTGCCCTGGCAACGTGCTTCGCCGCGGCCAGGCAAGGTCTGCGCGCGGGTGGGATTGGGCAGGGCCCGCGGGATCCGGGTGCTGAAGCCTGATGCTAGCACGGGGCCTGGAGAGAACGAGCGGAGGCGAGCGAGGCCGCCATATCGCGCAGCACGCCAACAGCAGCCGGCGGAGGGCCGCACAGGCATGTCAGCGCGCAGCCTTGCGCGCGGGCGAATCGGCCGAGCTTCCGCTGCACTGCGAGTCGGTGCCGATCCGCAGGGACTGTTTTGTGTTATCGCCAGGCCCCTGAGCCGTTTGAGTTTTAGCAAAAGTCCAATTTCCGCCGTGATCTGGAGTCGCTAGAGCAAATTAACGCTTTTCGGCCGTTTCCCGCGGGGATGCCAAACGTCGCTGCTTAGCGACTTTCTTCCGCCGTAGCGTAGATCTGCGAGTTAGCCGCCAATCCCGTCCCACCGGTGAGTATAAATGCGACTGTAAGCACATCAGCGAAGAAGGGGGGTCTCCGGCCTGAGCTCTTCTGCTCGCGTGGACGCATGCCGAGACGCACCCTTCAGTGCGGCTGTGCTGCGAGCCACGAAGCGAAGCATGAGGAACTGCCGGACACATTGGCCGCCATGATAGCCTGCGGCTCAGCGCGACTGAGCCTGGACCGTGTGATCGGGATAGGCCCGAGCAAGCCTCTGGAAGCCTCACCAGCCGCCATTGGCCGCGCTGACGATCAACGGGCCAAGATCCTTCTCACCGAAGAAGGGCAAAGCCTTCCAGAACGACCAGGTAGGTCCGCCTATTGAGCGGCTGGGTGCTGATACGTGCTCGACCAGGGGGCTCCATCCTCTTGGGCCAATGCAGTAAGCGACCTGGTCATAGATCTCGTCCTGTGGAGAACTGGTGGCCAAAAAAGCCGAATGTCTCCAGGTGGCGACGTTTGATAGTCACCCAGGTGCTCTATGTAAGGCATGGATCTTGGTAGGGGTGAGGGAACGGAAAAAACATCACATGTGACGTCGAGTTTGTCGACTACTTGGTGCTCGAGTCTCCCGAACCTTGAATCTCCTTCCACTGGTCTCCAAGGGCGATGGCGAAGCTCAGGCTGTGCTTGGCGGCTTCCGTGATCAGATGTACGGCTGGCCCTTTCGCCCGACAATCTGCGTCGGCGCGGCGTTGCGGTGTCCCTTTGGAGCGACTTTATGCGCTTTCGGCAGTTGCCACTCCTGTTGCCGCGTCGGGAGCGGCGCGCAGCCCGGCGGAAACCCCAGGGCGCGTCCCGTGGGCGCTGGTACCTTCCCAACCTGATACGAGCGAGCGGCGAGATGATCGTCGCTCTGGAACGACAATCGCCACCCACGGTCCGCATGTGCCAGACTGGGATTACCGCCGGAGCAGAGCGCGAGGGCGCTGGGATCGCAGTACTCTCGGCGCATCGACTACCCCAGGTCCCTCGCGAGCTCGAAGAAGTCTGCCGCGGCTCCGTCTTCATACGGATGAAGGATTCACGCAGCTGGTCAATGAGCCCAGGGTGGTCTGACGGTCTCTCTCGCGTGCGAGAGCTTGCCCACCACTCGCGTCCGTGGCCAGCTGGTCACCAGCACCGGTGCCCGCCACTTTGGCCCAGCACCCGGAAATGGTCGGCATGGCCGTGGCCTGCCGGGTGCTAGCCGGTCGATCACCGCGTGCATCGGTGGCCTATGGCTCTGCACGTTGAATGTTGGTTCTTGCGCAGCATGGCCGATGCGTTCTTGGGGCAGCGCACCTTCGACAGGAACCGAGCGGCAGCGCTACCCCCATGTGTTTGGCAGCTGAGGCTCGTCCTGACGGTAATTCGTACGTTCGTGCATGATGATCGGCTGGCCGTCAGTGTCTCTTCCGTCGGAAATTCTTCCAGCGGCGCTACGTCTCATGGCGTGCGCTAGGATGGCAGCCGCCAGGCCTGCAGCTCGATCCAGCACATGCCTGTGAGAATGCGCACGTCTCATCGCCGGTTCCTGTTGGGGCCGATTCGACGGCTGGCACGCACGAACCGGAAACTCGAGGAGACGTTTCTGCCAGCCGCTCTGTCCACACAGCCTGGGAGTTGATGTTCGTCGTCGTCCTTGGTGAAAATCCAGAGCTGATTCCTACCGCGAAGACACTCGTAGGACCACCCGGCACGTCCGTGTCCTGCCCCGGCGTCGGAGCCCGAGCTTGCGTGCTTCGATCGTGGCAACCCAGCAGTCGCGAACCATGGCGAACAGGCCGTACTTGTTCATCGCCTGAAGATCCGCGTGCTCGGGAGCAGATGCCTTCGGCGGGCCGGCAGGTCTTGATGAAAGCCCACTTGCGGATGAGCGGAGTTGTCTTATCCAGTAACGTATGGTTGTGTTTTGTGTCTGCTGTGCCGAAGCCTTGAAGCGTCGAAACACGGCTCGCCCGAACCATGCAGGTTGAGCTCAGTTTGGTTGACGAAACCTTCCTCGAAGAGATCAAGGGCCGCCGCTGGGCGTGCGCTACGGCCACAGGAGATGTCCGACAGATGCGGGTGGAAGGCGATTAACCAACGACTCCTTGGTCACCAGGTGGAGCGCTCTTCGATCACTGCCCCTGGTAGCAAGCGGCTCCGTGTGTATAGAGAGACTCAGATAGGACGCGCGTGAGGAGCTGCGCGATCCAGATCGACCCCCGCAGCCGCGCCGGTGGTATGATTCTGCTGTCCCGACTCGGCTGCCACTTCCTCCCTGTTGATTATCCACCCGTCCTCAGACCGGGTGCCGACCTTATGACACACCATCCAGCAGGCGTCGTTATCGCGTCTCGGAGTTCGCTGGGATACTATCAGTCAGAGGTGGCGAGATGCCCAGTATGGAGGTTACCTCGCGTCACTTCCTTGACCCCGGCGTCAAACCTTGTTTGCCCTCATCGAGGGGATCTTATTCCCCCGTATGGATTCGCATGGATGAAAGTCTGCGGCTGAGCGCCTCGATTCAGGGCGCGTCAGATTTTCCAGTCTCCTTCGAAAACCCGATTCGCGAAAGCTCCGTCCGACAGAGAAGGTCCTACATCGGCGCCCACTTCACGTCGGTGGGGGCGCGCAATGATGGTGCTGGCAAACCAGCCATCTCCAACTACGTCGGCTGGCCATTCAGACGCCGCACGAACGGAATCTGCCGCGATGCACGGCACCGCCTTCTCGGCGCACGAGGACGTACGTAGCCACACAACGAATTCACGGCCAATCAGACGGACTTCAGCCGCTTTTCGTCATCGCGATCGGCCGCTTCGAGGGCTGGGCACCAAGCCACGCGTTTCGATTCATTGCCGAGGGCGATTTGCCCATGGTTTCCTCGGCCATTGACGACTCCGGGAACAGAGGGGAGGAGTTTGATCAGAACACTGCTCTTCGACTACCCCGTCGGCAAGTCAATCTGGGGGCTGGTCCTTCCAACCTGCATCATCAACGGTCTTTGTGCTTCCTTATAAGCCGCCATGATGCTTCATGCATGTACAGTGTGAGTCGTCAAAGACCGTGTGGCAATGGCAATCCGTCGCGCGGTTTCCCCTGGCAGCATCACTCCTCACGCCCTTGAGCCCTCGGCTACGGCATCTTCGCCACTAAGGACGATCACCTCGTGGCCGCGATGGCGTCTCAACGCCGGACCCCTTGCGCGCTCCTTGCTGCCGTGAAAGCGTGTCTCAGCGCGCTGAGGTCATTCTGTGGTTACCTCACCCCATCGTCTGGTTTGCATCGCCGCATGCTCGACGCCTTTTTCTGGTGGTCGGCTCCCGCAACCTGTGCCCTACCTGGCCAGTCGAGCGGCCGGGGTAATGGCGATGATTCTGTCGCGCGGAGACCCCGTTCGGCACGCGAGCCTCGGTCGAAACCGATACGAACCTGGCCGCGCCGATGCCAAGCCGACGAACTTTGGGACCGCGTGGCAGCAACGGGGTGGGCGACCTGCTG
>Ga0163217_1019175_pt1 | contig 11831 bp, 18 predicted proteins | sample SynspAceP_FD_185933 | JGI IMG/M metagenome (GOLD analysis project Ga0163217, IMG submission 185933) | Saline lake microbial communities from Ace Lake in Antarctica - Synechococcus sp. Ace-P (PacBio error correction) | ecosystem: Environmental > Aquatic > Non-marine Saline and Alkaline > Saline ... | reverse complement strand
TCTTATCAACAGCCTCGATGCCGCGAAACAGGGCACTGGAGGCGCAAAACCAGCCTGGACGGCGTTGCACAACGAGGTATCGCCGCGACCATGGAGCAAAGGGCATGCGCGTGGCTCGCCAGCAGCAGACGCCGCGTGCTACGCCTGCCATTGCCGCCGCATTTTACAGAACCGACAAAGCCAGCAGGGGCAGCCAGCCATGAGCATTGAATAATGCGGCTGTCGCACTACTGTTGGTAATGCGTTGAGTCACGCACAACCGGGCGAATCTGGACGAACCTGTTACGCAAATATCGGCGAGGTGCGCAGTACTGAACAAAGCGCATGCAGGAGCGCGAAGCGCGCTTTATGCCGAGCGGACAGCCAGCTACGGCCGTATGGCTAAGGCGAGCAGGCGCTTGGCGACCTGATTCAGGCGGGAAGCCGAGCCGACTCAAGGTCGAGTTGATCGACAGAGACCGCTCTGGCCCGATGGTCGAGGCCGAGCTTGAGCAGCGCACTAATTTCTGGCGAACTCTTCGGGTGAAGTGTGCGCCAGTCCCCGGCGACACACAGAGCCATGGCAGGTATTCGCTGTTGAATAGTGGCAGTTTCCCGAGGCGTGTGCAAACATGGAGCCCTGCTGCCAGTCGCGGTATTCCCCACGTGAGGCGTTGGAAAAACTTCTGGTATCCTGCTGCAGCAGGATATGACGGCCAGTTGGCAAAAGGTCAGCGTTTTAGGCGCCGTAAGTGGGGCTCAGTGATGGCGCAGCGCGAGTTGCCGGGTGGTCAGTGTTGCACCCTGTGTGCACTGCAAGTTGAAGACTATCTGCTTTATCAAAACCCGATACCGAGCGGCTTTTGTAGCCACGGCAACCGCATGGCGCGGCCTGATCGCATGATTTCATGCGGTCGCGTAGCGAGTTGGCCGACTGCAAAGGTGACCGAACCCGCGCAATGTGATCAGCACCCAACTGCCAGCAAAAACGCCAGCCTGACGTTAGCGCATACATCAGGGTGGTGCTGGTCGGTTACGTGATTATCTACTCCCGTGTGCTCGTCTGGTGCTGGCGCTATGGGCGCCTTGGCTGGCATGCCAGCGCACCCAGCCGCAGGGGTTAACCTGGGCAGGGTCCCGCGGACCTGATGAGAGCGTAATCGGAATAACCCCCTGGGGCGCGTGCTGGGTGTGATCGGCAACCGATCCGGAAAACTCGAGCAAATCGATCAACCCTGGAGCTCAAGCTGGACGCCAGGCCATTCTCAAGGAAAATCGGCCGTCGCTGGGAACGCTGCAGGGTGAAAAAACTGCTCGCGGCGGTCGCCCCGCTACTGGGTCTGTTGGGTTTACGGTCACCGGCATGATCGCGACCTTCAGGCGATTACCCTGTTTTGGCACCGGGGAATCCAAAGCTGATGGCCGAGGTATTTCCCAGCGGCGTCACACCGTGCTTGGGCCTCGTCTGGCCATCCCGTTGTTGTTCATTGCCAAAGCCTGGGCTGCACGCAGCAAGGCCACTGATCCAGCTACTGGAGCAGCAGAGCCGGCTGGTTATAGCGCTGCACCTGGGCGCGTGAGGGGAGCCGCGAAGATGGCTGAACGGGTCTGGCTGCTCAGGGGGATTTTCTGGACAGCGGGGGCTGGGTGCTGTGGAGCATTTGCTGGTCACCGTACTGCTCTGGATCTCTATCTATATCTGGCTCGGTTCCTGGCCCGGGGTTTCGCTGGCGAATCGGTGCTTGCAGTTGCAGCACAAGTGGCTTTCACGGAATGACCCCGTTACCAAAGCCAGGGCGGCGCGGCACATACGCACGCCTGGCTGATCGCGTGCGCAACAGGCATTGCTGACGCGCTTTGTTTGCGATCGTGCGGGTTATTGATCGCCACTTGTGCCCGCTGCTTGGCCTGTTGGGCACGGTCAGGCGCATGATTGAAGTCTTCGACGTGATGCGCTGAAGCGGCAATGGCAATCCGCCGGGCGATGGCGGCGGGTGTGTCCCGCGCTACCGTGCCGACCATGGCCGGGCATGCGTCATCGCGATCCAGTGGGTTTGTTCTGTCTGGGCGCCGGCTGGATCAGCAATCCGCCGGCTTTGCGCGGCCTTAAATGACGACTGCGGTTTTGAATAGGAAGTAGTCCATGCGAATGACGCAGGCACCACACAGGTATGACGAAGAGCGGATCGATATGACCCGATGCATGGATATCGTTTTTTATCATGTGATTTTCTTTATTTGTCACCAGCTCCTTTATCAAGAGTTCGGTGATTACGTCGACAGCCCCTCGGCGGCAAGTGGCCAGTGAGCAGCCCCAAGGGCAATATCCTGGTCTGCGGTCAGCGCCAATGGCGAGATCTGGGATTGGACCGGCCGAGCAGGTCGATGTACGCCCCTGCGCGCGCGGTGGAGCGTATGCGTGTGACCAGCCGGTAGTTCGGTTGGTGGTGCAGCCGACCGCGAGTTCGGCGCAGCGGCTGGTGATGCAGTTCATGATCAGACCGCGGGCCGCGGGTGAGGATGTCGCCCTGCGGCCACTGCCGGAGCGAGGGCCGCTGATGCGTCTGGGCTTGAGTTTTGCTTGCGGCTTTGTTGTGCGTTGGCCGCTTGTTCGCGCTGATGCTTGGTGCTGGTCATGCCGCCCAGGGATAACGCTGATCCGGTCCGAGAGCTGGCGCGGGTCAAGCTTGGTGCGCTCGCGTCAGCGATACCAGAGCGACAGCCGTGAGCGTCAACAGCGTGAGGCCCCGGATCGTCCGCAGCCGCCTTGACAGCCACCGTTCAAAACCGACCGCCGCCGCAAACCGCAGAGTCCAGCGCCAGCATGATCTGAATATCCAGCGTGCGAGTTTGCCACGCCAGATTCAGGTCAGTAGCGCGCCCCTCGCTGGAAGGCCTGAACCGCGGCCGAAGCTGTGCCGCAAACCAGCAAGCGCCCGCCCCGGCTGCAGCGCCTTCGGACTGTCAAACCGTTCCGTTCTCTTGGAAGAAGTAACGCCGTTGACTGAGTGCCGGCCGAAACTACCCGCAGCGTTGCGCTGGCCTCCGGCATCGAGGGTGAAGTGACTTTGGCGTTCACCATTTACCTGCAGGACGGCCGGGTGATAATTTGCGTGTTACCGGACGCCCAGCCGCCGGCGTGTGTTTGATCGGTGAGAGCGCCCGTGCTGCGAAGTCGCTGGCCGCTTTGCGGCCGCGCGGGAAAAATTGGCAGCAGGTCGCGCGTGAGGCGACCAAAACCCTGTATTTTCGCCCTGGATGGAGGCGCTGATGCGTCGTTTACTCGCGGAGTGTGGTGGGTTGTGCTGCACTGCGGTCCCAGGCGCAGACGATCAATCCGGCTGCCTTTCAATGCACTGAATGACGGCCCAGCAGGGCTCAGCAGGCGTGTGTGAGTGGACTTTCCTCGGCGCCGCCGGCACCCGCTCTTTAACAACCCACCTGCAGCACAGCCCGGACGGATGGCAGCATCAGCAGCATTGTTGAGCAGCGCCTGGGTTATCTGGCCATTGCCCTGCGATCGCAACGCGGAAAGCCATCGAGTGGCTGCGCAAGGCCTTGAGCCGCGAGCAATGGATGCCACCGCGGCCAGTCAGGACCGGCGCAATCTGGCGGCAACTGCTTGCAGGCGAAGGTCGCGGCGCGGGAAGCCGTCAGTCTGTTGAGGTTCCGAAACTGGCGGCGGGCGCCTTGTCCAGGGGAACCCGGCCGCTTCTGGTGCAGCTGTACAACCCCAGTTGGAGCAGATACAGCAAGGGCATTGCCCTGGCGGAACAAGTGGTACGCGAAGAACCTGGGGGACGCAGTCTTGGTATCAACTGCTGGTCGGCATGAATTATCGCCAGCCAGCGCTATCAAGCCGGCAGAACGCTGGCTTCAAGGTATTGTTGCAGCGCGAGCCTGGCAACGCTGAATACTGGCGGCAACTGGCGGGTGTGCAAAGTCTGGACCAAACGCCAGGCGTGCTGCCGCAGGTACGCTGCGCCTGGGGCCTGATGAAGGGGGCATTCCGCTTTGCGCAGGATCTGGATAATCTGCGTCGCGCTGCAGGTCAACGCTAGGCGCGCCTTGGCCAGGCCTGCACGGCTTCTGAGGCATTGCCTCAGTCGGCAGTTTTACCTGCCCCAATGCGGCGCGTCAGGAGCGTGCCTGGCACAGCTCTGGCAGCAGGCTCGGGAATCATGAGTCGCGCCAAGGCGGGCCTGACCGCGCTGGCGCGCAAGCTCAGGCAGCCGCTGCTCACTGCTGCGGGTTGCCGCCACCAGCTGGGATCAGGCGTGAGTGACGACGTTGCTCAGCAGTTTGAACTGCTCGGCCGCTGCCCGGCCAACGCCGAACAGTCGGCCGCATGCTGAAATTCAGTGGCGCTGGACTACGCGCGCCAAAGCGCAGGAAGAAGGCTGACAAGGCTTGCTAGCGCCGCTACCGGCCCGGCAGCCAGCCCAATCAACAGACAGGGATTCAGTAGGATGTAGGCTCAATGCTGGCCTTCGGCAATCTTGGTAGCCGGCATGCGCCAGAATCGCTTCCCACCGCCCCTCCACCTGCATGGCGCGTATCCAGAAGGGCTGCGTACGCGCTTACCAGCTTGATACGTTTCGCTTTGCACGCTGGACCGATCTGGTTGGAAGGCGGTGGCGGGCACGTGGGAATTGCAGGCGCCGAAGTAGGCACCCAGCAGAATTTCGTTGACCACACCCTGTTCATTTGATACCCAGGCGTACTATGTAGCGGGTAGCTTGACCTCGCGCCATCAAAGCTCGCCCCACCGGTTGCGGGCGGGCTCCATCTGCACCGCCGGAATCACCAAACTCTTCATCGCTCAGGGTGTCGCCAGCGCGGACAGGTCATGCGTTGGCTGCGGCATGCCCATCATTGTACGCGCGCCTCCGGGGCACCAGATCGCCCCAGCGTCAGCTTTCAACCCCGCCAGCGGCCGGCAAGGCGTGACTGCCACAGCGCAGCGCCGATCAGGCGCGATACAGTAGGCTATGAAAATACCTCATCAGGTTCGAATCGACAGGCCACTCGACCAGTGACTTGGCGAATAGGCGCGCCAGGCCGGCACCGCTGCCCATCAGAATTGCTGGCCAGCTAGAATGTGAGCGCCCAGCAGCGTCCATTCATATAACCCGGGGCGGCTCTAATGGCAATAAATAGCCCGTACTGCGAGAGTATCAGCGGTTGGCCAATTCCACCAAGCCCAGTAGAGCAGGCCCAAACCCAGAAGGAGTGCCGCCAGTGCCAGGCTGGCAGCTTCGAGCAGCAGCAAGCGCAAATACATGCCGCGCCCGCGGCCCACCCGAGCGCGAGTATCGCCATCTCCTCGCGGCTGTTCGTTCAGGCTGCGACGGATCGCCGTTGAGCATACCACCCCCATATAAAAAGAAACTCTGTCATCGGGACTACGAAGATCGATACGATAAACAGGGCTTTTTCGCCATTGCCGAGCAAGGCTCCAGAGTGCCTTCTGTAGCAAAACGGCCGGGTAACACCGGCCTTCAGGAGTTCGCGGACTGTACTGATTGAGCTGATCGCGCTGCACCGCGAAGGTGCTTATGCGGTTGGTTCAGGCACCGGCAGCAGTTATCGCGGTGATCGCCTTGGGCGTCAGGCCATCCACGGCCTGGTCAGCACTGACGGCCGCAGATCGCGCGGGCATGCCTTGCTGCCAGTCCACGTGCAGGCTTCCATACCCTCCAGCTGATATGAATGGTGCGGGTCCTACCGGTGGTGCCGGTGCGGGGCCATGATATGCCACTGACCTGTGAAAGGGCTTGTCGGCGTGATCAACAAAAGCTGAACCGCGCGTGGGTACCGTTGCGCCAGGGACCAGTTCGGTGTTCAGCTAGTAACCCAGGCTCGCGGCCAATATCGGCGCCAATCACCGCATCGTAGAGATCATCAAAGCCGCTCGCGGCAGAGAAGCTCATGCTTTGATTGCGGCCATTATTGATATGATTCGGAAAAATAGCCCTGCTGGTGCCATGACCTTAAAGCCACGGTGCGAATCGCCCAGGGGAAATGGGTATCGCCCAATCTACCCGCAAGTGTGGGTCAGCGAAATGCTGATAGCTGTCCCAGCGCACTTGTTGGTGGCATGCGCGATGCGAAATACCGGGTAACAACAGCAAACTGCACCGAGCCGGAGCGGGCGCCGACGATTAAGGTCGGTGCCGGAAAAATAGTCTGGTCAAAAACACTGCTTCGCGCTTCGCGTACGAGACCTTTTTCCACGCCAGCCAGCCGAGGTGGACGCTCAAGCCAATGGCAATTTCACGCGTCAGCAGGGCTGAAAAAGCGCCGATTACCCAGGCTCTGATCGCTAGTCGCAATAGATACATCAAAAGCAAACCTCCACTGATCTGGGCGGCCAGATTGAGTATCGCGGTATAGCGACAGCGCGCGGTCAAAACAGGCGGCTCCAATGACGCATCGTGGCTGACGAACAGCAGGCTGCTGCCGGACGCAGGGCACTCGCAAAACAGCAATTTCAGGGGAAGGCCTCGCGGCTGTCCGCGTGCCAGCGCGATGAAATCGGCTCATTCGGCCAATCGCGCGAGCAGTTCGGGGCTGCCGATCAATGCCCTGGCGGCCGCCGACGCGCTGCTGTTGGCCGATGGGACCAGCTCGTTGACCGGAGCGCTCCAGCAAGGCTCGTCGGACAAGCCCAGACTATCGCAGCAAGATGCCAGCGCTGCCTCAGTTTGGCAGGACTGTCGTGGCGCTTGCAAGGCGCGGTTCCCTGCGACCGCGGGAAAAGGTGGCAGGGGCAGGGTACGTTTTCCCACAACCGAAGGTACGGCAGAGGTTGAACATCTGGAAGATGTAGCCGGGTGTGATCGGCGCGAAACCGATCCCGGCGAGCAGCAGACATGTCAGCCATGTTTCTTGCCCAGGCAGCGGTAATTGCGTCCGCTGTCAGGCAGATACACCCCGCCCAGCAGGCCCGAGCAGTGTGGTCTTGCCACTGCCGGAAGGGCCCTTGAGGAAGATGGCGCTCCCCGGCCATCAGCTGAAACTGCGGGATGTTCAGAGGGTAGGCTGTCCGGGCCAGGCGTAGGTTGCGCCGTCCAGATCAATGATAGAGGCATTTCATGGCGTTACTGGGCTCACGGAGGAACGACAAGCCTAATCAAGCGATAGCCGGCACGCCTACCGGTTGCGGGCCAGGCGTGGTGCGAGGATGCCGCGTATCAGAAGCGGATCAGATTCTGCGCCGCATCAGTTCGCCGTCCCTGTTGACCTTCGGACCAATGGCCTTGCAACAACAAGCGCTCCGGTTGCCGGGGAACGCGCTGGAACAGGGCAAACCTGAATCTTGATCAAGTTCGGCTAGGTTGCGTGCAGGTGAAATGGAAATGCGCCTCATATCCGAATGCGCGTCTGCTGCTTCAGCGGGTCATGTCGGACCGTGGTCGTCAGGCCACCGCGTCGAACAGCGGACTCTTCCAGCTCAACTTCAGCAAGGCTGCAGCCAGCGGCGGCTGGGTAATTACAAAACAGCTGCCAGCGTTGGTCAGTTGCTCACGCCAGGGCGATTTGACCTTAGGCCTTGGTCTGCCTCGGTTGTGGGCATATATTCGAAGCCCAGCAGGTTGTCGGACAGGTGAATCCAGTTTCGATGGTCACTTCGTCACCGATCGACCCACCAGATTCCAAGGAAGCGACGCCGTGCTCGTGGGCGCCGAGACTGCCGTGTCCGTTGGTCGTGTTTCTCTTCGTGTTTGTGTGCTCGTCCGCCCGGTTGGTCATGATTCAGCATGGGTCGTGGGCGATCGCTGCAAAACGACAGGTGCTTGCCAGCAAAGCGGCCAAGGGATAAACGGTTCGGGTAGGGCGCATGGTAAGCCTCGCGAGATGGGTAAAAATTAGAAGATAATCTCGATAAACGTTATCTTATTACGGTTTTACTCGGTGGGGGCCAAGCCCATTGCTGATTGCCACCGGCTGACCGGCGGCGCGGATTTTATTGCAGCAAGTGTCAGTAAAGGGCCTGGTAAAGCTTGCGCGGCGTGAGTTATTGGGTTGTTTTAGAGGGTGTTGTGCTGCTCGAAGCAAACTCGAAACACCTGAAAGGCAAGGTGCGTTGCGGTGGCATTGTCGGCGTAGCTGCGATCTGCTTGGAAAAGCTTGATCAGGTGCGCCAGACGCAGGGCATCGTAAATGCGCTGATGGCCAGCTTGATGATAGCAGTTGAAGGTCGCCTCACTGTCCGGGGCGTTGAGGCGCAGGGCTTCAATCAAGGTGCGACTCCGCCGGGAAATCGCGTGCCTGGCGCATAAAGCCCAGCTCCGCACCGCAGGCTCTTGATGGCCGCACCGGTGTTTTTTCGCCTTCGCCTAACGTCTCCCAGGTAACTTGCTCTGCTTCATCGAGTTGATCATCCCAGGCCCAAATGTGCGCGTACCAAGTAAGCATGGCGCAGGTCGTCGAGTAGGTTCGCTGTCATGCCTGTGTCTGCAGAAGACGTAATGGCGGCGGTTTTGGTTTGCCGCCTGCCAAACAGGGCGTGGACCTGCTTCGGTTATATCGGTTGAGCGGTCTTCCTGCTGTTCAGCCGCCGGGTCTAGGTAATCTGGAACATGCGGCTCAAAGGTCAGAGCGCGGATGGCGCTTCCGGTGAATGCCAGCAAACCGTCAACGGGTGCCGTCCTTGAACGGCCACCACTTAGTGGGCAGGCTGCGAATTACCAAAGCGTTCGCTCAGCCGCCTGTTCATCGCAGTTTCACCCTTGGCAGCAGGCCAGTTTCGCCGGAAAAACTCTTCGCGTAATTTTCGCCAGCATCGCATTAAGCGACCTTGCAGGGGGTGCGGCCACTTCGCCTAGGGAATCCACCAGCACGCGCGCTTTATGGAACAGGAATTCTCCAGCACGTAGCGGTTCGAAGGGCTTCGTCACATCGAAATATGATAGCTGACTGCTTCTGATTGGTTTTGTCCGTCAAAGGAAGATCAGGCGATTAGTGGGGGTTGCAGTGCTTAAATCAAGGCTGAGTAGCGGCGTACAAGGCTACCTCTCGGAATGCCAGGGGTTCACCCAGATCGGGGGCCAGGTCTGCGCCCTGCAATTGTGGCTAGCCGGTATAGCGTGAGTGTTGCAGTTCGCACCCGGGAATCGGCCAGAATGACCTGGGGTTGCACGCTGGCAAAGAAATGCTCCAAGAAACACGTGGTGTCTCCGCTGTTCGTAAAGCTACATCCGCAGCGAATGACCAGGTCCGATCTCGCCAGTCACGCAAAGTAATCCGAGGGCCAGGGTCAGAGGCACGCGTTCAGCTGTGCATTCAAAGCGCTGGCCATTTCGCCTGAAGGGTCTAAGATTCACAAGGCCAATTGCTTTTGCTGCGCGCCGGCGATGGCCGCAGGCAATGGCGACAAGCCCCGAAACCACTGCCAAAATCCAGTATCCGTTTAGCCACGGACCTGTGCGGGTTATCAAGTATCCTCAGGCGGGCCAGTGATGCAAGGCCGCTGACCCCAGAACCAAATAGCTCCGAATGAGGCGGTGGGTCTTGCTCAAGCAGTTGCCGTGTTTCCTCACTGCTGAAGGCGCGATTCAGCGTTGGCCGGATCAAGCAGCCAGAGCTGCAGTTCCGGCAAGCCCGCAGCCGGCGTGTTATCAGTTTGCGGCATCAGATAGAAACCTGATGCAGGTCGGCGCTCAGGCGGCGAGCGTCATGGATAGGTCCGCCAGTGGCAGGTGGGCTATTGTAACGTCTGGGGCTGGCCTGGCGCAGCCGCTCAAGCTTGCCAAAGTGAGCGCGAGCGACGGCTGTTGCAGAACTCGATTCAGGGTTGCGTTGGTCGCCAGGCGTTGGTAGAGGTTGGGTTGCGGTCAGCAGATAAATGATCGCCCCAGGCGCTGACGCGCACGGCGCTGGTCCGGCAGCCAGCAGGCCTTAACAGCTCGCCGCATTCCATTTCCTGCTGCACGCTGTAGAGCGGCAGGTAGCTGCGCAAGCAATACGGTCCGCCGCCCTTTGAGGAACAACATGTCTTCGGTTTGCAGGCGCGGGCGAACGGTTCAGCTTTCGGGTTTCCCGGCCGTTCGAACAGCTCCAGCGGACAGGCGCTGGTCAGTACATTGACGCTGACCAATATGCAATGGCCAGCAAGTCCCCTGCTTGCTGTGGCGTGCCATGCGCGTGCAGAATAAGCCGGGCTGGCGGCAAAGTGCCAGTCAACGGACCCAGATCGCGCCGCCACCAGCGTGTCCGGGCGAGTTGAGGTAACACGGATTGGGCAACGTCGTTCAGCAGCCACCAGATCGAAAAATACGGTGCTGAAGTCAAGCTGCAGGCTCACCTCAGCGGCTAGAGCGCCGGCAAACTCCAGCAAAAGCGGGGCCGACTACTTGCTTGCCCCAAGCGCAACCGGCACCGCTGAGCCTGATGTGCCCGCGCAGAATTTTGCCCAGGTCGGTCCCACCGTGGCTTGCCAGGCGCATTCAGCTCGGTTGAATGATTGCGTGCCAGCACTGCTCGTACAGCGCCCAACCCGTATCTGGGTAGTTCAACCCGGCGCGTTGCTGCGCCGGAACACTTTGCACCTGGCCATGCTCTGTTCCAATTTTGCCTTGAGCCTGCGGCTTGACGGCGAGCGCGATGGGTGCCAAAGGAGCGGCGCGCGGGCGTGCTCATCTCCGGTCTTCGACAAAATGGCGCAGAGGAGCCTGCAGTTTGATATCCACCTATTGTGCCTAATTTGTACAGTTTGGGCTGGTTGGCGGATAGTGTAGATCAACCACCAGCTTCTATTATAGTCCAGCGCACTAAAATTTCCGCAGCACCCTGACTTTGGTCCAAGGAGAACAACAATGAGTCTTCCCCGCGTTCTGCCAAAAAACTCACTCAAACTGCCGGTATCTGCTCGCGCTGTTATCAATCTTCCAACCCCTACCTGGTGATGCCCAGTGCAAGGCCGCGTTGGTCCGGCTCATTTCCGGCGCTCAATGCCCCCGGCCCGGCCGAGGGAGTGGAAGTATGGCTGCAGCGCATTACCAGCGAGCTGGCCGAGTACCAGGCGGCGGAATCCGAGAAGGCGGTGGTTAGCGCCCTTTGCGGTCAATCAGATGCGTGCACCAGCAGTAACGACCGTCTTACAAAACACGACGTGCCAAATGTGCGTGAATACAAGTGCCGATCATCATATCCAGTTTGCGCGCCACCTGATGACGTTAGTTGGCCCGATCCACAAGCTATGGCGGCGCTGGTCTTTCACGATTGATCAAACGTTCAAAGCACGGGCGCGCAAAAGCCTTGAGCGGGGCGTCGACGGACCTGATTCTGTCTGTGGCTGCCGCTGGCGCCGATGCCGGCAGCTCAGCCCCTTTTGCGCTGGTGTCTGGAAATTCGCGCTTTCTACGATGGCCCGATCATTCTTTCGGTTGGCCATCAGCAAGGCGAACAATTCTGGCTGCGCAGCCATTGGGCGCCGATCTGTCGTATATGGGACCCGTTTCATTGGCGACCAAGGAACCCATGATGCCGGACGCTGCCTACAAGCAGATTGCTTGGGCATACCCAAGTGCCGATGACATCGTGCAGTACAGGCAACTGATTCACCGGGGTGGCACGGCCGAGAGAGAACTTATCTCACAGCCCAGCATCCAGAACGCCGGGATGTGACCGAACAACTGCCTGAGGCGACAAGAGGCGAGGCATGACAGTTCTCGGGCGCTTTCTGGCGGCAGTAACAAAAAGCAAGGCCTTGGCGCGATATCTGGGGCGGCTGGCCAGGCGTGCGTGGGGTTCAGCATCGCCGCGATCACCAGCACACGGACGCTGTTCGCAACTGAGGAAACGAATACGCCAGTGCCTGCGGCGTATGCAGCAGATTGCCAGCCCTA
>Ga0163217_1117342_pt1 | contig 11832 bp, 16 predicted proteins | sample SynspAceP_FD_185933 | JGI IMG/M metagenome (GOLD analysis project Ga0163217, IMG submission 185933) | Saline lake microbial communities from Ace Lake in Antarctica - Synechococcus sp. Ace-P (PacBio error correction) | ecosystem: Environmental > Aquatic > Non-marine Saline and Alkaline > Saline ... | reverse complement strand
GCGGCGCCGTAGATGGCATTCCGGAAAAGGCGACAGACACCGCCGGCATTCTTGGGCGGGCAACCTGAGGCAGGGAGCAGGCCGCTTTGGTTGGAAAAAACCGCATCCTGCGGGGTACCAGCAGGGGACAGCCATCAGGCAGAGAAGGTCTGCAGCTGGGGGGAGGGGGTGGTGGCGGCTGACCAAGGCAGAAGCAGCAACAGGGCGCGAATGATCATGAATGGGCGCGTCGATCTACGGACACTTCAAAGATGGAGAGCGAGGAGTCACGGGGACTGTTGGCCGGCTGGTGGCGGAGTTCACGCAGCTTCGAGTCCAGCAGCAGGGATGCCGAAAGGAACTGCTGGCTGGTGGTTCACCGCCATGCCATTGGCGGCTTCCCCAGTGAGTACGGAACATCCGCGAAGATCCCCGAAGATCTCTACCTTGAGGTGCTCGCCCTACCGCCAGCAAGCGTGAAGCTTTGGGCTGGCTCAGCGGCACCAAAAAAAAAGCCCGCCAAAGCGGGCGTGATTTCGAGGGATCCATCAGTTTCAGATCGGAAAAACAGATCAGGGTCCAGACCCTTGGCCGCCATTTCTTCGACATAGGCCGAGACATCGCAAATTGTCGGCTTCGGTAAGCCGGCCGAGGAAGCGGCATGGCGTTTCTTGCCCTTGGTGACCTGGGCGGCGATGGCTGCCTTCATGATCAGTGCTTTAATCAGCCAGGTAAGGCTCCAGAGCTCCCTGCTTCAAGGTGCGCTCGGCATTCACACATTGCCGCCTTCCCATTTGTGTCAGCCGCGCAATTGCGGAGAAGAGCTGGCCACCATGGGCGCTATTTCGCAGCCAAAAGCTTGGGGCTGCCACCGAAGAGGAGGGCAAGACAGAGAGCGAAAAAAGCGATCAGGCGACGCATGGAAAATCGGCAACGATACAAATAGGCCGGCAGTTGGGCCCTAAGCCAGCCCTGCCGGCCACGATCGAAACACCTGATGATCACCGGCCTTCGCCTGCTTCAGCTTCGAGGCTGATCAAGAAGGCAGAGACCCGCTTCACTTTCCACAATCACCTTGCCCACCATGCCGGCACCCCGGTGGGTTCGGCACAGTAGTTGAAGCGTGCCCACTTTCACTGAAGGTTTCTTCCCAGGATTCGCCCGGGGTGAGGCCAAGGCCGAGTGGGCCTCAAGCTCTTCGTGGCCGTTTCGGAACACGGCGTTATGGGGGCCAGCTTGTTGTTGACAAGCGGACGGTTTGTCGCCTTTGGCCGATGGTCAGGCTGCTGGGCCTCAAAAAGCGAGCACTGGCCCGAGGTCTGGTTGCCCAACTTCACTTCCACGGTGGCGGCATCGCGGCAGGGCCAGCAACAGCCGCTGATCAGGGCAAAAACAGAGGGCGAACAGGGACGCAACAACAGGCGGGAGCGCATGGCAATCCAAGAGGTTTGCCAATACTAGGAATGAACCCCCTTCAGGGCCATGGTTCAGGGTGAAGGTGGCTTTACTGACGGGCCAGCCCTGCGGTTCGTCAAAGGGCCAAGCTCCCAAGGCTGGGAGCCAGGCTGACAAGCCCGAAGCGTCCGGTTGGCTAGCGGTCATTGCACGAAGTGGCGCTGCGGATGCTGAAGCATGATCCCAGGCGTTCACCTCGGATCGGCAGCACCTTTTGATCAGGGCTTCGATCAACCAGCCGCTGAGTGCAGGCCCAAACGGGGGGCGGGACTCCCGCGCCCACGGGCAGGAGGCGGACTGACCGGTGTCGTTCACGCGACCGCCGGCTGCCGAGCACAGGCGCCGCAGCGGCTCCTGCCCCGGCTTCCGGGTTGGGGTTGGTGGGGCTGCAGGGGGTCCAGATTCACGCAGACCCGGGCGATGTCTTCGGCTGTGTATGAAGTTGGAGTGGCCTCAGCCCGCAGCCAGCGGGCCAGCCACATACAGCGCACCACTCGTTGAGCCCGGCGTGAGGTAGCTGGTGGGCAGGCTGCTGCCCGGTTGCACCGATCAACCGAACACGAGCTGTTGGAAACACCGCCACGATCGCCAGCGAGGGGAATGGCTCGAGCTGCTGCAGGCAGAGGGCCTTGGTCTGGATGTATTTCGGTGCCGTAGGCCGCCGCTTCCGGCATCAGGGTTGAGATTCGCGGTCGAGGGATTTGCTGGCGGTGGAGAAGTAGATACCTGCTCCAACCTTGGCCGGGTCGGTGCGCCCCAGCAACTCCTTGACGGCCACCACGTTCACCTGATGGGCACGCTCGGGATCACCCCAGGGCCGTGGGCGTGTGGTCAGCCGGCTGGGCCGGAGGCAATCGCGGCGGCGTGGGGCTCCTGTCGCGCAGATCACCCACCAGCAGGGTGATGCAGGGGATCTGGCGAGGAAAACCGGCGGTTGAGCTGGCAGGGTCGCGCAAGCCCAGCAGCAGCTCCACATTCGGATTCGCGGTACAACTGCTGGGGCGATCGCCTGACCCGACGCAGCCACTTGGCGCCGGTGATCAGAAACCTTGGGCCGGAGCGCTTCAACCAGGCGGCTCCGATCAATTCATTCACGTCTTTGCCGGCTTCAAAGAACACCGGGCATTCTCTTCCGGGGTGCCCGGGCAGGGATGCCGTGGCCGAGGTTGAGGATGTGGCGCGGCCCCTGGCCTTTGAGCACCGTGTCGACCCACCCGGGCCCGGATCGCCTCGGGGTTTGCCAACAACAGCCCGGATCCACATTGCCCTGCACACCGAGATGTTCCTGGCAGGCGGGCAAGGCCTTCGGCCATATCCACGGTCCAATTCCAACGAGATTTGAAATTCGACCCGGTGTTTAGCCATGCGCTCCAGCACCCGGGCAACTTGCCAGAGATATTAGAGGGAATTCAGGGGGGTGTCGGGGTGGGTGGCCTTCAACCTGATCACCACCCGTTTCTGGTGGGGGCGGCGAGACGTCGTATCGAGGGGGCTGAGCTGGCCTGCCCAGGAGTCGGAACAGTTGCACCACCTGGCGCCGCTGTCGATCTGTGGTAGCGCACATGAGGTGCGATCGCATCGGCCAGATGGCCCAGCAACTGCGTGCAGCAGGGCAGGCTCGGAAAGCCATCGCCTGATCACCGCATTTTAATCTTGCTGCTTTGCCTTTTCCACCGCATAGGCGGCCAGGGTCCAGGGGGCTCACGAAGCCGAGCACGGCGCCTGATGCCCCAACGCTCTGGCGCAGGCGCCCGAACACCTCACCACGAACGCAGTGCCTCGGCCGGGTTCAGCGCCCGCAAGGGGCCTCCACCTGGGCCCGGCTGCGGATCCGGCGGATCGCATGATCGCGCCCCTTGCTTTTCAACGATGTCGAAAGTCAATGCCGAGGCCCGGCAGGGGGCGTGAGGATGTTCGGGAGGAAAAAGGATCACACCCATCGGGCGCAAAAGCCACGGACGGTTTGCATTCGAGAATCTCGTAGGAGAGATCGGGCGTTTTCAGAGCCTCGGCGGAAGCCGGTGGGTGGCATTCACGCAGCTCCGCGATTACCACCTTCATATAAACGGGCCGGCCTGGCGCATTCATCCACCCACTGGCGCGCCTCTCCACCTGCTCACTCGGCGGCGCGCAGCAAACAGGGGAAGGGGTTCGGCCCATGGGCGGATTCGGGTAGGCGGGGTCAGAAGCGAAGCCCAGGGGCGAACCTACCCGACCAGTAGACACGCATCAGCGGCTTCGTCACACAGGGACCTCGCTGCGCTCCGCCATCCCTGCGGAACACCAGCACACTCAGCGGCGGCAGCAGAGATCGAGCGAATGGCTGTAGCCGGTGCATGGCGGCGGCGTCGCTGAACTTGCCACGAGATGCCGAGGGTTTGCTGCCGCCGTATCGGGCTTTGCCGTTCGTGGTTGGAACACTTCGGCATTAGAAGCCCTCCAGCGGAACACCGATGGCGGGTAATGGTCGGCGCCTTGAGGCCAGGAAGTTGGCCACCACACCAACCAAGCGTTCCGTCGCCGCTCACCCGGCGCCATGGAAAAGCTTGATCACCGAATGGCGGGCTGTCGCTGCAGTCAAATCCACTGGAAGCCGAACTGAACAAAGTGCGTCGCGCCAGAGGGCCGGCTCGGCCCGGTAGAAGCTGTCTGAGGTCATCGACCCAGGTTCAAACAGGCCCTGATGGGGATCGAACTGGAGCAGATTTCCATTCAAGATCCCCCCAGACATTCCCATTCGGCCCGCTGACCGAACTCCATGCCCATGAAATGGTTTTTCTTGCCGGGAATGGGTCCACATTGAAGGCAGCAGGGCGCGCACATTGGCGAACTTCTGCCCAGTCATCGCCGGGCACTTGTTGAGCAAATTGCTCTTGCCATGGCCACCACTCATCGTGGCTGAGGGCCAGCATTGAAGTTCTCGGGTGTAGTGATTACCAGATCGAGAAACTGATGTCTGTTTCTGGTGGAACATGACGCATCCACGGATCAAAGCTCGAAATAATCGAGCATGTCGGCATTCCAGCCCAATGTTCCACTTCATGGTTTGAATCCCAGGCCGGCCCAGTGGGTGGGCTGGGTCACCATCGGCCAGGGTGGTGGGATTCTTCGGGCGATCGACAACGCCTTCCGGGGGAGTGCTGAAAACAGCACGGTGTTGCTGCTGCAGGAAAGGTCACGGCTGTCGAGATTCTCGCGGCCGCCCTATCGTCATGGGCCAGCACTCGCCTCGGGCCTGAGGTAATCCCGATAGAGCATCGAGGCCACCGCATCCACCCGGATGCCATCGATATGAAACTCCTCAAACCAGTAGATCAAATTGGCCACAAGGAAAGTTGCGGACCTCACTTGCGGCTGTAATTTTTGAAAATCAAGGTGCCCCATTCCTTGTGCTCACCGATGCGGGGATCGGCATGCTCATAGAAGATTGGCAGCCTCGAAGAAGGGGCCAGGCCATGGCTGGTCCTTGGGGAAATGCGCCTGCGAACCCAGTCGAGGCAACAGGCCAAGGCCCACCGCATGGCAGCGGTTCACGAAGGCCCGGGAAATTCGTCGGGGCGCCGAAGCGGCTGGTCGGGGGCATAAAAGCCGGCCACCTGATAGCCCCAGGAGCCATCAAAGGATTGCTCGGCGATTCGCAGAGCAGCTCAATGTGGGTTGAAGCCGCGTGCCACCACGTAGGGAATCAGCCGATCGGCCAGCTCGGCGGTAAGGTGAGCAGGCGAGCACGGGCTTCTTGAGGATCGGCGGCGGCCACGGGTTGCCTCGGCGTGCCATCGGCCTCCAGAAAGGCTCGCGATTGGAGCCATGCAATCCAAGCTGCCTAAGTGCAGTTCATTAGACGGGCTGATTCGGTTGATCGAGTGGGATCACGCTGTCCGCTGGTTTTCAACCCAGGCCTGCATCGCTCAGCGGAAATTGCCCAGCTGGGACACCACCGAGCCCGTCTGGGGCCGTATTTTCATGCTGAAAAACCATAGGAGCGGTCGGCTTTCTGTAGCAGTGCCCCTCGGGGCTGCGCCACTTCGTATTTGTAGGACGGTGCCCACCGCCAAGCCGGAGATGAACAGCCCAGATGCCGCCCAGCCGTTGTTGCATCGGATGGGTTGCCGGCCCATCCCAGTTGTTGAAATCACCGAGCAGCGCCACGCGCGCGCGTTGGGTGCCCAGAGGGCGAAACTGAACCCCGGGCACACCACTGCGCTCGCAGGGGTGGGCACCAAGGACGGCCGCCAGATGTAGGTGGTGGTTGCCTTTCGGCGAAACAGTGGCGATCCAGTATCACCCAACCCACTCCTGGCGGAAGCCCCGGATCGTGCTGGATGTGGGTGATGCCTTGCCCGGACTTACCTCCAGCTGGTAGGTGCAGCCAGAGATCGCTGTCGAACTTCTGCTTCAAAACAAACCAAGGGGTGGTGGGGGCGTTGGCCGCTGGCGTGGCTGTGGGCCGTCGAGCAACAGTGGCCACGGACTGGGGCTTCCGCATCCAGGCCCCCTCACACCCAGCCATCGCCCAGGGGGTTGGGGGCCGAGCACCGCGAAACGGATGGTCGTCCGGCACTCCCCGCCGTTTGTCCTGCTTCAGCGCGATCCCGTCGAGGCTGGCGGGGAACATTGGAAGGCAGGGCATCCGAAAATCAACCCAGACGGGCAAGCAGATCCCTCCAGCCGCTTTTGGTTTGGAGTCGAAGTTCTTGGTGTGATCAGGAGCCCGCAGCCACACCAGGTGTTCCTGATTTTCTTCAGGAAAAAAATCAAACGCCGATGATGTGACCACTGGGATCAAGGATCCACGAACAGAGTTGTCGGTGAGTTGGCTAAACTGGGTTGGTGACGAGCACAGTTGCTTGTTCGGCGCCTTCACTTGGCCACCACCGTGCCGCGAATCCGCTAAAGCTGCCGGCTAGTTTCTCCCAGATCCTTCCAGCGGGTTGAGCAGATCCTGGGGGCTGATCTCGGTCTGCATGAAGCTGCGGAGGCAGGGCGCCGGGCCTCGATCATTTTCCTTCACTGAGTGGGTCACGAAATTGGAGGGGCCACCTTCTCGATCGGGCGTGTCCTCCAGAGACGATTTCCCAACCCAGCAGCCGGCCCTTGCTCATCCGAGCACCAGGATCAGCGGTTGGGACTTTGGCGGTTGACCAGCACAGCTTCAACCAGTTGCTGTCGTCGGCCCGGTGAGGCACCTCTTTGATTGCGAATACTGCAGAATGGGATTCGCGCTGCCTTTGAGGCGTTTACTTCACGCGCTCCAGGCGTTGGTCGACCGTTGGCAGATCCGGTTTGAGGCAGGTCGTTTAGATCGCCTGGCTGTCTTTCGCGGCGGCAATCCCTGGATGATCGTCTCCGCTGAGCTGCGGGCCTGGGCTGCCGTCGTGCCCGGCACTGCCGGATAGCCGGGAACCACAGCACCAAAAGCAACGCCATGGCCAGCAGGGGGCACCGCAGTAAGCTTCACAGTTGGTCGACGAACGATCAGCCCAGTTTGGCCGATCCGACGGTGCAGGCCACAGCTTCGCTTCGGAGAGCATCAAACTGAAGGGTGATCACCCGGTGCGCGGGGCCCACCGGCCGGGCAGCTGATCCGGGATTAACCGCGATAAACCGCCGATCTGGGGCCAGGCCGCACCAAGGCCGGGACAGCCGCAGGCGCTCGCGCTGCAAGGCTGGCCCGCAACGGCTGGAAGAACCAGCACGCGCGTGTCGGCGCTTGGGCTCAGGCCGGGGAAAACGGGCCACGCCCGTGCTGATCTGCCACCACCTTGGCGACGCCCGCGCGCACGATCGACAGGGCCGCACAGGAGATCGAAAACCGGGCTGGTCGGCTGCCACTTCCAAAACACTTTCAGGCCGGAGGGCGCCCCTGCAGAGTCAAGCCCGGTTCAAAAGTCCCGCTTTGCTGAAAGCAGGCCACATCGCCGCGGCGGTCCAGATCGGGCGCGCTCGCAGGTCACGGCATTCGGAGGCCCAGGTGTCGCCACGCCTGCACGGGGCGCAAGGTGGTCATGGACCAGCCAGATGGTTTGCCGCCCGCTTCCCCCTTTCCCCCGGCCGCAACAGGCGCCCTTCCGCCATCGATTGCAGGCCAGACCCTGACTGCCCAGGCGCCAGGGCGCCACACCCTCTGGATTGCAGGGGTCAGACGGCTGGGCCCAGTCGGCGGTTGAGTCAGATCGGGCAAACCGCTCACGGGCCAACGGGTGTGGCGGCGGCCGACGCGCAGCGTGGTGGTCGAAGAAAGGCCAGCTTGCAAGCGGATTCGAGCGCCGTTTCCAATCAAGATGGGTCCAGTCCCCGATCCGCAGGGCAGGGGGTCAACCGCCGGCGCGGGGCTGCGGTTCCTGCAGATCGAAAAAATCCTTTCGAGCTGGGCTCCCACCAGCCCCCGGCAACAGCATCGGGTTGAGCGCAAACAGGCGTTCGGAGGGGTCATGCACGGGTTCCAACCGTCAGCATGGCCGGGATCGAGGCGGAAACCAGCCCAGCCCATGCCCTGGGTTCATTGCCGCTCCAGGCAGGGGCCAGGCCGTCCTCAAAGAAGGCGCCGCTTCGCAGGCTGGTGGCGGATCGCCTGCCATGCCATCTCCTCACCGCGGGCGGCGCACGGTTCGGCCGTCAGCTGCAGGGCCCAGGCCAGGCCAAGCGCCCAACGATGGGCGCCGCCCGTTCGCTGGGCCCAGTGCAGCCGTTCATCGATGGCCAGCCATCGCGGGACCAGGCTTCGGGCCGGATTCGTTGGGTCGTACACACAGGAGCTGGGTTGAGGCCTTTGGTAGGAGAAGCCATAGCAACCAAGTCGGCCATTTGGATCCAGGAGCTGCGGGCCCAGGCCAGGCGGTGGCCCATCGCCTGCCTCCTGGGGTCGAAAACCGGCCAAAGCTGCACGTCCGAGTCGCCACGCCGCGCACGTTCCTGCACGGGCAACCAGATAGCCCTGGACTGGCATACCATGGTGGGGTGGGCGCTGGTCACCGTTGAGGCATCGCCCGTTGGTTTTAGGGCTGCGCAACCAGCAGCACCGGCAAGGCCGCCCACGGCCGCCTTCAGATTTGCGGTGTGGCCAGCTTCAACCCCATCGGGGCGGGCATTTCAGGCATCGAACGACTCCACCGAAAGGGTGGGAGGCACTGCAGCGAACGTCCGGGGCAGTTGGCAGTCGCCAACCACGTAGGGTGATGACAATTTCAGCGTCGGGAGGGGCTGATTTGCCCTTGACGCGGGGCCACCAATGGCGATCGCCTGGGGGAGGAGGAACGCACCCCCTGGGCTTGTTGAGCTTTGCGAATTCGGGCGCAGAGGACTTTTTGGCACCTGTGGATTCTGCTGTGACGGGACTCCAGGCAAGCAGAGGGCGCGATCGCCGAGCTGCCGCTGAACGGCCGTGGCGAGGGCCAAGGAACAACGGCCAGGCCGAGCGGAGCGATTCGCAGGGGAAAGAATCGAGGAACACAGACGCAGCCACCGCAAAGGGATTACACATCCATTTCCAGGCGTTACCCAGGCTTTACGGCCCCGGTTTCGGGTCAGTTTGGCGAGCGACCGGTGCTTTGCGCCGGGCCGCACTGATCCACTGGCGCACTGTCGTTTGCGCTGACCATCAGGCAGTGTGGTTTTGCCGGTTCAAGGAGCGTTGCGGCCGGCGAGTTGGACCACCCAAATGTTGGGGGGAGGGCCTGGGCCAGGCCATCGGCAAGTGGCGATGCCGGCATAGAGCAACAGGGCCGCATCCGGCGGCGGCCAGGGCCGATCGCCCACGACAGCTGGGCCTGGCGGCGCAGCTTGAATCAGCCGCTGCTCTGAGGCCGGCCCATTGCGGGCCAACCGACGCAGCTCAGCGCGGCTCAGCTGGGCCAGGGACTGCCAATTCAAGATGGCCTGCCAGTTCAAGCTGGCGTTGCTCAGCCTGGAGTTGAAAGCGGCAGGTGTGGCCCGATGGCGAGTGGCGTCAGGGGGCAGCAGCAGGGCCACCTTCGCCCCGGGTTTTTGCGGGTGGCTTCGGCCAACATCACGGGCGGCTGAGCCCTCGGGCCCACGGATTCAAACCGGCGCAGGCGCACATGTGCAACCAGACCATCGGGCTGGAGCGGCCATTGCCGCGCAGGTTCAGGGCCAGTTGTTTGGCCGTGGGGGCAAAAGCCTCGGCGGGGCAAGATCGGCCGCAGCGGTGGGGGCTTAACCCAACCAACGGGGGTTTGGGGTTTTTGGGGGGGCCCCCCGTTGTCGAACCACGATCGGTTGCCGTGGGACCCCCCCCCCACAGCACCGGGGTTGTTAGCTGATCGCGAAGCCAGACAAGACAGGCGACACAGGGCGGTTTGAAGCTGGTGATGCCCCACCAGCGAAAGCGGAGTCCCCCAGCCAGAGACAAATCCGCGACCATCAACAGCGCCAGCACACCGCTGGCGGCACCCAGCCATTTGCCGAACGGTCAGCAGAACAGGGGATCAACGGCATGGGGGGGGTGGGCGCCAATGAAATTCACCTTATAGATTGCGGAAACCTCAAGCGGTAACCACAACGTTCCGATGGGGTTGCCGAAGCTGGATATTGGGCGCCTAACCCTTCGTTGTTGGCGGGGTGTTGCTCGGTGCGGGAAACCGCGGTCGGCATCTGGTTCGGCGCCGACTATCTCGTTTGGCAGGCCTATCGCCACCTGCGCCCGGACCTTGGAACGTCCAGCATCGCGCAAGGGGCTGGGCCATCCGCTTGCAACTGGGCCCTATCAGGGTTTGCGGACCCTGGGGACTGGCCATCGGGCCGAGCCGCGGTTGAGGCCGGTCCCGCCATAACTTCCACGGAACCGCAGCCCAGGGAGCCTTGGGTAGCCGATCGCCCCCTTGGGCAGCCTTGTTCAAGGGTGTTGCCCGTGCGTCCAGCTGGCCGTGCAGGGCGGCAGCCTTGAGCTGGAACCCAACGCCAGGGCAGTCTGGGGTGTTTCAGCGGCCGTCAAGGACAAGCCCCCCGGCTGGCCATGGGGTGCGGTCGTCGATCCTTGCCAGCGTCGCGGTTCAAGCCGCTCAAACCTTGAAGCTGCGGCGTGGGACGGTTGCTCAGCGTCGCCCTCCACACGCAGCGCGATCACCTGGTCGGGAGCAGCCCTGTTTTGCCGCCCCCGAAGGGCCGTTTGCCGCCTGCATAGGTGACGCCAACTGGGAACAACAGCAATTGTCCGCCTAACCTCGTTCAGCCCGCCAGCCAATTTGGCGGGTTCTGGTCCCTTGGCTGCGAACACCAGGGGCACCAGCGCCAGCGGTTGGCTGGTATGGCGCCTGCGCCTGAGCCGCAGCGACGGTCGCAACAGCTGCAATGGCGCCCTGAACCTCAACGGCCTTGGGCTGGAAGACGGAACTCCCTGCCCAGGCCCCATTGAAGATCGAACGCCTTCGCGCTGCGCTGCTTCCGAGAGAGCGCCTCAAAATGCTGGCAGGACCCCCTGGCAAATGGGCGAAACTGGCAGGGGGTCCTCAACGGCAGGTGGAAGCTGGGAGCGTTGGTTTTGACTTTCGCTCTCACGCCGAGGACCCCCATAACCGCGGGGACCAAACTCGCGTTCGAACTTGCGCGGCCCCTTGGCGCCAGGCCCCGGGCTGGAAGGATCGCCGGGCAAATTTCGCTCGGGCGCGGAACCCCGACCAGCCCGGAGGCCCTTTGCGTTTCCGCGGCCAGGGTTTTTCTGCCGACTGCGCCAGTCCGCTGACGCTGCGGGCTGGGCTGAGCTTTCAGGGCTCAAAACTTCGGGACCGCTCGGAACTGCTCCTCGCTGGGACCGTTCGTGGGCCCCGCTCTCACCTCGATAGCCGGGCCCTTGGCGTACATTTCCTTTCGCTTGTGGGAGGTCGGCGCCATGGCTGGAATCCCTTGCTCGGCGATGGAGCAATGGCTGAGACGGCCGTCTTCAGCTTTCAGCGGGCACCTGGAGCACGCGCGCCTCCGCGCGCGGAGGTTCTTCTGGCCCAGGGCCGGCGGCCCCTTTGCTGGAGATGCGAGGCCGGCGGGCACCGGGTTCCGCCGGGCTCAGGGCCGCTTGGGGCACGATTTCAGCGCCAAGCTTGCGGGAAACTGCCAAATGGGCTGAGCGTGAACCAGACGACCGTGCTCCGGCCCGGGCCCGGGGGGCCAGGCCTGGGGCCTGGAGAGGCAAACCTGTTGCGGTTTCTCCACGGGAGCTTCAAGAAGCCCCTTTGAGCTGGCGCCAAAAAGCGGGGTCCCTGCCCCCTTTTGCGCTGCAGGAAGCGGCGAGGGGCTGGTTTGGGGCCCAGGCAAAACCCTGGGGGACCTGGGCCCTTCGCGGGCGGGGGCGGGCCGGTTTTGCGCTGCCAAAAGGGGCGACTCAGGCCCCCCTTGCCCCGGTAAACCCTTCGGGAAAAGGGGGCGATCTCCCGCCGAATTTCTCTCTCT
>Ga0163217_1114204_pt1 | contig 11833 bp, 13 predicted proteins | sample SynspAceP_FD_185933 | JGI IMG/M metagenome (GOLD analysis project Ga0163217, IMG submission 185933) | Saline lake microbial communities from Ace Lake in Antarctica - Synechococcus sp. Ace-P (PacBio error correction) | ecosystem: Environmental > Aquatic > Non-marine Saline and Alkaline > Saline ... | reverse complement strand
CGGACGCCGGCAACGGCACCTCGCCAGCTTGCATCTCCACGAAGCCAGCGGGCCACGTTGGGGATTGATGAAGTCTGATCAGCAGCAGGCCAACAGGTTTGTACCAGCCCACACTCGGTATAAGCTCGTCGCGGTGTCCACGGCATATAAGGCCAGGAAACGGAAACAGCACGTTTTCTCCAGGGGGAAACACCGCCCCACGCGATGTCGAAGGCAATCGCCGATCGACGAAACAGGTCCGATGCTGAGATGCCACCAGGTTCGGATGGATCCTGCAAAACCGGTAGGGCAGGTTGTTGGCACCCAGGGCTCAGCAGGTGCCAGGTTGCTGGGATCCATCAACACCTGTCCTGGCCCGCCCATCGCATTTCCCACCACCCGTGACTGGTGTGCAGCCCCGTTAGACCCAGATCAGCTGTGCCCAGATTCCCTGGACCACCCACAGGGCACTGAGCAGTGCGCGCCGCCCGGCCCCCAGGAGGCCAGTGGGCAGCTTGAGCGGCTGCCGTCACGGTCCTGCGGATCAACATAACGCTACCGGTGAGCACCGTAGTAGCCCACGCCGGCTAGCACCCAGCCAGGGTGCTGTGCAGGTTGAGGATGGTCGCGCGAGGGCGCCGTAGGGTTGGCCAGTCCGGCCTCCACCTGGCCGAAGATGATCGCGATGAAGACTCGCCGCAGTGGCGTAAACAGCAGATTCCCAGAAGCTGACTTCGAAACAGGGGCCGGCCGCTTGCGCCCAGACCCCGATTTCAGATCAAAGACGAAGCGATCAGGGCCCAATTGCGATTCACAAAGTGCACCACGATCGGATGGAATCGTGTCCCATCCAATGGCAGGTTGCGATCGTTGAGCTGGGCAACTCAGCTCGAACTATTTGGCGTGGGATGAAGCTGTCCCCCATTCCAGCTTGCGGAGGGGCCTTCTGCGAACCCTGCTCGCTTATCCCAAACGCTCCTTTGAGCTTGTTGATCAGACCCCCCTTAGCCTGAAACGCCACTCGTTTTTTTCGCTTTTGACGCTCCGCCTCCCGCCCGCTGCGCTGGCTCACCGCCGTGTGCTGTTCGCCCGGCGCCGGCCTTTCAATCGCCCTTCCTTGTCTCGGCCACCCTGCTGACCATCGGCAATCGGTTGGGGGCGATTCGCTCGCCGGGGTGGCCCAGCTGATTCCGACTGACCACTGTAAGCGGGCAAGCCTCACGGACAGGGTGTTTCGCGGGCCTTCCTGCCCTGCCTCTACATTCGGGACCGTTGCGTTTGGATCTTGCTCAATCGGTGGCAGCGAGGGTGAGCTCTCGCTCTTCGTTGGCCTGCTTGGTTGGCCTGTCGTGGGCGTGATGGAACTGGCCGCCGCCGCCTGACCAGTGCGCCGTTCCGGCTCGTTGTCGGGTGGTTTTCTTATTGATGGGTCTGATCACCACCTTGCTCGGGGACTGCGGTGCCTGTGCCCAGCGACAGCCTCTGGGCGCCTCGGCACGCTGTCGGTGTGGCCCTGGCCGCTCTCGGCCGTGAATCTGTGTAACGGCGCGCCAGCTTCGCGCTGCAGAGGCCGCTCACCCAGCTGGAAGGTCGTTCTAGTCAGCAGCTCATTTTTTGTATTCTTCCTTTGCGGCGTTCCCACCAGCAGAAGGCACCAGAGCACGTGCGCCCAAGGAGCAGTTCGGCAATCTGGATCAGCCCCGCCGCTTCCACATCCATTCCTGGGAGCGTCATCTCTGCGACAGGCCAGTCGAGGGGCGAGGGAAGCAAGCAAGGATCCAGCTGCAAGGGCGCTTACCACAGTCTTGCGGGAGTGGGCTTCACTTCTCGCCGATGGCCAGGGCTCTCGGTCAGCGGTCGGCGGGTGGTTCCGTCCACTCCCAGCTGCCGTTTCCTTCCGGCAGGGCCTCAAACCGAATGGGCAAGCCCATTTCTGGCCCGTGTATGGCTTGCAAGCTGTTCCAATCAGGTGTTTTTTCTGGCCAACTCGCAGTCTGTCTGGGGCTGAGGCCCTGCTTCGTGGCTTGAGCTGATCGCTGGCCAGAAGCTGCTTGTGGGATTCCGGTGGTGGCCACGGCTGAGGCCAGGTTGAGGCCGTGCTCGAGGCATTAAGCAGCACCTGCCAGCACGTATTGGTTGATGATGCGGCTGCCACCCGGGCTTGCCGGTTGGCCAGGAGTGGCGACCCGTCGGCTCCGTAGCTACCAGCTTGGCGCCAGTTCGAGCGAGAGCGGCTGTTTGCCGGCGCTGATCGCGTTGGCCTCCCTTGCACAGGCCGAAGCGTTGGGCACGCCCTGTTTGGCGTGAAGTCGTCCATCTCGTTGATTGAGCAGGATAACGGCTCCGGGCACACCTAACCCCATTTGCCGAAGGCGAAGTTGAGTGTGGTTGCTGTGGTGGCCCACCAGGCTTGCCGTCACGGTCGTTTCACGGAGGAGGTGGGTGGTGTTGGGGCCTTCCTGGAGCGCCAGGTGCCTGTTGGCGAGGAGCTGCAGGGAGTCGTATGGCGGTTGGGCTGGATGCGGGCCCGTTGGCGGAGGCGTAGCGGACTGAGCAGCCTTCTCCAGCGGGCATCGCCACGAAGCGGGCACGAAGCAGGGCGTTCGCGATTCCAGGTAGGCTCCACTTCATCTGCCTCCACCATCAAGTGCCAGGCTTGGCGGCCGCTGTTGAGCCCCATGGGCCGCCAGATCGAAGCCCTCGAGCTATGCGCAGCAGCTGATCAAGGTGGACGCCCCCAGAGCTGGGTTGGCGGCATGGGCGATGACGCATGGCCGCGCCAATCACCGATCAGGCGGAAGCCATCGTCCCTGGCGCGGTAAGCGCTGAGGTCTGGCGGGCAGTGATCATACCCGCCTTTGCTCACCATCAGGGCGCCACCCAGCTGGTCCCGCCCACCGGCCCGGGCGTAGACGTCTCAAACCCTCTCCCTCGCGGGCATGCGGCCGAGGGTGGCGGGACCAAGCAGGGGCTGGTCCGCAAGCCTGTATCACCGGCGCATAGCCAGACCTGCCGGGCTTGAAAAGTAACAGCGCTGGGCTGAGGGTGGGTCGGTCTGTGAGCCGGGCCGCCGCCTTCAAAGCGAGGCCGCACGTGCTGACCACGATTCCATCCTTTGGCCAGGGCGATCGCAGGGGCCCGATCACGGGCGCCGCGAGCGGCAGGCGTCCGTAGCGGCGCTGGGCAGCACCAGCCGGCCACGGTTGCCAGGCACGCCCGTGCTCAGCAGGCTGCGGCTGCCTTTCTTTGGAGGCGATCCACCGATCCATCGGCAGCAAGGGAAGAGCATCGGCCCGGGCAGCCGGGGCGGCCTTCTTTCCGGAAATTGATCGTCACCGCCCGCCCCCCGTCCCAACCCGCGTCTCCCCTCAGCAGGGGGCGCTCCTGCCGTTAGCCGTGTCGGGCCGCCACAGCCATCCAGAAAGAAAACCGGCGCCCTCCGATGTTGCCGCCTGGGCAAGCGTCACCGCCAGGAGCGAAGGAGGTTGGCCACCGCGGCGTCCACGCATTGCCACCCCGGCGCAGGATGTCACGCCCTACCCGCGACGCTTCAGCCCTGGCTCGCCACCATGACCGCCACTGCGAAGCGCACCGGCGAAAAAGCGCTCTCCGCCCTTTCCTGCAGCACGTTGGCGGCTGGCCAGATTAGCAGCACGGCCGCCTCCCCAGAAAGCACTTTCGCCAGCAGGCCCCAAACTCTGAAGGCCCAGCCGTCTGTTCAGGCCTTGCCATAGCCACCGCCACGGGAGTTTCGATGATCAGTCTGTCGCGGGCCTCCACGGCCAGCTTCAATGCTGCCACCCAGCTTCCTGCTCGCGGTCCATTCGGCGCCGATCCAGCGGTTGACGCGCCCGCTGCCAGGACCACCGCGGCCGAGGCGAAGGGCGCCACCTGGCGCGATCCGGAGAAGATCGCAGCGTCATTCTGTGCTCGAGAAAAGCGGATCTCCCGCACCACCCCGTCGCCACCGGGCCAACGGCCGCTGCCACCGCTGCCCGCCGCAGTGTGCGAAAGCGCATTCCAGGCCGCAACCGGAAAGCGTTTCCTCAAGGATTTTCGGGATCGTTGAGGCGAGAGCTTGGTCATTGTGCTGCACGGCGAGGCGCCGGCACAAACCCCACTCCATCAGCTGGGCGGCCGGCGCGCAACCACCGCAGATCGTCTCGTAGTACTGGTGGCTGGCTGTCGCCGAAGCTGAGGGTTGTTCAGGTCGTGCCCTGCGGGCCGCGGCCATCCACGGCCGAGCGCTCAAACAGTGGGGGGGTGGCGTTGGCGATCGCCTGGAGGTTTCGAGCGTTGCCGGCCACCACGCGGCCTCTGGCCCCGGGTGCAGCAGGGAGCCGGTTGTGGTCGGCACGAGTCAGCTGCAGCGGCCTGATTGTAGTCAGGGCCCGTTGAGTGGCACCTTCCCCACCAGCAGGTGCGAAACCGTAGAGGCACCACTGCCTGGGTGATCGCCAGACGGGGCGCGCTTGCGGTTTCCGCCAGTTCCTGCCGATGTGCTCTGAAGTCGATCACGGCCCTCGCGGCCGCGCGATCGATGCGGCACCGCCACCTCAATCATCAGGCCGCCATCGAGGGCAGGCGGAACTGACCCGAAGTGAGGCGATCGATCAACCTGCCCGTACCGCCTCGGCGCCGTTGTCCTGAACGTGGGGCCATTGTTAGGCCCGCCACCACCCCCAGCCCCTCGCGGCCCAGCCAGGGCTTGCAGCAAGCCGGCGCCCAGCTTGGAGTTGGCGGCCACCTGGTCGCCTGCAGGTCGGCCAGGAGCTGCTCTGGGATTGCGCACTGGCCAGGGGCAGCCGCAGCCGCCGCCGACCAGTCATCGGCCAGGAGTTTGCCTCTGGCGGCAACAGCGGCACATTGTTTCGAGCAGCAGCCCCTCCTGCCTGCAAGCGTTGCCTGAAGGTGGGGCCATCGAACCTGGGAGTGATCCCGCCCACATCGGCGTTGGTCGGCCGCGGAGAGGCCCAGAAGAAATCAGGGGGAGTGGAAAGGGGCTGCTCGTTGCCGTGCTATTGCCATTGCCATTGGCCAGTTCCCGCCTGTTGAACAACCGGTGTGAATCACGGTGAGATCGGCAGGTGGGTACGCCGTGGCGGTTTTTGGAGACGATCCCTCGCCGGGCCCGCAGCGCTGGATGGTCGCCGCGGGCGCACCGCCCGCCAGCAGGGCCGGCGACGCTGGCCCCCATCGAAGGCCCAGATGCACGGGATGTTGTTGCATTGCCCCCACCAGCTCGCCGGCCCCGTTCCAAAGACAGTCGGCAGCGAGAAATCGAGACGCTCGCGGATGTCACCGAGCGGGCGCTCTGCTTGCAGCCGTACGCCCATCTGCTCGCGCCCACGCGCTGAAGCGATGGTTGAACAGCTCCAGGCTGACCGATCGACGGCCTCGAGCCCCGATGGGCGTGTGCATCGCCAGGCGCTTCGGTGTGGGTCAAGGCCAGCAGGATCTCGCGGCCTGCCGCAGTTCCGCCCTCAGCCAGGGCGAGCACCAGGCTGCCGTTTTGGCCTCCACCAACCAGCGCCCGGCTCCGCTCAGCCGCCCGCTGCCGGCGGCAGATCTTCGCGACGGTGCAGCTGGGAACGTCGTGCCACTCGCCTCCCCAGTAAGAGCCGAGGATGGTGCGTCCTTGCCCCCTTGCGGCGAGGCGATGGAGGGGGCAGACAGCTTCCGGTTCGGGGCCTCGGGTCCACCAAGCTTCCACAGCCAGCCACCTCCACCACCAGATCCGGACCTTCTGGCCCGTCGCCCCCGGGCCATGGCCGAAGCGCTGGCGGTTGGGCCCGCCTCGAACGCCTCGGCAGGGCCGGCGGCCGCAGCCAGGGCAAACGGCAGGGTCAGCTCACTGGCGGCGAGCCGCACCCCAAACACTGAAACTCGGCCCTGCGGGGCGGAAGGATTCGCTTCAACCAGCGCGGCGGTCCGCTGCCGCAAGCCGTGCCACCAGGCGCCGCATCCGAGGGGTTCACGCACCACCTCCTCGCGCAGCAGCGCGTAGTTCGGCCAGGCCGATGCCAAGGCCGAGACACTCCGGCCAGGGGATGGAGCAGCAGCCGACGGCATGCCCAGCCGCTCGCGAGTAGGCGCAGGCGTGCTGGCCGCCGGCGCCCCGTAGCCAAACCAAGGGTGGCACCGCGGAGTCATGGCCGCGCTTGGATCGAAATCCGCCTGATCGCTTCGCCATCCGGTCGTTGCGACGCCAGGGGCTCCTTTCGGCAGTGCTTTCAGGCGGTGCTCGCCCGTTCCCGTTCGCCAGGGCGACCCGCTCGCCAGTCCTCGAACAGCTGGCTCACCAGCTCCGGATCGGGCCCCTGATCTCCGCCGGGGCCGAACACCGCCGGAAAGGCCGCCGGCTGCAGGCGCCCAAGCAAACAGCGGTTGGCGCGGTGATGGGAGCGGCCCGCCTGGCGGCGGTATAAGCAAGCCTGGGCCTGTGGATCGGCCTCCGGCCGAGGCCGGGGCCCCACCTGCAATCGCTGGCCATCGAAGTGGAGCCGCGAAGCCACCCCCGGCCGCCCACGTGTGGATCGGGCAGTCGTTATCGCCTGCAGGCGGAGACCGGCGATCTTCCGTCTCCTCCAGCCGCTCCAGCCACTTCCTCTGCAAACGCCATACGCCACGTCCATTTTCCACTTCCCGGCCCGGCGGCTCGCATGAAACACATCGGTGGAGGTGGCCGCCTCCATGTCGAAACTCGGACGATCGGCTCGTGGACCCGCCCGCCAGTCTGACGGCGGCCACCAGGCCACCGGCGGGGCCGGAGAGGATCGTTGTTCCTGTGGCGCAAGAGCATTTCCGGGGCGATCAATCCCCCGCTCGACTGCATCACCCGCAGCCGGCATGCGGCCCCAGCTCGGTTGCAGCCGCTCCAGATAGGCCGCCAGCACCGGGGCGACGCAGGCTCGACGACGGAGGCTGGGCCGGTGGCAGCCAGGGGGGGGCGCAGGCCCACCCGGTGGAGAGCACCAACCTGGTGGAAGTCGAAGCGCTGCCAAGCCAGGTCGCCAGCTGCCGCTCCTGGCGGGATGGCGGCAGCTGTGCAGCAGGCGCAACGGCGCAGCTGCTGATTCGCCGGTCCGGGCCTGGCTGATCGCCTCCTCCAGCTCGGCATCGAGCCGCGCAAGGGGGGCCAGTTCCTGGGCCATCGGGCCCGCCAGCCGCCCCTCACCTCCAGCACCTGCGCATTACAGGGGAAGCCGGACTGCCGATTGCCAAGGGCAAACAGATCGGGGCGGTTGGCTGATCGCCGATCCAGAGCGCATCGGCGAATCGCGCGTGATCGCAGCAGCGTCGAGGGCGCCCTGGCCCTCCAGACAGGGCGTGGTGGCCCACCCGTGGTGCCACCGCCACCCTCCTCCACCGCCCCTGGCGGCGCGGCAAGGCCAAGCGCCCACCCCCAGCAGCGTGCGCATGAGCGGCCACGGCGGGATCTCCCGCTGCCCGCGTTGCTCGGAGAGCACCTTGCGCCACCACCAGCTCGCCGCTGGAGGGCGCGACGACCGATCGTTGAGGTTGCCGCCCCGCGTCCAGAACTGCCAGCCGAACCGGAGCCACACAGCCTTGGCAGGGCAGGCTGGCTTCAGCGATTAGTTCTCGAACTTGCCAGCTGGGCAGCCTCCAGGTCCTCGGGCGCGCAGCAGCTGACAACCTGCCTGCAGGTCGTCCTTTGTTTTTGCCGGTGAACCCCCGCAGGCTCTCGCCCTGGGATGGCCACGGTCACCTTCTTTGATTCTGGTCGCGCACGGTTTTCGAGAGCCTTCTTGGCCAGCTCCTGGCTGAGGCCTTTGCGCAAGCTTACACCCACCTGCTGACGCGGTTGCCGCCCACCGCTCGGCGCGTTTGGGAAAATCGAAATGATCTTCAAGGGACAGGCTCCCGTTTGGTGGCCGTCTGGCGCAGCACGGTCGGTGACGCGCCTCCAGGGGTTCATGTCGGCTGGTCGCGGTGGTGATCGTCAGGCTTGGCTTCCTCCAGTTCTCGTTTGGAGAATCCTGCAGGTCGTAGCGCCTGGCCCACTTCGCGGCGCGGGCCTGTTATTCAATGGCGTTTTCACAAGGCTCCTGCCTGTCATCGAAAATCCAAAAACCACCGTCAAAGAGTAGCTGTCGGCCATGGCAAGGGAGCGCGGCGGAGCGGGCGCCCAGCTAGAAAGAGGCCTCCGACCCTCCGCAGCCGCCATGTTTCGCGAACCCTTTTTCGCCACATGTCTCCTTGGGCAGCCCGGCGGCAGCTCCGGCCTGGTCGTTTGCTGCTCGCTGCGCGCGGTTGGTGGGTCTTCAGCCTGGTTCCGCTACGGCATTGGGCCGCGCCAAAGGCCGATTTCACCCCGCCGATCTGCGCTGCCCGGCGGGCGATGTTTCGAGCGGCTGCCGGCTTGGGGCAAGCGCGGCCAGCTTGGGCCCATCAGCAACTGCTTCGAGTTCGTTCAAAGCCTGGCATGCGCCGGGCCTGGCCTGCTGGCGTGCTTGCCGGCGTCGATGCCCCGCTGCGGCGATGCGCGGCCTGGGCTGCATCCGCTGCTGTGTAGACGCCCGCTTACCCCCATAAAGGAAGAGCGTTTTGACTCGCCTTATAGACTGCGGGACGGGAGGCCCCTCAGTACGAGAGTTTTCCGCCGCGGCAAGATGATGTGAAAGGACATGGATGGTGCTGATGTTCGCCCTCAGAGCGACGCAGTGCGCGCCTCTCTCAATGCATATACCGAGTGGTGCGCGTGGGTCTCATAGACAAGCGCCGCCATCCGCTCTTCTGGACGGAGGGAGAGCTCTGTCACGGTGGTGGCCTTGATCGGCCGGGCTAGCGTGAGCTGAAATACCCTCGCAGCGCGTGGTTTGCTGAGCAGACCAGTCGGTACATCCTAGATCAGCTCCGTCTGCGCGCAGAGCAGAGGAGCAGTGTCTGGAAGATGTCGAAAAGCCGCAAGAGCTCCTGTGCGTGAACTCTACCGCCATACAAGCACTCAGCCGCGCGCGAGTTTGGCAGCTTCTCGGACTTCTCGCTCGATAGTGTTGCGTCCACTGAGGCATCGATCGAGGCTCTGCGCTTTGCGCCCAGACAGACATCAGCCGCAAGGGAAGTGCCTCGAGTGGACGTGTTGAGCTGATGATGGGCTGCTCGGTGCAGACATAGGCAGCGATATCGCTGCAGAGAAGACAACGGGCGCAGTTCGCGCGTGCTGTCAAAAGGGCGACACCTCTGCCGGCGTGTACCGCTACTATGCCCGCCTGGCAGCTCGACGTATACGCCCATGCCGCGCTATCGTGAATCGAGAGCTTCTCGTTGGCTCCAGTAGAAACACGCGTCAAATAGGCGAGGCCGTTTGCCCTGGTTTGCCCTCTTTTTTGTGGCGATCTCCTACTCTCTGGGTCCCTCTCTAAGCCTCGCCTAGACCCGTTCATGGCGCCGCATGGCCATAAATTTCCAGACTCAGCTCTCCTGTACTCCGGACGCAGTCAGAGGCCTCTCATCTGCCGTCTTCACATCTCAGAACGCTAGTATGCATACTGCGCGAGCCACGGCCACGGCGGAGCGTAGCGCGAAACCACAGTGTGATTATGGCAGCGTCGTGTCAGCATCTCCAGACACTCGAGATGTGTCGTCGACCTTTTGTGAATCCCCCAAGGATCGGTGGCCTATGGCTGCACGGAGGAGTGTAATACTGTCGCTGGACCCTGAAGTCAGGCGACTCTCAGTTGCGTGACCACGCTAATACCTGCTCGCGGTCAGCGGAAAGTTGTGCTAGTCGGTCTCGTGCGAACAGGCGTCGAAAGAGCTCCTGCGCGCCTTGAATTTTCCTGCTCGCGTGGCCCCGGTGAGCATGTGGCTGAGATGAGTCTTACACGCAAGCTTACATAACTGCTCACCCCTCTCGCTCCCGTGTGCGCTGACTCCAGACTCGACGGGAGTTCCCGTTAAGAGAGCTTTCGCTACTGTCTCTCGCATGATGCAAACTAGCGGCTCCAGATACCCAATGGCGTCAGGCAACCGCGAGCTGCTCGCTGATCGGAGAATGATTAACCGTACGATCAACCCGATTTGTCGAAAACCGGGTTTCCTGGAGGTCATGCAGCCCAGCATGATGCCCCGGTTGTGAGAAATGTCCTTCTGGGAGGAGCAGCGATTGTCGAGCAGCGCGGCATATCACTTCCGATTCAGCCGCGCATCTGCGAGAGTGGTGCTGTGGAGCGCACCCGCTCCAGCGGCAGCACGAACGAGGTGGTGATGCGCAGCCCCGCTGACACGGGCAAGCGTGCGGGGTCAAGGATGTCGTGTGCTACTGGATGCGATCCAGCGCGCTCGCAGGCTGTCCCGCCAGAGCTAGCGAGCGAAGAGAGACTCCGTCCAAAGCCTGTAGAGTCTCACCTCTTTCTATCTGAGCTCGCGCGCGTTGGCACTCAGAGGGCTAGGCTCAGCAGCCCAACCACGGCCTCAGGGACCGGGAATAGTCGACTAAGCATATTCGCTCTCGTGTGTCTGCGGATGCCTCCGGCGGAGTTTATCTGGCAAAATGAAGCCAGGCCGCGGCGGATTTTTGGTAACGAGGCCAGCGCCCCCATGCAGTACATATGACGATGGCATCCGATCGGCGGTTTGCAGTTGCACGGGCAGGCGCACAATCGCAGGCGCGTCATTAACATTGGCGCGGTCTGGGGGCAGGTCGGGCAAATCCTGAATGAACTGCCAGTTTCCAGAAAGCGCGCGCATTGTCGGTGCTTTGACCAAAGACCTGGACCTTGACGCCCGCCTTGCCGCTGGCAATCTGCAAAGGCGCGGATGGCGGCGTCGTCCAGCGCCAACCAGATTGAACTGGATGGAATCCGTGCCCGGGGTCTCGGGGGGGGAGCGGGGCGGGGACGTCGATCTGTGTGTGCGAAACGGCATTCAGCTTGCCGCGACATTAGTCGGGTGCGCAACCATCCGCCACCGCGGCGGGGGCAGTTCGCCAGTTGGGCGCGGACCAACAACAGCCCGACAGGTTATTGAGCGCAGTTGTTAAAAGCGGCAGCTGGTTCTGCCACCGCGCACCGTCAGCGATGCCGGGGTGTTTCTTCAGTTGTGCTCGTACGCCCCCGGAACATAATTGATCGCACGGGCCGCGAGATGGCGTCATCGGTGATCAGTGGATACCGCCTCTCCGCCCCGCGTTGACCATCTTGTAGGGACTGGAACGAGAAAGCAGCCGATTTTAACCGGATGGGTCCCGGATCTTTGCGGTCATGCCACAGCGTAGTGCCAAGCAATGAGCTGCGTCCTCGATCACGGGTGTGTCTGCCGCGGTCGCACAAGCCGCCATGATCGCATCCATATCCGAGGTATGCCCGGCGCATGTTGGCTATTGATCACAGCATCTACCGTCGGCAGCTTGGCGGCGCAAAATCTTTCATATCAATCCGCGTAGTCGCCCCGACTTCGCACGCACCGGCGTATAATTGGCGTGGATCACGGCAGAGGGCACGGCAGCAAAAGGTTAAAGCCGGGGGATCAGCACCTTGGCGTTCGGCGGAGGTTCCAGACGCCAGCAACGGACAAAAACAGCGCGGGCAGAGCACGAAGACACTGCCAGCGCATAGCGGCTCCCATCATCTGCGCGAACTCGGCCTCAAAGCAGGAGACCCGGCGTCGTCGGCCCGCAGCTGTGTTAGCGAAAAACAGATCGCCGCTTTGAACAGCTGCTCACTCTTCGGCGCCGGTGCAGAGTCAGGGAATGCTTCGGCGCCTGTTGCACTGTCGGCAGGTTCATATTTCAATATCCTGAATGTTGTTTTCAGAAGGTCTAAAACCACAATGCGCCTGTGGACCAAGCCTTTCGGCCTTCCGCCTTTATGAATGTTTTGTGACTACGATC
>Ga0163217_1079829_pt1 | contig 11834 bp, 8 predicted proteins | sample SynspAceP_FD_185933 | JGI IMG/M metagenome (GOLD analysis project Ga0163217, IMG submission 185933) | Saline lake microbial communities from Ace Lake in Antarctica - Synechococcus sp. Ace-P (PacBio error correction) | ecosystem: Environmental > Aquatic > Non-marine Saline and Alkaline > Saline ... | reverse complement strand
TTTGAATGAGTGTTTACGGTAAGCTTATGTTATTCTGCCAATGATAGAAATAATTAGTTATAAATTCCAATAAGCCCAACCAAAATCTGATTAATAATTTTAAACCTAATTTAGAAAAATGGCAGGAGGGAAAAAGCAACACCACGTCAGAAGATGATCAATCCTAATGTACTTGATTTCCATTCGCGAGTTGCCCTAAATATGGAAAAGAGTCTATCGGCTTTCGGTCTTATGAACGAAAAGTTAGTAAGCTTCTAAACCATAAAAAACCACGGAAAACAATACGGTCTGTCTTTTAAGTGTCTTGCAACTTATGCATCTGAAGAATGCTAGGAAATTGGCCTCCTTCTAGAAGGACGCCAAGAAATAAAGAAATTGTCTTTTGAGTATTACCTATATATTGGAAAACTTGAAAAAATAGGATGTGCCGACTGATAGGATCAAAAGATTATCAAATAATGGATAATAAACCATTATTTGACCAAAAGTTTTTTCCCAAAGGATGACCAAACTTGGAGCGGATGAAAAGAATTTTGATCGCTTAGTTAAACTATCGCACACAATTGAGGTGTATGCCAAGCTGAACTGATCTGTAAAGTCTTCTGTTAAGAGTTAGTTTGTAAACCGTGATTGAAACGGTAAGTTGAAAAAAAGATGTTCCAAAACATAGATTGGGAACTTATAACTTTGAAGCTAGTCCTTTAGGCATCATTGACTAAAATCACTTTCGCTTCAAGCTGACATAAGGCTACCGAAGAAGATGCATTTAAAAGCTATGCTCAAGGTCAATTATTATGAGTTCCATGGAACCAATTACACCACCTTATTGGAGCAAGAAAAATCTGCTTCTTTATGCAGGTGAAAAGTTGCCGGAATATTGTATGGTCTAAAGATGCAACTTACAAAGCCTAATGAATTTAAGTTAACCTGATGGTAGAAATTTCGAGCGAAGGTTCTATTATGTGATCGAGACAGTAAGTTAGATTAACGATTTATCTCAGAAGTCAGCGAGATCATAAAATAGCTGGTAATCTAGTATTATGCAAAGATGGAGAGCGTACGGAAGGCCATATCCTCAAACATTTGCAACTATTACCCAGCCAAACGCTGCTTAATTTCAGCTGATTAAAATGAATGTGTATACCGTTGGGTTCTAACCCGATATTATAACCATCCTGTATCCTGATAAATAATGTTTCTGCATCGGCTCCCGGGCTTAGTAAGGCAAAAGTGAATAAATATCTATGAATCCTGGACAGAAGAACTGTTTCCATTTTACTGCTTCAGTAAGTTGCCTGATGCGGACAAATGATTAAAACTTTCTTTCTGAGTTCAGAATTAAGGATATTCAGATCCTTCAGGTTCCGTTAAGAGAGAATCCGAAGTGCCAAAAAATGGGAAAAAACAACCTAGAGATTTTCTACAAATAGATGCGTTGCTGGAAGAATTTTTGATTCTCGACCTTAACCTGCGTAGCGGATTTAAATTTAAATACCAGGGCAACCAACGGTAGATGTAAATGTAACAAATTGGACGCAAGAGCTAATTCGCCCTTAAAAGAGCAGGCCGTGAGATGCCTTTTCAATATTGATATGAAGCCTATATTACAAACAATAAAGGCTATAAGCTTAAAAGGCTCCATGTAGTTGTGTAGAAACAAACTAGTAAAAATGTTGTTGAAATTGCCATGCAAATAACCGAATATTTACCATATGGCCAATTACACCCAGTCACTAAAACGGTCTGAGGATTAAAAATAATAAATGTTTAAACAAGATGAATTGGTAAAAAGTTTTATTAATGAGTAGTTTCCTGTTACCGTTGTCTATTTCGCCCATGGCTAATATCTGAATTGCCAAGTGCCGACGGAAATAGGAAAAAGACGGACGGCCATTATAAAGCGAAACAATGACCTCCTTTACCATACGCCTATGTGACGACAGGATATACTCTGGTCCAAAACCATATGAAATAATCGACTGGGATAGGCGTATTAATTTCCCGCTATATTATCCTTGGATACCATTGATATTGTCGACAGAGAAGTCGTTGTACGATCGTTCTTATCTAAGAACATCAAAAAATGGTACCACTGGAAATGTATATGTAGATTCTACTTTACCGAAAAAAGAAATATTCCAGCATTTGGCCGCTACTTTGCAAAAAAGCTGGATACCACAGATTATGTACGCAGCAACTATAATGCAGGAGAACCAATTCTCCCGGAATATATGAATCGTAGGAAATTCTTACAGCTGCCATTGAAAGATTACCTTGTAAAAGGAATCTGTATTTCGACAAAAACAGGAGAGTTAAAATACGTTGTTGTATTCTCCCGAGCTCCGGATGTTAAACTCTTATTAGATGATGGAGTCTATGGATTTGGCCCGAGGCCAAAAGTTCCATTGTTACGGTAAGGTATCTAGTGCAAGACAAATATACATGAGGCTAAAAAGTGTTTTAAACCAACGAAATTCCCACCAGCCCATCTCCTTTATAGTTGTGAATGCGTAGAAGATCAATGCTACTATCTTATAAAAGAGGATTAATGTTATGGAGACTGTGAGGTTAAGGATTATATAGCTGATTAATGCCTTTTCAATTATTGAATCCAAGGCTATTAAAGAGTTATCCGACATAAGAGCAAGATATGTGCGCCTTACTAGCCTTAATAAAGTCCAATTCACATAAGCAGAGCGCCACATTCATATGATTGGCGCTTCCTTTTTGTCCCATTTTAAGACAAAGTTTGTGTATCATGATATGGTGTTGGATTGAGGCTCATTTTAACGTATAATGATTATATTTCAATTCATGAAGAATATGTGAATTCCTTCTTACTTTTGCATCAGTTAGATTATTTAATGTGGGCCTAGGCTGGCCCGCATTCTTTGCGAAGTTTGAAGGAATTGGAAAGTCTTCAATGGCAGTGATTGATCCCAAAACTTCTTCGTGGGCAGTGTCGTACAATCGGTTACCCTTAACGATTTAACCTTGCTGTAAGCCAAGATCAAATTGAAACTCGCGCTTCCCTTTCTCATGCCCCATTGGAAAGAAGCTTAAAAGTCAATTGGATTACAAAATTCCTATCCTTTAGCGTTTGTGCCACATATAACTGAACAGAAACTTTGTTCGAAGCTTCGGATAAGCCTAATTAAGTCACTTTATAGCCCCTAAATATTGTCTAACCATAACCCTAACATCGAAAGGCCTTTATGGCTACGGAGAAGTGTTGCACACGGGTATGGATAATACCTCGGTATTGTGTCCCATTATTACCCGATATCGGTGGAACAAAATTTATGCTCCAGAAAACATTCATTTGATGCCTTAGTTCGATGATATATGGAATACCGTGGTATAATTGCAAAAAATAATAGTGTTTCTCAACAGGGTTGGCATAAAAACTTAATTCCGTATTTCAATTAACTTACCACTAAATGGTTACCAAAGGGAACTTTGACTATTAAGCCCAGCTTTAAAAGAGATCGAGTTATAAATATCTCTGGTGTTATATCCATGGCAATGATATGTATAGTGTAGACTTACCTAAATGGAAGATAAAAAGCAACTGCCTACCGAAGAAAGTAAAACAAGAAACTCTGCAAAATTGGATACCTTTATAAAATGTACCTATGAGGTTATTGATCATGTGGCTGTATAAGGCCAACCGGTAAGTGATAGGAAGCCACTTTTGGTCGGACATCCGAACATGAAAATATGTATTTGCTCAAACAAGTTTAGGTCTCGTGGTCTATGGATCTCAATGCTCTCACACTTTACGCTTCATAGAAAAAGGGAGGTCTTGAGCCTGAAATGGACCTATTTCCCGTTTACCAAAAAAACATTTTTAAGAATTAACCTTGCGCCTATGTCGTATTACAAAGAATAACCATATATTTCGCGAAACTCGAATAATAAAAGGCATTAGATTACCATATAACAATTATGGCAATATAAGGTTGAATCAATGAAGCCTTAAAATTACAAAGCCAATTAATTGAAGGTGCCACAGCAAATGCAACACCAACACCATAGCTAACCATACATGGCACCATAAAAAAAGGAAGCTCAATTTTATATTTTACCCCAGTGCGACAACGCGTTCATCCTTTAAAGAACATTCCAAATTATAGGGGTTTTATCCTTATTACATGCTCTCTTCGTGACATTTAGACAAGTTCCTGTTAATAATGCTGATTGAAGTTTGTTCCTTTTTTTAACATTTGCCAAAAAAGTTTCGCAAAAATACATTTTGTAGGTAATCATGTTAACACTAGTTCACATATAATGCTTAATATCATAACCTCTCGTTCTTTGGAGGAGAAACTTATTTGAAGCGAATTCTTTCCGTTTTAAATTCAGGTTATATCTCTCTGTTGTCTTATTGGAAAAAATCGGGCAGTTAAATCTACCCTATTGAAATTTATCAAAGGATATGCCCATAGATTTCAGGAAAAAACTATAGCCTCTGATAAAGATATAAAAATGGGTTTCTTAAAGGCAGTGATTATCGATTGATCTGGGGTAGAACCGTACAGGAAGAAGCCCATCCAAGCATTCGTGGAAATAAAAAGCTAGAGCTAGTTGAACGAAAATAATCACCAGCTGCCGAAGCGACAGATTATGAAAGTGAGAGTATAATCAAATTGCATTATTGATTTGAACCGATGGTATCTCATCATTAATAATATTGGCGGTACAACTATCAGGGAAACTGAAAAAGTACTATTTCTTGTTAAAACGTGAGATTTTACTCTTCTCTCTCTTTTTTCCGGTGTTCGCGGATGAGGATAGAGTTGGCCCAAGTTGTTTACAGAGCAATGATGTGCGTTTTGGAATAGCCAACAAACCACTTGGGCATATTGAATCCATTATATGCTGGAGAACTTATTGAAAAAATTATTAACCTTGGTGTAATGATTGTATCGCACGGAAAAAAAGTTTTTGGACAATTTTACCAACCGAACTATAGTTAGAAATCCTTGCGAACGGATTCTATGACTACAGTAAACCTACTCCAATACCTTGTGCTGCGTAATGAAATTAAACAGCAACAGTTTAAAATTCCCAGAAAAATCAAGAAAAGGAAATTCAACCAGGCCGAAAGGTTAATGAAAAATTTAGGCCAAGTCTACCAAAGCTTCCAGCACAGGTCTGATCAAAAAATGCTCGATAGAATGGAGCGAATAGAGGTTGATGAGGATGATTAAAGTGTAATGAATTTGAGATTTGAAATTTTTTCGTCTCCAAGGTAAGTTGTTACGAAATGAAGGTTTGCCAAAGAGTTTATGGTGGATTAAATCGCCATTTTTAAAGGTATAGATTCTTTTAATAGAACGAATTCCAAGACTTGGCTTTTGTAGGCCAAATATGACAGGGCAAATCTAACCTTAGCCAAAAATAATTGGGTCTGGACCATTAAGGCATTTAAAAACTGACATAATGTTTACAGATAGGTTACTTTGCACAAAACAGCGGGAATATTGGATGGCGAAAGAGCTGTTTTGATACTATGATCTGATGCTGCCAATGAGAAAAACAAGAAATAGGATAAGATTCTAGGCTTCTTTTTGTTTTAGGAGATGAGGTTTATAAATATTACGGTCCTTTCGAGAGGTTGAGCGCAACAGTTGGCCCAGCTAAAATCTCCTTACAACCCTTTAATCGTCGTTGGATGATGAGCCCATACGAACCACTTGGACATCAAATCTTAAAAATTACTAAAGCAACGCTTTCAGAAATTTTGACGAACATTTGATTTGGTAGTCACGATAGGATTTTTTACAGCTTACAATAAAGGTTATGATTAAAGATGGTAATATTAAGAATATCCTTGGGAAATCGACTTCTATTGATAATCAGAGAAAAAGTCGAGATTTCGGAAGCAAATAGAAAAAAAAACAAACCGTATAGTCCAAAAGAAGGAAAAGCCCAAGGATAACATTTTAATTTCGAAGAGTCAAAAAAAGATAAAATCCCTAAATAAAACAGGCTAAGTTCTAGCGAAAGTGACATATCCATACGGAAAAGGAGATGCAGTATAGATCATGACTTACTTATGAATTATAGTGATACTACCAATTGCCAAAATCCAATTTTTCGATACTAATCAGAAAGAAAAAAAAGAGTCTTGAAAAAAACAATGAAAACTGGGAAAATATTTACATGGAAACTAAGCATTGCTTTGTAGAAAATAATCCAAATATGTAAATTTTCTTTCACCACAACTTTCGCACTTTCACAACATAAAAAGCACTTTAGCTTATTTCGTTCGAGTATTTTGCGACTATCAAACAATAATCTTATTTTGTAGGGTATATTCTAACCCTAAAGGGGTAAAATAGTGGATAATTATTGAAAATATAATATGAAAAAAAGGCCGTTACTAATGCTCTTTTATGTTTGTTGGGCAATTTTGTCAGTGACAGGTTTCTAATTCTGGAGAAAAAATGCCTTAATTAGACCTATTTATAATAGTGCTAAATGGTTATTCTTGACCAATATTGGACTCTGAACAGTCCTGTTCCTCAGGGAGGCGAAAGCTTGAGAACAATAAGTGGTACTATTAAATTTAAGAATAACAAACCTAGTGGAAGCTTGCCTAATTCAATAGGTAATCCTATTAATTTAAAAAAGTTTTTTGAAACCTCGCTTGAATAAAATTAGTGGGAATATCCTGAAAGACAACGCAATTAAAAAAATTTGGTTGTACTTAGGATTGGTAAGAATAAATTACCGGATAGATTAGGAATTCCTGAAAATATCGGATTGGAAAAAAGCGGCGTTCATGGTTTGGATTTGTTTTATAACAACCTTACGCCGGAATGCCGGTTAGTTTGGAAATATTAAAAAAACTAGAGTATATTACTTTCACATAACGATAAATCGGTTTCTATTCCATTGTCATTGGAAATTAAATATTGGAACATTGGATTGCAGATAAACAATTTGATGGTTGTAGACCGAAAATTTGTTAAGCTACCCATCTGAAAATGTGTTTTGGCAGAAAAATAATTTTAAGGAGATTTGCCCAGAATATCTTAATCCTTCCTAGTCTGATGTCCAAACTTCAGGAATAACAGATTTGTAAACATTGATTTTAACGGTGATACCGCCTGAAGGTTGGCCCTTTTTGATTTTGAGTAGAAATAATAAAATCTTTGACATTGATTAAATTAAATAGTGATTAAGACGTATTATATCGCTGAAAACACCTTTGAGGATGGTATTGATTAAAAAAAAAAAATATAATAATAGTTAACAACTAAATTAAGAAACAGGTTCTTTGGACTGGTTTATATTTCCTGTATGTACAGCTGCGGTTAATCCATTAGTACCAAAAAAACGAGACAAAAGTCCTTTGGAAACTGTACACGTACGCAAGGGACAAAATGGTAATACTACTGGATGTTAATCCCGAGGTAAATACATGTATGAGTAACTGGGCAAACGGCCATTGTAGTGGAAATCAAACCTTTTAGGAATTAACCTTGGGGTAGGCTCCCTAAGAGTTTAGGTAATTTAAAGCACCTAGACCATTAAAACCTTGCTTTCAATACTATTAGCGGGGAGTATTCCATAAAAAGTATTGCCGGCTCATAAGTTGAGTTTTAAATTGAAATGATAGGTGGAAGTGAAATACAATCTGAAATCGGAAATATGAAATCCTTGGAAAAACTGTCGGCTTTTAATAATTTCTTGCAGAAGACATACCGAAAGTCTTGGGAATATCCAGACTCTAAAATAGCTAACTTTCATAATAATCTAACTGGCCGCATACCAAAATCTTGGAGACTTTCCAAAAAACTGGAGACTTTGGGCTTTTGAAAATATATGTACGGTTTCTAAAATTCTGAGATTGGGGAAAATTGGATAAATTGAAGAGTTGGTCTGGCCAACAACCGAGCTTGTGGCGAAATTCCAAAGAGTTGGTTTCAATTGTCCAGCCTTAAGGTCCTTCAATTCAAATAAAAATTATTTTTCCCATTTCAAAATATGCAGTATGAATTCGGGTCAGTTCCTTTGTATTAACTAGAAGGTAGAAGAGGAGAAACAAGTTAAAGATTATGTTATTAAAAAACTGAATGGCAATACGAAGTGGGAAGATTAAATGTAGGAATAAAATTGATTTTAAAATTTAGTTGTTTGTTTAGGGGGATACAATGTTATCCCTTTTTTTTGTTATTATATTTAACTTTAAAACATTTAACAAAAAGTCACTTTAAACTTATAGATAAGTTTGCAATCAAACCACTACACCCTTTTTGAATTCAAGAAAAATTGTTTATCTATGTTGGGTCCTCCTTATTAGTAGGCCCATTTTTGCAAATATATTTATCAACAGTAAGAATACCCGAAGCCTACGACCGGAAAAAGTAATAAAAGACGTGTTATTGTTTGATAATTGTTAAAAATGGTAATGTTGCCCAAATTTTGTCCGCAAACGGAAATCTTGGCTAAAAGGAAGGTGAAACTCTACGCAAGTCCAATGGGGTGCTTCAAAGCAGGTAAAAAATTGTTTAATCCGGGACAGAATTATATGGAGGAATTATGATTCAAATGATGCTGCTTGGAATTATTATTGCCAGTCCAATCTTCAAAAAGGAATTTATATAATAATTAACTTCCATAATGCCAGCCACTTCATTGGACTATCGGAGTATCAATAAATGCAAAACATATCTGGCTAAGTTAATAAAAAAAAGGTACCTGCTCTTCCAGAAATGTCCAAGAAAAAAGAGAAATATTTGATTTCCGGCAGAGGTATTTGACCCAATTACACACGACTAAGAATTTAGAACAACGTTTGGCCAAATTATACTATTCGCACTTTTTTAATGGAGTTCTAACTGAGGCCTTGTCACAGAAGTTTCTGGTTAGATCTGCCAAAAAATTGAGTGAATTTATCAATACAACGATATAACTGGAAAGTAAGCCATAAAGCAAAACCTATAGCGATTTGCTTAAGGAGTGAAGTGGGTTGGATTTCTTGAAAAAGTATAAGACACTAAAAACCTAATAGGAAAGTTGCTATATCAATGGCTGTAGATTTAGCATCCCAAACCATAACGCCTTATCGAAGCAAGATCCGGACTCAGGAAGGAGTTACTAGAGGCAATCCACCGCAAGGAAGAGTTGATGCCCATTGAAGTACAGAAGTCTGTTATTGGGAAAACGACCAAATTTTGGTTGTTAGGGAGTCCGTATTGATTAATACCGGTAAGTCCTTCTATTTTTCGAATATAATTGGTATTAGTGCTCAAAGAGTACCGGAGGACTAACAATTTTATCCAAACCGGTAATGGGGGCCTATTCTGGAATGTGGAAAAAGTAATTTAAAGACAAGAAACCAACAATCAAGCTAAGAGGAATATTATAGCCTATTTTATTTAAGTATCATGACCTAAATGAATTAATTTGGCTTCCTGTATTTTGTATCTTTGGGCCTATCACTTAAAGGCTTCATATTTTCCATTAACGACTCTAATAACTCACTATAAATGGACCTTATCCGGGTCCTCTCCTCAAGAGGTGGTAAGAGAATTGTACTTAAGATAGAAGACAATTTAAAAAGGTATTTGAAGGTAGACGGGTTACTTCCACTTCTAGGGAGAACATGGTATTATAAGTGGAGATCGAGTAAGGGGGATATAGACATTTATGCTCTTGGAAGTAAAAAATGCCGTGGACAGAGCCTTCATTTCTACGGTATAGCCTTGGTTCGTCTCTAATACTGGAGACTTAAGACAGACCTTAGTTTTTAGTTTTGCCATTATGTAAAGCATAAGCTTGTCGCCTTTTAAAGCAGATAGGTAGACAGTAGAAGAACATATAAGCCAGGAAGGTATCTCCCAAAATCCTTAATAACGGGGATACCCGGCAGAGGAGATAATACCGGAACGAAGAATAGCCTTTTGGCCTACAATGTTTCCTTTGACGAGTGCACAGGCCGTCTCCAAGCAAATATTTGTGACTGGGTTAATATAAAGACCGATGCGGAGAATTCCTTATTGGCCAAAATAGTCTATTACGTTAGCGGTTCCATTGTAGTAAGGGCAACCTCATCAGGGAAAACGACGTTTAAAAGATATTGCCGAAATTAGGACCGTTTTCAGAAATCTCCCACTACTTAATTTGAATGGGAATCTTGCAGTAAATGATTCTTACCATACTAATACGGAGGATCTTTTAACCTCTCGGAGAAGTCAAGCCATATATTGAGAATATAATCAGAAACATAACAATGTAAAATTAAGTTGGTAATATCCAAATCGGTTCACCTGAACCAAAGACCAATGTTGACGGAAAAATCTAATGGGAATGATTGGTAACTTGTTTCCTTTCCTATTTCTAATACCCGCTGCATTTTGGTGCATTCGATTGCCCTGGCATTTGGGAATGTTGTATTGCAGTTCTTTGATTGACCATCAAGTTTTGTTCACTTTGAAGGATTATCGATATCGGATCCTAGTGATGACGTATTGTAATTGCCGAAAATATTACCAGAATTACGAAAAAGCAAAACCCCAATTCCAGCCAGGTATGGTTATGGAGTTGCTCCATAAATCACCATCATTACCACAATCTTGCTTTTTCTATTCCTGTTCTTGGATAGTAGGATCGAAGTGAATTTTGGGAGTCTCTATTTTAATCTTCAACATTGGTTGGTTCCTTGTAGAGGCCCTTATTATATACCGCCATTGGCCCATTCGAAGCCACTGCCAACCATGGACAATACCGAAAAAAGGAATAGCAAAATTTATTTGCCAAAATTAAGGGTAATAAATAGTGGAGATAGCTTGTATGGTATGAGCGCGATAATTATAGGCCCCTTGTTGCGATTCTCACTTCGTTATAAATTGCATAATGTTTTCCACTATTCTTAATGTTTACTTATTTTTGAGTTTTGGTCCATGTGGTGCGGAAATATCCGAAACAGCTTCTTCCCAAGGTGCCCAGGATAGGGGTGCCGTAGATTTACTAGCCCATGTGTACCAATGAAAGGGGTAAAACACTCCATTATCAGGTTTGATAGAGCGAAAGGCAAAGATGTATAACCAGAACTTACATAGAAGTATTTTAAAAGTACACGTGCAAGGAGCTGTTCGAAAACATGATTCGTAAAGTTGGACCCAGGCTCCTCTACAGATCCCTAGATATCAATCTATTTGCCAGGGGAAGAACGCCAGATTGAAATTCGATCAGATCTATACTTAATAGCTACAAGAATTGTAGCCGTAATTGCGTGGAAAGCCTTATTTAACGCTCAGGAGTCAATTTGAGGCCCCGTTTCTTCTCCCTTGGAAATAAATATAGAGAATTAAAAGCGGGCAAAAAATGGAGCTAAAGACCATTTTAGAGAATAATTTGCCCTGTTAAGATGTTGCCGATAATGATCCTGCGGGAATTAAAAAATTCGCTTAGACTGAAGCGAAAATGGCCATTAATTCGGTTTGGACTTGAGAAAAGCTTAATGAATCGGAGGTGCGGAGCTGTTTTTGGGGAGCCTGCTAAGGCTCATCTTTTTCAGCGTGGACAAGGAACGAAATAAAGGGTGTGGTTAGTATGACGCACTAACCGGATCCTCTACAATGATTTTTGGATGATTGAGGATTACCACTCCTTAATGGTAGTAAAGTGCCCCTTAAAGGAAATTGGCCAGTATGTTATAGAGCGATGTTGATGTTTTTGCCTATTAAATCCACTTGGGGAAGGTCAAACGGAAAAAAATTTTTTTTCAGGTTCCGCTTTTGGACATAAAAAGATGACAAGACTTTAACAAAAGCGGCCCCACCATGATTATTAAAATTCCCTTTCTTTTTCTTTCCCTT
>Ga0163217_1021873_pt1 | contig 11834 bp, 16 predicted proteins | sample SynspAceP_FD_185933 | JGI IMG/M metagenome (GOLD analysis project Ga0163217, IMG submission 185933) | Saline lake microbial communities from Ace Lake in Antarctica - Synechococcus sp. Ace-P (PacBio error correction) | ecosystem: Environmental > Aquatic > Non-marine Saline and Alkaline > Saline ... | reverse complement strand
CGCCACGGGTGCTGGCTGGTGACCGTCGCGGTTTTGGAAAAACCTTGGTACGCGCCCCTAGTCCACGCTCCGCCATCGATTGCTGAGCAGGACATCAGAAAGCGTTTCTGAGGGAAAGAGCAGGCGCAGGTGACGGCTTACCGCTCAGCGAAAGTGCATGGCTGCTGCAAGGGCTGGCTGGACCATGCTGCGCGGCGAGGGGTTCAGGCGTGGTTGATCACGTGGTGGAAAAATCTCGAGAGATTTCAAGGTCAGCCAGGGGTTCCGGGGGTTGGCGTTCCTGCCCCACCGCCGACCTACTGGCGGATTACGTGATCGAGGGTCATGTTTTACCTGCTGAGGCAATCCACCAGCTGGCTGCGCCAGCGTCGGCGGTGGCCGGGCATCGCGTCTGTGCGGGATGCCCTCGGTTCGTCGGGCATGGACGTCAGCGTTGCCGCGAGTGGTCTACCACAGTTTCTCCTTCACCGCGACGGAGTTCGTTTACGCCTTTTCCACGTGAAGGCTAAGATGGCGATTGGATTTCCATTTTGGCCGCCGCTCTTTCCTTGGCCTCGCGGCAGGGGCCTTCCGCCTCCGTCGCGGAGGCGGCCCTGCTGGGCGCTCGCCCCCATGGCGTCCCGGCTTTCAAGTGTTCGTCAGCGGCGGGCGGGCTTGGAGATGGATCTGGTGGCGGCAGGGAAACGGCCGTGACGTTGCCATGCCACGCCCGGCGATGACCTACAACGGCCTGCTGCCCGGTCGATGCTGGAGGCTGACCCGGCGACGCGTGCGGATCGAGGCGCACAAAACGCGCTGAATCGTCCCACCAATCTTCATACCACGGGTCTGCATATATTCTCGAGGGCACGCGACAACGTCTTTTGAAGCGTGGCCGGGGCAGCCAGACTTCCGGGACTTCAGCCTGCCCGCGACCACCCCGCGGGCACCTTTCGTATTCACTCCCGCACGGCGGTGGCTGATCAGTGTTCGGTGGCCTGGGGGGTTGTGCTGATCGTGGGGGGTCCCTTGATCGCATCCCGAGGTGCAAGCAGCGAGAGAGGTGGTTTTCCTCAGGATCTCCTGTGATGGGGGGTTTCGGTCGATCGGCATGGGGATGATGCTGGGACGGGAGGGAGCGGTGATCACGTCAACGGCCGGTGAATCCTGCGCTCTCGGATCCCAGCTGGCGGCCTGGCTGCGCCTGCGGATGTGAAGGTCCAATGCCGCTTCTGGGGGCTGGCCTGGAGGACCATCCTTCACCTGATCGCCACCGATGCCGGTTGCCCTTGAAATCTCGGTGCAGCTAGAGGAGTTGCTGCTGGCTCCCGGCCGAAGGCGGGTCTGGAGGTTGCTGCGTGCGGGAGTTGCCAGAGGGCGGCCGCTACCCGGCTGCTGACCTTCCCATGCCGCGGCTCTGGGGTGATGGGCGGCCATGGGGCGAAGCAGAGGAATGGGCGAGGCATGGATGGCCGGGGTTATTGCCCAACATGGGCCGGTGCCTGTCGCCACCTGGGCGGGGCTGTGAGGGATCTGGGCACCTGCCGCTTTTACGGGAGCGCCTTGTTGCCGGTTGTTCCTGCCGGAGCGGTGCGCACGCGCTTCTGCTCACACGGCATGGCCCGGGCATGGCAGGGTGTTCCTTGATCAACGGCGCGCTTCGAGACGGCGGATCGATACACGAGTCAACTCGGAGGACACGAGAATGGGACAGCTGATCCTATGTGAACGACGGGGTCCTGGCTCACCCTTTCACGTTGCATTGTGTCAACCGGTTTCAGGTTTGATCAGTCGCAACGGCACTCCGGAACCTATCGGGCTGGGAAGATGTGGGTTAGTCGGAGCGGGGAGAGACCGTGCGGATCCGCAACTCGTTGCGACGATTTCACCGGACTCACCGTCTACCATGCCATATCCTTGATCACGGAGGGTGGAGAGTGATGGGAACCCTGGAGATTGCGCTTAGTTCACCTCATCCACACCGACGCCCATGTTGCCGCATGAAGGGATCGACCCGGCGGGGAGGCCGTGCTCCAGGCTGGTGGTGGTAGGCATTCAGAGGCTTGTCGAGGGTTTTGTGGAAGTCGTGAAAGATCACCTGGCGGCCATTTTACATGCTGGGGCGGTTGTGGTCGTCAGGTCTCGCCTTGGCAGGCGCGCAAGCGGCTCAGAAATCGCGGGAGCGGATTATGCCACTGAGATCAGCGGGAGTGTTCGGGGTTGAGCCGATCCAAACCCCTTGGATCTTGCCAGCTGGGATAGCCCTGAACCCCCTGTGCTTAAGGGCGAGCTGGCTGTTAACGGCCGTTTCTGTCGCACATTCGGATCACCGCGCTTGGCGGTGTCGAGGCGGTAGCGATCTTGCCGATTCGTGGCGATGCGCGGCAGGTGAGCTTCACCCAGGTTGTGAGAGAAGGCTGGAGGGCGTGCATTGAAAGCCCTGAAGTGGGCTTACAGGGTCAAGGGCTTAATGTCCCTACAAGGGGGTTGCACCTACCGGGGGGGGGATCGATGCAGTTGGCGGTTGGCACGGGCTTACGGTGTGAGATCGAAAAACCATCCGCATATTTACGAACGAGAACACTTGCTGCCCGTGGCCGCAGCGTACAGATGGCAAGTTACCCGTCTTTATTCGCTGCAGGCATGTTGGGAGCAGTCTTGCGCTTCATCGTTCTGCCGCAGCCTTGACATGAGGCCTGGAGGAGTCCGCGTTCCTGAATTCGGGGCGCGGGTACGCACCCGGAAAGCTGCGGCCTGGAAAACGCCTTGCTGACGAGAGTGGCACGAGGTTGATGCGCGGGTCGATTGAACTGCGCCAGCTTCAGCATCAGTTGGCGGACTCAGAGGGTCTTTTGTCACGCATCTTATGAGGTGAACACTGTGGCTTCTGATGGAGTTGACCCGTTCGGGGCCCGTAGCAACAGGCCCAGATCTGATCGGGTTTCCGCCCTGGCTCAAACCTGAGCGTCACTTGGGTTTTGCGGAGCAGGCGAAGACCATTGGCGATCACGATCAGAACTTTGGTGCCATGTCGCAAACCGACATCCACTGTGGCATTGCCGGCCACGGTGAGACCAGGAAGGGGCCTTGATTCGGCGCAGGACAATGTTCTGACGCAGGATGGTGAATGTGCGGCGAGAGGAGGCCGATCGTTTCGGTACTGCGCATTTTCAGGTCGTTCGTTCTGATCACACTCGCCGCTTCGATGGCGATGTGGGTCGCGGCCCCCATGCGAAGCCGATGTTAGTGGGCCAAGAGCCGGGCATCATTGATGCCATCGCCGGCATGCGCGAATCCGTTAATGGGCTGCAGATCGGGCACGCCTTGAGTTGTCCTGCGGGTAGCAGGTGTGCTTTTCACCTCCTCGATGCCGGGCACGGGGCGCTATCGCGCCGGGGGGGGCCGGTGGCTGCGTTGTGCCCCGTGAGCGATCACCGGGTGACACCCAGGCTGCGTCAGGGCTTCATTGGCAACTGCTGAGCTGGGCCGACGGTGTCAGCGACGGCGATCAGAGCGAGTACGCCGGTTTTCATCGGGCACAGAAACTTGAGCGATTACCTGGCGTTCGTGCACTGCATCGAGTCTTCCAGTTCGCTGGAGCAGGCCCCAGTCCCTCGATCCGCGGTGATTGGCCGCATCAGCGGCCGCGGCCGATCAATGCCAGCGCACCCCCGCCCGGTTAGGGGCCTCGGAGGCCTCCACGTTAGACGTTCACCTCGCTTGTGGCACGCTCTCGAACTGGATGGTCGGACGATTCGGCCAGCTGCTGGGCAGTGTTGAAGCGCGCCGGGTCTCGGCAATCCGCTGCTGAGAGGAGAAGGCCACCGCTTGGGTTGGCCAGGGTGATCGTGCCGGTCTTGTCGGAGCCCGGGAACTTGATCTTGCGGGCCTTCTCCGATGTAAGGCCTCCCTGATTGATGATGCCGCGACGGGCGGGCGGCGGCCCAGTCCATCATCCACGGTGACTGGGGTGGCATCACCAGCGCACAAGGGACGCGATCACCAGCAGCACCAGGGGCCTTTGTAGATCGCTGGGTGGGTGAATTCGGCAAAGTGGCGTCAGCAGGGCAACAGCCGGGCGAAGGACGAGACGGCCGGGGTGTTGGCGCCGCGAAGCGATCACGAAGCGTTGGATCGGAGCACGGGAAGCATGGGGCCTTCCTCCACGGCCTTGAGATCTGCGCCAGCGTGCTTTTGGGAGGCGGGCGCGTCACCGAGGATCTCGAGGGCGCGCTTGGTTGATCGTGCCGGCAAAACCTCATCGCGCTGACCTTGTCAACGGAGGCTTTCGCGGTGATCGGGCCTGGTGTACCGCCTCTCGCCGTGGCACCGTGCCCATCGCGCGGCGACGTTCGCCGGGCGACACGGACCAGTCTCCGATGGCACAGGCAGTTGGCTGACACGCGAGTGCCAGCGACCTCGGGTTTCTGGATGTGCACTGATCGGGGCCATCGCCATCAGGTTCGGTGATCGCTGGCGAGCCTGGCTCCACCGGCCGCGCTTATCGCATCGGCGACGGCGTAGAGCGCATCACCATGGAGCTCGGAAACGGCCCGATCAGGAAGCGCCCTGACCGCACGCCTCATCAGTGCAATTGTGATTGAGCGGGCCCTGGGCGCAGGCGGCAGGCCTTGCGAAAACGGAGAAGCCCGCCAGGGCGATTGCGGCAATCGCCATCCGCCTTCCAGCAGTTCATGCCCGGGAATGCGGAATGACAGATGCAGGCAGCTCTGCCGGTAATCGCCAGCCAAGGAATTTCCCAGGGCGGAGCTGTTCACGGGCGCCGTTCGGCGGGGTCTGGGCGGCGGACGGCCAGGTGATACGGGCTGATTCGGCTCACGGGGTTGAACCCCAGCACGCGGTCGCGGCGAGCCGCGGGCTGAGGCGGGCTTGTTTCGGCATCGAATCGCCAGAACCGCTCGGCCAGCAGGAAACCTCAGGCCTCGGATGCGTCGAGTTCCTGAGGCATGGCGATATCGGTTTTTTCGAGTGGCGTCAAATCCATCGCGGCTGATTCCAACAGCGTATCGGTGCGGCGGGCGGCTGCGGGGCTGGATGGCTTCGGCGTCTGCCGGCTGGTTCCGCTGTGCAGCAAAAGGATTCCGCATTTGGTGATGTCATCCAGCCTTCATCAAACAGACCTGTAGTCACTTTCAGGGTTCAAGGTCTGGGGGCACTCCTGATCTCGCGCGGTTTGCATTAGCCTTCCTGCAAGCTGAACCAGGTTGAGCCCCTACGTTGTGCCTTGGCTACCCAAACTGATTGGCTGGGCGCCGGGTCAGGGAGCAGTGATACGACGGCGGGCCTTCCGCCGCGCTTTTAAGGACCCACGATTTGTGATGGCGTCTGGTTAGGGGCCTTGTGGCCATTTCAGGGCTCTGTGCTTGTTCAGCTCTGGAGCCCTCCGGCCCTTTGTGGTCGCAACTTCGGGGCTTCACGTTGCTGTTGTTCGGCCATCCCCAGCAGCCCCCTGGCCAGCCGCGCAACCTGTGTTTAGGCCACACATGGCGGCGGCAGTTCAGTGTGGTGTGGTGTGCAACCCGGTGCAGTACACTTGGGCATGGGTGGCGGTTGGGCTCCCATTTGCCCATTGGACAGCTGCTGCGCTGATGCATCGTGCCGGTGATGTGCCTTGCTGCGCGTGCTGCTCAAGCCCGCCCGGATTTGTGCCGGTGATATGCGATGCTGACGGGTTCCCTGCTGTTGACGTTGGATGGCGTTGCTGTTCAGCGGTTGAGGCTCTTATGAGGCTTATCCCCCACTGGTTTTGACCAGGTGGCTCAGGGTGGTGCCAGATCGAGGGTGCGAACTGGCTACGGCTCCGATCAGGCGCGGACGCAAGGCCCACGACGCAGGTGGGCCTTACCTGGTGGCGGCACCATGCATTGTCTCAGGCGCGCGGTCACGTTTTGTTGATCGCGTGCGCTTGTTAAGAGTCTGATCACCCGATCGATGCTGAGATCGAGTGCAAAGCCACCTCTGCCAGCGCCGCTCGGCTGCTGTCTGATTGGCACGACGAACTGGGGCTGACGTTTGCTGAACCACCAAGATCAGCAAGAGGGCTGTTCCTTGTTGGCAACGCAGTATTGACCATTGGTGTTCAGTGTGACATATTGATTAACCTAAAACCTGTTCGACAGGGTGGCTGGAGCTACGGCTTGGCCCGGACGGAACAGGTCAGAAAATTGATCAAAAGCCACTTGGAGGAGGCCCTACCATCCACCATCCATGTGCCGGACTGTTTTGAGATCAGGGATGACTAACTTGGCTGTGGGTGGTCAGCTCCGCTGGCGGGGTCTGTCCTGGAGGGCGGGGCGGTTCTCAGCTTCCACTTACGGCATTCGTTTGGCGGCGCCGATCCAGGCAGATGGAGGTTGGAGCACGCGGGTTGGGCGGTGCTAGCCGCCGGCGGGAGCTGAGTGTCGGATGGTGAGATGAGCAACGGCGGCGGCGCGGCGCGGCTTGGTGTGGGGGGAACGGGTGGTGGGGGTTGCTGCCGATGAGGGAGCAGTGGCCACAGCAGAACACGCAGACCTGGATCTGGCCTGTTTACCGGCTGGGTTTAAGGCCGCCAAGTGATCAGGCTTGAGCGCTGATGTGGTGGTGGTTCTGCGGCGGTGGGTGGCGCTGATTTTGGTGGCGGTGCCGGCCCTCGGGGAACACTTCTTTCTGTCGCTAGCCGCCGAGGTGTTGAGAGCGGAGCAAGTTGCAGGAGTGCGGTCGGTTGATCGAGGCCAGACTGCGAAAGCGATGAGCGACATCGTCCGCTTCACTGACCCGAGGGGTTGGCTGAGCGACGGCCGCTTTAGGTTCTGTGCTTCCGCCCGACGTGGGAGCGCCAGCCTTACCAAACGCCTGGAGATCCAACCAGCGGGGTTGAGCTGCTTCCGGTGAGCGGTTGCCACTGTCAGGAACCGACGCGGAGTCAAGCGCCAGGAGGTCGAAGCTGTGGGCCTCTAACGCGAGGGGGTGGAAGCCCTGCGTCCTTCAGTGTGTGATCACCACCACCGCCAAACCGATCGCTCGCACCGGCACTCCACCTTGAGTTGGTTTGAAGCACTTCGATTCGATCGAGGGGCCATGGGCCGTTCGCACCAATGGTGAGCAGGCACGGCGAAAGCCACCGGCGGATCCGGGCTGCTCAGTGTGGCCTTGGGCATGGAGGTGACCCGAGAGCGGCAGTGGCGCCACCCCTTCGCCCCCGAAGGGCTGAAGCCTGCAAGGTTTAGAGGCAACAAGCATTGTCTGCCTGGACCGTCCCGTCAGATCAGACGCCAGGCCAGTCGCAACCACCGACGGTTGTGGCGGGATCGATCGTGAGCGCGTCACGTTCCCAACGCGAGAACGGCTTCTTGCGTGCTGCGGATCAAGGCCGCGGTCATCGAGGGACCTGGATGACGGTGGAATGGGCATGCCGCGAAAAATCAGTAGCTGGGAATGGGTTGACGGTGAGCGGCACTGGTGTGAAACAGCGGGCACGCCAGCAGTCAAGGCCTCCTCCTTTCGTTGCTTCGGGCCCACCCACGCGAGGGCATCGCAAAGTACCGTCGGCTCCGGAATGTACGCCCAGGCTCGGCCCGATCTACGCAGGGCAAGCTCGTGCGGCGTTCGGGCGATGCAGGTTGTTCCGAGTGGTGGGATTCGAGCAGGCGCCGAGCGCCTACGGAGGTGGCGGGCATACGGGCCCGTGCGGGGCCAGCGGATCAGCGCTGGCGATCAGAAGGTGGTGCGCGAATCATGGTTTCCTGCACAGCATGGTGGCGGCACGCAGGGCCTGTGCCCATCTTCAAGCGTATGGGAACGGACCGCGTGAGGTGTGGCTCCGAAGAACCCTACGCTGGCGCGCGACACCGCAGGCTCGGTTCGCACGCTGATGCGCGCGCAGCTTGGCATTGAGGCCACCGCTGTTCCGGCCTGCGGGGCGGCGTCAATTACGCCCTGCTGAGGCGAGTGGTGATGGCATGCGGCCTGCCCGCGTGAAGTGCTTCAAGCTGGTGGAGAACTTGCTCAGCTTTCGGCGGCCCAGTGGGCGTTGGGGAGAGCGGCGGCCACCTTTCGGGATTGCCCGTGGAGCAGGGTTGATCAGAGCGCCTGGATCTGGAACTCGCGAGGGCTCGGTTGGTGGCCGAACCATGGCTGGTGAACCGCCATCTTGCGGCGCTCTGCCACCGCGATGAGCGCCGCTCGCCGAAGCCCTCCAGGCCCTGACCTTCAGTGGCTCCGCCCTGGGGAGATCGAGGCCGCATCTTGCCATCCTGGGTTGGAGCAACGCCTGGGCTGGAGCTCGCTGCCAGCCAGAAGGCAGCGGTTGGAGAGGCCCTCTCCAGAAGGTGCTGGTTGCATCACCGGCGGGCGGGGTGGCAAGACACCTTTGATCAACGCATCCTGCGCCATTCCTTGGCGGCAAGCGGCTGCGAATTCATGCTCTGCGCCCCCATCCGGCGGGCCGCAGCGGTGGCAGAAACCACGGGCTTGAGGCAAACATCACGGTTGCTGGAGTTTCGACGGCGGCCTTTGGGTTTCGCGCAATGCGAGCTGCCGTGAGTTCGATACTGATGGTGGTGGATGGACCTCGATGGTGGAGGTGCCTGTTGATGGCCTCCCTGCTGGACGCCCTCACCAGAGGCGGCCTTGTTGTGGTATGGGTGATTTGGTCAGATGCCCTCGGTGGGGGCCGGCAGGTGATGCGATCTGATCAACAGTCGGCGCGTGCGGTGGCCCGGCTCCGGAGGTGTTCGCCGGCGGCCCAGCGCCGCTCTCACCCGCCGGCCCACGCCATGCAATGGCCGGCACCATCCCGATCTTGGCCGCCGCCGAGCTGAGACCACCACCGTTCTATTTCCTACCTGACCGACTCGCCCGAGCAGGCCGGTGGCTTGATCCTCAAGGTGGTGGAGCGAAGCATCGTGCGCGCTTGGTCCCTCGATCGATCGCCCAGGATGCAGGTGTGTGCCGATGGCGCGCGGTGGTTGTGGCTCCGCTCGCTCACTTCGAGCTGGCAGCATTGCTCAAACCCGACCCACGAGCGTGGGCGCTTTGGCTGGCGCCTTTGCGCGGCCGACAAGGTGTGAGGTGGCCAACGACTACGAGAAGGAGTGTTACGGCGATGTGGGCCGGTTGCGAAACGATCGATGCCGATGCCAGCGAACTGACGGTGCGTTACCCCTCCGGGGAGCGGGGGTTTGACGGCCGCGAGGGTTGCCTCGGCTGGGGCGAGCTCGGACACCGGTGCCTTGCCTACGCCTGCACGTCACAAGAGCCGAGGCAGCGATACCCCGCGCGTGGTGATCCCTGCTCACCCAGCCTACGCGATTGGCTGTTCAGCCGCATCTGGTGTACACCGGCATCACCCGTGGCAGCAGCTAGGGTGGTTGTGGTGGGGGCAGAGAGCCTGGCGGGCGGTGAAGAACACCTAAGCCGGCCGGCGTACACCAAGTTGGGGAGTGGCTCGGGTGAGCAGTGGCATGGAATCATGTCGGATTCGTTGTGCCTGGTTTGCGCAGCTATCAGCATCATTCCTTGACGAGGCAATGACTCGCGCGAAACTTCCAGACATGAAGCAGGTGTTAGAAAGCAGCGCACGGCCCGTCCCGCCACGCCTTTGTAAAATTCTCTGTATCGCTTGCAGTCGACCAGACCTCGTCCAGTACAGCGCCTTTGGTGCTCGATTCGCCATCGGGAGGAAAAGCTGTGGGTACGTAACTACGGAACTCCTCAGCAGAGGGGTGTGTGGCAGCGTTTCGTGGCAATCTCACAGATCTGCGCAGCAGCGGATTACACAGTGGCGGCAGACCGATGGGCGGGCAGCGCTTGTGGGAACGCTCGAGGCACGCGTAACAGGCAATCAGGCTGCATCAGCTTGCCTGAGCGGTCTCTCCGGCCGAGCCAGCACTGCCTGGATTCCGCTGCCAAGGTTCCGTTTACCGGCCATTCGAGCGCAAGATCGCCCGCAGCTGACAGCCGCTCCTGTGTTCGCGGGGACTAGTCGAACCGCCCGGGGAGTTGCAGCGTTTTCCTCGGGATTTCTCAGGACAGGGAGCGCAAGCAAGCAGGCGATCGGCTCGAGTTCTGGTAAATCCAGTCCGTTGGCTATAGATGGTCTCAGCCGTACGTTCGGTCGAAGTCTGCGCGGCCGCGTGGCTCGTTCGAGCCGCGTGATCCGGCGAGTCCGCGGGTGCAGCTCGAGATTCAGGTTGCGCAGCGGAAAGGTGTTGGTCACCGCACCGAATTCTTGGCTACTTGTAAATTCAGTTATGATAAGTGAGGTTGCGGGTGGCTTTAGTAGCCGTTTGAAGCCCAGGGTAGCAACCTGCGCCGTGGGCCGCCGCGGTTCGGAGGGCGGGCCGCAGCGCAGCTTCACGCAGCGGCGCCTGGGTCTCGGCAGGATCAGGACCAGACGCTGGCGCAGGCAGGCCAGGCGCCAGGGCAGGGCTGCGGGCGTATCCAGCCGCAATGGTTGCCGCAGGAATGGGCGCTTGGCACGATCCAGAAGCCACGGGCCGGCGGCCGAGCCAACAGTGTCAGCAGCGGAAGCAGGGCGCGCTACACCATGAGCAAACCAGGTCAGAAAAAAAAAAAAAAAAAAACGGCGGGCGGCGAGCGACCACCGGCGGCGATGAGACTCATTCCCGCTTTCGGGGAGTCTGCGGTGGTCTGGCTGGGCCGGATCCAGCGCCTTGTTTCGCGGCTGATGTTGTCAGATCAGTGGCAGAAGTAGATTCGGCCACGCTTGTCATGAGTGGTGTGCGGGCCGTCTCGGGCGTCACAGATGGGCAGATCCAGCAGGATTTGGCCTCTCCAAGCCGCAGCGACTGGTCGTGATCTCAGCTGGCAGTCGAGGTTGGTCGTTTACAGGCCCCGTCCATCAGCGCTTTACCGCATCGAACCCGCCGCAAGGCGCCTGGTCCACGCCGGATCTTCCCGTCTTCCCTCTGGGAGGCGTAGGAAATCGTAGGGAAGAATGAGCGGCTGAAGCCACCGGGAAGCAGAAGGATGCCGCACGCAATCGGCGATTCCGCAGGGCGGCGGGCCCGTCTGGGCTGGATCTCCACCTTGGCGACGGTCGGAAATTGCGGAAAGCGAGTTCACCACATAGGCAGAACGTTGCGGGGAGTGGCCGCTCCACCCGAGCGGAAACAGATCCAGCGAGTGAGTCGGCTGCATTTGACAGTACACGTGATTCGGGCGGCCACAGTCGCTAGTTACCAGCAGGGGCGTGGATCGCCTCGTGGCCCAACGTTTCGGGGACAGCTTGTTCTTTCAGGGCAGGGCTGAACCTCTCGCCGGCGCTGCGAATCAGCTTCTGGCTGGACCAGCGGGTCGCAGAGTCAAGCCACAAGGGGCGGTCCAGGGCGCCGTCTGGAGGAAGGCGGGAAGGGGAGAGGAACCTTATTGCTGCGACCATCGTCTCGCAGGCTTCCGGGTCCGGCGCTCTTCGGAATCGTGCGGACCGGGGCCTTGGAGCAAAGGTAGAAGCCCCCCACCCAAGGTCCGCCTGGACACGGTGAAGGGCACGCCAACCGCTCCATTGAGGCGCCCAGCTCATTGCAGCAGGGCCCCCCCCATCGTGCGAGCCGAGGGCGGGCCCCGGTGGGACCGGCCGCCTGGAGATCGCGATAGGCCAGGTTTGGTGGGGCTCTCCCCAGGGCATTTTGCTCCGGAAAACAGTTTTTGGGGCCTCAGGCGGTGCTTCGATCGCCCCGCCCCTCAGCAGTTGATTCAATTTGTCCCCCCTTCTTTCTCCGATAGGGGAGGGCCTGGAAAAAACTTGGGTTCGAAGGGCTTGCCCGTTCTCCCCTTTGGCCGGGGAGGCGGGACCCCTTGGGGCCCGAAAATCCTACTTTCCCTTTTTTGTG
>Ga0163217_1103801_pt1 | contig 11835 bp, 3 predicted proteins | sample SynspAceP_FD_185933 | JGI IMG/M metagenome (GOLD analysis project Ga0163217, IMG submission 185933) | Saline lake microbial communities from Ace Lake in Antarctica - Synechococcus sp. Ace-P (PacBio error correction) | ecosystem: Environmental > Aquatic > Non-marine Saline and Alkaline > Saline ... | reverse complement strand
TAATCGAAAGAACTGTTTGATTTGAATATCATACTTAAAATGAACACCAGGGGTTATAGTTAGCATTAGGAGCTTTCTTGAGTAATTTCAACCTATTACGTTTCTTCGCTTCATTGATTTTCCAGTTGCAGTTATGTTCGTCGCTTCCAAACGCAAACCTAATAAGAACACTTAATTTATCAGACAAAATTTTTGATTGTTCATTGCATTAGCTTGCAAAACGATTTTCCTGCAATCGGAAGTTTGCTCTTAAAAAATTCATCGGGTTATAGCCTCACCATTACCAGTTTAAATTTGCAACCCACACCACTCTTTCACTTGCAAAAGAAGCCATATCAGTTGTATTGACCACCTGCTAGATATCCAAGCATCAGAATAAGTCCTTACAGTACATCGGCTAGCGTAGGAAAAATCGTCCTTCTGAAGTCGAATTCAAAAAATGCAATTTTTCTCTTAGTTTAGATTTAAAAACGCCTCTTGCTCCAAATTTTATTAAACCATGCTCCTTTTGCCGAAATATCAGAAGGTACTTCAAAATTTACAAAAACATTAAAATCTTCTTCTTCTGTATATTGATTTTCGGTAAATCTCACCGAATTCAATTATTCAAGCTTACTGCGTCATTTAGAGTTAGTAGCGGAAAACTTGGAAATGCTTGAATCAGATTATTAATGATTGACTATATTCAGATTCGAACTGGGACGACGTAAACGTTCATTTAAACGACTCCTCTGAGGCCTTTCGCAAAGAATCATTCCAATCTTACTTTAAAGTGAACCCATAAGACTGGTTTCCACCTAAGTATAGTTTTCATACGTTGATCTTCCAAACGGCGATTTTTTGTTTCTATTTAATTAGCCTAAACACCCATTAGCTGCCTGGCACCTCTGCTGAAAACGTGCACTTCGATTGATGGAACGACCATTGGTATATGGTAAAAATCATCAAATTCGATATCTTCTGGGTCCTAAAATTTGATACTCAAGTCTAAATCTATTTTTCTCTATCGTCTCTCCAATTGTTACATAGTTTTAAAAAAGATTGAGTTATTTGCATCAAAACTATATAATCCATGTTGCTGAAAAACTTCTATCGTAACACGTTGTACTAAATATCTCCGTTGTATCAAACACATTGGTATATGGTGGTTTAACATCTACTTCTCAAAATAGGTATCGCCAATTCAGCATCGTCAAACACCCGCGTATAATATTCAAATCAATGTCGTCCATTCAGCTTCCAATATTGGTCAGAACCAAATTCATGATCACTGAAAGAGAAGTCGACAGTAGCCAACCCAAACTTTCCATTACTAAGATCGATCTCAATAAAAAATGAAACCATTCCAAAGGGTTTGTAGCGATCACATTAACTTCCTGAGCCAAGTTGTAGAAATTCTTATCCTGCGGGAGATGTCTCGTGATTAAATTTAAGACGCCCCCAAGAGCATCTGCGTCCATAATCTGGCGTTACGGCCTTACTACTTCTATCGTTTGTATCATATGCCGCAGGAATTAAATCATCTGCAATATTTCGAAGTTGTTTCTCCTTCCGCTGATGGAATATTCTACTGCATTTAAGGTTACAGAATTTAAATGAGGAGAAAGACTCGGACAATAAATATTCTAGCCTCCCCCTTGATCTACTTGCATGGTAATGTCTGGAATCCTTTTGACTGCATCCCATATTAGCATCAGGAAATGTACCAATCTGATTCCGTTGGGAACCACCGTCACCCGTTCTAATACTTAGAATTATTTTTTTTAGCAGTATTCCAAAGCCTTTTGACTTGACACTTAGCCATTAAGCAGTAACTTCCAATGCATTCGGAGTTCCATACTTTTCGATTCGATGAAAATTAAAAACTTACTAAGGGTTTCTTTTGACTTCACAAGATTACTTCTTTCTACGACATTGGCGTAACCTAGATAAGATTACCTTTAATTTATAGGTCCCAGCTGGTACGTCTATAAAGTGTTAAATTTACCATCAAAGTCATGTAATAGCCCCTTGGATAGGCTTCAAAATACTTACTGTTTGCCTCCCGGCAGATAAAAAGGACCATTTCGTCAGCTCTATAGTCCCTGTAATATTTCCTGATGAGAGAGTAAAACAAAGGGAATTTAAAAAAAAGAGGAAAACTTTAATGTTAGGTTTTTCATTTTGTGCGTTGTTTTATTTTTCTACAAAATAAACTGCGTTAGTATGAAGAGAAATAATATATTTTTGATTTTATCTTAATTTAACATTTGCGTTAGTTACTAAGCTTCTAAGATTAATTAACTTAAGTAATCAAAGGTATTGAACACAACGCGATATAAATGATAGGAATTAGTTCCAAAATTTGTCTAGGTTTTCATAAAAAGTAGAAGTTATAGAATGATTTTTTACAGCAAATATTGATTATCTATATTTTTTTTTGCCAATTTTCAATATTATCAAAATGAAAGTTAAAGTTTAAAGTGTGGGTCATGTTAAAAACTTAACATTTGTACACGCTGTCTACTTGACAATAGTTTGCTGCTAAATCTAAAAACAGTAATATGAAAAAACTATTTAATTAACCAACAACACAGGAAACAAAAATCAAAATTTTGTTATTATTTATCGCCCTTTTCGGTAACGCATTTATTTTCTTACGGACAAGCAACTAAGCCACGATCAAAAGGTGTTGGAAAGATTTTAAGTGGAGAACCTTTAAATGGGGCTACTATTATTGTTAAAGAACAACGCCACAGGTTTTACTTCTGGATCAATTAGTCGGAAGATGGAATTACAAAATACAAACAGTTACCTCTTGGTGCGGCCCTTATACTGTTACTGCCAATATTTAAGGTTACCAAGAGCGTTTTCAAGAGGGCTTTACCTTAAATTTACAGTGATGTAATTACGTGATTTGTATTACAAGAATCAAGCTACAGACTAGATGAAGTGTAGTTTCATCTAATACTCTTTTTCAAAGCGAATTTCAACAAATTGTGCTTCTAGCCAAAATTGGTGCAGGGCCAAATTAAAAACTACCCACAGAGGGAAGGAAACCGTTACAAGATAAGAGTTTGTCTCCATTACAAGCGGTGGAGATATCAATTTAGGAGGGCAAAGAGCGCGCATTCAAACTAATGTTACCATCGATGGGAAAACTTTAGAAATTACCTTAAACGCTGGAGAAATTGCCGCGGCCCTTACACTATTTCTCAAGAAGCTATTCGAGAATTTGAAGCTGTCTACAAATGATATTGATGTTTCTTCGGAACCGGCACAAGGGGGTGGTCTTAATCACCTCAGTACAAAATTCGGAACCAATGGCAATCTAGTTGTAGTACCTTTTTCTATTCATAGAGCCGATTGCGCACAAAGTAAGTTTACAATTCAAGGGGCAAAAAAGGAGGCAGACTTCTTACAATTCTCAGTATGTTTAGCTTAGGAGGCCCATTTGTAAAGATAAACTACCACTTTTTTTATGGTTTATGAAAGCGTCAAGATGCTGGCGATTCCACAATTATTGGAAATATACAAAATGACGATGATGCTAATAGACTAGGCATAAACACAATCAAAATTTATAGATCGCTTTCTGCAAAATTGCTAGAGCAATCCTATGGGTTAAGTGATTCACAAACAAATAGGACCAGTTCGATAGAGTCACAGAAGCCAAATAACCTTTTGTCTTAAGACTAGGATTGGCAAAGTTAATGATAAGCACCGTTTAACATTTAGAATCTTCTACAAGTAAACTGGACGATCCTTTTAGTGTAACGACAACTCAAACTATCGAAGTGCTAGTCATTTCTCAGATTTTAATTCTTCTGAAATAGTAGTTTTTTTGTCTTTTAAGATCTGTTATTTTCGCAAAGGTGACCACGAATGAAAAGTTCAAGTACCAACGTGCAGAACGTATGTTTGGCCCTAATCCTGAATTACCCTCACAAAATATTCCAGAGCTAATTGTACAAGTAGAATCTGTTTACGAATGGGAATAAATAGGAAATATAGTGTTTCAACTTGGAGAGGGCAGCGTTTTTACTCCAGAGACGTAATTTAGAAAAAACACTACAAATTGCAAATATACCTATTAAGTTGCAGGAAAATTTTAATTTTATTTTGGCACAGGATAATCTAATTACTGTATTTGGAAAACTCAGTTATCTAACGAACAAAATGGAAGGTTCTTTTTTGATTCTCTTAGATGATTTTGAAAACCTAAACGCTCAAATATGCTCGCTGAAGTTTCCCATTACAAGGTTCTTCTTTAGTGGAAACAAACCGTTTCTAGATTTATCCTTATTGTTCAAGTAGAATTTGACATTAACCAAACTTAAATTTAACAGCGGGTTTACGTTATATGCGACCGCATTTTTAGACGAAGCAGAATGTAAATCTTTAGTTTTTAATGAATTGGGCTGTACGTACAGATCAAAAAACCAGAAGATTTTGATAAATATAACAAACCTAGATTTCATTAAACATGGAATGTAAGGGTGAAAATAAAAGATATAATTTAGAATTGGTGGATGTGTTTTAGTGCACAACCTCACTATTATGACAGTAAAATAACATTCCAAAAACAGTGGTACTTTACTAGGGGTATTGATGTTACAGAACAACAACCGTGCCAAGACCTGATTTTCCATTCCTATAGAAATGACCCAATACAGCCTCCAGGAGTGCCTCTGGAGTAACTCCTTTTTCTTAGCCATTAATGCCGGTTAGTCCAGATTTTCAAGTTGCCCACTCTTATTATAAAGGAAATAAAATTATTACTCACTTTTTTGGTGATCGCTTACAGTTGGGTATAAACGAGTAATTTTTAGCCATACCCCAACGAACAATTTATTCTATTCAGAACTAACCTTGTGTGGCGAACCCTTTTTTACTACTCCAATAGAGGGAAGAGGAAGTTTTTTGTGCCCGCTATACCATTACCTACTAATGGTAGAGCGGATTGGATTTAATTCTAGAATTCAACCAGTGGGAAGAAACTTTATACTTACTTCGATGGAGTTTTAGACAACGTTGCCCTTGGTAGGTAGAGAGCACTGCCAGAATTGGCAAAAAAGATGGTTATGTGAATGCAGGTTTTACATTAAATAGATCAAAGACAACTCTTCATACAATTGTTGTGTTGCAAATACTTCCACTTTTCTACCGTATCTTGGAGATCAAGAGATTTAAATTATGGGTTTCAGACAATTTTCATTTGATACTAAAAATAGGTGTAAATGGTTGCTTTACACCTACTTGGAAAGGGTTTACGCTAGTTGCGACTTATAATAGGGACGGAGCGATCTCGTTCTTTTTCAAAATGGGGGAAACAGAAGTACAAATGGTGATTTTAATTTAAGAATGAAATTGCCTATGTTTATTGACCCCAAGAACCCAAAAGTACCACACAAAAATATATAGAATGCGGTACAATGAAATCTCTAAAATAATCCAGAACACCCAGAAGGGTTCAAAGGAAATTTAACGAGCAGTTTTGGTCATTTGCAGAGCGGGAAATGGTGGAAAGAATCCTTTTTAGGGCTATCGTGATTTAAAACTTCAAAAAAGTTTAAATTTTCCAAACCCAAACAGGCTTAGAAATTATCAGCTTGATGTCTTCAATTTTAATGAAAGCCTACTTAATAAAACAGAGTGGAGTCGAATATAATTTTGGTTTATAGAACAAACAAATCTTATGAATACCACTCGGTTTTGACCAAACCACAATAGTTATCGTATATAATTTAAATACTGGGCGTTGCTCGTAGGAACCAATTTATGGACACCGTGGCGTTTACAAGTAGGCGCAAGATTAAGCTCTTTAATTACAAAGGTTATTTAGTTTTAAATTAGAATTGGCGACTGAAATACGTGCCCAGTTCTTTTACCAAAACAAGTTTATTTTCACTATTTCTAATCCTTAAAACTGTGAAAAAAAAAAATGAAAAATGATGTTAGTACTAATTTTATATATTGCACAATCCTTTTCAGTGCATTTTAGCACAAGATTCAAGCCCCTTTCAAAAACATTGTAATTTTAATTTCTATCGATGGCTTTAGACTGGATTTTTATTTAGAAGAAAAATGGCTGCGCCAAACTTAAACTCTTGGCACAAGAAGGTGCTTATGCTTTTAGGGAGTTAGGAGAGGATTTGCCTTCAGTTACGTATCCATCACATACCACCATAATTACTGGTGCTTACCAGCAGAACAGGCATTATTACAATAGCCCCTTCGAACCGGAGGAGAAATAGGCCGTTGGTATTGGGGAAAAGCAGTTTTTAATAAAAACGGGGAAACACTTTGGGATGCCTGTACAAAATCTGGTTAAAAAAAAGTGCCAAGCCTTATATGGCCCGTTTCTGTAGGTGCACCAAATAGATTATAATATTCTGAAGTTTGGACATTAGACAAAGAGCTATGGTAGAATTCAACCTATGAAGATAAATGAAACGCCAAAAGGACTTTACAAGAAATGGGCTGGCGGTTCTTTGGGAAAATGGATTACCCATTACCTTAAATGGCGATTATCTAATCGCGAGGATTCGAACAGGTGAAATGAGTGCCTATTGTATTGGAAAAAAATTCAACCTAATTTAATGACCTATTCATTCTAATCGCTACAGATCATTTCGTGCAACATGAGAAGGTAGAATGGTCAAAAAGACCACTGCAATGCCAGCGTAGACGTGCTATTTGAGAAGATTATAGAAGCCCGCAAAACGCTTCAAAAAATCACTAGACAAAACCTACTTTTATTACTGGTGGCACCATGTTTGTGTAGATATTCATTCAGCTTTAAGTCCAAAAATATTTGGTTAAAAGAAGAAAATTAATCCAGAAAAAGTTTTGGATTGGGAAAGCAAAATTTCTACTCCGGAGCTGCCTGCTATTTTTTAATGTTAAAGATAAAAATGATAAAGCCTCGCTTGAGAAGGTTAGAAAAAAAATTGAATCATTTACCCGCTTCCCTAAAAAAATTATTTCGTGTAGTTGAAGATTCGAATTAGCTACTATAGGGCGCTGACCCTAATGCAAATTTAGGCACTAGCACTATTCCTGGTGTTGCTATGTCTAGCTCTTTAAAAAGGGCAATATATTTTCGCCTAGAAGGGCGTGAACACACCGATATTTTCCTGATTTTAAAATGATTGAAACTGGTTTGGGGCCTGGGTGCTGGCATTTTCTCCTGGAAAGAAATAGGGCTAAAATGGTTAGAAGATATCGCCCTTTAATTAGCGAATTATTTGATTAAACTTTAAACTAAAAATGGCCATTCTTTATCCAGGAATTCTAAACGCTAAAATTGATTTTTGCTTAATAATTGTTTGCTACAGTTTGTCGGGTGGCCCCTGAAAGGTCACCAAAATTTTGTGAGTTAACAACTCAAACATGTAAATTTGGCTCCCATCTTGCACATTGACATCGATATTAAATTAATTCTATAAGACGATATTCTATCTTCAATTTTATTACTCACTTATATTTCAATCTTCTTCAGAATTACACCTCGTTTAAAAGGTAAGAAATAAACCAATCAGAAAGATGTGGGCATCATTTAGTAATTGTTTTCTAAAGGAATTTAATTCATCAAAACTCTTATTTGTATCAATAAGTGCTTCTGAAAAATCAAAAACGACCATTTAGTACCTTAAGTTCCCAAAAAAATCACCCTTTTGAAGGAACTATCATAGACATATTCTTCTCCGTGTTCAGAATAGCATTCCAATTAACAGCCCAGAAAACTATTTCATATATAAAGCTATCATTATTTGGGGGTTTATAAATTGATTATTTTTTCTATTACGATCTCTTTAATTTCATAGGTGCTTTTTATTTTGAATTTATCCAATAAATAAGTGTAAAAACAAAAGAATTGTAGAACTGTTATTTGGGGGTAGCATTTTTACATCCTTATGATTAAGATATAAAATAATATAGGAATGATTAAGTTATAGTTATTCAAAATATTATCAAAAAGTTTTATTTAAAAACTACCCTCTTTAATATAATCCTATTTGTTTCGGAGAATCACGTATTTATTGATATTGAAATAGATCATCATTATTGATATAATTACAATGTATTTTAAATACAAAAACTAGGCAAAAGTGCTATATTGAATCAAAAAATGTTTAAAGTTATTGAAAATAGAAAAAATGAAAAACTGTGCCTGATTAAACACCAAAAAACCTTAATCTGAAGGCTTGTATTTAATGTGGGAAGAAACCGGATTACGAACCGGGTGATCTCTTGCCTGGCAGTAATTGAATTGGTGGTGCTCAGGTACTTGATCCGTTTTGTCAATCCTTCTTTATGGAACAATACTCGTCGATGCAGATTCAACAACTTTATGTTCCAATCTTGAATGAAATTGACTTACTAAAACTAATGAATTGGTAAATAGGTTGATTATTGTCGAATACGGTTTTTTAACTAGTTAGAAAAGTGTCTTTCAGTTGAACGCTCATTGGACACCAGACGTAAGAATGGGCAATACCTGAAACGGCCTTTATTAACAAGAGCTGTAGATATCCAAAACTAGTTCAGCTGCTTCTACATGGGCTGTCTAGAAATTAACAAATTCATCCAATGGCGCTGAATCGTCTCCTTACTTAATTAAAAATTTGACTGATATATGATCTAGTTGAACTGATGAAATGGGCGATAGATTTTTGAAGCATTTGAATGGTATTCGATCACCTGCAATATTTCCAAAAACGATGCCTAGCTATGCATGGTAACTTTTTATCAATTTCCGCTTTAAATGATAATTTGCTTTAAAATATTATGGAATTTTTTTGTGCTGTATGGTCTCTGTAGCATATACATCTTTATTCATTTTTAAATCCGCCTTCTTAAGTTCGAAAAATAAAATCATCGAGTACCGCTTATCTTAACTCATAGAAAGATTAAAATTTGGTTTAGTTATGAGTTATTTTTAAAGAAACTAGTTTGAATTTTTATTCATTCGTATGAATCCTGCCATCATATACAATCCACTCCAGCGAATCTTTATTATAAACATCTTCCCACTCTTATTCCTGCCAAGTAAAAACTAAAAAGCCAGACATTTCTTGGTTGCTTTCAGTATAATAAATTATCAAGGCTTCGATATTTTGACTCCTGTATTCGTAGTCCGACTTTTTTCGACCTCTCTGGAATTTTATTGATCTAGTAGAACCGAAAGGATAGTATCTTTTGATCAACTAATGCATTCTTTATTGCGATATTATAAAGGGTACGTATACAACTAGATTATTAACAATGATCTTTTCAATAACTTTTTATTATGCTAAGATATGATTGAAAATCGTCTTAAAAAGTTTTCATCAATTTCCTGAAAGTCAATTTTGCTTGATTTATGAAATTTAATACATGTTTGACCCTCACTCTATCTGAAAACAGTCTCGTTAATTTGTTGTTGTTATCCAAGGATCTTTTAGATATTTCATTAGAAATAATAGAAAAACTGGCTATTTAGAAGTGAATCTAATCTCCTTTTTTATTTGATTTGACGATTATCATCTTGATATCAAATTGAAATTTCAATAGCTTTTTATTTGCTTCAGCTAATTTGCACAAAAGCATTTCAATATTCCAGCATTCGGGAATGTGCCTTTTCGGATTTCCCTCTTTTTTCATCCCAATTTTTGTTCCATCATAGTGCCCAACATATAAATAATTTGAACGCGATTTAGTTATTCTAACAGTAATGGATAAAGACCCTCTTTATTTGTTTGTTCTTAGTACAAATTTATTTAGAAGACATACTTATTCCAATTCAAGGACCTAAGTAATAATGGTTTGGAAAATTAGGTACACATAGTACAACATTTTTTACGAATTAGATGATATCAATATTTTAAAAAATATTAAAATGCTATTAATCAATGATATCAAATAGTTACATCAATTTAACAATAATACCTTGGACTTAAAATCCAATGGACATAGCCGTGCGGGTTCAAGTCCCGCCCTCGAGTACAATGAAAAAAAAGACCCAAAGCGAAAGCTTTGGTCTTTTTGTTTTAAGCCCTGAGCAAAATTTATGAAGCTAGAAGCATGCCAAAACAAAAATAACAGTCCGCAAGCACCCTTATTTTCTTTACCAACTAGTTTTGAGGCGGACTCACCCACAAGTAATTCACGCCTCGAGTTACAAATAAAGTGCAAAATAAGAATATTAAAGAGTAGATTGTTGCAGTAGCTGCAAAAGTTTTTAGGAGCTAAGCTTAAAAATCGCCCCTTCTTTGTGAATTAATGGATATTCTCTTGGTCTATCGCAATACCTCTAAAAATGATCTAAATTGAATATGTCTCCAACCCCTTTCTCATCAAAAAGATATTCAGAATGATCCTGAATATTATAAAGATGAATAATATAAATCAGCTGATAAACCACTACCAAAATAACCGCTTAAGGATATAGTCGGTCCAATTATTAAAAATGATGTAGGTGCATAACATAAAGGGAATAATATATAAAAACTTTACAATCAAGCCTTAACGCAGAGGGTTCTTGACAAGAATCCATTATAAATTAAATCGCCTCGTGAAGATCACACAAATTTTGAAACAATTTAATCTTTAAACTTTTAGGTATAGTTTCCTTCTGGAGTGAATAAATTCATAATTATCCACTTCTTTATCCAAATTTTTATACTACCTTTCATGACTTTTTAGAGTAGTAAAGGTTTATTTCAATATTTCCAACAGTAGTTTTAAAAACTGGCCACTTCGTTTCTAAACAGTTACTCGTCGTAATAAAATAGTGCAATGTTTTTCATAGCACTTGCGGTATGATTAAAGTTCCAAGGCTTTTTCCCTCTTCTAAAAGAACCTCTTAGGAGAAAAACCAAAGGAAAAAAATAATGCAATAACTGAGAAGTAGGGTTCACACATTAAAAAAAATCAAAGCGATAACCACAGAAATACGAGGCAAAAAGAGATTACCGCCAACTAAAACGTTTCTGTTGATTTAAGGAAGACAAATGAGTTTAATACCTTATTTTTATTACTTACGCTAAATTTAATTCAATATGGAAATATACAAACAAATTTAGGACTATCCTTACACTTGTTTAATCCCTATACTGTAGGGGTCAGGTTTAAGAACGAATAAAAAATAGGTAAAGGTTCAAAAAACTATTCAGAACCTCAACAATTACGTCCCAGTACAAGGCAAAATAGTAATCGTGACCTTAAAAACTAACAACATAGCACCTAGATACATTTAGACATTAACTTCATGATGCTGATACACTTGGTACTTAAGCCTAAGCGATTAGATCTAGGAGGGTAATTTTAGGCGAAAAAGAAAGGCTGTAATTGACGCCTGTTAAAAATTAGAATCCAAAAGACGATGCCAAAAAGAAAACCTTGTTCAAAGGAAAAGAAGGAATTAAATTAGTGCTCCCCTGTTAAAGAGAGAAATGCCAATGATAATTTATAAAAGAATTATTGCCTATAAGTTGTTGAGTGTTTCTCCATATCACTTTAAAACGAGGCTTTTGGACCTACACGGACCGAAGAGAAATCTAAAAAAATACCAAGAACATAGAATAAATGCCTTTATAGAGGATATGGAGAAACTAAGAAGGACCGTGGTGAGAACCATAAAGAAATGTACATCCGCTACACACAAGACTCCATTGAAACCTTCTGTTGCAATGCTTTTTTTCATATACTGATTGGCAATATCTGATTTCTACAGGTAATAAGCACATCAAACAATACTCTTTATTTCCTTAAAACGAACTATTTATCCCCATCCCCTTATGATTTTGAATTGCCGGATTGGTGAATGTCCAGCTATTTGCTGTAGCTGTCGTCAAATAGATGGTTTGGAAT
>Ga0163217_1074597_pt1 | contig 11836 bp, 15 predicted proteins | sample SynspAceP_FD_185933 | JGI IMG/M metagenome (GOLD analysis project Ga0163217, IMG submission 185933) | Saline lake microbial communities from Ace Lake in Antarctica - Synechococcus sp. Ace-P (PacBio error correction) | ecosystem: Environmental > Aquatic > Non-marine Saline and Alkaline > Saline ... | reverse complement strand
CTTATATAGCATCACCCTGTTGTCTTTGTTGGACTCGCTTCTTGCGAAAAAAGCCTATAAGGGACAATGCATCCTGTACGATATATTTTTTTCATTTATTTAGATTTAATTTAGAGACTAACTCCCTCTTTGATCGTCTCAGCACACAATATCCTTATATCATCGGGGCATACCTCATGGGTTTTGATCCCAAAATCACTAGTCACCAGCTTTCCCCCTCCATGAGTTCCTTGGGTTTTTTCTCAAAAATGCTAAAAGCAACCAAATCTAATGCTTTCAAGGTCATATGGAGTCAATCGCTCCTCAGCCCTATTAATTTCCCCGACGCGAAGCCGATTCACACCTTCCATACTACCGCATCAGATCTGCAGTAATGCTACAGCGCCATCAGTGATATAATATCTGATCCTTATCAAGCATTTTGACAGGGCTATCTTATTCCCAGCGAATCCCGATCAAACTCCTTTGCATCACCCCAATTAAAATAGGCCAGGGAATAAGAAGCGACAATTCAAGTCTTTGTAGGAGTCTTAATTATCTCCCCTAATACTCCATGATCAATACATTTCTTCATCCTCATTGCCGTACTTTCGGCAAGTCTGTCATCGTTCGATCATTGATCCATCCGCATCGCCTTGGCAGCTAATAATTTCCAGGGTTGTTTTGGAATCGCTTTTTCATAAATAGCCGTCACATCAGCATCATTGGATCGCGGAAGTCCCAAATAATCAGCGGACCCACAGAGAATAAATAGCTGGAGTTCTCCAGCGTTCTCCCTAGTGAGCCATCAAGGAGTCAACTATGCCCCCTAGTCGGTAATGCTTTTCTGGGATCATGACGCACTATCCATGATCTCACGAAACATCGATTCGCTCTCCGTCTCCGCTTCGGCTTCTAGGTATTATACCGATGACGTGAGACATCAGAGCGAGACTTTGCCACGTCTTCGGGCAACCTAACCGCGTGCATCAGAACCATTGCCCGGCCGCGTGCAACTGATCGACGCCCGTGAGCGAACCACTATGGTACAATCCTTCACTTTCATCCCGTAGGCCGCCGTTCAGCCGGCCCGCCATCACGAGATCACGATATAACCTCGATTTCGATCGATGAACACCTCATCGACTTGACCTCGGCGTCATGATTCTCCGAGGACACCGGATTTCGCAATCGTGCCCCGTCGCTCATCCGCCGCAGATCTGCAAGTCTCGTCTCGTTGGGGGTAAATTCACCCACGACTTGAGCAAACCGATCCATTTGTGCTTCCGGCAAGGAGGTCCCTCCTGTTCGACCGGTTCTGGTCGCATGACGAGAATTCGACGACGGAGTCGCGCCGGTCTGAACTCCGCTTCCTTCATCCTTCGACAGGCACTTGTACCTTCCCGGGGCCGTTTATCGTCGCGAGAATAAAATCGAGAAAATCGCCCTTTCTAACGACAACTCTGATCCTGGCCGGTTTAAGACTTGGCGTTGCCGATCAAATCCGCAGGCAACAGTCGGTGACGCAATCGTTAACAGTCCGATCGACTTGGCCAAACTGCCACGCCGTGTCTCAACCCCGGGACGCACCGATCCAGTAATTGTTCCACCTCGCACCGATCAGCATATCGTGCACAGGCCTCTGCGACGAGAACTCAATTTCGGTTATTCGCGAAACGCTCGCTCGCACGGGGGCTAATCGTGCCGCATCGCTGGAAGGGAATACCTGTGACGTTTATCATGTTTCTATTTTTATGAAAACCAACGGCACGAGCGTGCGAATCATCTATAGATAGGAATCCGGTTCGGGTCGTTCGTGGTTGAACCCGCGCTCGGATTGTTTAATACCAGTAATCCCGAGTCGGCACCTTTACTGCCAAACTCATCAACCCCCATGAGTCGACCTTCAGATGGTTTTACCGCACTTTTCCGTTCTGTTCGCCGCGATGTTCGCCCGTTAAAACTATTGCTCACGTCGATAACATTGGCGACGCCTCGCCAGACCGCACCACCGCCGAAGTGACGAGGCAAGTTATTTCGATGTTTCGACGGCGACACGCCGTCGCGTCGTCATGGGCTGCGGCAAACGACGTTGCGAAGACCGTCGAGAATCGGGCTCTTTGCACCGGCGAAAAAGGCGAGGCCGTTCAGCTGCCGCTGGATTATAAGCAGCGCCCATCCACCGCGTTCCCAGTGTTCATTTGCAGGCGGCGATTCACGCGACGGGACCGGTGGCGAGAGTATCTACGACGCGATTTGCGGAACGAGAATTTTCAACGTTCAACATACCGTTGCCGAGCTACTCAGATGGCCAACGCCGACGCAAACACCAACGATCGCATTTCTTCTATCACCACGTCCGACGCCCCACCTCAATGGGATGCACGTCGTCTTCGGCCGCTTATCGAGCTATGACGTTGGAAAAAGGCTTCGAAGGTCAAGGCTCGGGTCGGGCCGACCTCGGTTCTGATCAAGATCCACCGACAGCCTTGTGAGTTGAAGTAAGACTCCGATGGAAACCGGCAACGATCAGTTTCAACTGAAGAAGCGCTCGACCCGTTGCCGCGAGGACGTACTTCGACGCCGTTGCGTTTAGCCAGGTTCAGGTCGACAAACAAAGATTGTGACGCATTTGTTTTTTAAAAGGTATGATACGAGCAGCTTACGTCGACCGAGTTGTGCGATATCGACGAGTCGCTCCCGCACGCGAAATCGTCCTGGAAAAAAAAACGTTGCGGAAGTAAAATCATTCGCACGCTGGACAACGCATTCTCGCCATTTCGGGCAAACAAGGAAACCGAAACGCAAGTTTGGATTCATTCTTGTCGCAGACGTCATCGCAAAACCGTTTTCGTCAACGTCCGCCAGTGAGGTGCGGGAACATGATCTCACGCAGATCAAAAAGATCGAAAAGACTTGGAAATCGTCCACCCCGAATCTTGCATGTTTGATTTCGCGTGCAGCTTCACGGCTGGATGAGTACTGAGTTAAGCACGTAGGCGAGTCTCTCTGAGACCGCAATTTCTGGCGTCTCAAAGAGGACCGGCTACGTGTCACCCGTTTCGATTTCGTATCCGCTTCGACAATGGATCGAAACGTGACGTTGGCATACGCTTCGGCGAGCGGAGTTTGACATCGAATCTCCGGCAGCGGATGAGCGCCGTCGACGCCCGCGTACGCCTCACGATTCAAGACCCCACCGTCAGTGCGACGTAGACGACAGCGGCCCCCATGTTGGGTTCGAGCAACACAACCACACTCAAAGTATCAATCGACAAATTACGCGTCTCGTTTCTCGCTTTCGTTCCGTCGACGAGTCGACTCCGAGAATGACTTCGACGATTCATCTCGCGACATCTTGAAACAGTATCCGTTGGCGGATTCCGCTTCGCACAGACCGACAATCAGGGGTAGTAAAACGAGGTCTTTTTGTTGACGAACACAAGACCTTCATACCCGAATTTGAACGCTTTCGCAGGTTTTTCCCCACGAAGCTGGCTGCCGATGACTTTCCACCTGTCGCATTCCGTGCGATTACGATGTGATTTGTTCGCCCCGCCATGGCGGAAAACCGGTCGGCGATGAATTCGTGTTTCCGTCGTGGCGATTCGTCGCCTTCGAGATAATTTCCTCAACGGGAAATCGGCTGTCGATGTGCTTCCATTCTCATGCCATTCGTTTTAGCTACCTCGCACAGACGGATGGCAAGTCAAAACCCGTTCGATCAGATTAGTTCTTCTCCGCAACCACCATTTCCGTCGCACATTTTCGAACTCTAACAGGCTCCACAATCATCAAACCATAACCGTCCGGGCCTTCCTCGTTTCGTAGCTCATCAATGATATGATGCCCGTTCCGATCGGAAGATCCCTGCCTCCTCAATGGCACCGACGATGAAACCCGTTTGGCAAACGAGCGCCAGTTCGTTCGCCGTGAATAATCGTCGCGTTTTGAACAATGGGAACGGCACCCTCATGCCCTTCTTGGGGGCGCGATCACCTCGGCGGGCAGCAGCTCGTTCGTAGCCGTTTGAGCACGTATTTTTCGATCCCCTATCGCCGCAGCTTCATGCGCTCTGCATCTCGAAACTCAGTGTTGTCAACGGTTCGTCGAGCAAGGCGATAGCGGGTCAGTTGGTGAGCGGCCAGGCATCGGTCGACTTTCGGCAAAATCAAAATTCGCACTTGAGCGGGATATTGATCGCCATCAGTTTGTTGAGGAATGACTGGTTGACCGCATCGGGAAAAACGCGACAGAATCTGTTCGAGGCTTGCTCCGGTGGATCTGTTTCGCGGAATTCATGTAGTGAGCAATCGTTGCCACTCTTCGTGACCCACGTCGGTATACGATTTGCCAGATTACGTCTTTCTCGCGAAAAGTTCGCGTCTAGAAATCGGCCGCCCGTACCAATGCAGCATATCATCATGCGGCAAGTTCCTTCGGGCCACCGAAAACCGGGTCACCGCCCTCGCCGCTTGAACTCACGATTCATCCATGCCGGCGGGACGTGGGCGGCGAAGTTCATTAATGGGCTGCGTGATCGGGTCGCCGATGGTTCGTCAAGTGCCAATCATCTGATGCAGTCGCGGCACAAAATTTCGAGGCCGAATCATCACCTCTCGTGCATCGCTGCCGATTGCGAATCGGCGACGGCTCGGCAAAGTCGAGTTCGTTGGGATAGGCCTTGCCAAAGTGAATCGAAAACGTCTTAGATCAGGCTCCGACGATTGACGCCCGACCTCGGCGCCGATGATTCTGGAATTTCCAAATCCTCGAGAAGAAACACGAACGGCGTTTCCTCGGCAATCCGTTCGGCGACGGATTCTTATTTTCTTAAAAATTCTGGCTCGCATCGGCCTGACGCGTTCGATCAATCAATGCAATATTCGATCGTCTGCCGGGTCCAATGCGGTTGTTTCCTCTCGTTACTTCCCGCTGGTTCCCATTTTTACGAAAACAAACGAGTATACGCTGGGTCTCCGGTTCGTGCTCTTGCGGAAATCGGACGAGACATTCCCGCTCGGCTTGGTATAAATCCGCAGCATGGCTGTGACGTGTCGCGAGAAACTGAACGAAAGATATTTGAGCGACAGCCCGCCGTTCGGACACGCGCACGAAAATCCGGCCTCGCGGTGGTGATCATTTCGGTTCGCTCGCGATCAACCAACGATTGCCACGTCCACGTCCGTTAGAAACAACGAATTGAGCATCCGTTGCGCGTCCCGCGCCTGATCGCAATTGATCGTTTCTTCCAAACACGCGACTGAAAATCTGCCTCGAAAATTCGGCGAGCGACTTCGGCTGCGGCGAGCGCGCAGATTCGGAACGCGAACCGCTGAGTGCCACCGGACGCCGCACCGATTATCCGAAACTCCGTTTTGAGATTTCCCCGGTGCACGCCACTTGTCTCCATTCACCAAACCGCGACAGAACTTGACCCGGTTCGCGGAACCGACGCGTTCTCGTTTCGGCAATTGAAATCGCACACGGTGAAGTCAGCGCCGATACACTTCGATCGAAGCAGCCGCGGGTCGGGCGGCCCGTAATGCGAACGAAGCCCGCTCACTTCGGCGATCGGCTTCGGGTGTCTTAATCGAGATACCGCAGCCACGCTGTGGACCTCGGCGATGTAGGACCGTTGCATCGTTGACGATTTTTGCCATCTGTTCTCGCGCCCCTGGGTATGCCGCTGTAGCCACTCGCATCATCGCGAGTTTGTTATTGCGTTTGGGCGGCCTCTACGACTGAGTTACTGAGCCGATCGTTTTCTCCGAACGGATTTCAAAGCCGCCGTCTCTCGCCGCTGCCGAATTTGCCTTCTTGCCCAACGATGAACATGCCCGTGATGAGAATTTTTTCCCTGGTTCTCGGGTCAGGAAATTTTCGAAACCGCAGCGGCGGCCATCGAAACTGCCACTGAAAACAAGTTCCTCGGGTTTTCGAATTGACGGGTTGATATCGGTTTTGGCCGCGTCACCGTGATGTTCCATAAAAACAAGGACGGCCAAACACGCTGCGATCGCCGCGAAGAAAAAACAGATTTCGACAATTTTTTATCATCTTTTATGCCGAACGAACTCCCGAGTTCGCCGTTTGTTGGTCGCTCGCGAGTGATCTCATCGGCCGGATGCACGGAATTGTACTGAAAGCCCACGCCCCGAGATGCGAAAGTTCATGGTCGCTCGAGCATTCAACGCCGTCACTGGGCATGTGTTTTCCTTGGTAACCGCCAACGGACGTGTCGGCCCGTTTGGAGTTTCGCGAATTCGTCTCCGGAAAAAAAACGAGGTCGATCAAAACCGGTGGCTCGCAAGCGGCAACCATTCAGTCGAGCACCCGCGTGTTTCATCTTCTTTCCGACGCCGTCGCGTCGTTGAGCAAGAAACACTGACAGGTCGATCACTCTTCGTCGAGTAATTGTTTTCACCCGGGGCTGCAAAGTATTCCGCTGATACCCCGATTCGGCAATCACCAGCATCCGTCATTGTTCGGGAGGCTGATGGTTCTGACCATCAGATTCCACCAAAATATCTCGCTTGGACGATCAGATCCGTTCGACCCCGTCATTCGAATAGATATCTTTTCGGCCCCAATCCGCCGGCCGCGTTGGAGCGAGGGTTTCGTCGATCAAAACCCTCGATTCGGCCTTGCCGGGCTTTTGCCATCGTGACGCCTTGCAGAGAACGAACGTTGGAGATCGGCTTGCGTTTCCGAACAGACCGGTGAGGGAGGAGAAACGCCAAACGCCAATATCATTTAAACCGATTGGCTGAAATGAAGAAAAACGTAAAGACTCCCGATAATGGACTAAAAAAATGCCATAATGACCAAGTGGACGAATCCCGACCCTGTCGCGATTTTTCGCCATAGCCGCGTAAGCTGATTTTTTGTAAAAACGGCGGTTCCCCGTTTTGGCTCGCTTGCGAATCGACGTTTTCAATTTCCCAGTCGGTCAACGCCTTCGAGCGAGGGACTCCTTCGGATTGAACGGAAGGATAAAAAAAACATTTGCGAAACAACTTCATGCCTTGTTTGACAGGATGGTTGTGACGGACATTGCGGGCACTTCATGAACGTCCCCTGCGGATCGTCGACAAAGTTATCGGCCTCGAAACACCCTCGACCATGTGCGATGATCTCGGGTGATTCGTATGGTCGGGCCGGTGTCGCTATCAGTGGTGCCATGCGAACACTCGCAGCGACTCGTCCGTGGTATGAAGCTGTGCATCGCGTCGGGCCCCGATTGAAAAACCATCCGGCACGCAAGTTCGAAGAATCTCCGCTCGGTGTGCGGCACGACCTCGTCCGCTGGCGATCATCCGAGTCTGCAACTCGGGTGGGTTTGTGTTGCAGCTGGGCTCGTGCCGGCGGCAGGTATCAGCAAATTCAAACACGGATCAGTCCCAGCACCACCTGAGAATCAACAGCGAGTCACTGAACCGTCGATTTGTACCCGCCAATCGGCCTTTCCGGATTCGGCCGGGTCCGCCCGATCTGAAACAAATCCATTTGAAATCCAAACGAGTCGCCCGGCGAAACCCGCAACCCCGTGCCGCTGGACTTCGCAACTCACAGGAACCGGAAATACTATGCCTCGCACAACTTCAAAAAAACCCAGCCGCACAAAGTTAGACTCGTCGCTGGAGCCTCCACCACTACAAACCGAAGTGCGTGCCGTTGTTCGGGTAGAACGCTTAATTCGCAGATCGCCACCGACGAAAACGGACGAAAATACCCGGATCGTCGACAGAGAAAGCCGCAACGGACTCACCGCAGCGATAATCGAATAGCATGGAGGGCAGGATCAATGAGCGACCTGGGAATCGAAAACTATGGACGGGCCCCCCCCCCCCCGCCCCCCCCCGTGAGGTCGTTGGAAGCGTTTTACCGGCACCGGAGGCATTGTTACGCAGATCTCCCCCCCACTCACCGTTGTTGGGATTTACCTCCGATTGCACAGTCCGCGAAGTGGCTTCGATAACGTTCGCCCACCGCGTTGCCATGGTCTCTGAATGCTACGGAAAAAGGGGCATTTTCAGGATCCCCAGGTGATGTAGCTTCAACAACATACAAAGTCCTCCCGCTGAACCGTCACTCCGTGGGGACCGCTTCAATTCGAATCGCCATGACCAAGCACCGTAGTCAACGTCTTTTAACCGGATCATATTTCCGTAATCGTGTGATTCATGCTCGGTCCGATATAGGACGATTGCCGCGGTGGAAAGTCGCCAGTGTTCGTCTGCGAGTTGGGCTTGAGGCGGACCGTCTTTGAACCCGGATTCCCTGTTCCGGCTACCGTCTCGATGAGCCCGTTAGACGAAACGGACTCGGAGATGCATTTCCCATTCCTCCACGATGTAAAGCATTCCAGCAGATCGTCCATCGCTGCTGCACGTGGATCGCACGAACGTGATTTGCGTTGCCAAGTCCCATCCTGCGGACACACCTTCACGCCGTTTCCAGCGAGCGTCCTGAACGAGATTGGTTCGGCATGTCGATCGAAACGGGGATGCGGCCGGTTGTTAAGATCAGCAACCAGCATCTGTTTCTATCAGGTGTCATGTACACACGCATCACAGATTGAACTGCGGCCTTTGTCGCGGGTGTCCGCCATCACCGAAGAAACCTCTGCTTCCGGTCCCGGCCAAACGTTGAAATCTTGCCAGTCGCGAGTCAATTCGGTCGTACGACATGCATCCACTGATTCAGAAAGGAAAATGGCTCCAATCGGGCGTATCGCCAAAGTTCATGAATATCACGAAAGGTTGCCTGATCGCCTGTTGTCCATCGCCACGGTAGCCCTGTCGCCCGTTCCTGCGATTCATTCAATTCACCCGACTTCTCTAAATCGAAAAGACTCGATCAACCCAATAATATTCAGCGAACCAGCATATGCCTGCGGATCAACAATCGACACCGACGAACGTCAAATTCACCAGGTTGAATGTTCTTTGGGTGCTGGAGTGGATCTCGCGATCAGCACGCGCACTTGCTGGCTTGTGCAAGTTGAAACGTCGTCAGATGGCCAGCAATAACAAAGACTGCGGTACACGATGCATCGATTAATAGGAGCATCTTCCAGGTGGTTGCTCATGGTTGAAACGATGATCGGCTGTATTGAATCGATGAAACGAGAGATACTCTTGGAGTCCGTTCAAAACAAGCAGCAAACACGCGACTCGGAGAGTCACGCTACGGCACGCGACTCAAAAGATGTCACTGCTCGGGCCACGCGACTCAAAGAGTCACGCTACAGGCACCGACTCAAAGAAGTCACCTACAGCCACGCGACTCGGAGAGTCACGCTATCGCGGCGATGAATGGAACTGACACGATGCGAAATGTTTTCGATCGGCTGCCTTGATCGGTTAACGGACAGCCGGTCACCCGGCGTAGAGATGCTTGCGTTTAATCGATGCAATAGTGTCGGCAACCAAAATGGTGGCAAAAAAGCAGGAAACGCCGACAGGGTTAGCACAATTTTCTTGGCGAGTCGTCTGTCTCGCCGTACTCATCCGCAGGGTGCCAAGGCCACCACCGCAAGCACACAACTGAAGGATCGAGCCTTGGTTGACCGCGTCCCTCCACCGCTATCGAACTCCGGGCGGACGATCCGAATTCGAACGTGATCACAATCCAAGGTCTTGTCGAGCAGTTTCTTCTCTTCGAGGTCCGTGATCAGAGTCGAGACCAAGCGGTGTCCCAAACTCCTGATCGTTTGTGCGCATTGAGCGATCCCGCTGTTTCATGACTTCCCAGCCAGATCCGTTCAAAAAGTTCAGTGTTTGGCTGACTTCGATTAAAACCGCACGCCTTGCTCCCACCAGACGACGACTGAGCAAGCAGCGTTGACCGAACCTCGCCGCCTAGCGTTGCGTAATCATCCGGCTCTCCATCGACTGAAAACACGATGAAATCGGACCGCTCAATTTCATTCTCTGCTCAAATCGGCATCGTCACTAGTCAGGTACTTCGAAAATTGGGTTGTTCCCGACTGTCTTTTTGAGCGAAGCCATGGGAAAACGCTCGCGTCACATTGCACGGTCGGTGTCAATCCCATTCGGACGCGATAAACCTGCGGGACCGCGACCCGTTTCGGTCAAATTTTTACAGGTAACCATACTGTGAGCCGAGAAACCCATGGACCACGAGTGACATTGCGATAGAACCGATCAGCACGGAGGAAGGTGCGTCTGTTGACCGACCCCGCGCTCAATGGGCAACCAAGGATCGAACGATGGGATACGTGATGGTTGCGCTGATGCACGACCCGGTATGGCATTTTGCGATTCTGCGGCCGACGTGTCATCAAGACGTCGGATTCACCGTGCGTACCGCCTGTCATCGCGATCCATCACGTTGGCCATTTGTGAAAGGTGCTCACAACCTGAACCCCTCAACGGGCGTGTCGATCGGATCGGTAATAACCTCCGCTTTTTTCGCCTTGGGTCACCCTTGCTTCGATCGAAAACGTTATCGATCTGTCCCATTCCGCGCCTAGCCAAATCGAGAGACTGCTCGGCCCTTGCTTGCAGAATTGAAAACGCGTCACTGGCTGTTCCGATCTGCGGAAGAGCTGATTGCACCAGTCGCGCTGCCACTGCTGGCGATAAATTGTCGTCGGGAAGAGGAATGCAATTTGACTCACTTCCTTCAACCACTTACATGTTTGGACGTTGCGCGTGTGAAGGTTGAATCCGAATTGTTGTGACGACTCGTGTTCGTTCAAGTTCAATAAGTGAGGTGAGTTGATGAGCCGTTTTTTTGGCTGATTGCCACGGTTTTGACGTCACAACCGTGGCTAGCGCCAAAAACGCTTCAGCGAAGACGAGCTGCGGCGGAATACTAGGAAAACCCAACGAACTGACGATCGTGAACCAGATCAAACGATTTTCGTAGACTTCCCGCCACTCCGGCCGGAGTCTTTGTCAGCGCAGGTCACGGAGCACCCGAATCTGCCAGTTCATTTTTGTATGGTGGTTCGCTTCGGAACCAAGTGGTTCGTCCAGGTGGATACTGCAACGGGCTTCGCAGCGGGTGCTCGCTTTGCACTTGGTTGCTGGCAAACTGCCGCTGATCAAAACCCCGACGCAGCGTTGGAAATGAAGTCGCGATCTTCCAGTGCAGTCGGGATAGCGTGCAAAGAACTCGATAAGACAACGAAATCCAGTAACGCTTTCGGGCTTTCCGCATCCATCGCAACTGTGGAGTGTACTCTGATCGGCAGCAGGTGTAAGGGGACAAGTCGACAATGTGCCGTTGGCGAGACATTCCCGGTGCAGCAAATTGGGATCGGTTTCACGACCTGCAAAATCGGTTGCTGTCTCTTCCCGGTCCACCCAAAACGGCCTCCACGGACCATCCGCACTATCGGCTGAGCACGTGGAAAACGATAGGCTCGTCGGGTGTCCACTTTTCGTTATTTGAAGTCTTTTGCAAAAACATCCAAAGCACGGCTGGGGTTTCCAAGGCGTCGCTCTTTTTCAGAGGGACGGGCTGGGCTCCCGGTCGTGATTGAACGTCAAACTCGCCGGTATCCCATTTCACGGAACCGGTTTGCCGTGTGAAAACCAAGGAGCGAAACAACCTTGCCTCTGCGGTCCAAATCGCCTTGGATCGGGAGCGTTGAAAAAAATCTTTTGGCTCTGGCCGACGCTTCGCTGAATTCTGTCCAATGGTTTCTCGCTGGTTACGTTTCGGACGTCATCATCAACGCAAGGACATGGAACGCAATTCGTAAATCGTTGGTAAACCAGTCGCCGGCCAGCCACTGCAGGCAACTCCGGATGGCTGGCCGTTTTGCCTCCCATCACTGACAGGTGGACGATCCGCACCCAAGCGATTTCCATCTCTCTCT
>Ga0163217_1067617_pt1 | contig 11836 bp, 14 predicted proteins | sample SynspAceP_FD_185933 | JGI IMG/M metagenome (GOLD analysis project Ga0163217, IMG submission 185933) | Saline lake microbial communities from Ace Lake in Antarctica - Synechococcus sp. Ace-P (PacBio error correction) | ecosystem: Environmental > Aquatic > Non-marine Saline and Alkaline > Saline ... | reverse complement strand
TATTGGTGCTGCAACGAATACGCAGCTTCGCCTATGGTCGCGACCTCAAGGATTTTCGACAGCTTTCTTTGCCCGCCGGGTTCCTTGGATTTCGGCGTTGGGCCGCAAGGGACATCGAGCCTATATTGATCTGGTGCGATGCGCAGGGTCTTGCCAAATCGACCCGTGCGGCGGGACGGCTATCGGCCATCACAAACAGCTGTACCGCTTTGCCATTCGAGAGGCTGGCGCTACGGATTAAAACCCGCGACATAAACAGATTGCGGGACCGAGGTCCAAGATAAACGCGCTGCCTAACATACTGTCCGAACACAAGTCGACCTGCCCTGCTTGACGCGGCGCTAAATTCTTGCCGGAACATTATCGACCAGATTGCGCAACACCTTGCTGATGGAACTGCTTTTACGCTACGGGTATTGCGGGTGAGCGAGCTTGCTCAGCCTCAAGGTCAGACGCCGCCACGGCGGGCGACCCAGCGATTTGCTGTTTGATCATGGGGCAAAGGCAGTAAGGAACGGTTGGTGCCGCTGTCTGATCCGGCGCGGCAAAGGCGCTTGCGGACATGGCTGGTGCAGCGCGACAAGACCGAGAAAGGCAGCACATGCCAAAGGCAGCCCGTGTCGATCTACCTTCTTTCCCGGCCGTGGCAGCAGCGCAGATACCTGACGCGCCCACCGGTTCTATCTTATTGATCAAGGAATTTCGCGCTTGCCGCGGTGTCGAGCCCTCCAAGGTCACGCCCCCACACGCTGCGCCATAGGCCTTTTGCCACCCATTCTGTGGCCAACGCGCCGTCTACGGTCGATACAGCCATGGCTGGGCAACGCGGGGACGTTGCCACGGACCGAAATCTACAACCCACGTGGCTAGAGGCGCGCCTATCCGAGCGGTGCTGGAAAAATCACCCGCTCGCCAAGGCGGGCGGCGCAGTTCCGGCGGCAAGACATCTCTGACGGCCAAATAACCTGTGAGCTAGCGCGCTGTGATTACCCTTGACGTTTAAAGGCCAGCCTGCTCCATCGCAGACGCGCGCAACGTGGTCATTAGTTCAAGCGTGTGGAACGTGAAAACCTGATCCCGCGCCAGTACGGCCAACAAGCGGGTCTGCGGCGCCACCGTTATTGGGCGGCATACCGATGACAACGGGCGTTAATCAAGCCCCCGCCGGGGTCTCGCGTTTCAAACGGCACACCACAATGCCCTGCGATTGATCCCGCCTAGGGCCGATGCTTGCGTTCAACCGCTTGCCATTCTTCCGTCGAACACCGCCTCGGACGAGGGGGAACTGGGCAGGATAAAGTCGGGCGATATCACACTTGGTGCCGCCGTGGATCACGGCATTTGCGTTTTCCGGTGTGGACATAAACTAATGATGTCAGGGCACCTGCCCCATCCCAGTTGCACTGCGGTCAGAGATTGCGCACTGGCGTAGCCGTACAGCCGACAGGACAGCAGATCACAGGCGCTGTCCGTCCTCGAACCCCAGCCGCAATCCATCGCCCCGGCCGGCGAGTTGTTTTTCACAGTTTTCCTGGCGCGAACAGCACACCGCTGGAACGCATCCTTTCGCTGACCGCATAGGCATCAGGCGCCAATAGGCCACCACATCGGCCGGTGCAGATCATCCGATCCGGCCAACCCCTAGGGCGCGCGCACGGTCAAACAGCGCTTCAAGCACCTGCAGGTTTCGAATAGGCCGCCGAACAAGGCACAAGTCGGCCCGTTTCAATTGTCCAAATCTTGATGGTTCACCCTGCTCATCCCTTGAATTGAAACCGCACACACGCCCTAACCCTAAGAGCAAACGGATAAGTATATTTCACAAATGGACACGGCCCCCGCATCCTAGCGGCGCTATTTTGGATCAGCTGCGGTATCATCTTGTTCTTCTTTGGTGCTTTCCGGCTTCTTTTTCGGGGTCTGAAACGGCACTGACGGCTGCAATCGCGGGGCAAGCTGCGCGGGGCAAGCAGACAAAGGGTTCCAGGTGCTGAACGGGCTCTTTCGGATCACCGAAGATAACGAGCGGGCTATTGGCCTGTTCTTGCTGTGGCAACAAATCTTGTGAAACATTTCTTGCAAGCCCTCGCTTGCGACGGGCTGTTTACGCGTGTCTTCGGGGAATTCCGGGTGGGCGTTGGGGCGCGCTGGTGATGACCCTCCTATGTGCTGATATTTTGCCGAGGGCTGCCAGACCTATGCGCATTCACCAATTGCAGAACTGCCGCGCCGCGTGTCGCGCCCCATTGCGCTGGTGGTGTTGGTCTTCAGCCCCGTTGATGGTCGGCTGTACGCTTTTTTGGTCCGTGGTATCTTGCGAATTGTTCGGGTGACGATCGACCCCGACAGCAACATCCTAGCCGTGCGCGAAGAAATCGCTGGTGCGCTCCAGATCGGTTCGATCCGAAGGAATGTGGTTGAAAAGAGGAATCGCGACCGTATCCTTTGGCGCCTTAGACCTGCGCGAACGTATGGTCGAAGAGGTTCATGCTCCACCGGTCGGGATCGAGTGATCCGACGCGCGAATGACCCGTCACCAGATCCTTGAACAGATACTTGAAAGCAATCACACCACGCTTGCCCGTCTTACCCGCGACGACCCAGAAAACCATCCATTGGTTGTGTTCCACGCCAAGGACGGCTGCTGCGGGCCATGTACGAGCATTTTATCCAATGGCGCCTAATGACGGAGCCGCCGTTCAAGTTTTTTCCAAAATCGCCGATATCCGGTGAAGCCCTATTTTGTGCCAGAAAACGGTCCACGCTCGACGAACAAATGCGCCAGTTCCTCCGCCGGCGTATCGCATTTTGCACTCGTGGTAGATGAATACGGGGTCGCTTGCAAGGCTGACACGCTCGAAGACATTCTGGAAGAAATTCGTCGGCGAGATCACTGACGAGTTTGACCCAGAACGCAGATCACGGGGTCACCAGGGACGAAGAGACGGCAGTTTTCGTCGACGGAGCCATGACCATCGCGACCTGAACCGCGCGACAGAATGGGACCTGCCTTGATGATGAGGCAAACACCGTTCGCCGGTTCTGGGATTCACGAAGCGCAGAATGATCCCGACGCCCAGTCAGGTGTTTTTCCTTTCCACGGTTCCGGTTCGAATCATGGCGCGTTGACGTAAACCGCATTACCCAGCTGAAAATCCGGCCGCTTGATCGTCGCTTCTGCCGTCGCGCTGACGCGCAGTTTGGTATCCGTACCATTGTCCATTTCGGGCGTATCGTCTGTTCCGGCTTTGGCGCAGGCCTTTCTGACGCGTCGCGCCACTGGCATCGCTCGCGCTTTCAATCAATTGTGCGCGGTTCCGGCAAACTCGATAGCATAGAGTGGCCCGACGCGAGGTGACGTTCAGCGAAGTAGCGGCGCCCCGCATCGCGCAAGCCCCTTGTCGGTGGTGGGCGCATCAATCCGTTTCAAGGTGGTTTGCAGGCGTTGCTTGCACCTCTACGACCGTGCAGCCATCCCGCCGCCAGCGCCGCCAAAGGCGTCTTGGACCAGATCTGAAAGCCCTTAAGGGGTTCGACGCTAGATAATGGTCCAAAACCTCGTCTCTCTCCGCGCCGTTCGTCCTCGTATACCGTCAGAACCCGCCCCGATCCGTTGTAATCATGTCGATGGCGGGGATTCCGGGATCTTCACACCGAGTGACAGCGGCCTTTGAGCAACACTCTCCCATGACGATTCAGGCCAAACGGGGCTTGGTCCAAAGGTACGACCAGATCGCCGATGATTACCACTGGCCCTTTAATCCGCGCCGAGGGTTTCGTCGGCAAGTTCTTGTGTTCGTTCGTCTATCGGACGCCCACGCGGTCGATTCATCAATCATTCGGTTCATTCACGAAAACAAAGCTACCGATGTGCGTCTAAAGTAAATTTTACCCCGTGGTTTGCCGCCACAAGTGTTCCAACGCCTCGGGATAAAGATGCTGGATATAGCCATTTCTCGTCGGCCGTGAACGGTTCAGGCACTTTTCGGGAATATCACCGGTCAGCGCATTGGCCCAAGGCAGGGGTTCTTGCCAACCTCTCCCGGTAAAGGGACAGGCGGAGGTTTCTGTTCTTTTCGACCTGACGTGACGTGATCGATCAGCGCTACCAAAGGACTGCAGAATGAAGCACCCAGCGGATCAGCCTTTGAAGCACAATAACGATCAAGACGATCACGGGTCATGATGAACAAGACAAAACGACCGCTTGTCGTCGAACACCCCCAATCGCGCCAGGATAATCGCCGATCAACGCATAGACATATGCCGCCGATAAAGGACGCAAAGTGTTCTTGACGTTTGTTGCGGTCCTTTAACGATCAGACGGTGAACCCGTGGCGTCCATTGAGTGGAGCTAGCTGCCGATACACTGGTGACCCATGACGCTTAACGAAAAGTGGTCACGCAAGCATCGCATTCGCGATAATCGACAAAAGGCCGGTTCCGCATCACTGCCCGTCAGATTATGTTCGCCAGTGACTGTGGTATCCACCCTTTCGATCAGGCGTGCTTACCAACAGGGAAACACCGGCCAAGAGCCCCAAATCAAAAAACACTCTACCCAAAAGCCTGGCTGTATTTCGCGGCTTTACGGATCAGCGTCGGGGGATCAAAAAAATCCAGTTCATTCATTATTTCGCGCGTTGGGCTACCGAGTTCGCTAACTTGCGCGCAGGATTCACTTGGCTTTTACACTCAACCGCGCAGCGTCGTCCGACTGGTTCATACTGGTAGCACGAAAAAGTTTTGAGGCAGCGAATAGGCTTACGCCTTTTAACACCACGCAGTTTATTAGGGGACTCCGGATGCGCCCACGACATTTCCCATTCATCTTGCTTTGCGCGGGCCAATACCTCCGCGATGCGAGGGCGCGACAAGGCTGACAGAGCTGATTGACACAGAGCCGCTTTTTGCGACGGCAGGCACGGATCGCACGCGCCGCGGATCAGAGGCCGCAATTTCATTCCGTGGCGTTGCCGGCCGCGCCCCATCGCGCTATGATCTGCTGCGCGGTTTGGATGTCACACCGTTGCTTGTGCCAGACGCGGCGGAAGGGAAAAACGCATCGCTGACGCGCTGGGGTTTGCGGCCTTTGGCGTAAGCAGTTCTCTTGGCTGCGATGATCTGCTGCGGATCCTTACCGGAGCTTAACGAATATGAACCTTAGGTGCGTGCATTTTCAGTCGGTGATTTAATACGAAGATAACGCATATGGCGCGGCGCGAACCTCTGATGAAATGTGCCGGACACTCCAACGGGTTTGGCGCGTGTGCATTTTGACCGGCATTGCGCAGATTGTCCGGTGATATGGTGCCAAAGAGAATCGCAACAGGCGGCAGGCAGAGACGGCTGATTCGTGCCCCTACCGGAAACCGTGGCCGAGCTGGATTCTGGATACGGCCTTGAAGCATGGGCCGCTTGGGCCGCGCTGCTCGCTGACCCCTGCTTTCACGATAAAGCTAAGGACGGACAAAAACGGGACAGTCTTCCTGCCCCGTTCATCGGCCGTGCACCCCCTTTGTGGGGAAACGGGTGTCTGCTGCATTCAGCCCGACGCTTAACTTCGTGAGAAAGTTTTGCCTCGTGCTTTTTGAGCTGCGTCCGCGGCGACATAGCCGTCCACCCCTTCTCGCTGGCCCAATTCTGTAAAGTCCCAAGATCTCGTGGCGCTGCGCGTTGCCCACACCTGCAAGGCTCATATCGCCGGCTGGAAGCTTTCCAGTCCATGTCCGTTCGGACAGGAATTCACCTTACCGTGTTTGGTTCGAAACATCATGTTGGATGATAGTTCGTGCCCGGAGGTTCTCCGACGATATTCAAACACCTTCGAGACGGTCAGGTGCTTCGCTCCTCACAGTGAACTCACGCTCTTCGAAATAAGACGCCGTTATTGTCGTTGGCACCAGAAACGCGGTGGTTGGGCTGACCAGCATGTTCTCGCTCGGCAGGTTGTTCCCCAGACTCCCGACATCAGAACCGGCAACAGATGCGCCTTACCGCGCCAGCTCATGACTCGGACATGTTCACGTGCACGGACCCAGCGACCAAGCTGTCGCGGGGTATGACCACGGTCGCCAACCTCCAGATCGGACCCGACGTTTCCGCCTTTGGGCGTTGGATTCAGGGTGCCCGGCCGTAAAGCAGGGATGATTCTCTTCGATGTTGGTAAAGGTCAAAACCGACCGTTTCAGTGCCGGACGCTTCCGATTGAAGGACAATCGTACGTCGATGGCCGTCATTGACCGCCGTCGCCGTCAATGTGTACCGGTATCACTATCCGGGAGTTGACATTTTCAGACGGTAGCCGCCACCGTTCAGCGAACCGAACAAGGGTGATGACATCATAGTCGCTTGGGATCGGCTTCCGCACCCACCGGTCGGGATGGTAATCCGCCACCGTTGACATCTAAGAAGGTTAATCACCTGCACCCCCATTGCTGTCATGGCTTGCACCGCCGCGAATGATGCTCGCCGCGCCGCGAAGGCATTCACCTCACCACCGATCAGACTTCGTCTCCGAACCCGCCAAGGATGCTGTCGTCAGCGCCATCGCAAAGATTGGTGTCGTTATCTCGCCGCGTCGATGGTATCGTTACCTTCGCCACCGGAACCAATTACGTCGTCGCGCGGACACCGCTTGATGGAGTCGTCAACCGTCACCACCGCTACGGTATCGTTGTCGCCGCCGCAATGATCGTTGTCGTCGCCGTCGCCACCAAGAATTTGCTGTCTTCACCGAACCACCCTCGAGACTCGCACCTGCACTCACCTCGATGGTATCGTTGGGCCGAGACGACCGTCGTTGTGTCGTGTGCCGTTACCGCACAATGACGCTGTCGTTTATCGTTGCCCGCAAAGATAGGAATCGTTGCCCTCGCACGTCAATAACGTCATCCGCCCTGCGCACGAGTTATGGGTTCATCGCCCTGGCCACCCAAAAATTGGTCATTGCCTTGGCCTCCAAGGTGTCGTCGTCGATGCCACCGTAAGATTGTAGTCGTGTCAGCACCGCCAAAAGATGGTGTCGTCATCGCCATCCGTACAGAAACGTTCGTCTCGGCGCCACCGTCGATCAGATCTGCCATTGCTGATGGATCTGCGACTACTTCTTCGCCAAGCGATAAACCCGGCGATGGGTTTCTGTGCCAAAGCCGCCATAGATTTGGTAGTCGTTGCCCGCCGTTGCCCTTGAGCGTATTCGGAACCTGGTGCGATTGATGAAATCATTGCCATCACCACCTTCCGGACCAAAGTCGTCGTCGATGGCAGATTGAATAAGCATCGCCCGTTTCCGCCAAGATCGTATCAGAGTCGTCACCGGTGCGGATCGTATCGTGCCGCGAACCACATCGACAAAGTCACGACCGTCGTCGTCCTTGTTCGGATCGCCGGTCCGAAGAACGGATTTGAAAACAGTTTCACCTGGGTTACCGGTTGTTGAATTGGAATGTAGGTTGGTTCATTCTTGTAGTCCGAGAACGTATCCACCCCTCATCGATCAGATCGTCGCCGTCATCACCAAGATACTATCCCGCGCCTTGAATAATCCGTGATGGTATCGTGCCGCTGCCGCCATAGATGGTGCGGCAACCGCCTCGATACGCACGTCCGCGCCACCGTCGGATGTTAGTCAGCATCATCGCCGCCATCGATGGTTGTCGTTGCCGCGGCACCAATCAACGTGTCCCTGTCATCGTTTGGGGTTCGCGTCCTGATTCAAATGGTTGCCACCCAAAGGAAAATATCCGCGTCAGGCACGCCGGATCACGCCCGAATTGTTGCCGATCAAGCACATCATTGCCCGATCCGCCAACAAGCAGAGTCGTTGCCGTCACCACGATCAAAGCTGTCATCATAGCCGCCAGCCGTCGATGAATGATCATCGCGCCCCCTTGGCCATCATGTATCATCGCCACTAACCGGCGTTTGACCACGTCGGTTTCCCGCGCCGGTTCAAAAATCACCACCCAACCAAGCCTGTGACCGTATCCATTCGCCGCCACCCAGTTCGAGGCTTCTCGATCTCTGAAATTCGGTGATGCCGGAGCCGTTGGTTACAGTGTTCCCTTCCTCGTTCGTCAGTGAAGCGTCACTGTCAGATCACCACATCGTCTGTCGATCACGACGCTGTGGTTTCGCCGCTTTCGCCGCCGAATAACGTCACATGCCGTCGGTCACGCGAAGGTGTCATACGCCCGGACCCGCCGTCAAAACGGTATCGTCGCCCAGACCGCTACACGGTGTCGTCGCCGCCGTGCCAAAAGATCGTATCGTGATTACCGTCGGTGCCGTCGATCTGGTCACCCTGTGCGTCCGGTAGTTTACTCGGCTGCATGGGTTTCGCCGCTGGTCCAGGGACCACAACCGGGACCTGCTATCTTCTTCACCGGGATGATAATGTTCCATTTCGGTGAATGAACGATCCAGCAGAGCTTCCATCAGCATTATTTTACAGGTCGACGGTGCCGTTTCTGGCCATTGCCGTTGCTGTCGGGGCTGTCAGATCACGCAAGCGGAAATTAAGCCAGTCAGGTCAAGCGTGTCATCGTCGGGTGTCTGGCTGGGGTCAGAATCGGAGGCCGCCTGCGCCGCCATCCACTTCATCACCATAGTTTGGCCGGCCAAAGATGGTATCCTTGCCTGGCGCCACCGCTGATCTTGTCTTTGCCCACTCGCCCGCCGGTCAGCTGGTCATTCCCGTTCACGCCGACCAGCTATCGTTTCGTCATCGCCGCCAAACAGCGTGTCGTCGCCTGCGCCCACCGCGATAAAGTTCGTCGCCCTCGTCGCCATCAACAGGTCATTGGCCCGCGCCATCGTCAACGCTGCCTACGAGTGCGTCAAAATAGACGTCGGTTGATGTGATCCCGCGTTGATTTGCCATCCGACAGATCCTGTCCATCGTGTGGGTAATCCTCAAGGTAATCGACCGGGCCTTCGATGTTCACCAGGCAGAGTGCGTCCGGGTCAGTTATCGGCGGCCATTATCTCCACGGCCTGATCAGGGTTTTCGTAAACCGCCAACGCCGTTCCTGGTTTGAGCGTTTGATGCCGCTGCCTGTATCGACCTTGATCGGCGTGCGTGTCCCACGGGGCCGATCGCCACGATGACAACCTTTCGACGCGTTATCATGTCATTCATGCGGGAAGCTTGAATGTTGGTCACATTCCTTGGAGAAGTCAACGATATGTTCGCGCTTTTCGCCATCCTGGTTCGCCAAGCGATGCCAAGGAGCTGTTGGCATGTCCGCCTGATCGTCGCCAGTGATCGATGCACCTTTTGCTGGTCCGTCGAGAATGTTCGTCTCGGGCGTTTGGTTTGACTGCCGGTTGACAGAGAAGAGGTCAACATTGACGTTGCCCGTGTCCTTGACAAAAGCCGCCGCCAGATTGTCATTTATGTCGACAGCGGAGGTATCGTGGGGGTCTGGTGCCTTGTCCCACTCAAGGCTCTCGCGCTCTGTTTTTTGCGCCAGACCGAAGAAACCGTTCACGGTGTTGTTGTCGCCGTAGACGTATCTTTGCCGCTTGCCACCGGGAGATGGTGTCATCGCCGCTGTTGCCTCGAGGTAGTCGTCGGCCTTCGTTGCCTCGTGCCATGTCGTTTGCCACCCTCGCCAAGATTCGTGGTCATTCCAGCACCGCCGGTCAGCACATCGTCGCCACAAACCAGGCCCGTCTGTCGGCGATTGTCGCATAGACCTGAGCAGTAGGTGTTAAGTGTTTGCAATGTGGTCATATTTAATCGACGGAAGGTCAGAGCTTGTGGCTGACGAAATCCATAGGATTGCCGACCTCAAGCGGGTTGTCTTGTCACGATCCCGACGGCATTCCGTACCGTCAAAGTTCATCACGGTAAAACGTCACTCCTGCGAGGAATCCACGGCGTCCGGAGGGACGCACGCATAGGGAATATTCGGGATGAATTTATCCCCTGCGTATTCGGTGTTTGCCCGTTCAGCTTTGGTGGTTTGAACAAGGGTCGCGCGTACCATCGTTGTCATTCAACGAGTCGTCCCCGTCTTGACGCCAACAGCTACGGGGCAGAATATCGTTAATAGTGAATGATTTACCCGCCAGCTCGCTGGAGCCGGTATTCGCTATCGCGGGGAACGGGCTAGAGCCCGCCAGCGACGGTCAACCATTCGACAAGTCCCAGTCAAAACAGCTGTTGATCTGCACCTGCCCCACAGATCGACCCCTTTCGACACCAGGATCCGGCTTGTCAGGCCCGCGCTGGTCACCAAAGATTGATGCGTCACCTTTCGCCGCCGGTCCAGAGTGTCGTTTGCCAACTTGCGCCGGTCGTCGTCAGGTTAGCGCGGCCACCGGACTGTCAAAAAAACACGTCTGTTTCACGTTCACGCACTGAATTGCCGCTGTCGCACCTGTGTGGATGAATTCGATTCGCGGACACCGGGGCCTTCGATAGGAAACAGTTTACCGGAATATTTTGCTTATCAGAGGGGTAGTCCGTCACCCGCTTTGCTGCGTTGGCTGTATCGACACCGAATTTGCCGTCGCTGTCGGTCAGTTATCACACGCTGGAACTGCTGTTCGCAATCAGATCGACATCGATCATTTTCCCTGACGCATCGTAGGCCAGAACTTAACGGCGCCAATTGTTGGTCGATATCATTCACGTTAACGATTACGTTTGCCAACGGCTTGGATCGCAAAAACGGAGCTTCGAACTTTGTATCACCGGTGCAGTTTGCCAGCGAATTCAAAGGAGCTTCGTCGGTTGATTTCTTCGGAACGCTGTCGATGTTGTCGATAAACTGGTCACGATCGCTGAATTCCTGCGAGGCATTGATTATTGGGCAGAAAGCTTTTTCAGATCGAACGTTTACATTGACGGAACCGGTGTTCATGCGGTGAAACCCGCCCTTGAGGGAATCGTCGATCCAATCGATCTCGACCCCGTCGCCGGAAGGATCTGGTGCCTTAAAGACCATTTCCGAAAACTATTCGCGGTTGTTCGCCTAGGTACCCTTGGTCGCACCTGTCACGATCAGGATGTCATCACCAGCTGCACCTTCGACCAAATCATCGGCCCGAAACCCGCCACAAACTGTATCCATGCGCCCAAACCCGCCTTGACCGTATCGTTTCCCGCCGCGCGCAAGGATGATGTGGTCGTTGTTGCATAGCAAACACCGCATCATTTTGCATCAACACGGTTCGGCCATGGGGGTCGTCTGTATTAGCGGCGTCGATCAGGTTGTCCTGTGGTTACCATCCACAATACCGTTTCGGCCCCTCGCTCGGTGCCTCGGCGCGGTTTGCATCGGGCCTCGGCGCGTGCTGGTTGCCAAAAAAAGCCATAGCTTGTTTCAAAAAAGATGGTCATTATCCAGTTCGTTCTTTCCAAAATTTGCTTCAGGCACGCTGCGGGTGGATACGCCAGCCCAAAAATAGTAGTTTGCCCGTTCACGGGCGAAGCTCATCAGTTCGTGGGGCACGTAACCTGGCCAAATCCTAGGGTAGGAACGTGCCGCCCTGCCTTTACGCCGCTGCTGGGGGTCGTAGCGGTGCAGGCAAAGAGCGCGGCGCCCCATTGTTGTAAACTGAATCAACTGGGTTAATGGGCCATTTGTGTTCTTGATGTGATCGACGGGCGGTTTGGGGATTAAACAAGGCGAAATCGGCGCGCCTGTGCAACGCAGCGTTGCGTCATCGCCTTTAACCAGCCGGTCTGGGCTTTTTTTCGCGTTAAGTAGGCATTGGTCATCGGTCTCTCCCGTTTTTCCAACCGATATGGCGGGCCATCGCAAAATGGCGAACACTAACCCCTAACAATGCTTTCGCGGCCATCAGGACGACGCGCAAAGAA
>Ga0163217_1104719_pt1 | contig 11837 bp, 15 predicted proteins | sample SynspAceP_FD_185933 | JGI IMG/M metagenome (GOLD analysis project Ga0163217, IMG submission 185933) | Saline lake microbial communities from Ace Lake in Antarctica - Synechococcus sp. Ace-P (PacBio error correction) | ecosystem: Environmental > Aquatic > Non-marine Saline and Alkaline > Saline ... | reverse complement strand
GCCACGGGTCGAGGCAGGGGCGCTGGCCATCCCGCGACGAAGGCCACCGACCAGCTGGCGTAAAGTCACAGCCCCAAACGGCACCCGCAGGCGGCGTGGACGTGTGATGAACGGACAAAGACGCTTCCTGTCTTGCTCAGGCGGCGGTGGCAGCTGTGCTGATCGCTCGCGCGGCTCTTCGAATGGCTGAGATCAGCTTTGGACGACTTTTATGAAAGTCGACATTAGGGTCGGACGGTCACCGTGCGAACCCTTTCCCGAGGCCGCAGCCCGCGATAAGATGTGGATCGACTTCGGCGAGTCGGAGAGCGCAAACTGGCTCGATTCACCGGTGCTTACACGCCGCGCTTTGATCGGTACGAGTGGTTGTGGAGCTTCCCCCGCGCCAGTCGGGCCGTCATGTCCGAAGTTGCTGGTGCTTGGGTGCCAGATTAGAACGGGGCGATCGTGTTGATTGCGCCGGCAATCACCCGAACGGAGGGACGGATGGCATTGGACAAGCCTTGATCGCCCGCCCGGCCGACGCCAGAAGCATGGGGCTGCTGTCGGATTTGATGTGGACCTACCCGTGACGAAGCGCCGTGACAGGTCGCCGAGTGCAGGACGCGCTGCGCGACTATGACGGGTTGTGGCCACTTTGGGCGGGATCGGGTTTCGTCGATGTCTTCGGCAAGGTGGGATGCCGCGCTGTAAAATGTCGCCAATTTTGGGGTAGGGTATAACCACATGTTGGTGGATGTGGTTGCGGCGAAAGCGGCGGGGCTTTCGAGCGTCTCCGAACACGCCGGTGCCGTCACAGATGACCCGGCGATACGCGATGACGTTGATGCTGATGCAGCGCGGCGTGCGGGGGAGGCGAAAGGTTGGTGGCGGTCAGGCGAATGGTCGGTGGGAGCCGTGAGAGTATAGGGATGCATTGACAGGCAACGTCGGGTTGTTGGGATGGGGCGGATTGGCCAAGCGTTGCGCGCGCTGTCACTAGGCTTCTCGATGAGTGAATCTTTAGCCGCAGTGCCAAAAGCGCTATCCGGCTGAACCATTAACGACCTCAACGCTTCGGTGCCGCGGTTGATTTGTTGTCGTGACATCGCCGGTACTGGTGGGACCGACACAGCACCCTGATCAACGCGGATTGTTCTGGCGGCGATGCAGCCCCATTGCGTTCTGATCATATTCGCACGGGCATAGGCGTGGAGAACCGCTTAATCAGCCACTTTTCGGGCGGCACATCGGTGGGCAGGGCTGATGTTTACCGAATGTTGAACCCAGGTTGCCGCAGGCGTGCGGGATTGGTAACGTGTGCTATTGCCGCATTTGGCACGTCCCTCGCGGGAGGTGCGTGTGTATTGTGGATGATGGCGGTGAGAATGGTTGAAAGCCTGGCGCGTCGGCGGGCGAAAACGCCTCCGAACTCGTTTAACGCCCACTGGCTCGCGCCAATGCGGCGCACAGAGAGATATAGGGTCTCGTTGCGCGATCTGCACCTGTGCGCTTCTGATCGCGCCACCCTGCGCATCTTGCGCACCACATCGTCGCCTTTTACCGCAGGTGGCAATTGTGCGGACTTCGCGCATTTTTATTTGACCATGCAGCAAGGTCGCGACCGGGGCAGCAGACGCGGAAATCCGCGTAGACCATGAGCATGATCGGCACGCCAATTCATCCACCGCCGCGCCAGTTGCCAGACTGTCGGGGCTTTAACTGTGCTCGGTCGATTAAGATGGCAGGCGCAAGGGCGGGGCGAGACGCTGTTCAATCTTGGCCAGTAAATCTTCGCTGTTCGAAGGTGTCGGCTCGATGCCCGTGCGATGCGGACGGCGATTTGCGCCCGTCGCCCGCGCGATTGTCGAATTATCGCGGTCATCAAGTAGGCACATTGCCGCGTTCGACATAGTTATGCGCCGCCTGCACAAACACGGGTCGATTTACCGCGTTCATGGTCGAATAATGAAAATAAAGGCTTTTGCCATGGCCTCTTTAGCGCCAGGAAGCCGCCGCGTTCAGATCGGATGTACAGATTGGCGCAACCATCAAGACCGTCCAGACCGCTGGCAGGAAATGACCCAACCGTTCGCGGCGACGAACGGTGGCCGCATCTGATCTTAGCGCGACACTGGACCAGAACGGCGCCTACGAATAGCCAGTCCGAACGGAACAGATACAGGCGTATCACCATCGACAGATCGTCAGAAGATTTTGAAACGCAATAATGGATCGGCAGAAGATGTGTTGGCGTAATCTTGGCAGGGATATTCGGGCTCGCTTGCTTCGGGCTTCACGCAGCACTTGCGACCGATTAAAGTCGTTCATCGATTTGTTGCTGATGCAGCCAGAGCGCTTCAGGTCGCGTTCGACCCCCTTCGCATCGGGGCCATGTTGGCGGCGAATTGTGTTCGGCGACAATTGGGCAGATTCTTTGACACTTTACGTCCGTTTTGCATGAACTTTGCATGTCGCCGGTTGCACGCCATCGGGCGCGAGCCGACGCAAAGGCCGTTGGTTAGTGCGGATGGTTGTTCCGAAAATCGGTCGCGCAAACGGGTTGATTTGCATTTCAAAATAGGGGCCAGCCGCATCCCCGGCGCGTTGGTTCGTCAACACAGCTCGTTGCCACGTCGCAAGATGTAAAGTGCAGTCCGGTCGGCGCCATTCAGGGTGGGCAGAAGATTGCAGCGGGAGACCACTTAAGCCGACCGGATCGTTTCCGACGGGGACCATGTCAGCGCGGCCCTAGGACGCCAAACGTCGCCGACGAAAGGAACGTTTCATTGTCAAAGGCAAAGCGTTGTGCCCAGAACTGCTGGATTTCATCGCGACGGCCGGATAAGCCGTTCAAGGTTCGACGCGGGCAGATTCCGGCACCATCAGCGGCAGCTCTGCCTGCTGTTTTAGTGCATTTTTGCGCGCATCCAGCGCCATTCGGCCATCAGCCGGGTTCGTCATCTGATCGCTTGGACCGCAGGCAGGGGTGCATCACTTGGGGTCAAGAATACCGTTTATTACCATGGACATGCGCTGCTCGATGGCCAGATGGCCCTTTGCGATGAACTCCTCCGAGAATGTTCTTTTGCAGGCAGCTCTCCTGCCTCGATCTCGGCGGCATGCTCGAGGTTGTACAGATCGGACAAGCGTTGAAGCCTTGACAGCTCGGCGTGGTGGATTGACTGTTCGGCGTTAACAAAATGCCGCTACAGTTAATGGGGGTGTTTACTGGGTACCTTTTCAGGTTGTCCGAGTAGGCAAGAACGGCTTGCCGGGCTCAAGACCAGCGGGGGTGGCAGACAAGGGGAGGGCGACAATGAGGGGAGGAAAGGGAGGACTGCGCCATGCAATCCGGCGCGGCGCAGGTCGAAGAGGGGCGTTTAGCCCTGAAGCGATTTACGCGATTTCTTTCTTCGGCTTGCGCTTGATGGCCACGCAAAGCGGCATAGGCCCGGCAGCTGGGTGAAATACGGGATTTGTCTACAGCGCGATAGAGCGGATGGATTTGCTATCCTCAACGCTTTTGGTACCTTCGGTGGTGTCCAAGCACAGATGGATCGGCGTCCGTCTTCATATATCGGTGATGTTCGGACGGCCCTCATAGAACCTTGTTTCACATTTGCAGCGATGTCTGTCTGTCAGGCCAAGCCGCAGTGCCGGGTGGCGCGCAGTGGTGACCTATGGTCGAGCAAGATGCGGCGGCGGTCAAGCAATCTCTTGACTTGTCATATCCGTTGACCGAGAAGAACACCGCCGACGCGCAGAGGGTTGCCGGACCCATTCTGCGGCCTTCAGGAAGGCACGCGGGGAAGTCGCGGTCCCAGCCATGACTTGCCGTGGACCGCATTCTGGCCTTGCAGCGTGTCGAAGCGGGGGTAAAACGTGCAAGGAAGCACGTTCTCTTTGACGAGAACAAGGCATGTTCGGATCGGCCAGCGTCATCGGATCCGCCCAGGCAGTACGGTCGTCATTAGCGGCATCATCACGTAGGGTGGCACGCACATGGGAAGGCCGACAGCTTTTCCACCGGCCATGATCCGCGCGCGATTGACGCAATACGCGCTGTCCGTCGCCTTGGCAACAACGACGGGTGGCGAGGCACGCGGGTTGACGTTTCGATCAGGTAGATTTCGCCGATCCTTAACCGCAAACTGGAGTTCACAGGCCCCACAGGTTCAGCGCCAGCGCCCAATGCTTGGTTGTTTTTCGACCTCTCGATGATCTCGCGGCTCGGTGATAGGGCCGGCAGGAAAACAGGCGCTATCGCCGAGTGCACGCCGGCCTCTTCGATGTGCTGCATGATTGCCCGCGACCATGGAGTCTGTGCCGTTGGACAGCGCATCTACGTCATTCCGACCGCACCGGGGACAGGTAGTCGGTCCAGCAACACGGGCTTTTTGCCTGATACACAAACGGCTTCGCGGGACTATACCGTTCAGGCTGCCTGATCGCGGGACGATTTCCATTGCGCGAGCACCAGAACATACGATGGCGGATCACTAGCGGGAAGCCGATGTCGCTGCAATCTCAGCAGCTTGGCGTCGAGTCGGCGATCCCTTAATGCGGCTTGTTTCACTAGCGATTGTAACCAGCTGCTGAAGCGCTACGGTCTTCGGCAAGGACGATCATGTCGGCGTGGTGCAAGGATGGGATGCCGGCCTCTTGCAGCGCTGCGCTATTTTCAGCGGCGTTGGCACCAAACTGGACGTGACGCTACGTGTAGCGTGCCGTTTTCTGTTCGACCCGCAGAATTTCCATACATGTTCAAAGGTGACGGGTTCGAAACTTATAAGCAAAAAAAAAACGGTCCGGACGTGTCATAGTCGGTGAACACGGGTTTCAGGGTGGCAGTTGACATGATGTTTTAATAGGCCCGCGACTCGGTCAGCGCATAGCAGGCGCGTGCAACAGCAATAGTTCCAAAAAAACAAAAAAAAACCTCAGGATCCCCCCCTTGGCCGATCCGGTTTGGATCGGACCACGCCAGAATGACGACTTTCTTACGATCCGCTAGGGGCGGGCTTCGCGTTCGACCGCGCAAAGGCCGTGCCTCGTAGGTGGAATCATATAGGGTGTTTGGCGATTCGGGAAATTCGGCCCAGCGCAGTGTCGATGCTGTCTTGACACGGGCCTTGACGCCAAGGTTCAGACTGGGACGCGCCCTTGTCTTCTTCGCGACCTGTCAGCATGCCAAGGCGTGCATCGGTAAAGCCATTCATCCGTTGAGCTTTGCGCATTGCCGATATTCAGTCAGCGGGCAGACCATTCCTTGCGAACCTCGGCTTCGGCGTCGCGATCTCGAGGATGCGCGGGCAGGAACACGGATCGAACATGGTGACGCCGTGGATATCCACGTCAAGACCATGCGTGACGGCATCGCGCTGCGCAATGGTTAGCGGCACCGCGTCGGAGGTTTGTTAGCTGATGGCGGCAATCAGGGCGGCTTCGTTCTGCGCCGCATCGGCGGGCCGATCGCTGTCGAGCTCGGAATGGTCGACCTTCGTCAAAGCCGGTCAGCCCGGCATTCCATCGACGCCAGCGCCTTTTGCAGCGGACTCGTGGATCGTCGAGCAATCGGCCATCGTTCGCCCCAGATTTCATCGCCGTTTGTTAGATGGGGTTTCGTAACCGGGGAATTTTATCAAACTGCGAACTTCGGGATTTGGTGACGACATGATCGATTTGTCGGCTCGAACGAGGAGGGCGTTCAACGGTTGATTCGTTTTGTCGAGTTCATCGAGTGTAAGCGACAGCAGCTTGGGCTGCGATCTGGCATCAGGGAAAACCTGTCGCCTTGAGAGGCCACGCGGGTGACGCGGACACGCAGGGGTTCATTTCGATCAAACCATGCGCCCGTCAAGCGGGGTTCAGGTCCCATTGTACGTTCGAGCCGCCGGTCTCACGCCGATCTCGCGCATGGCAACGAGCGGATCGAGTGTCGTGCGCTGATCTGGTATTCTTTGGTCGGTTTCAGCGTCAGGGCAAGGGCCACGGTGATCGAATCGCTTGTGTGTAACCCATGGATTCGATTGTTCTCGATCGAGGCAACGATTTGATCGCATTGTCAGGCGGTGTCGCGCACCACCTCATTTCGACTCTTTCCAGCCAAGCAGGCTTTCGTCCGATTTCAGGATTTGCCCCATTGGCGACGCGGCATGCCGAGGGCAGTTAGATTCGTAATCGTCGCAGGTTATAGGCCACGCCACCGCCGGTGCCGCCCATGGTAAAGGCAGGTCGGAATGTCGCGAGGCAGGCCAATAGTCCAGGCGTCCAGCGCCAGCTGAACCCCTGCTGCAGGTCCTTTTTGCCGGCTCGCCGCAACCGGGCGCGATGTGGACGATGGTGCTTGGGAGATTTCGATTGCAACCGGTCCATCGCCTCGCGGAAAAGTTTGCGATTCTTTTGCCATTCAATGCTTCGCGCTTTGCGCGATTCATCTCGTACGTTGAATTTTTCAGCACACCATCCTCTTCGGATGCAAACGCGAAGTATTTCAGCCGGTCTGGCCGCCCATTGTCTGGTAGCAGCGCGTCGGGGCGCTCTTTTTCGATGATTTGGCGCGACGGATTTTCCGGAGGTAATCGGTTCGATGTAGGTGGGCATCTGCAAGCCCGGATCGCGTCACTGATCGTCGCAGGGTTGGAGTTCACAGGGATGACAGGTAGCCTTCTCTTTCGGGCTTACGCCTGCGCGCCGAGTAGTCAGACTGCAGCACTGACCGATACAAATGGGCCCCGGCTCAATGATCTGAATCATGTAATCGGTCTTTTTGGCATGGCTTCGGCCCCCGGATGTTTGCAATTTTCCGCGTTATAGGATTGGGGACAGAGGTGCAGGGGCATATCGAGAGATAGGGGGCGTGTTTTCAGGCCAACACCGCGTAGCCGTACGCAGCGTCACGCGCGCACCGCCGGTTTCCTTAACCAAGCGTCAGAATGCCCGCAAAGAGGCCTCGAAGGATCGCGGGCTTTTCGATGTAGCCAGTGGCCTGCGCCCGGCAGGTTTTGGCAAGCGGGCTGCGGGAACAAGCCCCTTGATTGACGGGGCGATCTTGATATTGACATAGCCGCGGCACCGCCGGCACAAAACAGCGTCGGCCCCCTATATTGGCCCGTCACCCCGTCGGCCAGCGACGATTTTTGGACATATCGGCTTCAAGACATTCAAGATTTGAGCTTCCACGTCTTGTTGGGCAATCCAGTGACCTGCGGTAAAAAAGCTATTGTAGCGCGGCTCACGCCAGCAGCGGCCCAGTTGCTCGCGCGTCGAGCGGGGTGAGACGTGGTGCCCAGAATCAACGCTGCGCATTCGCGTCGATAAAATTCTGCTGGCTGTGGCCATAGTGACGGGGGCGATTTAATCTTGCACACCAGTCGGTGCACCAGTTCGGGTGGTTCAAGGCCAGCATATTCGCGGCCTGCCACCCATTTCGAATGCGCGCAGGACATCCATCGGCGCGCCAAAGGTGTTGTATTACCTCGGCCAATCAGTCGCCATCTTCGGGGTAGCTTTGGCTTTGCGCACGCGGGCTTGTCCCCGTGGTTGCGGCATGTCGACCTGATCACGTTGGCGCTGGTCGGACAAGACGTTTGGCAATCACCCCCAGTTCGCCACCAGACCGAACGGCATGCCGATCAAACGGGGGGGCGTCTGGTAGCGGTGCCCATATTCGGTATAATTCAACATTGCCAAAGATTGATAGGACATTGCGGCCAATGTAGCCAGGCGTTTGGTCGGCCCCATGTTGGATCAAAAAGACCTAGATAAACAAAGCACAGGAATTGCAGCGCGGGTTGAGATAAATTGGGCGTGCAGTGGGCGCGATGTCTTCATGCGCTATGGCCGTGCCGGACGCCGCTTGCAGCGCGGGTAGCAGGCCAGGGCAAAGTCTTTTGCGCAGGCGGGTCTTTATTTCGCGCACCCCCAAGGTGACACGAACAGCTTGACGGTGCGACGACGCAGGCCGCCTATATGGCGACGTGAATGACCACATCGAGGCATCGACGAGGGTCGAGCGGCGCAAGGACGGTTGCTGCACACCTTACCGCCAGGTGGCGTTAACCTGTTGTTCGTCGCGTCGCCTTTATCACTTTCTATGGTGGCGCGGCAGTACATTCTGACGCGACAGGTTAGAGAAGACTGCACAATAACAAAAGACCCCGCCGCAGAAATTGCAGCGGGGCTTTTGCGTAAGGGGCCTTTGTGGGGCGGCTGCCCGCCCTTGCGGGCCCCGGGATTTTAGGCCATTTGGAAGGGCAAGGGGCCGGCGTTAACCTTAGAGGTCGGGGGTAGATCGGGGAGACGGCGCAAAGCGGCTGCGACTTCGGCTTTGACTTTTGCAGTCGACGTCGGCGTTGCCGTTCGGCCCGTTGGCGGCAAAGCCGTCGACGACTTCGATATCCAGTCGGCGAATTCTGGCGGAATTCATCCTCACCAAACCCGCCGGTTGTGGTTGCACGGGCGAGCCAAGACGGATACCCGGACGTGACATGGCTTTTCAGGGGTCAAACGGCACGCCGTTTCTGTTGCAGGTGATATTGTGCAACGACCCAGTTGCCTTTTCGTGTCCGTTGCCTTTGACGCTTTTGGACGCAGGTCGACAGCAACGGTGGCGTGTTCAGTGCGTGGCGTGATTGTGTCGAGCCGCCTTTGATTCAGCTTGGTCGCTGAGAGCCTGGGCGTTTTGGACGACCTGCTGGATGTGGGTCTTGAACTCGGGCTTCAGCGCTTTCGCCAAAGCACGCTTTGGCAGCGATGACATGCCTCAGCGGGCCACCACTGAATGCGGGGAAGATGGCCGAGTTGTGAACTTTTTGGCCAGCGCTTCGTCGTTGGTACAGCGATCAGCCTGGGGGCCGCGCGGGGCGCGCGGTTTTGTAGTGTTGTGGTATGTGGCCACATGTGCATGGGGAGGGGAGGGGTGTTCGGCCCGCTGCAACCAGACACGGCAAAAGCGCCATGTCTACGTGCAGGTAGGCCCGTACCATTTAATCGAGCATTTTCGCGCAATGCGTTTCTGAAAATCGATCTGAGCGGCGGAGATGGCGGGCCCCTGACGATGATCATTTTGGCTTGGTGGCGCTTTTGCGAGCGATTCGACCTGATCATAGTCGAGAGATTGTCTTCCTTGCGCACGGCCGTTACTGGATGGCTATGAAACCATTTGCCGGAATTGGTTTGGTTGGCCCCGTTGGGTCAGGTGGACCGGCCGCGTCAGGCTTCAATGCCAGAAATTGTGTCTGCGGGGTTGCAGCAGCGCGGTGAACACGCCTGTTTTGGCTGCGAGCCAGAGTTCGCTGCCACGTTTGGCGGAAGTCGCAGTTGAACGTTTGCAGGCGCGTCAATTGCCAAATTTCTCTGCGAACGTACGAAATTCAACAACCGCCATAATAGCGACCGGCCGCGGTACCTTCGCGTATTTGTTGGTCATCACCGACCTTGCGCACGCCATAACAGCCGCAGAGACGATGTTCTCGGAGGCGATTCATTCGATCTCGATTACGTGGCCGGCCCAGCTTGTCTGTGTGGACCCAAAGATTCGGGATCGGTTCGGACAGGGGGGTGGTGAAAAACCGGAGTCATGGGGCATGGATTCCTTGACTGCAGATACGGGTTGCAGGTTGGGTCTAGCTTAATCCGCTACGGGCGCGTGAGGTGTATTACGCGGTATCGCCACGTCATATTGCGCAAAGTGGTAGGTCAGCGCATATGTGGGTTCTTTTGACTGTAATATCCTCAATTTGGAAACATTCCGGCCAATTGAAGATCGCTTTTATCGCCGAGCGCTCTTGATGTTGCCAGGACTGCGTGACCGCGCTAGGGGCACCGACTATGGCAATGCCACGCGCGAAAGAGGCCGACGGTGATCGTGGCCTTGGGGCGACGGGTCATGCTGCCGGCACTGCACGACTCGCAAGAATTGTCGACGCCGGTTCTATGGGATGAACCGAGGCACCATCGGGTCTTGAATGAACACCTTATGCCGGAAGAAGACTGGTTGAGCGGTCTGCGTGCCGCCGAGGAAGCGGTGTTAACCGTTTGGTGTTGGTTCGCGACCCATGCGAATGGTGCCAATCCAAAGCGGTGGCCCTGACGAGGTCGCCCTGCTGCGCGAGGGTCCGCGGCGGCAAGCTACGGATCAGCGTCGTTGGGCGCGTTCGATGGAGACTGGTCTGCGACGGCGCGTGTGTGGCGACGCCCGCCGGGGGTGCGACGCCTATAACTATTCCGCACACGGCCGAGCTCCAATTGGTTTGGCTTGACGTGTTAGGCCTGACGGCGATGGCGCGTTTTCGGCACGCCGCTGCGCGGGGCTTTACTGCGAAACCGGGACGTGCGCTTCCTTTATGTGCTTGGAACCCGCCAAGCGCCGGTGATGGCGATGCGGACGGTTATTCGCTACCGGGATGTCTTGGTCGTCGAAATTGCGTCAGACCCGCTGATTGAACACCGATTCTGTTCGATGCCGGGCGTCATGGAGGTTGAAGAACGGACTGATCAGTGAACAGTTCAACTAATCGCGGCGACAGGCGGGACGCATATGGCTTTTTGCGCGTTGATATTCGAGACGCATGGGGGGGCCGATAGGTGCTTTTCATCGTTTGATTATAGCAAAAAAGGAGACTGACATGAATGGGGGATACAATCAAAGGTAAACTGGAGCCAGAATGGACCGGTAAGGTCTAAGAGAAATGGGGCGATGTACTGGACCGCGTGAACTGCAGGAGGCCAGCCGGTGAGCGACGACGCTGGTCGGCAAGATTCAAGCCCGCCTACGGTGTGGCCAAGGACGAGGCTGAGCGTCAAGCGCGGTTTCGTCGCCAAGCATTAACGTGCCAGTGATTGAATAAAGAAGGCGGCTCAATGAGCCCGCCTATCTTTACGTCTTGGGGACACTGCGGCGCTTAGGCGTCCTTGCGTATCCGATGGTTTGCAGCGCTGCCTTGATCTCGTCCAGAATGGCGGGGGTTCGTCGATCGTGGCAGCAGCTTGAAAGGCTCCGAATTTGCGAGTTTGACATCGTGGGCCGCAGGGGATTCTTGCCCGAACGGGTTTAGGGGGAGGCGGCACCCAAACGTTCCATTTTATAGGCACGCAACAAGGCCCGATTATGGTCGCGATACCAGCTTTACGGCATTCGGCTTCGATCTCTGATTGGGGGCGGTTGAGCCTTGGAACAGGCCAGACAAACCATCGGGGCCTGTCCCTTTCAGCTGATCGCTGACGCCGATCACGGGCACATTCGGCAACTCAGTGGGCGAGAACTCTCGCATCGCGCGAGGTCCGATGGCGGTGGAGCCGCGACGTTATCACGTATCGGTTGCGCGGACATGATGTAAGATTATTTCCGTCCTCATCGATCTTTCCCGCATCGCCTGTTTCGTTAAATACCCCGGATAACGTTGGTGAGTAGCTTTTTGCGGGAAAAAACCGGTCCCGGGCATTCCATCAGGGTCAGGCAGCGTGCGGGGGCAAGGGGCGCTTGATCGCCCGATTAGGGGACCAGGAGCGTGCCTTGCAGGTTGTTGTTCGGCCTGTTCGTTCAGGGATTTGTTAACCTCGGGCACCGTGGGGGGATCCGACCTGGGACGGTAGCGCTCGGAGCCCGCAACTGGGTTGGCCGGACCGCATGGATGATAGCCGTTTCAGTCTGCCACCAATGGTTCATAAGGACAGGTTTGGCCCCAGCTTTTTCTTTGCGGCCCAGATCACCGGTATCTGGGTCAGGCCGTTTTTCCTGCCAGGATAAAAGCGCAAGGGGCAGGCACGAAGAAATGTCGTCGAATTCTCTTCCCGGCCCTTGGGGTTCCCTTCCGCGGTTTTATTTATTTTCTTTCCTTTCCTCTGACAGTTTT
>Ga0163217_1093520_pt1 | contig 11837 bp, 8 predicted proteins | sample SynspAceP_FD_185933 | JGI IMG/M metagenome (GOLD analysis project Ga0163217, IMG submission 185933) | Saline lake microbial communities from Ace Lake in Antarctica - Synechococcus sp. Ace-P (PacBio error correction) | ecosystem: Environmental > Aquatic > Non-marine Saline and Alkaline > Saline ... | reverse complement strand
CAGACACTGTAGTAGAGTGATTTAAAGTTTACCCCGTTGTTTAATAGGGCAGACGCCCAGGACTACGAGGATTGGACTATTCCAATTCTTGTTGGTAATCCTATTTTGCCGGAAGTGATAGTGACCGAAAAAACGGAGATTATTCCTTAATCCTTTTCATGTAGGTAAATATTCTCTGGTTTACTGTAGAAAGAGGCATTGGGCTTAATTTTTCAATAGCTTTGATGGAATGGAAAAACATTGACCCTAATTATCAAAAAAAGGGGAATGGTAACCCGGATTCTGGTGGATTAATTACCAAAGCTATTTTTTAAAAGGAAAAATTTTCTTTTTTTTACACAACATTCATTGATTTATAACCACCTAAAACACCATAAAAAAACAAAAAACAATTCCTAAAAAATAGTTTTACTTTTTTTCACTTCCCCATGCAAAACATTTTTCAGCCTGCATTCTACCTAATTTGAAACAAAAGGCAATGTTCAGCAGAACTAATTTTTCTACGAGAGTCAAGGTTTAATTACAGGGGTTGGCATTCGAGGCGACGGGCTTGCCACAGCGGGCAACCTGTAATGATACCTACTCGGGGGAAATTCTGAGGCGGCGATCTGGCATCCGATATTTAAAGATCGGGACATGCAGAAGATGTGATGGATCGAGGGCTTTCATGAGATTTTGATAAAAACTGTCACAGTACCAAAGGTATGGCAGTTTCGAAGGTTGGATTGAAGCGGATCATCGTTCCACCACAGGCCACTAATTGACGCTGAGAAGTTCACCGTCCATCTGATGATTTGGAGATTAATGTAGGAAAATGAACTTGGACTTTTTAAGATCATTCTTACGAAAACTCAATCATTTTGAATAGCATAATCTAGAGAAATGGGTCGAAAGCCTTCCGGTTAGGGATACCGGGGGACAGGTTATTCAACTTCTTCGCAATTTGAAGGGTATTTCTCACCAAGAAATTGCTGATCTGACTCGGAATTAACAGAGAGTTACTTCTAAGTCAACTCAATCGGGCTTCGGGGAATTTACTTTGAAAAGAAAAATTGCAGTCAAAAACGATTATTAAAAAAAGACAATCAATGGCTAATAAAAAAAATTTAGTTAATCTGGATCAGTTTTTCTGGGAAAAACTAGCCAAGATAGGCATATCAAACCAAGCATACTAAGCCTGGGAGCGACTGGGAAAGCAGCTTCCTCAGCAAGAGAAAAAACGGACTCCTTTCATTTGGTGGTCGGTGGCAAGGATTCTGTTTGCAAGGCACTCTTTGTTAGGCAGGATATTTTTGGCTTTTACTCTTTCTTCTAACCCCAACGGGTAGAAACCAATTATTAGCTTCTCAGAGGGGGAAACCAGATGGGAAGAGTATCGAAAAACTGAGGAAACTCCAAGTGCAACTATTTCAGGAAAATCAAACTTCAACCTGAAAGAAAAAAATTAGTGTCCAACAAAAAAGTAATACATAAACCAAAACTATAAAGCTACCAGAAACCAGTTTCATTAAGGTTAATCTCCCAAGCAGGCAAACTTGATTCAGCTGTTAGCAAGAAGATTAAGCTGAGGTTGAAAGAAATCCAGATGTAAAATTAGGCAGTCTTGTCGTTAGAAGAAACCAATCTTCAACGCATGGGAAAGCTTCACTAATCTGGCAAGTCACTTGAGACTGTAGCTAGGCAGAAACAGCCAAAAGTAGAGGAAAGGCCAAACTAATCGAGTTAAAAATCTACTTCAAGGGGATTGGCTTGCAAGAAGGGGGACAAGACCTTGATTCGGGAGGGCTCAAAAAAAAAGTAGAAAAAACAAGTACGAAGGGATTTACTCGGAAAAAGTTAGATCAAGGTTTGCAGACCTTTGCAGGATGCAAAAAGAACAACTCTTTACCGGCCTTTTGCTTCAACCAAAAAAGGAAAAAAAAGCGGCTTGAAAAAGCCATTTAAACCGAAAACCCTTTACCAACAAGCTTAAAAGAATATTATCATTGAAAAAAATACCTTGCTATTTGGCTTTGCCTAAATGCAATCTACAGATCGGGGATTTTGCAATCAATGATATGCCTGCACTGATTCACAAAAATAAACTCAGATTTCGTCAATGTTGGAATTCGGGAAATCAGGAAAAGTAGTTATTCATAGTCAAACACAAAGGGAAGATTCGAAAAATGGAAAAGTCAAATGAAACATTAATGAATTATCGCGAGCTGGACTTGAAGCAAAAACGCTGAAATGTGAATTAAACCATCGTTCAGGATTTCAAGGAGAAAGGGACGGCACCTCTTTAAGGATATCGTCAGGAGTTGAACGAGGACGGGGATGGGAAAACTGAAGTTAATTTCGGGAGGATTCCGCGTAATTTCGGTAGGCGAAACCGGTTGAAAAACACCAAAGTAAAATCCGAGTCAGGCCTGAAGAAGAAAATCCGGACCCCGCTTTCCGGACCCTTTTTTAAACATAGATTTTGGAGTGAAATAATATTGACTGCAGTTGGGGGATTCCTCCTCTGGAAGCAATCCTTATGCAGTCAAAAGGCTGGGGGAAAGTGGAATGTGGGTCTTAATTGGATGGGGCTGCACAGCGAATCTCTAAAGGCTTTTCTTATTGGGGGGACTTCGAAATTGGGATTTCCAATTCAGATAATTTTCAAATTTGAAAACCGGTGATTTCCAGGCTGTAGATGGTGACAATCCAAATTGAGGTTTGCGCAAAAAGAAATATGTAGAGGGGATTCCAAGAGTTAAGATTTATGGCTTTACCTACCGTCATTTTGCCATTTGGAACAATGCTTGAAATTGAACTTCGGAAAAATGAAATTGACAATGGAAGGGAATTGGGCTCTCGATAGCAAATTAGGGCCCTTATGCTGGGATATCGTTTGGCGGTCAATCCAAGTATTGTATTTTATCGCGAACTTGATGATCAGGCCGGCAAGAAAGAAAGCAAAAATACCGGGTTGTACCTACAAACTTCCGGCTACGGACTACGTGGAGAATCGGCGTCGGGGCGCGTGACTTTCTTCTCTACCTAAGATATGAATCAAATTATTCAAGGAAAGGAAAAGGTCAGAAATACATCCGAATCACTTTGTAATTGTATTCTAAAAACAATGGGCGAGGCTAAAACTTCATTCCTTTTGAAAAACTTTAACCAACATTTTACCATTGAATCGGATTATTTTCTTTAACAGCATCTTTTTTCGTAAGCTTGGCTCCTGGGACTGCACAAACTCTGACAAGTACGAAGGAAGAAAAGAAGGGTCGTATACATCTTTGCAATACCTGGTACTATGGAAAAATATGGAGATGGGGAACTAAGCTCCCTAGAAAATGGGAAGGCTAAAAGACTATACAATAATAATTTCCAGTCACAAGCAAATCAATTCTCATCTTTTGGGATATGGAAGTAGATCTTGGACTGAATCTTCTGGACCACGACGGACAATGCACCTCAAGTTTAATTAGCTTGGGGGGCTCTGGAACTCCAATTATAATATTGGTAGGAAGCTAACAAAAGGGGCGGAAGGAATTTCATTCTGAAAAATGGCCTGGGAGTAGCTTGGTAAATTTCAAAATGGGAAGACCACCAATCTGTCGCAATCCAACCTATACAAGGATCTCATTTCGAAGGGTTTTTTTTCTGGAAGGCGAAGGAAACCCAGAGTCCAAAAATAATCTGCATCCTTAATGCAAATGTGACTTTGTTCCAAAACGCCTTTTTAGGACAATGATTTGAAAGCTTCGACTTGGAAATGGTGAATGCTGGTTTGCGTTTCGTGCAGAGGGAAATTCGTCTACGATGGACGCCAGTGGAGACAAGCAAAAGAATTTTTGGAAAATTTAATGATGTCGTTCAAACGTTCCGTTATTGGAGTTCGAGGCAGTGAATAATTGGAGTGATGATTTTCAAAACCTCTTTTTAAATTATGACCTCAATGAAGTATTTGGAAACAGGAAAAGGGCCTAAACTTAAAACGCGATGCAAAGTTGGATGATCTTTTAGATTAACCAACACTATGAAAACTTTGGGAACCAAAAAATGTTTTACGCTAAGCTTAGTTTACTTTCTTACGTAAGCAAAACATTGGTTACGATTCAGAATGTCAATGTCGATGGCAAAATTAAATCCTACGCTTTTAATTATCAAGTCCAGTCGAAAGGTCAAGGGCACGGCTGGGCTGGATGTAATTTGAAGGAGGCTTCCAGTCAGAGTAAAAAGTAGCAGGGGCTATCTGGAGTCAATATGAAAAACCAATTCAGAACATCGTTTATTTTTGTGGGATTTGGGGTGACGTCCTTGGAAAATCTCTTACGAGCGGGAAAAGTAAACATAGCTCTTTGAATAAACAAAAGGCAAAAGGGCTAATTTCAAAGATCTGTCGAGAAGGAAGTTGAGGCTTCAAATCGGATTAGCTCAGTTCATTGATTTGTTAATTAATGTTTTCAATATTGAAACGGTTTGAAAGTTATCCTTCAGGAAAGATCAGTGGCTTCATCGATCAATGGGGGGAAATCTGGATTTCAGGCTCTTATGGTTCCTTGAAAATTGATGGAGTAAAAGGTTAATGTCATCGCAGGAGTCACACAGTGGAAATTGCTTGATATCTCAAATGTGACTGGTAATGTTCAATTAAGCAAATCTTACCAGTTGGCTCGCTGGATGCTGAAATGTTAGGTGGCGAAATTAGATGGGTAACTTTGACTTCGGCAATGGCCGATTAAAACTAATATCGGACCTTAGGCTCGCTTGAGGTTCCACCTGGGGAAATATTTTCAAAGCTGAAATTTGACGGCTTGGGTTTGGACAAAACCTCTTTTTCGGCATTTCAGGCTCCTTCAAAGGTTCAGGAAACACCTTTTATGACTTAAGAAGGCTTATAAAACTTTTCGCTTAAAGCTTCTTAGGGAACGTCAAAGTTGGTAATTCAGCAACGGCGCAAAGGCTTTGGGAATATTGTAACAAACGGTTCTGGTACCTTGGGTGGGAAGGGAATATTTCTTCAGAAAAATTACAATCGAAAAACTAACAAACCACAGCACTATAATCGGAAAACGGGAGTTGAAAATCAACCTTGCGTTTTTTTTATGATTTTTGTTACCACAAAGGATTCCAGGTTTCGATATAGTTAAAGAAATCAAAATAGGTCATTTTTTCCCACCTGCGGTAGGTTAAATTTTTGGATTAGGTTAATTTTCTTGTGGTTCCTAATTATTAAAAAAAAGGGACTTTATTGATTAGTTAATTTCAAACAAGAAAATTCACCAAAGCAGTATTACGTTGTTCGGCATAGGTCAATTGAACACCTTGTCATTACTTTATTTTTAGGTTCTTGGTCTGGAAGGTAGGTCGAATTTGCTCTTTTTGTCCTTGTCAGTTTGAGCATTTTTTGCTGATTCGATCTGGGGGTAGGTTTTGCTACGAAAGGAAATTAAAGTCCACTGCGAAAAATCACGATTGAAGATTTCGCATTTTTTCAAAAAAGGAGTACCGCAAGGGTAAACTAATATTAAAGAAGAAGAAAAATAGTAGTACGTAACGTTTCTTTGTTTTTAAGGCGTTGGTATAAAGCCCTGAGCTTTAGGGGATGTTAAAATCTGTTCGAAAGCTAGATTGGATTTCGCTTGGAAAAAAAAGAGGAACGGAAAAACAGCAAAAAAGTTCCAAGCCCAAAATCCGCATTCAAAATCTTTGCTCGGGGAACTATACCGGGGATTTTTTGGGGAAGAATCCCAAATTGAGATTTTCCCAGGGGGATTTGATAGAGATAAATTCATCCAAAAAATCGGCAAAAAAACTACGCATCAAGACCAAAAATCAATGGTTCCGTTCTCTTTAATATAATTCGACGTAATTCTAAAATCCTCAATATTCTTAAGTTTTTTTTCTATGGCCACTTGCTATCGTTGGTATCGAAAACATGCCAACCGAAAACAAACCTTCGCAGTTTAAAAAAACCTAAAGGTAGCTACTGCCAATGCCCCATGCGGATACTCTATTTCTTCACCTTGACATGTCAACTATCCACGGTTCTAGAACGAGGCAAATAGAATTATCCGCCGCGGATTTCTCTCTCTCTCACTTTAGACAGCAATCTCATCCATTTTCACTTTCTCATAATCAGGCTTCCACGACAAGCGGTTTGCAAAGCCCACTTTGGCAGCTATATGCATATTCAGGTTTTCTTTGGGCTGAGGACCGATTTCAAGAATATTTTTTGGTCTAGAAGAACTTGTGATTTAAATGTTCTTTCTTCGAGCTCAACGGGTTTACCTTCACGAGTCAATCATTCCCATAATCACCACTTGCAGCAAGCTTTCATGTGCTTTATAGCCGCAGCGGAGATAGAACTTTCCCGATGGGATTTTATTTCTTTGGCCACGCGGAATTGAACCAAGCATTCAAGTGTTGATTCATAATTCGTCCCGACCACAGATTTTGAAAAGTATTCGGTTACAAAATCGGTTTTAATTCTGGCGCTTTTGTAACCAAAAGGTGAATAGTTTCTTTTGGTTCAATTCTACCTTAATCCAGTCCAGGAATTTCGGAGGGCTTGACTCAAATTGTTGAAGCACGTGAAGTCTTTCAGGATTTGGCGACACTCAGCTTTTCTAATTCCTTTTTTTGGAATAAATTTGGCTTTCATTTTCTTGGCACAATAGAGCAAAGTCATTTTGATTCGGCTCATGACAAAAGAGGATTTCAAAAAATCCGATGATTTGGGGGTTTAATCCACTTCCTCAGCTACAAAAGAAAAAATGACGTTGATTTTTTAGAATGGAAAATTAGCTGAAAATTTCCCCATTGGGGCCAACATATTGAATGGTTTTACCTTGGGAAAGATTTTTCCCATTGAGGAAAAATTCGAAAATAGTCATCCGTCGGACCGATTTCATGAGATCCAGATTAGGATCTAACAAAAGGGGGAAGTACAAGACTATATTGGATCGAACGGTTGTTTCTTTTCCTCAAAAGTCAAGATTCACCAGTCAAAAAACTGTCCTGGATTTGTATTTAAAATGGTCCGGCTGCTCAAAATTAACAGAGTCACTGTATTTTTTTTGCTGTTTCCTTTGGGAACTACCTCATCACTTCAGTGGTAAATTACAATTGGTTTTTACTTCCTCCTTCTTTTTCTTTGAAATAAAATTTAAAACATTCGAAATCTGAGGCTTTAATCTTTTTAAATTCTTTACAAAATTAACCGGCCCGCAAGTTGACATAATCGGTTTTGGGACTTAATATTGATATTGATTAACTACCGGAAAAGTCCCAAGGGTGTGTTCGGGAAAATTTTTTCGGTTAAAAAAATGCCTTGATTAAAGTGAATTTTCACCCAAGTTTTGCCTTAAAAAATTAACTTTTTGAAAATTCCTGGGACCAATTAATAGAACCAATCAAATGGAATTAAAAATGCACTGACGCGGTCATTTGTAGACGGTCGATTAGCTGGCAAAAGAACATGGCCCACTTCGGCTTATTATTTCTGAGTTTGCCTTGATTCAAGAATACGAGTTGCAAGTGGAAGGTGGAGTACTTTGTTTTGCTTGTTGCGGAGCTGCATATCCTAGCTCAGAGCGTGTTGATCATTACTTTTTCCTACCACTTCGAATCGTGGGTAACTGATTTTTTTTTGGATGATGCTCAAAATTCAAAGGACACTGAAAAGGTTTAAAATTTCACGATGTAAAAAAGCCGTTGAGTATTTTATGGAAGAAAAATTTGAGTTTAATGGGTTTGAGTGCTTTTTAAAGGAATTCCAATCCATTTTGGTTGCTTTTACTCACCAGGACATCAAATAATACAGCAACACATTGATGCTGAAAAAAACAGGTCTTATGAAGAAGATTTTTCCTGTCATCGAGGAAGTGATGGGAAGATCTTGCATGATCTGTGAGGATTTGAAAGACATCCCAATGCTGGCAAAAAAAACCATGGACAGACGGATCCCCACGTCGTTCTAGGGAAAGAATTAATGTTGTTCGTAAAGCTCGCTAAAAAGTTCAGATGGGAATTAACCTGGAGCAAAGTTTCCATTCGCTGCAAAGTTTTTGGTGGTGCCACCGGGGATTGGAACGCATCACGAGGCTTATCAAGTATTGAATTGGACATGGTTTCGCTTTTTTTCCAATTTTTGTGACCAATACTTGGGTATTGGATTCGTCTGTGAGAAAGCTGTAACCGCACGACCTCAATTGAAGCTTTTACGATAATATTTATGGCTAGCTAATTATTTGAGATTGGGTTATACGTTACTTATGTAATTTCACTTTTGCTCTTAGACCTTTCGGAGAGATTCGATATTGGAGTGGACGTTGTGGTCGGTGAGTATTATAGATAACGGCAGACGATAAAGATCATCGAGAGTGGCGAGAGAGAATCGTGAACACGATGGAGCGTTCGTGTGTCTGATCATTCGCCACTATAAGAATAGAGTCAATTCCTTAGTTTCGGACTTCGCGTACAAAATTGCGTTGCAGGGCGGGCTCTCGTTTGGCGGTATACGTGGGCAATGAGCGTAGTCATTGTGGGAATGGGATCTACTAGCTAGGAAACAAACTATGCGGCAAGTCTCTACGGCAGAGTGTACAGCGCGATTTGACAGGCTTCAGTGGACAGTTCTCCGGATCATTCGGATAGGAGGTCACTAAGGCTGATGATGTTCTCTCTCATTGGAATCGTGCACAGAAAGCCTTGGAAAAATTGGAAACTCAAACGAAAGTGGCAATCCATTGCAAGACCTAGGGCAAATAAATGGGCGGTAGTAGCAGAAGAAATTTCAGACGATTTTGAGAGAGAGGCATTTTCAAAGCATTTTTTTGAAGACACTGAAAACCTATCACGCCGTGAGCGAAACACTTTTGAATAATACTGGCGAGTACAGTACAGAGTCCTCGTTGACTTGCTCTGTCTCTCGTACTAGATTGTGGCTGGTTCTGTATTGCTAGATCAACAAGAAGTTCGGAGATATACGTCGCTGTGTGGTGACATATCTCTCTGGACACACTCTAGTTGAATGTGGCGTGACTGTATGGAAGGCGAGTATGACTCATCGCTGTCTATGTGTCGAATTGGATGAGTCGCAAAGAACTGGTTAAGTTGTCGCACTCGCGAACGTTCGTGTCTGCAAAATTATGAAACTCGAGTCGGTGTTTGTGAAGAATGCAAATAAGGAACCGTGAGTAGAGGAGACCACTTCACGTCGCGGGCATCCGGAAAATTATAGAAATTATCCATACCTGTCTATTGAGGAATATTCGGTTTGTAAAATGAATTAACGTGAGTTGGGAGGACCACTCACGTCTTGGAGTGCCGACTCGCTCACTCTATACGCTCAATTGGAATTCTGTCTCATCGGTGTTCCCGGTCCCTCCCGCCTCGTTCGTGCATGTTCGTGTCCTCGTTATCCCAGCGTCGTTCGTTGCGTCCACGCCACACGATCAGACTTGTAAGGGTGAAAATAGGAAGTGGGGGTATGATATTCACGTTCGGGCTACTGTCAGCCTACATTGGAACACGCACATTCGTACACAGTGTAGTGGTGCGTACGCTCAAGGGGCGGTCATTATGTTACGTAGGGTACTACTCTCTCTTCTCGCCATGTTTTTTGTGTCTGGGCCTCAACGTTAAAATCTGATAGTTTAATACCATATCCGTTCAGCCTCTATATTAACTTAAAACAAAATCCAACAAATTTATCACGTATATGCTCCATCATAGAAAATTGTAAGAAAGGAAAAGGATAAATCTAGGGGTCATTGGAAAGGCATCAATTTTCCTACATGGGTTATTATGGGGATTATAAAGGCGAGTTTTTGATAATGATTTTAGGCGTAAATAAACTCAATCCTAAGGAGTCTTTTCAGAATTCATTTAAGATTTATTGGGCCTTATTGTCTTTTATTTTGAAAATTTTCTAAAAAAATAATCAGGATTGATAATTCCTTAGACTTTTCAAATAAGAAAAAACATGTGAGATGTGAATTTTAAAACTTAGCAATGGGGCAATTCTGTACATTTTATTTCTTCTTAACATTTTCCCCAAATAAAATGAATGTTGGTTTAGGCATGATGGCAATCCATAAACTTTATCAAGCTTATTTTGACAAAAAAGATAGGCTTGGGAAAGGAATAAGTTTAGAACTGGATTCTTTCATAATATATAAAGAGAGGGAGGCAATGATTGATTGTTGCAGTAAAAAGAAATTTTGCCCGATTCCATTTTACATTTTTTTTTAGCTAAAATAATTAAACGTTAGTGAAGATACTCCACGTTGGTGGCATCGTCATCTACCATTGAAATTCTGTTTCTCCAGTGTTCCCGTTCTCTTCCGCCGTCGTTTCGTGTCCCACGAAACGGGGAATAGTACGTTTTGAAAATAAAAAACGTGAGTTAACACCGCAAACGTTGTTGTCTTCACGAACGGCACTAGGACGATTGGAATTAATAAAAGTGAGTGGAGACGCACTACGTTGGCTATTTATTACTTATTTTCGTGTGTGTTTTCGTATCTCACGGAAACGGTTTGTAAAAATTGAATAGTAAAACGTTGAGGTGGGAGGACCATCACGTTTGGCATCAGGGCGTTTGGTATTTAGGGATTCACAGTTGGCTCTTGTTATGGGGTTAAAAAAAATCTTTTCCCGCCATCGATACATCGCCGGAGGCCTCCACAAAGCCGCCAAAACCGTTCGGTGGGTCTTACGAACGGCACTAGTACGATGGAATTATAGTGAGTGGGATGACAGTCAAGGTTGGCTGTTCTACTCTTTTTCTCTCCGTCGTCGTTCGTATCTCTCGGCGGAACGGGCTGTGCTTAAAAATGGAAATTAAACGTGAGTGGGAGATACATCCGTTTGCATCAGGCGTTTGTTTCTAAGGAATTCTCAATTGCTTTGTTTTAGTTAAAAAAGAAGATCTTCAGCATTCTTAACGATCTCGGCCGACCTTCCAACGCCAAGCTTTTCGCATTTTATTTGGATTTTAGGGGACTATGATCGGTCTATATTTTCAAATCAATTGAATATCTGTCTACATTTCAGCGACATCCAAGCTGGTTGAGTTGACTTGTAAAATTTTCTTTCTCCTCCATTCGTTACTGACTCAAGGCATATTTTCCGGGCCAAATTTAATTTCTGCTTTGTTCATGATTGGGGGACACGGATTTCTTGCCCGAACGGAGAGCTTTCGCTGGAACTTTTCAATTTTTCAGACTTTGCCTTTGGAATACTGGTCCAAAAGATCATGGCCAAGTCTGTCGCCAAACATTTTGCATAAATCACTTTGTATGGTAGATAGGTGACACTTGTCCATCGATTCTTCTTGGGACAGGGCATTTAAAACCACTTACTTCATAAACCAAATACTTTGCAACATTTAAATCAAGGCAAAAGATTTGCGTGCCGCATCAGGGAATAACTGCATTAAATAAGCTTTGACATTATGATTCCCCATCACCATGCTCCCTGTTCTTCCAGAAATTGACCATTCCTTCTCGAAAAAAACTTCAAATCGGACCAAATCTCCCCTAACTCTTGAAAGTTTGAGGCGCAATTTCACTCTTCAATCAAGATCCTTTCTCCTCTCCCCAATTTTTCCGGGACGATTGTGGGGGCGAATACAAAGTAGGGTATACAAAATGAGTTTCCGCCAGCATTGAGTTTACTTGAAACCAGTTATTGGGGAAAAACGTCAGTTTGCGGTTCGTCCAGTATCCTCAATGACATTAACATTCACGCCTGATCTGCTCAAAAAGGGCCAAACAAATCCAATCAAAATTTCGGGTTTCTTGCCAACTTACGTATCAACTGCTAATTTCGGCCTCTTTTTTGTTGGCTTAAAA
>Ga0163217_1057958_pt1 | contig 11837 bp, 5 predicted proteins | sample SynspAceP_FD_185933 | JGI IMG/M metagenome (GOLD analysis project Ga0163217, IMG submission 185933) | Saline lake microbial communities from Ace Lake in Antarctica - Synechococcus sp. Ace-P (PacBio error correction) | ecosystem: Environmental > Aquatic > Non-marine Saline and Alkaline > Saline ... | reverse complement strand
TAGTTGCCATTTTACAAGACGGGGGGCAAGTTTGAACACACTTAACCATACCGTAATTCCTCGAATTATCGGCAGCCTTGGGCAATCCGTATCCTAGAATTTGCAACTACATTTATCTTTTTGGCTGGAAAGTGGGGTCCTACATACGGTCCAGTATAGGTCAATGAGAGTAACGTAAACAATTGATGACCTAGAGATTATGGGCGTTAAAAACTCATTGAATATCTGGTTGTTTCCAAAATATAGCCATGTTGGTTTTTTATCCCTTTGTTGATTGCAATAAGCTTGTATGTGGGTTTTTGGAGGTGGACGCAGGTGTTTCGGAGGCTTCAGTATTTCCAGTGCAGACCTTCGTTGAAGGTCTCTTAGACTTTTATTCCCCTTATCATTTTCTTTGTTTAACATCAATAGTATTTGCCTAATATTGGCCACTACGTCCTTTCGGTACTATTGAGGGAGGGGCTTGAGTTGGGAAGGCCCGTATACTCCTTTTGTTGGATTAGTTGTTGTTATTTTTTGCTAAATTTATTTTCACGCATTATTTTGGGCTAATGTAAGAAGTATTACTATTCATAAATGCGTTTGGAGACGGCATTTTAAAAAGGTGTTAAGTTCAGCTTTGAAAAGGCGCCAATTTGATCATAGGCAAAGCGGATCGGGAAAAAACGTTTTTTTAAATGCCTTTTAGGCTTTTATCTGAAGGGTTCTATCGTTACGATGGAATGTTTGCACAATCGATAGAGACAAAGGATTTAAGACAGATGGGGAATTTTTTTCGGGAATGCTACTTTTTGATTCTGACAGTCAAGGCAATTGTTTATGTTCCCCCTGGAGTGTACCAACAATCCAATCAGCATGAGGATCGGGATTTTTTGTATAAAAGGGTCAATCTGGTTTGTGCTCATAATTTCATCGAAATTTCTGGAGGTTGGCAGGAAAAGGAGTGTCTATTGCAAGGGCATTGTAATGATCAAAATTTTATTTCTGTGATGAAACCATTCGGGCTGACCCCCGGCTTATTTCTCATAGGCATTCTTTTACTATACCAGGCATACGGCATTACACTGTTAATCAATCCCATACATGATTCTGTTATGGAAATGGTGAAAGATAATATTCTCTTAAAAATGGCCTTAAGGAGTGGAGAAGGCCATAAGGATTTTTAACCGTACGAAGCCGTAACGACTTGTATATTTCTCGGAATTATTTAAAAGTAGCCAGATGTTTGAAAGCGGATTAGGTTTGTTTTCCGGACCTTGACTTAGAGGTTCTTTACCTTAAACGCAACCATTCCGTTGCTTTTTGGGAATCCGTTTTTATTGCTTTGCAGGCATCATTTTTCCATGACATTAAAAACAGGGATGTATCAGGTTTATAGTCTGTTGTAAATTGGTATTATGAAAACCCACTGGTTAATTTTGTAATTCGCCTTGGCTCCGCGCTATTTCCTGAAGGGAATCTTGCTGATCAACCAATTTTTGCTCTTTTGGCCAACCTCTCTTTAAAACGTGAATTTGTTGTTTTCCTTCGAGTGTTCGCTTTTTTGGGATTCGTCAATTCGCTGGACATACTTTATTTGATCTATTCATTTTTTAGATCCCTTGAAAATCTTCATTCACATTTTTAAGCTTATTAAGTTGGTTTTTTCTGGGGAGTTCCAAAGTGGCATCATTTATCTGACGCGTTTCGTTCCCCATAATACCAATTCTTATAACCTCCTTCCCATGATTCATTGATGGTCGGTTAAATTTCTCTGTATCCGGCCCTGCCGGGATTTGTAGGGTTACACTTATTGGTCCAACTGTGATTGGCTTTTTTTTTTAATAGGATCCTGAACATTCGTTAAAATGTAATCCGGCAGGTCATTACTATTTGCCATTTGATGCCATTTTGGCTATGCAACCTTCTACGTTGGATTGGCATAAGCGCACATAGGAAACGCATTTTTATGACCAAAAAGTGCCAACCAATAATGGTATTTATGGTAAGAGATACATGGCCCAGTGGCATAAACCAAAATTCCTTTGCCACCAACACAGTTTACATAAAGGCGGATCAATGCTGTGCATGGCCACCAAAAATACGCTAGCTATGGTGGGTGGACCTTTTTTGGGCACGGGGCAATAACAACGCCATCCCCAAAAAAAGGCAATCAGACATTTCGTATTCTGTTAGTACGGTTGCTAAAAGCTTCTGAGACTATTCTCTTAAAGGGAATAGGTTATAAAGAATAAAAAGCGTGTAACACTTAGCGCTACCTCACAGCGATTCTTTATGACGCTTAAGGTATCAATGTCATTGATGGCAATGAACAGCCCTTACTAATGGACCCATTAGGGCGGAATAACATCGCCTGGATCCGCGTTGGAATTGGCGTTAAGCCCTAAGAGGCATAAATGGAACAATTAAAATCCTGGGTATGTCCTTTTAAAGGGTATCGCAATATAGATTCCTTGGTGCCTCTGGATCGGTGTTCTGGCACGATATCGAGGCAATCGTGAGAATTTTTTCGTGCTTGCCCAGCCCTTTAATCCTTTTTAGTCTGCGGCTCCTTCGACCACTTTACCTGATTCTTTTCCTTATTCAAATTTCTTCCTAACTATCTAATTGTTGCCCAAATTTATCCTTTACTTGGTAAGTATTTTTTTTATGTTCTGCTCCTTAGATTTGGGTTATCAGTAACCTCTCTTTGTCACTACATATAATCTTTTGGCATCAAGTGATTTATTTTAGCCTTGTTGGGGCGGCATGATATTCCCTTGGGTCCTCGGCCAAACTTGGCAGTTTCACCAATGCTTATTTATCATTCCTATCGGTCTTATCGTAGGGACCCAATTTACTAGGTCATTCCAATTCGGAAAGAGCAGGTGGACAAAATTTTTTGGAGGGGTTCCAAATGCTTAATCTGGAACGTTATTCTTAGATAATTTTCATGATAAAACCCTTTCCTTTGTTGGTATTGTCTATTCCTCCACTCTGGAATTAGCTATTGTTCTGGTTGGAATTTTTTAACATTAACTTTGGTATTTACGCTTCTAAATCCGGCTTCATTAAAAAATTTCCCTTGTTTTTATAATCCTTGGCGGTTTATTAATCTGGCTTTTCCCTAAATTGTTCGAATTTTTAAAGTGCATCATTTGCCTTGTCAAATTTCTTATACCAAAACCAGTATGGGTAGTTGGTTTATGCTAAAGTTGCATGGACTTTTTTCCACCATTTATCCCAAACAGGTTTAACCTTGGTAAATGCTTCTTCTCCTTTCTATCCTGGTCGCTGGGAGCCACCATATACCGCACAGAATTCATTTCTGATTTTTAGGGCAGCATCAGTATACATGGAGCCGTGTTGCGCATTGCCGGCTCCACGCACTTATTTGTTCTGTTGTATATTTTGGCAATTTGCTCTTTTGACTGAGTTCGTTATTTCTTTCATTGGTCAGATTAATTATTTTCGCGGAATAATTTGGGACACCTTTTAAGTTTTCTGGTCAAAGTATCTGTGGTCCATATATGAACTGCTTGGGTAGGCAGTTGTGCTTATTGGCCAAATTTGACCCTCACTGCATTAAACGCTTATAATTTTTTTTCTATTATACTCTAATCCTTTATCTATTCTACCTCGGATTGGTTGAAAAGTACCTACCAGAGCCACCACACATTGTACCGCTTTACTCTTTTTATTTTTCTTTTGGAAAATGTTTACCATTATTATTCTAAGTCTCTGCGGCAGCTTCAAAAATATGGATTTTTTCTTTCCTGATATCAATTGTTTTCAAGGCAATGAATTTAGTCGTTCATACTCGCTTTGGATTCTAAAATGGCTGGCTAAATAGGCAAAGAATTCGCTCGGCGCAGCTTTCTGGCCTTAAAATGGTACATATATTGAATTGACCTTTTCCTCAGCGGTGGGGTTTTATTTTCCGACATATTTCTCAAAGCACCATGTGCATTTATGGACAAGTATTAAAAATCGATATTTTTTAAAGTGCATTGACGTTATCTGATGGGGCCCCATTGTTAGCATCTCTTTAATTCCGAGGGTCCTTCTTGATTTCAATCTTTAGGTGACACCGTTTCCCTATATAGTTCCATATTAACTTACCGCCTTCAGGACGATCTTTCAAGTTGTCTTTGGCTAGCCAACAATTTAGAAATTAAAAGCTCTTATTCGAATTAACACAAAGATTTCCACAATTAAGTGTAACCTTGCTGAAAATAGGTATGTCTATTTTACTTTTTATTAACTACCAAGACACTGTCTTTCAACTAATTTTGTATTCCAACCATATGAAGAAATAATTTATATATATATGACGATTTAAGACCATAGTACTTTATTATCGTAGTGCTCTAGTTGTTTTTATTTGCTAATTCTTTCGTTTATCTTTTATTCCCCTCATTTTCTCTTGTTTTATCCAGCTATTGTTCCTGCGATCATGCTTGGCTAACAAAGAGGTACTCCAACCATCCAGTTTTTTATTGTTTTTACTGATTTTTTTAGGAGCTTTGAAAAATTGGCGGGGAACTTAGTTCAATTACCGTAAGGAATTCTATCTTGCGACAATGCGTTTTTCCAAAAGCGGAACAAATAGAGCCTTATTATAGGAATGGGGACTATCTGGCTACCTTTCCAAGGAAAGTATCATTATATTTTCCCCAAGAAGTATTGATGAAGACTTTTGGACAACCATTGGACTTCATTGGAATGCTTACTGATTTTATGACGGTTTTCTTTTGTAGCTGCTTGGGCTGGCCAGATCTTAACGTCCAAAAATTAATGAAAACACCCTTTCTAAAAAGCATACCTCGGTTAACTTTGTTAAGTGGAGAAAAAGATATATTATTCAATTAAGGTTGAAATTCTGGTCAGTCTTTTACAGGATCGGTTGGCTTGGCATGTGTATTTTTTGACGTAAGTTTCCCTATTTTTTGGGGAAAACTTAATTGGAGGCCTTTCTATTTTTGCAATAAATTTGTCAACTGGTGGGATCCATCATTTCTGTAGCCCTTCTGCATTATTGCGTTCGTTGATTGGAGCCTTCAGTTACCTTTTATTTTGCTGATTTCATTCCGGGGTACAGGTTCTGTTATGATCATTATTGGAACCTATATTTATGGGGCAAGTCTTTTCTATAACATATTACCGTATTGGCGGACGCGGGGGGCTACTGTGATTGCTTTGGGGTTATATCTGGGGCGTTACCAGGTTATTTATGGGCCAATCCATTACCGTTTTTTCAGGTTATTCTGGAACAATTTCTCGAACAACAATAGCCAGTTTATCTCCGGAAACAAACCCTTAAAACCTAACTAAAAAAAGGCAGTGCGACTACGTTTTACGGATATCAGATCCTTCATTTGTTCGAATGTTTTTTGGTACTTCCTTTTCAATTGGGATCTTCATTGTGGAGTCTTACCATAACATCAATCTCAGGGTGGCTGGCAGCGCCTTCCTTTGGAATCTTTCTATTAACCAGCATTCATTGGGGCAAACCATGCTTGCTGAAGGGATGTATTAAAAATTGCGGATCGGGTTTCCATTTTTCAATATCATACGCTGTAGATCTTATCAGTTAAAAAAGGACTAGCAGCAGTAGCAAATTTCTTTTTAATTTTTTCCTGGGGGCCATGGATGCAACCAGCGGAAACGTCAATTTCTCCGGAACCGCCTGAAATACATCACGGTTAGGATGGTCGAAATATTTGGTAGGATCGTTGGCGATATTTCTCTTTTAATCAAGGCAATGATTATTGGTATGATCGCCTCCACATTGTTTGAGTTACGTCCATTAAAACCACTTTAAAATGCTGCATGGCATAGGAAATATCTATTCTAGCCCCATTTTCATTTGGCCAATTCACAAACACCTTGATTACCAACACCTCGCTATCACAAAACCCCTCCATCGAATATAACACTTGTATTCTTTCATATATCTTTAGATGATTTAAGGGTGGAATTGGAAACCTGTAGCAAATTTTACCATTGTAGCTTTTTCCTTAAGTGAAAATTCTTTATAGTTTTGCATTTCAAAGCGGTGGTATGGTGCAAATGCAGGGAAAGCTTCCTCTAACTATTTACTGTCTGCCGCTCCAAGGCCAACGCATTAAAATGATTGGTCCGGATTCCTTAAACTCTTTCGCCATAATTCTGTCATTGTAATTCGGCGCTTTACTGGCTGTAGGCAGATAATCCCGAATTTCACACTACCTGTACACCCCTAGATTATGGTAACACTGTCATCTTTGGGCGTCACGGATTATTTTTTTGTAATGCTTGCCCTCCAAAAAACTGACTTTGGTACATCTTCAATTCTTTATAGAGGTTTCCAAAATGGCTTTTCAATAATTTGCAGCATTATTTACAGAAAATTCTACTTGTTTCCGTTCTTTCAGAAATCAGTCCCAACTGGTCATAATCCGCATTTGACAAATCAAAGGAAAACTGGAGATATTTTGAATGTTCCATTGCCGCATGGGCATTATTTCTTGGGACAGGGGCAACTTGTGCCCTTCATTGGCGATAACTGCGCATTTGAAAAACGATTCCCTACTACTTCCTGTATTATAATATTCGCCTTATTTGTTTCTATTTCCCTAGTAGGGGGTTTTATTATTTTTTAATCGGAATTAGTTTTGTTTCCATAAGGCCATATGGATCAACTCATTTATGTAGGCCTCATACTACTTATGGTGAGTGAGCAAAATTGGTATAAGTCAAAGGTACAAAGGTTTGGGAAGGAACTCCAAACTCTTTGTGAACGGATTAATTTCGTCTTTTAAACAAATTATTATTCCTTGGGCGTTGGAAGAAATCCTATATTTTTTCCTTGGCATACGTTTTGCATATCCGCCAAATTAGATCTCATAAACTGTAAACTTACATAAAATATCTTTCCCTACCAAGGGAACTCTCACCATTTTCAAGTTGAGGATTAAGCATGAGGTTTAATTTTGATTTTTTTAGTCTTTTGGTAAATGCTGGATCTCCAAAGCCCTTTTTCTTGCACTGAACAAGGGATTTTTTACTGCGTTTTTCTTTCCAAATTTCCCAAATAACGAGAATTTCCAAACGGCTGTTTGGTTCTGAAGATTATCATTGGCTCGTTGCATAATTATCACCGGGATACAGAGGTCCAGTCCTATGATGGGTCAATAGTGATGCACCAATTATTACAATTCTTTTTCAATTTTTTTTGTCCGTACTTTCATATACCCCACCACATTATACGCTGGTTCTCAAATTGGTCAGGTATTCCCGTACTTTAAAGGGGCTATTTCCATTATTTTTGAAATTTCTTTATGTATTCAGCAGCATTTCTATTCCCCTCGTACGGTTCCCTACCTTTGCTCATTCTGAGCATAGGTTTTTTCACCTTCTTTTCCACGGTAGAAAATCATATAGGTCTTCTTTTGCTGTGTTTTGAATAGCAGTATCCATTTGCTATTGCCACAGGTTATTGGCCCCATTTCGTTAATCTACGGTCTCGTCCTATCTTGCACACCAACACCACTAAGGGAAAGGACTGCAGAATTAGTTTTTATGTAATATTTTTACATTGATTTTGTTACTTATAAAACATATTCATTCCTTCAGGCTAACGGAGATGTTAGGATGCACAAGCAACCATATTAGCAGACGAAATGGATACAGTTAAAGATTAAAAAAGCTCCTGAATTCAGGATGCTTTTTCTTTTTGTTATGGGACTTTATTTTGATTTATTCCCTTTTCATGCTACCAAAGGCCCTTACCCAAATTCAGAGCAAGAAATACCTTTCTTGGACTATGCCAGCATTCGGTACGATTTCCAAGTATGCCTTGTGTTTGCAAGAACTGGGCCCTGTGGCTCATCAACTGTTTCTATGATCACAATGCCAAGGTTACCTTCTGGTAATTCCACAACGATTGTTCCATTTTAATATGGCTTTTGGACATTGCGGCCGACCAGATGTATGGCAGAATTAGGTTGGTTATATTGAGGTACTTCATGAAATCCCGAACAGTCCCTAATTAGACGGTAAAAGTACTGCTTCATTTCAGCTGGACTATTTTCTTATTCCTTGCCGTTACCTGCAATCCTTTATGAAGCACCTATTTTGGAGTTGCGTCATTTGATTGGCGAATTTCAATACTGGCCCAAGACTGCATCAACCGGCAACTGCCACTCCTATTGCCGTGGTGATTTTTCTTGTGTCATATTGTTCATGGGTATTTACTTGTGGATTGTTTTTTTACGCACATAGCACAAGCTTCACCTATCGTTTAAGAAACATTGGGTATTGGCAAGCTATGATTTTCTCTTGAAATCTTGGCGATAGTCCATATTCACTCTTGGTCAATAGTTGCGGTGCGGAAAACTTAGATTTCCCAGACGTTGCAATTACCTGCGCATTCTGAGAGTTTCTTCCTTTTTCAGGTTCCTCTGCCCTCTGGCAAAAATTATAGCGCCGCTTACAGAGTTGTGAAGGGAACTGCTTTTTGCGCACTTGCTTTTTCCCCCGTTTTCTGGCAGGGCATGATATTTCCTCAACTTCCTTTTTTTTATTCTACTTGATCTCCATGCCCTTAACTTTTCCCCTAAATTATTCTTTATCCTGAGTATTTTTTGGCCAATGGCGATTGCAAAAATTCTTGACCTCATTTGTGGTTTTACGGCAGTTCCTTTTGTGGGCAGAAGCACTTTCGACTTTTTAGTTCTTTCGGATTACTTGTTTACTTTTGCAGGCAGAATGACTCATTTACAGCACACTCCGTACCTTTGGTCCATTACGGCAGTACAGATCTCGGGTTGCTGGGTTTCCCTTCCTTCATACCTAATACAGGTAAGATACTGATAACAGACTCACTTCGCATGGATAGCCTTATCGGTCTATTTCGGCTAGATATCCCCTTCTTCAACTTTCGGTCCCCTTTCTCACAGGCTGGCAAACTGTTCCCTCTTCCTAGTTTATCACTTAAGGCGTGGCTATTTACTATTTCCACCCCTCAGGGGATTTTAGCAGCTTCCTTTTGCCTGTTGGCCCTCCTTTTATCACGGGTTCAGGCGCAGGTTCTCTTGTTTTTCCCTTGATCTGAGGAGAATTGGTTTCAACTCTGAAATTTCCTCTCCTTTTTCACCTTATGGTTAAAAGTGTATCTCCGGTGCTGATCTCCTCCTTAATTCCGAATATTATAAAGTTCCTTTCATAAGTTTCGAATTTCCCATGGTTGCTTTGTCGGTTTCAATCTCCGCCAAATATCACTTCTTTCTCTCTTGTCCTACTTGTTTAGCCACCTTGAAACAGTCCCTTTTCCTGTATCGCTAAGTCTTGGCATATTTATTACCTTTGCCATTTACTTATATTTTATGTTGTACAAAATGGATTAATCTTTCTTGATGTTATAACATGTCTATATTGACTTACAGGCGGATAATCGTTCGTCCGCAATTTTTTCGCATTCTATAACCACTTTTTCTATTTGCATCATTCCTTTCTGGGGCATCGAGGCATACTTTTATTGTCTTTTTATAACCGTCAATCTTGGGCTATTGGGTCGTTTTCTTGTACTCTCAACCTTCTCCTTTGTTTCCTTATGTTTTGGGCATCCGACATGGACTGACCTTATTATCTATAGTGTTGTATTTCCAGAAAAGTTGGACACCTCAGACTGGCGCGCATCAGAAGCTTACTCATTCCGTGGCACTGTACGGATCCATTCCGTTACAGGTCCACAAGGGCATTTCATTCCCAATATTTCAAATTTCCGTTATTTGGAAGTTTCTTGCGGACTGATGTTTCCCATGCATAGCCATTGTTACTCAACAACAATACACGAGGTAATGCCAAGGCATTGCCAAGTAACTTTGTGAGTGAACCTTGTCTACCGCACATCACCCATATATAAAGGTCGGATTTTTCTTTGAAATATTTATTGCAAAAGCGCAAATCCGCCCCAAGAATTTGCCACCTTACGTGGATGGCCAGCATAAAACGGTGTTCTTTGGAAACATATGCATAGGACCCACCCATCTTGGGAAGTCCGGTAACTTTACCGTAGAGTTCGGGCCATTATTTTTTGGACACACCTCCCTTAATTGGTTGAACTGGTTCCTATAGGCGGTATCATCCTGTCCTTGGGTAAGATTATTGCGTGCATTTGTCTGCAAGACAGCTTCTGTCATTGTAAAAGATGTAAATATCCAACGAACTTTTTGTTGAATGTTTAACTGCGGCAGTTTTATCTTCAAACTTTCTCCAGAACAACGCATTTCCTACATTTACACTTAAGGTAGACTCTTTGGTTTTTTTTTCCTTTATTGTTATTTATTGTAGTTTTCGCATTTATCAAACAAGTTTAAGACAAAAATGAGAGAACAAATGCATATATAACTCAATAGGAAAACATTAATTCAAAAGTTCCATATGCATTATATGGCACAAATTGGAATATGGTTGAGAATTGCTGAAAATTTTAAAAAATTAATGCAGTAATTTTTAAAATCTAACCAAGAAAGTACTATTGTAATGCCAAGGACGAATATCAGAAAACAGAGCTTACACTTTATATTCTCCCGTCTCCCAGGGACGATGATTATAGGCTAGGCTATTTTGGTTTTATTTCGTATTCAGATACGGCTGCTACCTTTCCGCAAGGCGCCGCCGGTTTATTGACCACAAATTTTTAGCGGTGCGCTTACGGCTGCCTGATAGAATTTCCTGGAATTTGAAGAGATAAAATATTGTACTCTTTTGCAAATAGCCTGATGATAGCACGCATTTTTCTTGGTTGTTCCAGGTAACATTTCGCATTTTTCAATGATCGGCTGACCAAACATTAATTTCGAATAAGGGGATAGGCTTTTTTCTCGCTGCACTGCTCTTTCATCGTATTTGAATCTTGATCTTCAGGTTACGGGCAGTCATACCACTCACAGACGACGATTTCGCTTTTTATTCTATTTGATCAACGGTTTAATTAGTCAAATAAGTAAATGCTTCGTGGGCAGGTTTTATTTAAACTATTACGATTATTACCTTAATCATTCAAAACTTCCTTCCCCTTAAATTACATGTAGGGGAAAAATCTCACGTATTTCTCCGAGGGGTTTTCTCAACTTTTGAGAGAAGAGAAATAAAATAAGACAGTCACTGGGCCGACTTTAAATCTAAAATCGCAACCTAGGTGACAATTTCTTTGAGCTTTTTTAAATCACTTCATTAAATACCCTGGTTTCCTTAATAATCGATTTTTGATAGGTGTATTCCGCTCCAGCGCCCCAGTAAGTTCTTTTAACTCTTTCACTAAACATTCCGTGCATCACGATTTTGACTTAAAACCCTTCAAAAAAGTAGTTGCTATATTGGTCATTATCAGTTCCTCTATGACACCATCATTATTATATCTTGTGGTGTGGCACCAACATTTATTAAATTCCCGTTAAGTTAGCCCCAACCACATTATTTGTCCAAATAAAGATCAATTCAACGCTTTCAATTGGTATGGTAGAAAAATTTCTTGGCCAGCATCATTATATTTAAATCTTTACTTTACAAGGTTTTGAAAACATTAAAACCTGCCCTCCGCGGCCATTCAAAGTTTTATAAAGTAGTTCCCTTGAACCGTTAATACCAGAAATCACTGCGAAAGAACTTGCCAGTTTAGTTCCTCGCTTGGCGTTATCGGCATTGAGATTTGGGAGCTGGATATATCGCCTGAAAACGGCCATGGAGTTTCGCTAAGTTTTAGGAATAGGATCCGTCAAAAGCAACTTTCCCATTTTGGGGCTTGGCCAATTCTTGCCTGAATCACCAGCAATTTGCTATAAGTTCAATTTTCTCTAAAGTAAAAAATTCTA
>Ga0163217_1036169_pt1 | contig 11837 bp, 14 predicted proteins | sample SynspAceP_FD_185933 | JGI IMG/M metagenome (GOLD analysis project Ga0163217, IMG submission 185933) | Saline lake microbial communities from Ace Lake in Antarctica - Synechococcus sp. Ace-P (PacBio error correction) | ecosystem: Environmental > Aquatic > Non-marine Saline and Alkaline > Saline ... | reverse complement strand
TTTTGAAAGGGGGGTTTGAGTCAGATCCATTGCCCTATAACAAACACCGCCAGGCCTCAAACCTTCGCTCCGCGAGCGGGCGCAGCTGATCGCAGCGTGGCGCGCAAGCTTCGATCGGATTGCTCAGCAGCACACCCCGACACGCCTCACGACGCCTAGCGGCCGAGCGCATAAATTGCTGAGCTGCGGTGGGCGCAGCGAGAGCAATCAGCCGGCAGGAGCCTGCTGGAAGCGGGTGGGCCTACAGGCTGGTTCAACGCGCTGTGGCGGCGCTGCGTTATTCTCGGATGGCCAGGGTTCTGGCATCCGTTCGGCTGCATAGTGCTGAGCCCGCCACGGATGCCGACAGCCCAGCCGGAGCTGCTGAAAACTTTGATGCGCACGACGGCCACGCCGGCGAGCTCAAGCGGCCACAGCATGGAAGCACGGGGCTGAGAAACAGTCTGCTCGTGGCCAAGATCCCCACGGCCACCCCGCGCTACCCCAGGTGGGGAGGGTTCACCGGAGCTGGTGCTGGCCGTTGTGCCGCTTCATCCACCAGCTGCTGCCCAAAACCTGTTCGAGGGGCTCTGGATGACGCCACCGGACTGCGTGCTGCCCCGGATGGACCTGGCTCACCGATGGCGTCATGCGCGGCACGGCTTGCGCGCGCTCGACCATGATGCCGACTTGCGACGACGTGGAGATATTGGGGCTGGCTGTGTTGTATCAGTTCGTATATCGCCGAGAAAAAAAAAGAGGGGGTGATTGGCCCGCAAGAAGCTGGTTGCCTACAGTCTAAGACATCCCCCGTCCGTCCCAAGCTGTTCAGCCCCGCACTTGGATCGTGCGCTACCGGTGTTGAGAACTCTCGGGGCTGGCTGTGTGGTTGCTTGAACCGTGATCCAGCCTCGAAGCTGCGCTGAGCCACATGCCCTTTACTACATCGAGGGGCGAACCGAGACCGACTTTCTCTCAAAATCACCGTCAAGCTCCTGAGGAAATCGCGCTGCTCGATCCCGCCGTCGGCAAGCGTGGCACATGCTCAACCACGCCTTCGACCTGCTCAGTCTCATCTACGCGGAGGAGGGCTACCGCCCCCGCAGCAGTGATTCCGCCTGATCCTGCGGGCACAGAGCGCTGTTCTACGGGCTAAATCTGCCCCCGTGCCGGCCCAGCGTCGCCGTAGCTTGGCGGCTTGTGTTCAAGGCGGGGGGGGGGAATCTCGCGGGCGCTTCTTCCATAGCGAGGTGCAGCTGGTAGGACGCGCAGATCATCGAGCTGCAGGAACGTGCGCAGTTTGAGGGAACGAAGCGGAAGAGTACTTACGATCTAGGCCCTGGGGTCTCGGAGAACTGTTCGATCTAGAATACCTTGGTTCAAGTTGGTGCCCTGGAAGCTGTGAAGAGAGCGTAAAAAAACTTTATCGCATCGCTGATTCAGTGCGTGCAATGGAGATGAACGAAGCACTGAGCCGATTGTGCGCGATCCATCGAAGCAAAGACTCGCGGGCCAGGCGTCCTTCTCTGCGCGAGACGACCTCAAAGTCCTGCGCGTGTGCTCGCACAAGCGAGCTTCACCCACAGTATGGTGGGGTATCATTCGGCGTGGCTCAAAATCCGCCGTGATGATGGGTTCGAAAGGATGGAATTCCTGCGTGAAACGTTTCTTGAGAGCGCAGAGTGAAGGACTAAACAAATCTGATGGGCTTTTTTTCGCGCGGCATTCATTAGTTCGCGTGTCTGGGATCAGCTGAGGGTTTCCTGACGTTCCGTCGTTCATGTCGCCATGCGTGATTGGTGATTGGTTTCATCTGCGTCCTATGAGGGGCTTCGCGAAGAGGGACTTAATTCCTCAGCAACCAGATTACGACGTTAGTGCAACTGGGAATACTCTGGATTGCGAGGGGGGGGGGGGGGCGACTGTTCCGATCGGCAACATTGGCTCTGCAGAACGAAGCACATTGCAAAATATCGGCCGATATATCCGTTTGTCAGATTTCGTGGAAGTGAAAGAGCGAAGGCCTAGAGGTGTGCTTTCTCTACTCAGGTCATTCAGCGATCAGCAGGCGCGCTGGAGTGCATTTGTTGGAGGAGTGGAGGCACCGAGAGCTCGATTGGGGCACCTAGCTGCCGTGTATAGATCCCCAGTATTACGGTGTGGTGAGGCCAGCGGTGCGTTCATCCGATGTTTTGTTAGGGCGTGTTCACATAGGCCGCATTCCCGACAAGATGGTTTTGTTGTTGGATATACCGTTCGCTGCCGTGTGGTGTGTGGTGGGGGGGTTGGGTGAGCGTCTTGGCGGGGTTGGAGGGCTTGGTGCGGATGGGTTTCAGATCCAGAGCCGTAGCAGGGCTCTTTCGCCAGTCATCGAGCGAGTAGGATGGCGTGTTGTCGAGAGGATCCGGCGACAGTTGGATGCCCGCTGTTTTCAGAAAACCATCCGACGGGCAGCGGCAGGGAAGCCAACGGTTGATCGCCTTCTGCTTGGGGGTCTGGCGGTGAGCACCTCGAAGCGGGTTAAGGCCAGCGGGTGGCGTCGTCGATCCGACAATGTTAACCTTCTCGTGACCGGCACCTTCTGGGAGGAAGCCTTGACGACGGTCGCGGTGATGCGGTGGCGACCCGCTCAAAACCTGGCCAGTCTGTTTGATGTCGACATGGGGATTGTCTCCTCGGGGTGCTCAACAACTGGGTAGCGATCGAAACAAAGATCGTTAGGTGGGGTAACCGATAACTGTGCTCTGCGAGCGTCATGGCACTTAGGCCGCGCATCGCTCTCGTGAGAGATGGCAGCAAGCACTACATACCGATCGAAGCGAACCGCCCAGCTCAGGGAAGAAGGCTCTCGCGAGCCGATGCGAGACCGCCAAGCGTCGAACGCTGTAGGGCGGGTGGGCCGCACAACGTCGATCGTGCGTGAGCTGTGCCTCACCTCGGAATGCAGCCCATCCGCGCCGAGACACCGCGAGCGCGACACGCCAGCGCGTTCTAAGATCTGTGCAGGCGTGAACGATCGCAGGTCCGAGATCCAGCACCAAGCAGTGGCCTGCTATCGCCGCCTGGCTCGAAAACCTGGGAGAGCCACTTGTTAGCCCGTACGCAGGCTGATCCCGGCTTGTTGTCTGCAATGCTGTTGGAAAGTGTTGGCACGCCTTTCAATCGAGATTGCCGCGGGATGAGCGGTCCGACGATGGGGGGTTGTGACGAGTCGCACCAGAGGGTGGCGTGAGTGCGATGTGTGTGTGCTGAGGTCTTCGGGAACGGGGGTGGGGGGTGGGGGGTGACACTTGCGGGACTCGGCCTGGCGCTGTCTCACCATTCGCCGCTGTCAGGGGGGCTGAATCTATTGCGTGGGTTGGGACTACCACACTTAGGCGTGAGCCGCGAGAGCCATTGTGGCACCTGCTCCGCTTACAGAACCGCAGATAAAAGGCAGACCAGCGGTTTGCCTTCTCTGATTCAGGGCCGGTCCTTGGTTTGCCCTTTCCCACGCCACCCCCCTCGAACAGGGCCCGGAGCGCACCAACTTCCAGCTGGCCCTGTTCCGCGTATCTGGGAAGCCCGAGGGTTGTTGGGCTGCTCCGGTGGGCGAACAGCGTCCGAGGCTTGCGAGCAATCATGTGCCGAGCGGCAGTGTGGTTCGTGCCGGGGTAGCTGCTTAGGCGCGGGGGCATGGGGACGAAAGAGATCGAGGGTGTGGTCACTGATTTTGACAGCGCCAGCAGGGATTCGAGCCCTGGCGCCGGCCTTTCGATCCGCTCGCTCACACGCCGCTCTAGGCAGATAAAACTGCCTATTGCCGTTCCAAGACAAGCCTAGACCGATGCGATTGTTCACTTCATCGTTTTTCGGAGGCCCAACGGGATGGTTATGCACACTCCCGCGGGGTCAGAGTGCCAGGATTGAGCGCTGCTGTACGATCCGGCCCTGCTCCCAAAACATCTCGGAGCGGATTACGGTGACTTCCCAGGTCGTGTGACGTGTCGCCGTCCACTGCACCCGTTTAAAGCCTTCCGCCTCAGGCCCCGGACCCAAAGGGAGGTCCCACTTTGTCAATAGGTCCCCAGGCGGCGCGAGCGTCAGCGCTCAGCCCACAAACACAGAACTCAGGATCTCAGAGCTCCGGCGTGTCCTTGTCGCCGGGCTTTGTCGTGTCGGGCGTGAACAGGATGAGACGCCTCGAGAATGCTTGCGCCGAAGCAGGAGCGCATGAAGGTGATTCGGTCGATCGCTCTGCATCTGGTCACCAGCGGGGTGGTTGTGGGGGGGGGGGGGAGTTAAGGGTTTTTTTAAAGAAGAGGAAAAACTTTTGTTTTGGGGGGGGGGCGGCGCCTACATTCGCCGCCTGCGAACGGCCTGCGCTATGCAGCGCTAGGCCTCAAGATCCAGCGTCCACCCCGAAGAACGTGGCACCGCCGAATCCGAGGGGGATGGAATCGGGCCCCGGGGGGAATGGTGTCATGTCAAATCGAGGCCTGTTCGATCAGGTCGCGTACACGCGATTGGTTGCTTTGCGCGGGGTTTACACGCAGGCGTGGCGGCATACAAGAAACACCCGTACCGATAGAGAGCCAGACAGGAAGACAAAGTAGCCAGCGTCTGAGGCCTGCTGAAACAAGGCTGAACGGCACCAATGACGAAAGGCGACTCCTGTGCGGGTCGCCCTGACTGGCTCCGCAGATGCAAGGGCAGGTAGCGGCCAGTTGCTAGCTCGTGAGGCTCGCCGATGGTTGGGTCGAGGGCTTGATTCATAAGAAGACCGAGCGCTGCTGCCCTGGGCTTGCATGACCGCTCCGTCGCCCCAGAGCGGAAAACTGGCGCCAGCCGGCGGGCAAGCGAGGAACGCAGCTGACGCCAGGAGTTCCCGAGGTGCCCTCTCAGTATCGGAGGAAACGAGGGTACCAATATCAGTCTACTGGCTGAGGGGCGGGCGGGAGTCATGCCAGGCTGAGGCGCAACTGGGGTTCCGAGCAAGTGCCCTGCGGAGGGCCCGACATAGCTGGCCCTGATCGATCTCAGCGTCGGTCCAGCCCGGCCGCCGCCTTCGGGCTCGGCACGATTGGCCCTGCTGCAGGAGCTAGAGGGCTCATGATCGGGGCGGTGCTTTCCACCGGGTCAGGGCGGATCGCTGTGGGGGCTGTCTAACCTTGCGCACAGCCGGGGTATCGGCGTGCACGGATGTCCGAAAGACCGGGCAGCGTGGGGGGAGGACCTGACGAGCCTGGCGAGCAGACGATGGGTTCCAGCAAGGTCCTCCTTCGCCTTCCTCGCCTTGCCTCCAGACGGCGCCCTTGGCCGGGACCGGTCCCTTGTGCGCTGACCTTGCTGCGATCCCGCTGGCCCAGTGGTTGCCAGAAGCTGTATTCGCTAGCGCCGCGAGGAGTCAGGCCCTGCTGAAAGGATACAGGGTAGTCCTGAAACGTTGCCACGCAGGCGATGCCACGCCCTGCTGGTAGCATATGCGACTGGTCGGCGGCCGATCACGTTTGTACTTCATATGTCAGCGTATCTCATTCCTCGCGTGGATCTGTTGCCGCTTCGGGTTGTAGGGTGATGCGGTGCACCCCCGCGAGACGTATTTCTGCCTGATGTGGGCTGAATCCGCGTTGCCGCATTCCGGAACCGTCGCCAAGGTTGGAGATGCCAGCCCAGATCGTGTCCGCCGGCATCGCGGCGGATGCGCGCGATTGCGTCGTGCGCGCATCCTCCTGCTTGTCCCGGTGCGTCGGAGGCCGCTCATTCTTCCCTGAGCGAATTCCGTACGCCTCCCAGAGAAGACGGGAGATCCGGCTGTGACCAGGCGCCTGATGCGGCGGTTCGCGATGCGGGGGTTAGGCGTGGATGACGGGGGCCTGTACGGACAGACCCGACTGGCCAGCGGAGATCACGATGCCAGGCGCTTGCTGCTGGAGGAAGGCAATTCCTAGGCTGGGTATCTGGTAGCTGCCCATTCTGTGTGTGACGCCGAAGCCGCGCCGCCCAGGCACGCCAGTTATTCAGCGTGCCGGGATTACTGTTCGGCCAATCTGATGTGGACAGAGAGCATTAGCCGGGCGCGAACAAGCGCATAGGATCCGCCAGCCAGAAAACCCACCGCAGGAAGCTCCCGAAAAGCTGAATGCGGTGTGTCATCCGCCGCGCGGTGGCTCTCGCCGCCCGCCGCTGGACTGGGGCCTTTGCTCAGTGTGTAGCGGCGCGACTGGCTTGCCGCTGCTGACACTGTTGCTCTTGCCTGCCACGGCGCGTGGCTGTGTTCTGGATCTGTGGCGCCAAGGCTGCGCCTCCTGCGGGGCAGACCGAACTTGCTGCTTGGTGATACGCCAGCATGCCCTGCCCTGGCGCCTGCCCGCTGCGCCGAGCTGGGGTCTGGTGCCGAATCCTTGCCGGAGCCCAGGGCGCATCGCTGTTTGTGGCGGTGAGCGTGCCCGGGCTGCTGCGGTGCTGCCGCCCTGACCTGGACGCGGCGGCGCACGGCGCATGGTGCTTACCGGCGCTTTCAGACGGCTACCTAAAGCGCGACCGCGCAGACACTCATCTTATCGAGACGTTGGCTGAAGTACAAGTACCAGAGTTCGGAGTGGCGTGAAAAACCTAACCGCTTTCTGGTTGGCGCAACCTGCATCTTCTAGCTGGCACCGGCCGACTCGGACCCGGATCACCGGTCTCGACGAGCTACACCCGGCCGCTGCGAGGACATTCGACGAACTAAGGCGTGAGAGGGCCCATTCGAGGAAGCCAGACGCACTGGATTACCAGAAGCCTCGAGTGGCCGATCCACTGGCTGCTGGCGCTTCGCCCTGCGCTGAGGAAATCGCTTAGGAAACGCTGCCAACTCCCCGGCGGGTTCGACAGTCCGGCGAACCAGGAGACGCGCTGTGTCCAAGGCTGCGGGCGATCTTCGCTCGATGGGCGGTACGACTGGAGGCAGCGATCCGCAGGCAGTGCTATGGCTTCGGCGGGGATGAACCGTCTCAGGGCATAGCTTGAGGTGGCAGCCCTGACTATGGCCTGTTACCGCGTGGGGCTCGAAGCGGGTGCTTCACTCAGGGCGCTGTCCGCGCGCCGTATCGGGTTGTATGCGCCAAGCTTGTGGGGGTGTAATTCCGCTGCTGTCGCAGATCTGTGAGATGGCCACGAACCTGGCGCCCCGACCCACCCTCTGACTTGTAGGAGTTCCTGGAGTTACGTTACGCAACAGCTTCCTTGCCCGATGGGCGATTCGGAGCACCAAGCGGGCTGGACGTACGTTGACGAGTCTGGTCTGACTTCAGGCGGTGATTACGAGGGCGAATTGCTGTACAAAGGCCGTTGGGCGGTGGACTTGGCCGTGCGGCGTGGGCTTCTGAACACCTGCCTTCGAATTGGTGGCTGGGAGTTCTGTTCGCGAGTCGATTGGACCTCCTGTCAAGGATGATGCTGAAGCTGCGGCAATACCAGGGCACAAATCTGAAGTCCTTGACATGAGTCCATTGCCACTGCCAGCCAGACGCCACTCCGGCCAACGTTGGCGGGTAACGCCGGGCGGCGTTTTATGGGTGGTTCTTCACGCCGAGTGCGCCCGAGTGCTTTCTTTCTGCCCCGACCAGCACTCACCAGCTGCTTGCCAGTGATGCCGTGTACACGCGAGGATGTCGCTGCAGCACGCGTAGTGCTGATGTGAGCAGGCGAGTTCCAACCAGCGCGGTGTATTCCCGCTCCCTGGCTCTTGTGGATTGGTTGCAAGGCGTAGGCAGCGGCACCAGGGTTGTCGAGCTCGCCCCAGCGGGTAGTGGTCACGGTCGCGGCCGTAAAGCCCCCGGCTTACCCGGGGGTAACGACCCGTCAGTTCGCTGCATCGGCATCGATCGTTTCCAGCGCGTGCCCGAGCATCGCCGGTTGAGACAGAACCTCCTGTGCTGCGGTAGCCGTTGGCCACCTGCATCACCTTGTCGGTCCGGCGCAAAGCTGTCCAGCTAAAGCGCCCACGCTGACTCCGGTGGGCGTCGGGGGTTGAGCAATTGCTGCAGCTCATTGTTGATCGAAGCGGAGCCGAGCAGAGCCAAGCCGTCGCGCCATTCGGCATCGAGCACGACTGCAGCTGGGCGGATCGGATCGAGGCGAAAAGCGCGCGCGGTATGCGATTCGCCCATTCTCACCTTAGGATCAGGCCAACCGGCCTGCTCGGCGAGTCGGCAGGTAGGCAGAATGTAGAAGGTCCTTTTGGTCGTTGCGTCTACAAGCGAGTGCGGCGTGCGCGTAGAGTCGGGATGGTCCTTGGCATTGATGGGCCAGTGAGGGCGTCTCGGTGATGATCGGCTGGCTGGCCGCCTTGGGCGGAACACCTCCGTTAGATCCGGGTCTCCACCGCTGCGGCGCGGCTGTTGATCAGACGGCCAGCGACCTGGCCGGCCCCACCCGAGGCAGCTGATCGTACATTCACCCCACCAGCAGCAAGGCCGCCTGTCTGGTTTGGGGTCAGGCGTCCACAGGAGTAGACCGATCAACGGCACATTCGCACCGATTCGAGGGGTCTATAGTCCCACACCAGCAGTATCGCAATCTTCGAGCCCGGCAGCTCGGCATTGTCGCTTTGGATAGCCTATAAGGGCCGCCGGTGCGAACTGCCAGCAACCGTGTGGATGGGTTTTTTTTCCTCAAGCCCGGTGTGGCTTTCGTTCCCATCCCTTGGCGGCCCGGCCGGTATATTTGGCGCAGGAGCAGAATTCGCTAGCCTCGCGTTTGGCCTCAGGTTTGATGCGCGGAGGATGGCGGTTGAGCAATGGTGGTCTTTGCCCACCCTCCGGTCCTCGCTCTGGGTGTGATCACCAGCACCTTTGCGGTGAGATGCCAGGCTGCGTCCAGCGCTTGTGCGCTTCTGGCCTGCAGCGAGCTCGCAGGGCCAGCGCGGTTGCTCCACCCAGGGTGGATGGCAATGGCGGCCTCTGATGCTTCACCCATGGCGGGGAGCACTGATGTGGTCAGGTGCCTGATGCGTTCCGGCGATTGCGGCGCTCTCGCGGCAGGATCGCCAGCTAATATGTCGGTTCTACCAGCTCAGGCGTGTCGGCCACCACCGAGCCCCGGGCGGTGGATCCAGATCCAGGGCGGTGCTCTGGATCAACCCTGGCTCCCATCGGCACCCGAGATGTGGCGCCGCTTCCTCAACCGCCCACGTTGGGGCCGCTCGCGGCTGAGCATTTCTGCCAGCCAGCTCTGGAGCAGTCTCAAGCTCTGAGGCAGGGCCGCTATGGCCTCATCATCCAGCTCGCCTCCGAGCAGGGCGTAATTGACGCCGGCCGGCAGAGCGGATCTGGCAGGTGGCCTCATGGGCCCCGATCTGTCGCGCGATCGCACGTTAGCGGTGCGGAAAGCCGAGCCTGCAGGGATGGTCGCGCGCCAGGCCGGTAGGGGTCTTGCGGCCGGATCACGGCTTGCACGGCGTCGTCCCAGTACGTTCGTGAAGAAGTGCGCACGGGCCCCTGCGGTGTTGCCGACAGCCATGGACTGTGCGAGGAAGACCATGATTTCGCGCACACCTTCTGATCGGCTCAGGCCGTGGCTGATCCGTGGCCCGCACCGGGCGCATGCCCGGGGCACCTGCTCGTAGAGCGCCTCGTGGCGCCGGGGGGCTCTCGGGATCACTCGGAACACCTGATCGGCCGAAACGACCGCCCACGAGCTGTGCTGTGCGTAGATCGTGCCCTTATTGTTGCCGGCGGGGCGAATCATTCCCGAGCCGAGGGGGGTACTTCTCGAGTGCCGTCTCGGCGGTGTGTGGGGTTGGGGCGGAAGCACGAAAGTAAGGAGCCTTGAAGCTGCTGGGCCTGTGCTCCGGCGTGCTCACCGCAGGTGCCGCATCACCGTCTACCCATCGCCAGAGCAGCCTGATTTGCGGCGGCATGGGCCCAACCAGAACCTCAGTCCAGGCGGTCGTTCGATGACCGCGGGGGGCGCTTGGAATTCCGCAGCACCGCAGAAGCGCATTTTCTCGGCGTTGTTGGAACTGACGCGCGACGATCCGTATGTCCGCGCCAGCAGCCGCGGGTGGGGGTTTGCGGAGTGGCTCTGGGTTCGTGATCTTGACGGGACTGGCGCTTCCGTCTCGCAGAAAGTTGTGGCTTGTGCTCACCTTTGCAGAAGGCTTGCGCCCTTCAGGGGCGGAAGGGGTGCGCCAGCTGGTTGCCTGCTCTCAAAGCTCTGCACCTCCAGGCAAGTGTCCAGACTTGAGGCTTCCGAGATCGTCCGGGTGGGCTTCGGCTGCTGCCACCGACATTGGTGGCGAAGGCCCAGGCTCTCCTCGAGTCGAATACGAAGTGGCTCATCAACAGCTCAAGGTGGTAGTGGCCTTTGTGCGAGTGCATTCGGTTTGGCCGGTTGGGTGGGTGATGCTACCACTGCAGGACTGCAGGGCTCGCAGCGCCTGCCTCGCGATTTTAAGTAGGGCCCACAGTGCTTGGAGGGTCCGTCCTGGCGGCGTAGATACTCCTCGTCGGTTCTGTGAGCGATGAGTGTTGGCACCCGACCTTCACGCGGGAGCAATGGGTCGACCGTGTGATCTCCAAGGCTTGGAGGTGCGCTACCCAGCGGGTTGGGCGAGCACAGAACCTAGCGCGAGGCGTCGCTCAGCCAGACCCTCCTGCGGTGGGTCAGTGGGACACGGACTGATGGTCAGGGCTCATGCTTGTTCGCATTCTTGCCTCGAGTTCAACCGACAGCACTCCTGCACGTTGGCTCTCGCTCGTCCACGCCGGCGCTAAGCTATCAGCAAGAAGTCGCTTCAGAGGGCCGCAGACCGCCAGCAGGAATCAGCGGCCACCACCGCCGCAGACCACCACCACATCAGCGCTCAGCACATTGATCACGTTGCGGCTCTTACCCTGGATTGCCTGGTTGAACGGGCCAGATCCAGGTCTGCTTGGTGTGTTCTGCCGTGTGGCCACCGCTCCCTTTCATCGGGCAGCACCCCCGATCCAGTCCAGTGTCGCCTCCAGCCCAAAGCCGCGCCGGGCTCGCGCCGTTGGCTCATCTTCCCTGCCGGAGCACGCAGCCCCGCTGGGCGCTAGCACCGCGTCCATAACCTCGCTGTGGGGCGGGTGCCAAGCCTCCATCGCTGGAGATCGGCGCCGCCAGGATCCCTGCAGTGGAGAGTTCTTGAGGAAAATCCTCCCGGCCGTCCAGGAACCAGTACCTCCGCCACGTTTTGTAACCAGCCCACTAGCTCAGTAGTCGATCCTGAGTTCTTGTCAAAAACAGTCGTGCAAGTGGGATGGTGGGCATGCTTGGTTTCAGGGGCCTCGCTGCCAGTGGCTGGTGATCATTTCTGAGCCTGTTCCGTTGCGCTGGCCAGCCGTAAGCTCCAGGCCACTCCGTCACAGGTTTAGGGGTTACAAGTCAATATGTTCACAGCTGGAACACCAATGGGGTCGACACTAACGCTCGCGTTGCCAAACAAGGAAAGCATGTCTTGTGATTCTTGTGATGGTTCAGCAATCTGGTCGATTGCGCCCAGTTCGTTGCGTGCCAATTCAGGACAGCGCGTAGCGGCTTCTGGCAGGAGGTGGCTGCACGTGCGATGCTCAGCATTTCGATTCGGGTGAGTCAGCTTGCTTTACCAGCGCAGCTCGATGGATCAACAAGAACCGGTACGCGTCTGGCGCGCGAGGGACAGTATGCAGTGGGCGATGGGTGCGTCGCTGCCACCATGGTGTAAGGGCCCACACGCCGTGGGCCCGTGTGGGTGCCGTGGCGGCGGCCTGTTGAGTCGGCAGCCGTAGGCCTAGTCGCACCCTGCGGAGCTTGCTACCACTCTGAGGCACCTGGGTCAGAAACCTATGTGGCTGGGGATTAAGGCCATCAAGAGCCTCAGATCTGGTATG
>Ga0163217_1016270_pt1 | contig 11837 bp, 11 predicted proteins | sample SynspAceP_FD_185933 | JGI IMG/M metagenome (GOLD analysis project Ga0163217, IMG submission 185933) | Saline lake microbial communities from Ace Lake in Antarctica - Synechococcus sp. Ace-P (PacBio error correction) | ecosystem: Environmental > Aquatic > Non-marine Saline and Alkaline > Saline ... | reverse complement strand
AGCTGCCGACTTGATCGCGATGGTTGTAGGGGCGTCGACGTCCAAACGAGAGCGACGGTCAGTTTTACGTCATCGAAGTCAATTGACAACCCGAACCTGGATTCGGGCGCGAAGACAAATACTTTCGCGACGATTTGTACCTCCGAAATCATGAGTCCATTTTTGCGGCGGATTGAAAGAAAAAGGCCGTTGTCATGAGCGAATTGCACTGGTCGAAAGGTTTGGTATTGAGTTGGAATACATGCCTCGTCGATCGCGAAATCGCTCGACGTTCACCCCGCCGCCCGACACGGTGCTGGCGAACTCTGGCAAATCGAGTCAGGACACGATTCGGACACCGATTGGAAGCCGCATCCCAGCCGATTCGAGTTTCGTAAACGACGTGGTCTAACGAAGTTGCGTTGGCACGTGCTCGAATTGAAAACGGACGCAGCCGCGACGGCGTTTGACCGGGGTTGCCTCCGAATTCCGAAAGCTCCGTCGCGGCCGTCCAATCGACATGAAATCACAGGGCATCCGGCTGCTACCCGCGAGCACCCGTGGAGAAAACCGGCAAAAACAGGACTCAATTGTGGCCGCACGAATACCATGAAATCTACAACACCTACCATCGTATTTTCAATTGTGCCATCGCCACGGTTGGTCCAACGTTCAAACGATGCATTTGAATTTACCGTTTCGTAACTGGTAACGACGGAATTTGCGGGACTGCAACGCACCGTACGATTATTGCTGCCGTGTTGCCGGGCGATCGCCGGCGAGCTCGCCGATCGTCGAAGGGGTATCCAATGGGTGTCATGACAATCGATTGCGATTCCTATGTTCACATTGGACACGGTGCCCTCGATGATGGGCGACGTGATCCCGAACCATCTTCGACGCTCGCCTATCAAACTCAAACCTCGATCCGATCGCCGACGGAAAAACATCGAACGCCTGCTCGATCCGGCGATCGGTGGATGAACAGGACTCCCAACGCCCGCGGTGCGAATCGCGCGTTTCGATCGGGGTCGATCGAGATTCGTTACTCGACGTGCAGAAAACACCGGGCGTCGCATATCGCCATCGCGGGCAATTGGTCACGCACGTGGCCACAAACGCTTAGCCGAGCAGACGGGTCGTCGCGCTCGCAACAAAACAGCTCGTCTCATGCCGACGGACTCGACGATCTTGGATGACACAACGGTGAGCGCCGAAGCGACGATCGTGTCGACCCGATTCTAGTCCACTTCGGCATTTCACTCAGTCGTCTTGCAACGGCAGCGGAAATTTAGCAGCATCTGATCGACGACGCCTATCGATTCGCAGGCGGTTGGATGGTGTCGCGCCGCCCTGTAGACGATCGATCCAAACAGCGGCGCGGCACGTTATCCGACGCGAATCCTGCAAAGCGTTGGGCAGCAAATTCACCAATGCGGACAACTCATGCGTGTACGAGGAATTGGCGGACTGTTTGGAACGCAACGAGATTTACCCCAAACCGTGAGCGATCGGGCCCGTGGCCGATCAGCGCGCCAACGAACGCCCCGCAGCGTAACATGGTCACGGGCGAACACCGGCGGCAATGAGGTGCCGGCCTCGTTTGCGTATCGATCGAGGGCGGCGAACGCACGCTCCGTTGTTTGCACAGAAATCACCGTTCGGGCACGATCCTGTGCGTTGCTGCTTGCCGGAAGGCTCGCCGAGCCACTGGGGCGTGCCTTTGATCGCAAATCGACGGCTGACGCGTTGCTGGTTCGATTGAAACCCGAATGCGAAAGTTCGCCGACGTTGATGCTCGGAGTTCTCTCCGCCGAGCGTCAGTGCGACGGAGCGTGGAAAAGATCGCGGTCGCTATTATCGACCTTATCGAAAAACCGTTATCAGATTCGGAATCGAGGATGCGATTCGCCGAGCACCAAGGCGCGTCGTTCAAGGTATCGATTCACAGCTTCGCCGCACGTTTTTCAGCGTGCGGTACGAACTACGAACGCATCGACTTAGGGCGTGTTGTCGATCCCGAGCGCGAAACTCGAACGGAGTTTTCGCGACGCCTGCGGATCATCGCCCGGCGGTGATCGCGATCCACGTACGTCGGGTCCTGGCCAATGAACCGTATGCGGAAACCTGACGGACGGGTTTGACGAAATCGACCTGTCGTGAACGATTACGCCCGGCGGAATAACTCGGATCGAATCGAAATCTCCGCAGGGCGTTACGTACGTCGCACGAAAACCGGAGAATTGAATCCCAAGTGGCAAACGATTCTGGTGGAAACGAATTGTCCAAGTTGTTCGCACAGGGAATTGCGCGGTTGCTGAGAACCACGCTTATTTTAGAACTTTATCGTCGTGGACTGCTAAAATCCAATTTTGCGTTTCGAGATCGTGCCCAGCGTCGAAAGTCGCTCTTGATCGCAATCGGTTTGAGCCCGATGACCGCCACCCTGCGCACCGCAACGCGGGGAGGGTCGTAAAACGAGCGTTCAGCGAGTTTTTGTCGGGTGGAGGCGAGCGGCAACTGTCCCACAGATGAAGGACGCGCCGGCCTCGGCTAAACGAGAAATCCGATAGACATCGGCAATCGAGAGATTGGAACGTTATCGTTTTGTTGACGTGGCCGATTCATTTCGGCCCAATGCCAGCCCAAAGACAGCCAATGCCAGCCGACGGGCAACGCCCCTGGGAAAGACATTCCCAGTAGGTGCATAGCCTCCTCGAAGGCAACGCTGTGAAGCATTTTTTATTCTATATAAAAGCGGCGTCAGCGTCCGTAAGCGGCGGAACGCCCGCGCAACCGGTTCGGCGGCGGTTCCCGGCCCGCTATTACGCTGCTTTCACGCTGATAAAATACTTCACAGCGTTGCCGCTTCGGGCGAATCGAGACCCAACATCACCAGGACGAGCACGAAAAGAGTTTCATCAGCCCAGCGATGGTCGACGCGATTTCCCAGCGAAATGGGAAGGGAATCGTCAGGCATCAAAAAGAAATCGTCTACGAAAAAGCGGCGTCGGTCGCGACAAACATGTTGGCTAATTGACATTTGTTGCGGGGGCAGTAGGGACGCGTAGAACTGGTTGCGTGAGGGCGTTTTTTGACGTGCCGCGCATCTTCTCGACGACCCAAGACTTCTCGGACGATACCAAGGACACGGAGTACGCTTGGCTCTGTTTTCGCTATCTTTCGCCACCCGCTACATCGCGCTCGCCGATCGATCATCGAGCTCACGCTCGGTGTTGGCCACGTGATCGTGGTTAACAGCGTGATGGCTGCGTTTTTTCTGCCGAAATGCACGAACGTTGCACGGTTGGCCTTCGATATTTCTGATCGAGTGCCACGCCAGCGGTGGGATGCCGGATCGGGAACGCCCACCTCCCGAGATCAAAAAAAATCGTCGGCGATGATCTGGCGGCACGTCGTCAGTGTTCACGTGCCCAGCATGTTGGGGATTCGATTCAATGGCCAAACTGAATTCACGCGGCACGTGGAATTTGGTCCGGGAAATCGATTGCGGGCGACTTACGACCGACGGTCAGCCAAGTTCGGGCGATATCTATTCACCCCCGAAAACCCAAAAACAAGTCCGATTTCCGGCACCTACGAGATTCCGGGTATCGACGAATCACGAGAGAACCTTCCCCGGCCTCGGATGCACTACCGCAAGGCTCGTTTTCCGATGACCGGGTCACTCGCGCCGAGATAGAAGATACGCTCAAAGAAGTCGAGGCGATGGACCGCGAGCGTCACACGAACTGAGCAGCGGATGCCACCCGCAGTTCGAAATACGGCATCGCGATATCCGGGCGGGCGACGACGACGAGGCATGATCAATTGGAAGAACCCGTCAACACCTTCGTCCGTCAATGGACCTTTACTCAACAACCTGTTGCCCACCCGAAAACTCAACGGACGGACGAAACCGGCGGTCGCGCACCCACGTTCGACCCGGCGACCGAACAATACCCGGGGCATTCAATCTTGGGGATCTCACGTGCAGCAACAAAATGCGAGGACGAGGCCGGCAACGTCCGCGACCCCACTTTACAGCCGCCCCGCGACGACAGTGCGGTGATGAGTTCCCGAGCGCCTCGGAAAACCCCAAAGTCCCTCAACCAAAAATTCACGGTCGTCGATTTGTATTGAATTCGGGTGATGAGTCGATACGGACAGCACGTTCGCTTTCGTGCGATTGGGCATCAATTGCAAAGAATTTCCGCGCATGATCGACCCGATCTCGCCGGCGTGAAAAGGTGTCCACGACGCATCCAGCTCAAAACGTTGATCGGAAGGGGCGAACTTGAACACGGTCCGCTGATAAAACCTGCGCCGCCGGTTTCCCGCCCGATCAATTCGCCCTTACAGCATTCAAACCCTGGCGTGACATGCAGGGACCCGTTGTTGGCGGCCGTGCGATTGGGAAAACACCATTCCTGAATATTTTATTGCTTCCTCATTATCGCCGTGCGCGTTCGCATCACCTCGCCACGTTCTTCCATGATCGTCGTGGAGGAAGACTCGCGACGATCGCGGCACGGGGAAGGCGCAGTCGGTTGCGAGCGGTGCGGCGGTCCTGCGCCGCTTGCCGCCGAACTCATAATCCGTGATGAGTATTTCCTCAGTTATGGGCTGCGGCCTCGGGCATCGTCGGCCAGCGGTGCGGGTTGGTCGCGGCATCATCTTCGTCGATAACATCAACTCGGTCCGCCGCTGTGATTGAAGGATCACCGGCCAAGAAGTTGTCTCGATTCCGACGGTTATATATTCTCCGAAATCCCCCACGATTTTGAATCCCTCACACTCGTGTGGGTGATGGCGGGAGCTGATCGCAGATCGCGGGACGACGCGAGTGTTGCTGCCGGCGATGCGGGTTACGGCGACGAATGCACCCGGATCGCCGCGCTGCGGTTTGAATAATTCGGACGGTTGAAATCACGGCGCGGTGTTGAGTAACTCACGATCCCTCCGCTGAGGCGACGGGTTCTGCGAAATCTAAATCCTCCCCACTTCACCCCCTCTCGTCATGACATTCGGATTCTCCGAAGCCCGCCAGATTCGCAAAAGCTACTACAAGAATCAGGATCGAGTTGCCGGTGCTTTCGCGGCGTCGATGTTGGCGTCCTCGCCCGCGGCGAGATGTCCGCGTTGCGCGCGCAGCGGTAGCTGGCAAGAGCACGCTGATGCCATTTTGCTCGCGACGCGTCGACCAATCCCGACGAGGGCGAAGGTGTGTTCGACGGTTTCCGCCGCATTGACAATCTCTCCACGCCGAAAGAGCGTTGATACCTATCCAACGCGAGATCGCATCATCTCCAGTTCTATCACTTGCACACTGAATTGTCCGCACTCGAAAACGTGCTCCTCCGGCTGATGATCTCACGCAGCGCTGTTGGAGATATTTCCGCATCGTAAAACGGCTCCACCCGCGCGAGGCCGAAGCGATGCTCGATCGTGTCCCGAGTTGCCGAATCGGAAAACGCACCCCAAACCGTCGGAGATGTCCGGTTGGTGAGATGCAGGCGAGTGGCGATCGCACGCTCGTTGATGAGCGCGCCGAAAACTCTGTTGCTCGCCCGACGAGCCCCGACCGGGAACCTCGATAACGGAAACCGGCGAATCGATTTACAATTGCGCATCAACTCAACACCGAGGACGGGCTGACCGTCGTCGAGATCACGACGACGAGGCGATCGCCCAGCGGGCGATCCGCTGTTACCAGAATGCCAAGACGGTTGCTCGTTCGATCGTTTCGAAAAAACGTCGTCACGATTAATCCCAAAACGATCTCGCCCAAACCAACTCCGAACCGTCAGCGCCGACGTAGCGTACGTTAGGCTTTCCAGCCTGACAACCGGCCGTCGGTATCAGCCTGGGAAGGCTGACGTACGTTAGGCTTCCAGGCCTGGACACGGGCGTCGGGTATCAGCCTGCGAAAGGTGAACGTACGTTAGGCTTCCAGCCTGACACGGGGCGTCGGCTATCAGCCTGGAAAAAGGCTGACGTTACGTTAGGTTTCCAGCCCTACACGGGCGTCGGTATCAGCCTGGAAAGGGCTGACGTACGTTAGCTTTCCAGCCTGAACCGGGCGTCGGTTATCAGCCTGGAAAGGGTGACGTACGTTAGGCTTTCCAGGCCTGACACGGGCGTCGTTATCAGCCTGGAAAGGCTGACGTACGTAGGCTTTCCAGGCCTGACCAACGGGCGCGGTTTTATCAGCCTGGAAAAGGCTGACGTACGTCCACGGCCTACTTGGGTGCTGGCAGTTCGTTGCAGGCGGCGTTCGAATGCGTCCGCCAGCGACGTCCTCGCGGCAGGGACAGCGGATCGCACCATAACAACAACGTCCATCATACAACTATCGCGCGGAACGACACCTGATACAGAAGATTTCCCAGCGAGAGGAAATCGCCGATCACCGAGCCGACGCCACGAGCAGGGCTGGTCGCGAAATGGTGGAGGTCGACTTCGGGCGATTTCGGGATTCGGTTTGTTCGGTGTTGACGCTTCGGCATTGCGTCGCCGCGGTCGACAGTTTCGAGTACCACCCCCTTTGGACTTCGATGTTTTTTCGGTTGGCTGCTTTCGTGCGGTTGCTTCGATTGCCAACACAGCCACCGGGGCCGCCCATTGTTCAACATCGAAATTCGGTCATCGCCTGGCCACGGGACGATTCCCCAGCGTGACGGATTCACCGGGCGTTAAAAAAGACAATTCTCGCACCAGCGTAAAGCTGTATCGCGGGATCGAATCCGACCGGCTGCCGAAAACCGGACCCCGATCGCCGGTTGGATTCCGGCGATTGGCGCCAGCGAGCCACCTTCGTGTGCGGTCACGATCAAACGCACGTGAGATCGCTCGCGAGGCCTCGATTGCGAGCGACGCCCGCGGTCGTGCCCAAATCGCGGCCAGAATTGCGCGTTCGAAGCGTATCGTTTCCAACGGCAGTTCGCGGCGGCTCGCGCGTCGGTCCGCCCGCGGCCGGCGTCGCGGTGGCCTCGTTTACCGCGGAGCGCTGGGTTCGCGGATCGTGGTGGCCGCCAATCGGGTTGATACAACCGGCCGTCTCGCAGAACCTGCACCAACAAGCAGGCCGTCGCCCGAGACCTAGAAATTCATCTGCGCCTGGGCCGTCATCGCCGCGCGCGACATCCTTCTCGCGCACACAGTCTCCTGGGTTGCGCGACTTATGCCTCCGACCGAAAACAGATCCAAATTCGCCGGCCCGGAATCCCGCCGCCTGAGCGCTATGCGACCAGGAATTTGAAAACCGAGGCCACTTCCAGCCCCTGATAGGCCGGCCACAAGCGCCTAGGCCGCGAGAGACCCCCACGCAACTCCCTGACTCTAGACGGTGAATTCAGACCGCGGTCTTCAACTCGTCTTTCGCACACGAACGTATTCGCGACTCCTGCATAGCGGGCACGGGCCACATTGGATAGGTATTCTGGCGGTTGATCGCGACGTTGTTTTGGCACAATGCGGGTATACGCATGTGCAGCGCGGGGTTTTCGCAGGGGGCGGTCACAACGGCGCGTTCGTGCCAACGCGGGACGGCGCGGTTCCCGGTCAAAGGCAAGCCGACTGCCGTCGATGGTGGTAGTGCGGCAAAGTCCAGGTTCCGCGACGTATGTCGGGCAGCCGGCCAACCGCGACCTATAGCTAACTCCCTTTCGTGACAGCGGACATCGGGAAATTTCGTGCGTGGCCTGAGTATGCGCCAGAGCATCTCGAGCCTCTCTGCGCAGCGACATCGGAACTGAGCGGAACCAATCGCAATACAGCAACCGGTAGCGCGTCCGTGACGTCTATCGATGGCTGCGCGTGGATCGGACACATCGAACCGAATGCAGCCGCCCTGCGTCACAAAGATGATTGGGGCCCCAAGACCTCTCGAGTGCGTGAGCCAGCGAGGACTTGGGCTTGCGAATCTCATGCCACGCGCATGATCAATCTACTCCAGGGCTTGGAGCCTTCGTCAAGCACTCAATCTAGCGAGGACACTAGCTAACACGGCATATCACGTGGAGCGCCACGTGCTATTATATGGTTCGCGACGGGCGCGTCCGGCGATCTGCGATACGTCCACTCCGAAGCGCCCCCTCGAGCTTAGAGCACTCGGCTGAGACAGTCGCGACGGCGCAACTGGCCGAGGCTAGCCAATAGCACAGCATTGCTATACCCTGAGATTTGACCGGCACAACAATTGCCCCTGACCGCTTGCGCGGACCGCCGCGGCACCCAAGCCGCGTGTGCGGACGAGTCAGGCCAGTTCTTGATACACGCGATGACCCGAATGTCTACCAGCCTTTGCTGTCGAACATATTGCTTTGCCTTATTACGACGCCGACGGCGTTCAGAGCCCGTGCCGGCTCGGGTCGCGATAGACTCTGCCAGCTCTTGTTGCCATTCGCTCCAAGTGACGCATACATACATACGCCGCTTCAGCCACTGTCCCGCTCGTAAGTACCTAACTGCTGCCCTCCTCCACGAAAATCCAGTCCGTGTATCGCGTGAGAATCCAGACACACACCTTCACGACCGCTATTGCGCGGAGAGTCGCCGCGGGGTCAGAGTAAAGCACCCCTGATCACGTCGGATCCGCCCCCACTTTGGCGCCTTCATTTTCCCGAACATACCCCGTGCACCCGGCGTCACCAAGCCCGGTGCGGAATAATACTATCCCAGCTCGTGTCGGCTTCTCTTCGACTAGCTGCCTCCACAATCGGGTACATCGGGTATGGGCCTCTTCGATGCGCGCCACACCTTCCCGGGCCGGCCAGAGCGACACAGAACCGGATAGGTGGTCGCGGCCCCGCCTTTCTTCCAGCATGTCGGATATCGCCGCCACGAGCACGAGATTGCCCGAGTGTGGCCATGCATCGGTCCACAGCAGTTTCTTGACCCAGGAGCGGTCATATTCCCCAGACCCTCTGGCACCTTAAAGTAGTATTCGGACGCGGCTGCAGGGTTTCCTCGTGCGGGTAAATTGGGCCGACAAAACCGACCCGCGGGCCTGACGTGGAGCCAGCTCTAGCACCCTCCATCAACCCGTTGCCGCGCGCAGGGATCGAGAAATCTTAGCGCCAGTTCTTGCCATCCAGCGTCGGCGGCGATCCACTCGCCTGCCGATATTCTCTGGCCGTGTCAGATCCGCTTTAGGTCCTTGCTCATCGGGTGCAGGCCGCGCGTCTCACTCAGCCTATGGCCAAAAAGCTGGCTGATTTCTTCGCGCAGCGCGAACTGGCGGAACCCGCGGTGAACGTCGATTATTCCCGCATTGATTGGTCAGCTTGTGCTGCACCAGGATGATTAACGACCGGTTCAGTGCACAATAGAATACTTCGGACATGCGAGGGGCGACTCTACTGCATATTACTTGCGGCTGAACTCAGCCCGAAAAAGCGAGCTCGCCCGACAAACACATCCGCGGTCCGGGCAGGCTTCATTTTGCCCCGAAGCACAACTCCCGGCACGGGCGAGGCGAGCCGTGGCGTTGCCGCGGGTGGGGCTTGGCGCCCCTCGCCCTTCGCCCCCTCGCATTCATCCGGGGCTCAATCAGGAACAAGCGACCTAGATTGCCGCGCTCGCGCGATCTATCGACCGCCACATCGCGAAAGCGATCTGCGCCCAACGTGCCGAACCCTGCGCGCGTCTCGCCAGTACCCGGCACGCCGCCCGCGCGTGTGCGTCGGTGGGCCCGGTGAGCCCAGGTTCGCGGCTCATGTCCATGATCTGCGGTATAGAACCAGGGCATGATTCCGCCGCAGTCCGCGACCTAGCAGTTATCGATTTCGTCATCGAACCATTCAAACGCGCACGGGCATAGCCCGACACATCGCGCCGGTGCGCGCCCAGTACAGAAGACTAGTCAATACTTCGACAGTAAATTCGCCGAAACGGGACAGGGGGTCAACTCCGTCTTCGGAAGGGCGCGCTGCTCGAGTCAAATCGCCAATGATGTCCCTAGTCAGCGCCGAGCGCCCACCCTTAGCACCTCGTCAAAAACCCGGCCATCGAAAAGATGTCACCGATCTGCCCACCGCATACACTGGCGCACCACTGTTCCTGCCAACCCAGTTGTCTTGAGCACCAGCGACGGCAGGCGGCAATTGAATTGCATACAGATTCGTCCGCGGATCGTGGTGGCGGGGTACAAAACTCGCTTTTGCATCCCCGGACAAAGGGCGTGCGATCACACGACCGACTTTCATCTCATGCGCAATCGGAAAGCCATCTTTCGCCACAAAACTCAAGCAACCGTTGCAGGCCAAAGCTTCCTCGTGAGGCCGGGCAATCATGAAGCACACTGTCAAAGCCGACGTATAGCAGATCGCGAAAAACCAGTCTTGGATATGTTGCGCCGCCAAACTCCTCGATAATGGCGTGCCGGGGGTGCGTGCGGCAGTTTGCTCCAAAATCTCGTCCGTCCCCGCAAAGGCCGGCAAGCCTGCGCCAACAGTTCGGGCGGGGAAACGACCGCGGACACCTCGGGAAAGTAATGCCAGTCCCACGGCACGGGCAAACCGCCAACCCCAGTGCCCCGACGGCAGCGCAGTGCCGCGATGTCCTTGCCCGCGACACCTATCCGTCTGGCTGCCCCCCTGATGTGGCCGCTGGGGACGCAATCCAGGAACTGATCGATATGAAGCCCGCTGGCCAGTTCATGGCGCGGCCCAGACCCAGCGACGCCAGATGCGGTACTGTTAAGGGGCCGCATGCGTCCGTCTTCGGCCCGTCCCTCGGGCGCAGCCCTGCAGCGATATGGGAAACCGAAGACGTCATCGCCACCGGTATCTGGCACCGCACCGTTATTAAAGAACGTATCCCTTTGCGTCCGGTGCACCGCCGATGCCGACTGAATCCATTACAACCGAGAGAAAGCGACGCGCGCATTCAAGCCGACCCTCTGCTACCAAATCAAGATCAGGAGATAGGGGACCGGCTTGCGGGCCAATTCGTAATCGCGCCCCGCACCGCCTGCGCTGCACGCTTCCGCATCATCGGCAACGGGGCGACGAGGACATGAACGGACTGCCAGCGGGCCTTGGAGGGTACCTTGCCCCCAAGCCGCACTACGTCGAAATCCCCATCGTTCGGGGGTTGATCTGATCCGTTTCGACCGCGGACGACCGCCGTTCCCAAGGCGAACCACGGCAAGGCCCCAACGCGCTCGCCGTCAATCGCCGATCACATAACCGGCTTTGGCTGCGGGCACTTCGCGGATGATGGGGATGCAAACTCGGGCAGGAACCCGGCGTCGACCAGTTCTCTTGGCGAAGGAATCCTCGCTGGCCCCCCCATGGCGGCGATCATCACGACCAAAAACACGGCTTCGCCCGCCGCCGGCGAGGCCTCTTGGACCGCGGAATCGTTGCTCGGATCATGATCCGCGCCGAAACCTGCACGGTCGCCGGCCACAGCCTCGGCATATGGCCAGCAAAACAACCCCAAGGGCCCGCCACAGCACCGATATACGATACCGAACCCCTTCGCTGTGCCCCTGTCAGGCACACGCATCACCTCGTGCCAGCCCAAGCGCCCATTAGCCAAAGCGGCTCTCACGGCAACCAAAAGGTTTGGGCTTCCATGTCGCTAGAGCACCGCCGCGTACCTGGTAACGAGCATTGTTCCACTGCAATTCCAAGAGTCTTGAGTCAACGCTTGTGGCAAGCGCTGCGCTTTGCGCGATCCATTCATTAGATAGCACCGCTTGCCGTATTCCTTGACGATCCCAAGGCCGTCCAGCCCTTCCGCGCGCGAGCGTTTCGACCAGGGGATCGACTCGGTGATCAAATCCAGGGACGTACCACGGCGAAGAGGACATCCGCGCAACCGCATTAAAGCCGTTTGTCCGCAAGGCG
>Ga0163217_1115266_pt1 | contig 11838 bp, 6 predicted proteins | sample SynspAceP_FD_185933 | JGI IMG/M metagenome (GOLD analysis project Ga0163217, IMG submission 185933) | Saline lake microbial communities from Ace Lake in Antarctica - Synechococcus sp. Ace-P (PacBio error correction) | ecosystem: Environmental > Aquatic > Non-marine Saline and Alkaline > Saline ... | reverse complement strand
GGTCGTAACCGTGATCCCAGCTGCAACTATGCTACAAATAGAGTTATGACTGAGCCGACTACGGGGAAGGGAGTTGGAGCTTTGGCGGCCGGGAGAGTGCAGAATGAAATGAACGTATGGCGTTAGCCTAACGTTAGTATTTCCCAGCATCATCAACGGAGGCGCCGTTGGAACAGCCTTATCAGTGGTTTGGTTCATTTAAGTTTGATTTGAAAATCCTGAGACACGTCGTAATATTCAGCCCACTCCAGAAGATGCAATCAGACCATTTCCTTAGTGAGCTTGCTGGGGATTAGCCGCCCACTTCTATTCATAACATGGATTCAATGTCGTTTTCAGAAGGATTTGCTATTCGAAGAACCGCGTCAGCTTGCAATATGATCTTTTTCCTGTGACGGGGAACATCCTCAAGCTTTCAGTTGGCCCCTTCCTACGGAGGTGTAAGGAATTAGTGGCCCGATCTAAACAAACAATGAGCGCTCCATACCACAACTACGAAAATTCCTCGTGGATCTGAAACGAATTCATAGGTATTGAGGAACATAAACGGTCATTGCCCATTAGCATGGAAAGCAGGTATTTCCGAAAGGCGCCTCGCGAAAGCTAGAAGACAATGCTGAAGGCCTCGAAGAATCAAGGTAATGCCTCGCACGCCTGACATAGATTCGATTTCGTCTTTGAGCAGGAATCGCATCGCGTTACAAACGAGTGCATCCTGGAAAGGGTAACTCTCTATGCTTCAACGAAAGACAGGGCCTCCTCCAGCACATCAAGGGCAAACTTGGATAGTGGTGAAGGCGCGCAGGTATTAATAGTTAAGCGCCGCTGAATTTGTTACCGCGGGCGGGTATCGACTCTTATTCGACGTTCACGCGTCGAAGCTGGATGATGAGCTATAATAGATCTAACCACTCAGGCTTATGGTGACGAGTTAATCGACGATTTATTGTTTTCTACTCCTTTCGTCACGGACATAGCCCCCACCCGACCGAACCTTCTTGAATTCCAATAACGGGAAAGTTTGGGGATAATTACCGCGGAAAATCATGTCAAGGGCTTTAAGACGCTGACTTGGTCAAGGAGGCCAAAGTAAGTTCGTCCCGGATGTCTGGGGATTTCGTCTAATGGTGAAATACTTTGAGATCATAACCGACAGTCATTGTTCTCCAGCAGACGGTCAAGTTGAACAGCTGATGACTAAAATTTCGTTTGGTCTGCTTTGGGCGTGAAAGCCGATATCGAGCTTTCGTATTAGTCAGAATTTATTGGATTAAGTGTTAAAACACCAACATATTGGTGCTAGTAAGGACATTAAATAAGGTCGTTTAGGTTGGAATATATGCATTTTAAAATGCAATCAATATTTTGTTAACAAGCATCCCAACGAAAAAAAAGCGGCAATTTTTACTCAAACTTACTCCTGTTATATTAAACCCTTGTGTCGCCCAGTCCAATACTGATGGCGAATCTATAATTCATCGAGCTTAAGAGTTGGAAAAAGAGACCAATATTCTTATTAATCTTACGAAGAAAACCAGCACTACATTAATGCGGTCCAAAAGTTGTAAGAGCAACAGATGTTTGGTTTCAGTCTTCCAAAAAAAAGTTGACTTGTATGAAAATTGAAACTTATCTCCTTGTGCTGTATATATATACAAGTACATGAATAATCGGAAAACTTATTAACGCTAAATGTTTCTTTAGCATAGTAGGGTTTATTAAAAAGCTCAATCCCATTTTATTAAAAATTGAGAAATATGACCATGAACGAAAAACGAGTGATAATCCGGTAAATTTTGCAGGTCTAAATGCGTTGGTGTCAGAGGTTATGTTACCATCCCCAGGTGTACGCAGAGATAGAGCGAATTATAGAAGAAAAAACCGGCGAACTACATAAACGGTTGGTGATTATTTTGATTGTTCATGGGACTTCAATGGCGGAATTTTTAGCATTTAGGCTTGGCTTAGTGGGAAAAGTGCAATGATAATTTAAACAACCTTTTTTTCGTAATGTAGAAGGCCTTCTATTATTTCCCCAAACGATGGTCATGCTGATTGGACCAAATTGCTGAGCAGCATTGGCAAACGCTATAATTAGTCCAACCGCTCTTAATGCGCGTTTTAAATATTGGAGGAAAGGAACACTACCTTCCAATGATTTAATCCGCAGAGATTAATGCCCAGCAGTGAAACTATCCACTGGTAACCTCAGTTTTTTTAAAAACTCCTCATAATTTCCTGGACTTTAATCCGCGATGGTCGGCTGAAATATTAGATGCCAGTATGGCCCGACTTCTTGGCCCCAGCCACCCCAACCATATTTTCAACCCCACATTATTGTTCCCAAGATTCTAGAATGCCTTATTTTGTTTGATGGAAGACTAGTTGCAAAACAATCCTAGCTTTATAGTCTTCATGAAGTCTTCCGGAGATATGGGGTTAGTTCAGTGACTTCCTGCAATGCGCACAGTGAGCAATATTAAGATTTTTGAACATTTGGTACTTTTGGGTTGAAGAATATTACAGTATAGAGTCCTGCAGCTTCTTGCGCAAAGGGAATAACGGTTACTTTGGGTCTTTGGGGAGTTGGTGAGCGCTTGGATGTTGACAAAAACTGATGACTCCAAACAATTTACTTCATTAAAAGCTTATTGTTGCACGCGAGCTCAAATCCAACAATTGCTTGAAAACATGTTTATCTAGACGATTTACAGTTCCAAATGAAGCAGCTTCAGATATTACTTTGGGGGGATAATGCCAAGTGAAAGTAGGTCTTCGAAATCTTGCTAGCCGCGGGGAAGCAGTTGGCCACAGATGAATTCACAAAAAATTGCAAGACTAAAATTCGTTTTTTCCGAAAGCCCTGCTAACACCTTCTTTAAACGCCAATACCTAAGCTGAAAGGGAAGCAAGTCTGATGGACTTGGAAACTTTCACACTTATTTACACTAATTCGAAAACTTGATGGTCGTATCGCGAAAGCTTTTTGCTCAGTCGACGAAACCAGCGCGGAAAATATTAAAAAAAGAGCTTTCGGAAAAGCTGTTCGTACTCGAATTAAAGATGTTTTTGAGGGAAGCAAAAAAACTTTGGCTTAAAACAAGTAATGTAATAGTTTTTAGTATGGAGGATATCGAACAGCCTTTAAGTTTCTAAATTACTAAATTTCAGGCACTTAACGCCCGATATTAAACACGAAAATTTGCTTGTGTGCTTTAAATTAAAAAATATGGCGTACTTAGCAAGAACTTTGCATTTCTATCCTTTTGACTCCTAGATTCTGGACTCAAGGTAGTAGCCTTTCAATCCCGATACGCTTAAATAGGCCATATTAAACAGCCCCCACAAGAAATGAGACATGATGACGGGTACTTATTACCCATGGCTGTTTTTGAAAATAAACCAGTTATCGGTCACAGGCTTTGGATTTTGCTGTTGATTCATCATTGACAGTCTCTTGTTGGCTGAAACACGGGTTGGGATTTTTGAGCCCAAAAAAAACCTGTGCAGTTATCAAAAATTCCTATTTTTTAAACACTCATATTGATTGTCCCGATGTATGCTATTCCGCGCAGCAAACAGTTTTTACAAAAGTCTGGTGCACTTAAAGCTTTGAGAGAAGGCAAAAATTCGAATCTTATTGACTTCATATGCTGGAAGAGTGGATGAACAATCGCAGTGCCCTATTGAAGTTTGGATTCAGATTGTGTAAACCGTTTCGCTGTGCCCCGGAGAAGGTGAGAAAAAATGGCTCAAACCAGTGATTGCCTTAAAATCATTCGATGATTTGGGTAGTTGGAAAGCTTGTAACCGAAATTGGTTCGCCATTTACGAAAAGTTGTGCCGTTTTCTAAAAGCATGGGCCCGCGCGCCAATTGGAAAGTGGAGGACCCTCAATCTATTTACTTTGATGAGCCGACAGTAAATATTCTTGGACCGTATTCCCACATGACAGGACGACTTAGAAAAACAATGCGTTGTTGGTAGAGAAAACCTTCCTAAGAAGTGTTGAAAGGAGTTAAAAGCCCAGACCATACTGACGAAAAACTTCTTTTCCCATTACCATATCCAACCACGGTTCTCATGAGCTCAATATACTAAATAAACTAGAACGAGCTAGGCAATATTTTAAGGGGAGCCCAGGAAATAGCAGGAAATCTAAACAGGCGTTGCGCTGGAATTAATAAAATCAGGCGTTTGCAAGCGGTGTGGACCTAGATGGTCTGAACTAATCGTTAAAGACGATTTCAGCACCGGCTTTTTATCCCTCTTCAGCTCGTGCGAGGAAAAAGCTAAGCAAAATTAGTAAAACTATGTCAGCGGTTAAACCTTGCATGAAGAGTCTATTACATTCAAATTTTATTGGGGGGTTTGCAGTATCGGTATGTTTTAATGGCTAAAGACATCCGGTGGAAACCACTCCTTTAAAGAAGTTTGATAATTCAAGTGGTTTTTAGTAAGGACTACAGCACTGTGAGCGGAGACATTTTGAAATAGCACTTAGTTTTCGTGATGATCCACCATATCGAATTGCCTTGCTTTACGTTCTTGCTTACCCTGAATGTTGCAAAAGGTCGCTTGTGCCCCACATAAAATTTTGGTTGCTGGTTCCTTTGCTACTTGGCACAGTTGGAGGCGCTTGGGGATTCAAAATGCATTTTAAAACTCAATCTATCAGGGCAATTTGATTCTACAGAACAAGGACACTCTTAATCGAGCTATTACATCCATTTAACACTAACTGTCCAGATGACGAAGAAATGGAAGGGGAATTTTCCTTGCGTACTTGCAATCAGAAAAAGACAGTGTATCTTTCTCTTCCGATCCTACAGAAAGTAATTAGTATGCCAATGTCGAGTTTTCTATCAAAGAACAATGACTCTGGTGCTGGGAAAAAAACAATAATACGAAAATGGCATTGCTATATAACGACCAAAAGATGTTGATGAAGGTGCAAAATGGTTATCACTACGAAATTGAAAATTACGTGACAAAGAGTCTCTCTCTTATACTCATTGTTTCCTCTCATAACAATCAAACCGTCAAACATACGCTAGTGAAATTGGCCAACCAAAGGACTTAAAAGAAGTTTTTATGTTGGCTTCAAAAGTAGATCCAAAATCAAAAAAACTCACATTTTAGAAAACACTTTATAAAGAACCCAAGATTAACGGAAGGCGACATTTGCTACTTTTGACGTATTTAAGCAGGTTATGATTGGACTTTTTGTAGAAACTTAATCTCCAAAGCGACTTCCATTTTTAAACTACATTCGTTAGAAAGCAAATTATAGGAAAGGGAGGGAAACGCAAAGTTAATTGGTAATTTCGAGTCCTAGTCTTACAAGCAAAAAAAGCAATTAATACATTTATTCGAATTGGTTGTGCAGAGGCTGATAGAAAATCTATTTCTTAGCCGTTAATTTACCGAAGACCGGAAAATGTGGACTTAGTTTCAAAGAAAATGCTTTGATAGGTGTGTACAATCGGTGGCCACTTAGCTGGTCTGCCTATTGCGGGGGCTGGGGCTGGCTGTCGGATTATTGGGACATTTTCATTCTCTTTGACCATTGACGAATATTGGTCCAAATCAAAATTTTGGGACGTTCATTCCCTATCGACAGCTGATTTTTGGTAAAAATTTAAGCGCTTGCATAGCTCAAACTCTGAATGGACTCCACCCATCTTGCTTCGGGTAATTTATAAGGCAATTTTTCGCAGATTTTCTGTCAATACAGAAGAAAGCATTAAATAAATACGATATTGTCATCGACGCAAACAGGTCGCCCTCCTATATTCAAAGCGTCTTCGCCGCTTTGTTTTAGAAACATTACGCTAATAAACAAAAAAAACCATGCCCTAATTCATGGATTCAACGATGGCAATGGGCGAGCTTCTAAACAAAGTATTGTAGATGATGGGACATGTTTGTTATGGCTAGTATTCATACAATCTTCTCCTTGTCTTTACAAAGACGGGAATTCGACATAAGGGTTTAAGATATAGATCAAAAAGCGGAGAGAAAGAAATATTAGGTGTGGCCCAGGGTACTTATACGCCCTATTGATGCGCTGTGAGCGTTGTTACTGGCGGGGGCCTTGATGCCAAGAAGCTACGCTAAACACCTAGAGGAAAATAATCCATGTTGACGTACAGGCGACGGCATATGTTTGATGGTAGTAGATCTAGAAATCGTATCGTTTGCATAATCAAACTAATTCTTGTGCAGATTTGCCATGGCAACTGCTTGAAATGGCATTTAAAGATAGTGAAGATATAATCTTGGTCGTTATTATTGACACCCAGTGCTAAAAAATTACTTAGGCTACCGCCAACAATGCCCTAAAACTTAGTACGGAAGCCGCCGGGAGTGCTCATTGCGTGAGCGTCGCGGCTCTCATATGATAGTTAAAAGTAGTCAGAAACCTGGCATTGGAGATATACGAAGTCGTTCATGCAGGTCGAGAGAACAGGCTCACACATCAAGCTGCCCCATTAGATGAGGCATTTTTTCGCTTCTGGTGGAACTCTTCAATATCTAGGAGAGTGCCATACCCATCCAGAAGATATACTTCACCTTCATTTAAAGAAAAATTAGTGGACAATATCAAACTAATTGAGGGGACTCGAGCCTGGCTATGATTTTATTAATAGTTGGGTCGCAAGAAAATTATGGGCTGCTTAAATAAAAAGGAAAGAGGACTCATTATTACCCAATATGGGAAATTATAATATGGTGGGCATTAGAGGCATTTTAAGTGAAACAAATTAAGCCTTATTTCCCCGGTGCGTCCAGTGCAGCGGCTCTGGATTATTAACGTCGCTTTGGGCGTGAAGCCGCGTGTGCATCACGGTTAACTTTTGACCGGGAAGGGCGGAAAGGACAAGGTTTGTGTGCCAATTGCCAAGACCTTCACTTATCTTCAATGACGATCTCAATGCAGGTTTGCGACGGTCCAGGATTTTTATAGTGTTCCGGGGTGAGAGCGAGGTAGGACTCCCAGTCGCCATTTCATTTAGTCGTGTGAACTTGAACGCTAATGACTGCCCAGTGGATTTCATTCACAGAACCCCACTAACTTTTGCCTCAAAAAATAGACAATTTAAGTTGTATTACATAATTAAGTACTGGAGGCAAAAATTCTATTTTTCGATTAGTTTTTTGTAACGAAAAATGCTGAGAGCTGATGTTAAACACTTCTGGTCAACTAAATTGGGGTTTTTGTTTCCAAACAGCTAACAAGTTAATTATTTCGTTTTCGCCGGCAGGGTTTCGCAATACCTATCCTTGTGCCATCAATAACTACCTAAGGATTAAAATAAAACTCTCCCGTTGCCGCTGAGGAGTTTCCACTCCTTCCGGCCCATAATTTACTTCAAAATTAAATACCTTTGCTAAACTCAATGATACCTTGAATAATTGCCTTTATCATCCTTGTCTACTAAACATGGTCTCTAACAAATTGACCCGGTCCAATTTTTTTAAATACTTAAGCAGGGCAAGCCGTTTTAAATACCGTTAATGATGATAACCGGTTATGCCAAAATCATCAATTGAAAAAACACACACCTAGTTGCTGACATTTCTCTCATCACATTGTAAATAAACTAATGTCTTTCAGGGCACTGCTCCAAAATTTCTCAAACTCCAGAACTTCTGGGCGTTTCTAAAGTTTTAGGGATATTGAACAAGCATCCCCTTCAAATCCACTAATGGAATCTATCATACTGCAAATGATAGCGGGCTGATATTTACGCGTATAAAATATCATTATCTGAGATTAGCCAATGTATTTGCGAAAAGCGCCGTCTTTGATGACCCATTCCCCTATTCAATATTAATTATTCATTCTCCACATTCGTAAAAACCATAGCTGGGAGCAAGGTAATCCTTCTTGTTGGGTGATTCCAGCGATTAATGCCCCTCAACCCCAATTATTTTCATTCGTTCTAAGGTCAATTTTTTAGGTTGATAAATAAAGGGTAAAAACTCCTCATTTTTCTAAGCTTGAGCTATCGGTTTTTAGTTCCCTTCGTTATTTTGATTGTTTAACCGCCCGCCCGCATCTTGCGCTTATCAAAATATAATCCGAATTTTTTTCCTTTTTGCTTAGCTATAGACATGGCCTGATCTGCATGCCCTTAACAACTGAATCTGGGCTAGCATCTATCCTAGGGATAAAATGTAAATCCCCTTTATACTGGCAGTAACTTCAATAATTTTTCTTCATCATCAGGTATTAGAAAACTGATTTTCAAGGGCATTACCGAGACACAACGATGTCGCCTTCTGAGGGCGGTCAGAAAGTCATCTATGAACAGCGAACAAACTCCATTTCGCCTCAAAACCGAGATAATGTATCTCCCTCTCCTCCAGAGCATGGTTAATTGGTGAGGTAACTTTCTTCAATAAACTCGTCACCCAATGTTGCCATGACGGTCCCGTTGACTTTTCTTTTAAGCCATCCAGATCCAATAAAATGCAAACGGCCACAACGTTTTATGGTACGACACGCTTTTTTTTTCACCGCATGCTCATTTTGTCAGCTTTAACCCCAAAGTTCGATTTAGGGCCAATTTCGTTAATGGATTCATAGTTGTGCTGATAGTTTTAAAGCCGAGTTTTGCTGCCGCTAAATTTGGTTACTTTCCTCGAGCTTTCTTGATTATTTTATTGAGTACTAATTATCTTGAAAAATACAGGTGAGGCGCACCGTCATTCCTTCTTCTAGCGTACAGTACATGTTGTCTAAACGTTCTCTATTTTTCTTTCCTTGGTGGGTATATGTTCTTAATTTCAAGATCATAACCACACCATTATTGATGGCCTCATCCCCATGGCCTTCGTTATGATGGATTGAGACTGGGAAGAAAATATCACACCGGCATCTTACGCGTCTCGGATTAAATTCTCCGAGGTGATGTTGGTAGTGCTTGGTCAGTGTGTTCCGGTCTGATAGGCTTTCATCAGTTCCAAAACTAAGCGTCGCTTTTTAATAAGTCTGAGTATTCCCAATCTCCTTAGGCTCGCTCACATAGCTCGGGACTCTGTAATATGTGGCGCACTTGAGGTGGGCAACCCATCATCTGCTCTTCAGAAATTTTGCGGTTCGGTAATATCTAAGGTGCGTACCTATCATTTGCGGCTTTGTTTACCTTCCCAATCATTTTTTTTTTTTTTCTCTTTCTATTAATTTTCCTAAAGCTTGGACCCATTACATTAGTGTCCGATTTATAGGTTTTCATTCCTAGGGCCTTCCAACTTCATAAAAATCTTATTCACCATTAAAAATAATTGTGCAAGTTAAAGTTTTTAGCCCTTTTGATAAGATCTATTCGGCAAGAGATTATCGGTGGAAGATTTAGTTGACCAGGTGTCAAATTGAATGGGGAAGGAGCTCTTCAACGGTATAGCCAATGATTTTCGGCCCAAACGTTATCCAAAATTATATATATATACTGCCAATCCCAAATTCCCACACCAGTGCGTTAATAAAAAGTGCTAAAGGGCTCACGCCTATCATCTTGTGTCGTCAACCTGTGGAACCGTTGTTATTCAAATGCCATTCCTAATGGAAAATAATGCTCAACGTTGTTGATATAAGTTTTTAACAGCACTCGCGATTTATAGTCGGGCCTATCAAAAAAAAATACAAATTTTAGTTCCGTACCCAGTGTGGTTTGGGTTAGAAACAAGTAGCCATTTACTAGAGTAAAACCTTGTCGAATTTTCTTTAATTAGGGGTGTCTGAGCATCTTTGTTATCATTGCGGTTGCTCCAGTGTGATTCGAGTTGCCGGCGGGCTTACTTTTTTAGTCAACTTTTTGCAGATTTGATAAGACTCATTAGGAAATGGTAAGTCAGAAATATCTTAGGGCTGATGCCTCCTTTGTACACCTTGGAAGTGCATGCACTCCGCTATTACTTGAGCGGCAGGTTTTTTGTGGCTAAGAGGTCGAAATAAACCAGTTATAGTATAACAACTAAAATGACTTCAAATGCAGATTTCTATTCAACTGGGCAAAAAACTGTGACTGTTCCGCATTCTCAGTAAACCAGAGATAGCCCACGAAAAAGTAGGCCGACTGTCTCCTGATTTTCGCCTTTCAAACCGTCCGTTCGTATCAATCCAGTATTTTGCCGTTCGATTCGAATAAATATGTTTGGTGCCGCTATGGGCGTAAATCGTCGCGTCATGAACGCTCGAAACTTACTCATTTTCTCCAACCGCATAGGGGTGGTGCAAGGGTAGGTTCGATATTGGTCGAAAAGTCATTATAATAGCTTGGTGTTGGGTACTGCCAATTTGATTGAGCTTACTCAGAGTGCAGTAGCCGCTTCAATCAAAAATGTCACCGACGGAATTGGGCGTAGTTATTCGCCAGCAAAGAAAGAGCTACTGCTGCTGAACGTAGTTAGGGTTTTTTCATATTCTTCATTTGGTCGGTCAATTTCTTCTATAATATTTTTGGGATCATAGCATCTGTTAAATCAAAAACCTAGAGAGTCTTTAGTTTGCTTCTGAAAAATTCAAAATGCTCATGAATAATAATATGCTCCCAGGCAAACTGTTGACGATTTCGTCTTATTTTTTCAAACAAAAGCGCGGCGGTCGTCTTTTGTCTTTTAAAGAACATAAGAGTGTTGTGTTAAGTAACATAATTTAATTTCCAGCAAAAGCGCATTTTGATAAGCCGTTTGCTGGTCGTGGACTACTTCTGTTCTTCTCTTGTAGGTTTGAACAAATTCGGCCTCGACCAATAAGCTAACGCACGGCTAAAGTTTATTACCACCTTCAACTTTTATTCAGCTGTTTTTAAACTGCTTGGGGCGTAGCTCTAAGCTTCAACATTACTTAATATATTAATGGATTTTAATAAATCCGGGTCGAATTCTTTTTTAGGAGCTGGCTATATGGATTATTTGGGGGAAGCTGATATGAAATTAAGACGTTTTAAACACCTGAGAAGCGGTATTAGCTTCACCCTAAGCTTTATCGACACCATTGGCGTTCGCAATATTTCTCACGCCAGTTTCTTTGAATAAGAATTTTTATTTTATTTTTCTTATCGGGGGCAGAAGTCATAGTTCGGCATGTGAGTACGTGTTTTTCGGGCCACGTATTGAATATAATTGCTTGGTCTATGTTGGAATTTTTAAATTCTTGGCGCAAATGTATTTGTAATATTTCAGTAGATGTGCAGAGGCCCGACATTATCAGTAAAACCATTGTGTATCAGTGGTGTGCAGGTCGACTTGACCACTTCATTTCTTAAGAACTCCGTTCAATCATTCATAGTTGTGCTTCTCGCTCACACCCACTTATTACGGTGGGAATGGAAAAAAATATTTCTATGGAATCGATAAAACGTATACGCAGATAGGGACGCGATCCTTAACCGCCGTATTTAAAAGAGAAGTTTGGCATTGAGAGAAATCTCCTGAAAACTGGATATTTCTGGAACCGCACTGGAAAGTGTGGCACTTTATCCATTTCAGGTAAAATGCCTGGATAGCCGGCATTCTTCTCTACAAATTTGCTCCAATTACTATCGCAGGCTTAACCTTGCCCCCTTTACTGAAAAATAGTTGTTTAGGGCGGGTTCGTAAGCGAAGAGTTACTTAAACGGGCATCACAAAGTTTTGAAAAAACTTTGGAGGACTTGAAATGCATTCCTGACCTACAATTTTGCGGCGATTCAAATAGTTTTCGGTTTAGGGGGGAACGGGTTGCTTTTTTGATTGGGCCAGGGGCGGGCGCGGAAATAATGTTTGGAAATTTTCTCTTTTTAAAAAAAAAAAATTTCCCCAATTTTCTTTCTCCCTTCCCCTTTTTTT
>Ga0163217_1108919_pt1 | contig 11838 bp, 10 predicted proteins | sample SynspAceP_FD_185933 | JGI IMG/M metagenome (GOLD analysis project Ga0163217, IMG submission 185933) | Saline lake microbial communities from Ace Lake in Antarctica - Synechococcus sp. Ace-P (PacBio error correction) | ecosystem: Environmental > Aquatic > Non-marine Saline and Alkaline > Saline ... | reverse complement strand
GAAAGGGTGGAAGTGATGTTGTAAGGCGACACTTTACTAAAAGTTGCGTAAAAAAAATGGCGAGCAAGGAGAATATAAAGGGGCTATGATAAACTACTCGAGGGGCGCCGGTTAACATTGTTTCTAGCATCGAACATTGAAGAAACTGGGTGCCAAAGCAAAAAATCTATTCTGAAGACATTTTAAAGAGCTTATGACGAAAGGCGACGAGGATGTGGAAGAACCAAAAACAATCTGCGCTAGGCGGACAGAGTATAAGTACAGGAACTAGTATTATTTAACTTTAAAATCATTAAATCAAGATATGAACAAATTCTCGGTTATATTACCTATTACTGTGGCTTTGCTTGCGTATTATGCCTTTATTATTTTGTGCCTTATAGCGAAGGCATACGTTCTGGAAGAGCTAATTAAAAATAAAGCCAACAAAGGTGTCGCTATTAAAAACTTGGGAAGGGAAATTAGCCAAGGAATTTCAGGTGGCTAAATATTTTCGTTTTTCGTATTAGATAAGCTCAAGAGTCATTGAAAATTACAGGGATATTCGGGCAGTATGAAGTTTAATAGTGAGTTCTAGAACCTTTTTTGGTTAGGCGATACACCGGTATTTAAAATAAGGTCAGAAAGAAAAATAACACATTTTTTGGAATTAAAACTAGCTACTTAGCATGTCCATTGAACATCAGGATTAAAGCACTGATTGTAATGCAAAATCAAAATTAGTAAACTTAGGGCATTAAACACAGCATACCTTGAAGCTATAAAACTCAAAGAATCGCGTGTTTCCATACGAATTATGCTTGCCTCCATTCTATTTTGGAGGTAAAGTTCATGAGGCCATATTTTAAATTTAATGGATCAGATTTGCCTTTGCCTTGCGCTTCTAACATTCGCGTAGTTATTGTGTAGGCATCGTAATTAAAGTAGATTTTTTTAACTGCTATTGAGGTTGGGGATTGGTGCTTAAAGCAGGCCGTGAATTACGGGTGAACATCAATGGTTGTTCGGTGTTCGGGTAGATTGAAAACATTACACCGGAAAGAAGCATTGCAATTCCTCCTATTTTACCATGGGGCTAAAAGATTCAACGGGTAAAGCATTCCAATTTCCTGGCTTATTGTGATGAATTTCAAGGAGCGTAGACGCTTTGCAAGAAGTATTTCAAAGAAAACAGAGGCGACTCCAGAAGTCAAGTTTGATCGCCAATTTTAATTGAGGAGATTTAGAGCTTAGCTGCCGGAAAATATTTATTAGACTTTAACGATTAAGTGCTTGCTGATCTTCGTTAAACCAATTAACTTTCGGAGCTTGGTTTTACTAAGTGCGGATATTGTTAAAGTTTCTTTTCCTTTAATAATTCTTGCACTTTTTGGCTTTACTAGCGCCAGTAACTAAAAAGGGACTTATTCGCTTGTTGATATGTCCCTGTAATGCTGCACACGTTGTTGACAGAGTCTGGACTGAAGCGCTACACGCAGTGATCCTTGCCTCAAAGTTGAATTTCATGTGGAAAAATGAAGGGGATGCATCATTCGCCCATACCTTAAGTACGAGATCAAATTGGGGAATTTGTTGTCACTTGGCAATTCTTTTTTCTAACAGCACTATAGCGTACAGCTTCTTTTTGAGGAATCATTTTCTCCTAATATCTATGAATATTTTGTTCCGGTATGGGCATTTTAGCGAGTAAATGTGTTAACGTCATTTATAATTTCTATCATCATCTGTAGGTGGTACGCAACGCCTTCTCCCAATAAAAATGAACTAGTCATCGTAATCTAAATAGTTTTTCGCTAAATTAAATCGAAGCCTATTTTTTGAGAGTACTTCTGTTAAAGCAACATTTAGATTTTATTTGATGCCATCAAATCAGCAAAAAAGATTGAAATTTCGCTGCTACCTTCTTGTTTTGTTGGGTATATTCTTATTGCAAGTTTTCATTTAACAAATTTCAAAAAACCGCATTCATCTATTAATTGTTTCACCAGGGTTTCGCCATCTTAAGTACCCTTCATTAAAGTCATCAGACTCTTTAGGTCCCAAACACGGCAGAATATCGTAGGTTTTTTAACCTCTGTCCATTTTCCATTGTTTAAAAATTGGGTCTACAAAAGGCCCAGGGCTTTCTACTTTCGGCTCTAGCGTAGGGTGTGGCTCACTTGCATACAGTCTAACAATAAGCGTTTCATTAGGCCTGCCTAATTGTTCGCATCTGCAAACTAGAATATAAAAGTCTAGGTTGGCACGCTCTACTTAAAAACTTGCCCCAGGTACGGTTTACGCCGTATTTTATCAATAACCTTCATCAGTGAATCGGGATGATCAGTTTTCTATCCTTATTTCCGAGATTTTGGTCTTTTAATTTTGAGATGTGGGCGTTTTAAATGATCATCCTCAGTACTTTTCGTGGCATTCCGTTTGGTGTGCGCACATAAAACGGGGACGTCTTTCCAGCTCAATTATCTACAAAAAACTTTTACCGCTGCAAAGTTTCGGCTTAGAGTTTCGGATCTACTCATCTTTCTTCTCTAAAGGCCTTTTACTTTTTGCCGTCTTACTCAGAAGGCTATTATATTGCCCTTTGCTGGTATTTTTAAAAGTGTCTTTTCATCGGTCATAATGCGCAATGATTTTAAGCTTTACTTTTTCATTCCGTTATTTCTTTCTGCGATGATTTTAGGGGCTCATGACAATTAATGAAACGATCTGCAATTAAATGACTTTGAAATCATATCGCGTAAGACCCGATTTGTCATAATAACACCTGTTTCTCTACACCTACCGTTGTCTGCATTGGTTAATCTCTACGTGATGAATGCATTCGATTCCATAAAGGCTCAAAAAATAGAATTCGCAAAACGCGTCACTAATAAATTTGAACCGTTTCTTTCCCTAAATCATGGCTATTCTTAATCTGACTTCATGAAAATACTTTTGCAACCCGTATTTAACTCTTTTGCCGTTTTTAAACCTATATCCAAAGGTTTTTCAACTATAATCCGCTTCCAACCCTTCGTCTTCATTCGTTAAACCTACATCACCAATATTTTAGCATAATTTCGTTACTAAACTAGGCGGTGTTGGACCAAAAAAATTATAGCTTTGTCGGTTCGTATCGTACTTCGATGGTTAACAATCTCATACGTGCGCTTAACGACCGTAGTCTGTTTGCTATTGTCCCCGATTCCTCATAAAATAATTTATCAGAAAATGCCTCCCTAAAATCCGAATCTACTTATCTAATTTATCTGAAAAGATACGTGTTTTTGACTACCTTCTTCGAACTCGCCGTCGGTTAGGGCTTCTGCTCTTCTGACTTTTACAATTTCAGGCAATTGCTTTCTTTGGTATAACCTGTAATGGTAGGTATTAATTTTCGTGCTTTAATCTCCTGAAGCACAAAGTATGAGCATTTGGTTGTTCGTTTTATTGCATATAGGTACAATGGTTTTTTAAGTACACTTTTGATCAATTTTATTTTTGTGCCAAAGTTGAATTCAGTTCAGTACTTTTGACTTATATGCTGCTAATAAGACTAATTTACAGTTTTTAATAGTTTAGCATGGCACTTAACACATATTTACCACTTTCGTTAGGTATCAACAATTATATAATGAAGCATGCAGGTTATGATTTCGGATAGTAGGATTAGGCGTCATGTGAGTATTTTTATTGATGTCGCTGTAATGATTTTTAGCGCTATGGTCATGATTAGACCAAGAAAAGTGGATGCCTAAAAAAACTGAAGGTCTGGAGCTCAGAACGCGTTAATGCCTCCACTGATATGAGATTTTGTGAAGGCCTAGCGACGCCGACGCAAGATATGCTTTCTGGGTACCGAGGTAAGCATTGTCGATACGGTTTTTATCGGAAGTGCTTTTACCGCTACTTAGAGAAGACGAGCATACTATCGACGGCGGAATTCATTCTTCACGGATACCGACCGAAGAGAAATTATTTGCAAGAAAAGGAATTCACTTTTTTGGCGCCGGTGTTTTCTGGCGGTGCTTAAAGGAGCACGAAAAGTCCAAGTGTTTATGCCTGGAGGAAATAAGAGCTCAGTCACGTACAACCTTGTTTGAAGCGGTAGCTGCGAATATAAAAGGCGAACCTTCGTGTGCCTATTTAGTGGACCAAAATCTGCCGGAAATATGTAAATGGTGCATAATGGATCGAATATGGTTTGATGCATTAACCTCGGAAATCTAGACGTTTTAAAAAAATCAGCAGACTCAGCAATCGATCTACATCAAGTATTGATCGTGGGAATAAGCAGTACATTTCGTTTTGGTTGAATTCAGAGAATTTTTAATCAAAAGCGATAAAACAAATGCTGACTTACATTGATAAAAATATTAAAAGCGAAACAAAAGGTACTGGTAATGGACGTCTCAAAATGGCCATGGATTTGGAATTCCCGGCCTACTAGATGTTGCGGTTAGCATGCAGTAAATTTCAGACCCTTAAGCGAGCGTTGATTGCGCTGCAAGCTATTACGAGGCATCGCCTATCAGGCAGATAAAGACAAAATGATTTGCGATGGCGGGAAGAGGCCTTGTATTTTGCGCTTTATTAAACCTATGCGGTTTACATCAATGTAGTGATGCCTCAAAGCATATGAGTATGATTTGATTTGTCCGGTAATTGCAAAATATGGCTGCGGGTTGTATTATTTAGGGGCTTTTGGCCGATTATGGCTCAAGCGTATAGCAGAGAACAAAACATTTGCAAAAATTTAGTTGTAGCCCCTTAAATTTATACCTCAAGTACAAAGGCAGTGCCCCAGTCGTGAATTAGTTTCCTATGCTGCTAAACACGCGTATCCCGTGGCTGGGTTATCTAATTTACTGACCTATTTGATGGTATATCTAGTAGATTACACTAAATTTATTCAAGCACAAACGCGATCATTTTGCGTGCACATACTATGAACGGAACGACATGGATGGTGATTTTATCATCGGAATGGGGTTTCGCTAACGATTTGATCTGTACGTTTGTTCTTTTACTTGCAAGGTTTTTCAAACTTTTTTGCGGGTGTCGTCTATGGAATACAAGTAAGAACAAGCGGTATATATCAGAAAATCTAAAGTTCGCGTATTTGTTAGACGAGTCTATATCAGTGTGAAAGATGGCATCACTCGCTACCATACTAGTGCAAAGGCGAAACGCGAATTATTACCACTAGTATCTAAAAGAACTCAAAAGGGATTAAAAAACTTTCTTGCAAAGAAAACTAACATTTCTAAGGAGAAAAACAAAGTATTAGTCAAATAAAATCGCTTAAAATAAGGCTAAAAAAAATGCTCATGGCACATTTTTTTAAGCGATATGCATGAAATATTTTCATATTTTTGTAGTATTCTTTTTATTTTGGTTTGCACAACTAAGTTTTTAGAAAAAAAATTAAGAAACGATCCATCTGATGTTTTTCTCTGTTTTAGGTTACGCTACCAAGATGGTGGCGCTCCACTGTAGGCTGTAAAAAGATGTTGGTGTGTGCGAGTTTTCTTGAGAATCCTGATGCAGAAAGACAAGTTAGTTTCATTAAGGCTTATAGGACCCAACAATAAGAGATACCTTTTTTTGAAGCCGTCCAGATTGCACCAATTAAGCCTTAAAACTACTCCTAAAACGATATGAAACGCCCATGTATTTTTTTAACGATTGCCTTATTGGTCATTAACGGGGACTCTGTTTTTGGAGGAAGGCGGCAATTACGAATAAGTTCGGTATTGCATGCCAAAAATTGTGTAGCTTTTCCTATACAAATGGTCTTGGAGTCAGTGGTGCAAACAATAATACTTCAGTTAAGTCACTACAAATGAAGAAAGAAGCCCATTGCCTTTCATCTGACATAGCTATTCGCTATTTTTCGTTCCACATCGCGGCATATTTTCCTGAACGGTGGGTTTATATAAAGGCCTATAACAGCACTTTTTATTCCGTATTGATAAATGGGAAAGTGGATAAAAATATCACTAGAAGAACTTGAAGAAGGTAGATTATGCTTTTTTAGAGGCACCCTTTTTTATAGTGGGAAGAAAATATACCAGAGACTATTTCTCAATTCCACACCGTTTATGGACTGAAAGTCTTAAAAGTTGAACGCTAAAGCAGTTAGAGCAACAAAGTAGTTTTTAATCATTTTTACCATACCAATCATATTCTAGGGCACCGAAGCGAAGCCACAAATGGTCTTAGCTTAAAGTTTTGGGCTGTAGCACGGATGTATGATGGTTTTGCGTTGTAATGAAACTATTATTTTTTGTTTACTATGGTCTTTAGATATGCGCTGTTATAATATTTGTAGATAATTTACCATTTTATTTATTGATTTTTTCTTTTTTTGCATTGCCAAAAAGAAACAACAAAGTCTAGGTGACGAACTTTTGATCAATTTTTCTATTCGTGCCTAATTTAGGACGCACTTAATAAAATGTCTTTGGTACGACATTTTTAGCTCAAAAACAGCCTAAAATTTCTTTTAACGGCATTTCATTTAATTTTTACGATAAACCTTCGATAGGCCTTTAACAGCATTTAACATTAACTTCCAACAAAACTTAGAATTGAACCTTCCTAAAATCCCAATATAAACCTGCGCATTTTACTCTGTCTGCGATTGTGTGTCAGTGTTCAGTTTGTAGTCATGGCGGTATCCAGGTGTGTTTATGCCTTATGGTTGTGGCTTTGAACGTTGTTGCTATCGATTTAAAATATTACTAAGAGCGGTTATGCGCTTGTATCTGGCTCTATGGTGCTTTGGGATATGTATTGTTCATCAAAAGTATTGGAACTGCCACCACTACTTATATTTTATTTATGGCGGACTCGCTTTTGGACGTCCGTTTAGTTACGTTTTCGATTGGTGTTTCGGCGCGTTTCGGTCGGATTGTACTTAGGAGTTCATCTTTATGTTTGGGGAATCCTATTTAACAGTTTGGAAACGGCAAACATTTCATAGGATGCTAGCTTATTTTCTAAGTACTATCTTCAATCTTTACAAAATCTATTTAAAGCTATTTTACCTGGAAGCATTTTCTCACTTTTCTCTAGCTCTATTTTTAGGCTTTAGCATCACTATCTTTCCAGGAATTACAATAAATCGCCCTTCGATTAAATGAAATCATGCAAGGCGATAGCTTTTGTGGGTTCATTTACGTCAGTGTTACCTGGTCCAGACGGCAGTACCATTTACTTTGATTGGATCCGCGGCAGGGCACGAGCGATTTCGCTTTATGGTATTCATAAAAAACCTTCAGGCGACAAATTAGAGTAGGCTTACGAGATTGCGAAAGACCTTCTTCACGTTCATTTATCTAAAACAAAAGCAAACAAAAAAAGTATATTGCATATTCTGGGGATATTTTTATCAGCGATTTAAGTAATACTACGTTTTCAAAGTCGACACCAAGCATTACGAGAAAGTAATCTTATTTCGTAAAAATGAAACTGAAATTGCTATATACTTAAAGCGGAAGATTCACATGGGACGATTGCTACTGGAGCAACACTCAATCACGATTTACGGATAGAAAAGAAAAATAGAAAGAATGCCAAGACGAATGGGGACTACAAAGATCAGTTAGCGCTATTTATATGTGCTTCGTGAGCGCAAGGAACGTAGATCGGACGACAAAATAAGAGAAAATCGCAGAAGAAACATCTTTAGAAATCTTTTTGACCGATGGGAAGTCAATCTTCACTCAACAACTAAGTCCCAATGGCGTTACGTAACCTATGTGCTGCAAAAGAGCCAAAATGACGGTACCCATTATGCACTGTTATGTCACGGATCTGGCTTATGAGAATGACATACACGTTCCGAAGGTGGTAGACGATCCCACAAACCTAACGAAATGTTCGTTTTATGATATCAAGATTAAACAGATGTATCGTAGTTTTAGCAATTCAGAAGGTTTAGATTATATTCGAATACACCCAGACGTACTCTGATAAACCTAACAAAACGGAATGAAATCGGTATATATTGGTCCCCATTGGGAATGATGCCAGGCACAAAGCAGGTTTTAGACATCAAACAACGATTAAAAGACGTTGGCTAGTGGTATTAGATGGCTGAGATGGCACAATTACCATTTAGAGAACAGGTCATTTGATGAAGCTTGGTAGCAGGTCAGGGATGGGGTATGCGGAGGTAGCTTGGGTTGGAATTGATGATGATAAGCATTTTTGGTTTCAATCGGAAAAACAGGCTTTACTCACACCGTATATTACCCTAGAGGTAAGCACGCAAAAAGTAAGCGCTTAACCAAGGAAATTTTTGAATTTTCGATCCGTTTTTTATCGAAGATGAAAACGTTGGGTACTTTACAGCAACAAAAACCACCGGAGCGACAGTTTTTATACCATGAATTTTGATGGCAAAGGCATGCAAAGCAGCTCACCCAGATGACCGGAAATAAACGATTAAGCTATCGGCCAGATTGAAAAATCGGATGGCAATCCTTTCTCCTACTTATAACCACAGAAAATCTATACTCGCTAACAATCCTGTCTTTACTAAGAATTCGGGCTGCCAAACAAATTACAAATCAACCACCACAGGCATTTAAAAACTTACGACTGGCGACTGACCAGAAATTATCACTTCTTAGCGGCAATGCATACGCCGAAGTGTATGCCCGGTTGTATTTTACAACAGGCAGTGAAAAATAAAGGTGCGTTATCTTTGTACATGGCGCAGGTATACAATGCCCACAATGAGTGGAGGAGCTAATTACCGAGAGTATTGTTTTCTAATGTATTAGTCGATAAGTGGCTACACGTTTGATATTGTTTCCGAGGAAGTGGCTGGATAGGACGCGATTGTTGCGAACTGGAATTTACGACATATGGGTAGGTAAAGTTTATCGGACCATATGTAGATGGGCGGATATTTAGTGCAGTACTACGCATAGATAAAGACAAGATTGGTATTTATGGTTGGTTTCTATGGTGGTTTTATTCCCATAATGGGGGGGTATGATTTAACGAGCAGACACTTTTAAAGCAGGTTGCTGCCATTCGTCGTGTAGGGCGATTGGGCCAGCTTACAATCCGGGCTATCCGCGCTCGCATTTTTAAACCGCCTGTACGGATGGTTTGCGTTACGAGAAGTTCTCCTATTTATTTCGCAGGCGGAACTAAGGCGATTTATAATTTTACCGGCATGATTGACTAATGTGCATTTTCAAGATATGGTTACGCTTCAACAACGCTTATTAGAATTAGAAGCCGATTGCGACACATGCAGTATACCATTGAACGCACGTTTTGTGCGAACGAGTAGCGGACGGATGAATACAGCGTATTTTATAAGCTTTTTCAGGGAGTTTGTTGAGATAAAGCCTGAGAGTAGCTTTGGCTTTACTTTGGCCCTACCTCTGTTTTCAAAATGAAGTGCAGATGACAAGTTTGTAGAAATCAATTTATTTTTAATAGAACAAGTCAAAAGAGGCCAGTGAATTGGTTAAGACGACAACGTTATTTGCAAAATAAAATCGATTTAATGTAGCTTCTAAAAGGATATTCCCTACAAATATGGGTTGTATAATTCTCACAGGATTTTAGACCCAACACTTGCTTAATTCATTTAATGGAAAATAAAATGACCAAAATCGTATTCAGGGAAATGGTTGTTTAAAATTACAGTTTCATGGTGATAAACAAAGATTAAATTGATTATAAATTTGACAGAAGACATAATGGTTTCAAATCAAAGTTAACGAACTGACATTGAAAAAAATATGGATTTTAGGAATGACGGACTATATACAATTTAAGTGGCGATGAAATTAAAACCCAGGTTTTTTAGGAAAAATACTGAGACAATAGAGAAATAGCTTACAATTGCCTTTTTTTAAATAATTTCTGTGAAAAATTCACGGGCTCTATCGAAAAAACCTAATAGATTAAATTAACCATAAAATGAAAGTACTTCAACTTAATTTCCAATTGTTCTGGTTGTTTTTTTAAGTGTATTAAATTGGTAAAACAACACAGGAATATTTTGAAGTAAATTGAGATATTGGTTACCTGATGAACGCTTGTCAGATATTTACGTTAGTTATTACTAGAAAAGGACATGAGGACATCTTTTACAGATACTATACAGGAAGATCGTTTTGCAATGATTTATTCTTGCGACGTGTGACAAGGTTGGATGAAGCCTATTATACGTTGTTAGATGAAATTATACGTACATAGAATGATGAATTGGGCGTATCGTAAAAACAATTTGGTGCCAGGACTATAAGTTTATAGCATTAGAAGCAATCTCAAAGAACCAGAAAGGAAGTTCTTGGGGCGAATTATGTGAATCTGTAAGTATTAGAAATAACACCGATCAAATTCAGATCCGTTTCTATAAAAATTTTAAGGAAACGTATTACTTTATCTAATACAAGATTAACATAAGCTTTTATAAAACTATACAGAAGGTTATTGGATCTTTTAGGAGAAACTGGGACTATTAGCCTTCAGGAAAGAATACGAATATGGAAATTTATTTAAATCAGTGGAGCAGCTACGGGCTATTGAGCAAAAAAGCATTCCCAACGCTATTGTTTCGAAGCCTAATTTGCAGCAAAAAAGGTATTATGCAAGATTACAAACAATATATTTGTTACGTATTTAACGTATCAAAGAACTACTATAAAAAATCCCAATGAATTGGGGATTTTTTTAATCGACTAAGTTGTGCTTTTACTTTACTCAAATACATTTTCTACGCGGGTATTAGTTGTAAAATTCATCATTTCTTTTAAAACTATCAATAACAAAGATCTTTCCACGGTACTCTTTCTTTCCTTTGTTGGGCCTATTTTTTGGACATTGTTGGAATTTTCGAATTGAGAACACCGGTGCTTTATTCGCATAGCCTTCGATTCGGGGATAAAGGGAAAATCTTCACTTTTTTTCTCCCTACATTACCTTTGGTCGCTTAATTCACATACGGGCTCTTTATGGCTTTTGAAATAACGCGACGGACGTGAAGTCTGGGTTGGCTTTCAGTGTTGATGACACATATCGCTCTTTTTGTCGCCCACTGAACATTCTATAAGTCCCACGGTATTCAAGGCAAGCATTTTTTTCGTGTGAATCTTTTATTTGCCGTGCCATACAAATTACCTAAATTAAAATGCGGCAAGGTAGCAACTGTAGAATTCCTTGGAATGGTCACAAAGAGCTCAAACTATGCTCCATTGATACGACTATATACAAAATCTTCGCAGTTCACATTATGCATCAGGCTCGGCTTCAATGGCGCCATCTAATATTGATCTAAAAAAGCAGTTTTGTTACCCGGAATTGATTTTTATAAAATCAGATGACAGCTTTTCAATTCTTTTTTGTTATCACAATTTTCATCCTTTGGTCTCCTTTAAATCTAGAGGTTTTAATCAATTAGGCGGGGAAGTCTTAATTTATCCGCTAGCGCAGTTGCTTCCACTGCTGTTTTTTCGGGATTACAGACCGAATTCAGGAAACGGGGGAATGTGTTTTTCTTCTTAAACATTTTAAGAGGGGGGGAAGCTTCCGCGGTCTTAGCCTAAAAATTCAAGGGCTTTTTTAAAAGCTGCGGAACCTATTTTAATTTTTTATTTTTGCCGTTAATTATTTCGGTCGAGTTTCTTTCTGGCTTAAATTTTTTAATTTGCGGTTTGTACCGGCCTAATTGGCACAATTCGCCTTTCTGGTTATTTCGTGTAGAATAATAATTCGTAATTGTGTTCAGACAAACAGGCTTTCAAATATAATTATTCTTGCGGGTATCAAATCCGGTAGAACCCCGGTTTCGGATTAGTTATCATAAGGTTGTGCATCTTCTCC
>Ga0163217_1090099_pt1 | contig 11838 bp, 18 predicted proteins | sample SynspAceP_FD_185933 | JGI IMG/M metagenome (GOLD analysis project Ga0163217, IMG submission 185933) | Saline lake microbial communities from Ace Lake in Antarctica - Synechococcus sp. Ace-P (PacBio error correction) | ecosystem: Environmental > Aquatic > Non-marine Saline and Alkaline > Saline ... | reverse complement strand
TCAGACCACATTTGGTTCAGCCCCAGCTTGGCACAGGCATCGGCCACGCGAACCGGGGCTCGAACACATCCAGCGGTTTGCGGCTTGCCGGTCGCGATTTTGCAGGAATGTGCAGCCGCGGCGTACAGATCTCGCCATGATCATCATGTCGGCCTCGGCCCTGTGACCAGCCATTCGCCCGCATTTGGGCATCCCGCCTCTTTTCGCACACGATCACCAGCTGTGGTCGCGGATGATGTCGCGCGATGTCCTTGTACCCTGCGAGGTTCGGGGCTTTCACCCTGATCCCAGTCGGGCTTTTTGGGCTGGATATTATCGGACGGTGCGCCTTTCGGGTGCCGCTGGCGGGGATCTCAGAATCGGCGCATTGCAAACGCCTTTCTGGTGATGGTCTGTTGACCCTGACATACGCCTATCACGGCGCGGTTTAAAGGTCGGAATGTCGCAGTGACTATCGGCAGCCATCTCGCGCCTCACCGACCAAAGCCCTCGCCGGACCTCGGCAGCATCGTTGCAATGCGCGCCACCAGCCGTCATTCTCGCTGGCCTCGCTGGCGCACCAGCCGACCATGCGTGCGGTTTCGGGCGATGGAAAAACGCATTCAGGCCACATTCGACGGAGGCCGCGCGTGATTCCTGCAAGGCGGCAGTTCCGGCATGCAAGTGTCAGGCAAAAACCCTTGCCGCCACCAAGCCGCAGGAACATGGTTGCTTGAGGCGACGACGGCCCCATATTGATTGCGCATGGGCCACGTCCGCCGCACCGCAGACATCCGAGCGCACTGATCGGTCAGGCAATGCCTTTCTTCCGCAGCAAAAAGCTGGCTTAGCGCCAACTCCATAGGCCGCAACGCTTTCGGCACCCTTGCCTCTTGCAGGGCCCAACCGCGCGGCTTTTGCCTGCCAGCAAAAAGCGGTCTCGAACAGCGGATCTCGGACCAGACCCTCCTTTCGCCCGCAGGCAGTGCGATCACCGCCCGCATCCAGCTTGCCGCTTACCGCAGATCGCCAGCAAACGGCCCTGTGTTGGCCTCTGCCCTGCCATTCCAGGCAAGGGATATCGCGCGACCGCAATCGCTTTCGAGTGCGGCGAGGCAGGATATAGGGGGAATTTGTTGGGATCAGCCAACGCAATTGCCCGCGACAAACCACCGCGCCAACCGCGCGGCATCGGCCATAGGCTTGAGAGGCGTCAAGCACCCGTTCGGAATGTTTCCAAAATGCGCCGCCCGAAAGGTATGTCAGCCACACATCGCGCGGCCTGCCGCTCCACCAAAATCCGGCAAGGGGGTTTTTTCCATTTCGCGGATCTTGGCACCGACAAGGCGGGGCTGCGAAGACATGACACACTCGGCTGCGCGTCCGAATTGCGGCTGCTCGGCTAGGGGCTTTGAAATAGGACAGTGGCCGCAGGGTGGGATATTCATAATTTTAAGTTATGCGTTTTGAGGTTGCTTTGTGCAAGCTGGTTTATGCAACTGCTGTCGGGTGTTGTGGGAAATCAAGCGTAAGAAACATGAGGAAAGGACAAATGCGGGTCCATTCAATCGAAAGCGCTTGCACTTTGTGCAGACTTGCTATTCGCAGCCGGCACAGGCCGTCACTGATTGCGCGGTAATTGAACGCTATCCGCTGTGTTCTGGTCCAGCCAAGAGGTCCGCACTGGACCCAGGCCGCCAACAGGACAGGACATCCGCCCTGTCCCGACCCAAGACACCCTCAAGCAGCTTGTGTATGGCGCAATGACGGGATCGATCACGACCTTTTGCATTGTTTGCGGGCTTTGCCGGGGCGCGGTGCCGAGGTGTGGCGCAGATCGGGGCGCTGGCGGTTCTGGTTTTCGGACTGGCCAATCTTGTTTCGATGCGGGTCAGTATGGGTTGGGCGAATTTCCTGTCGATGCGGTCGCAGAACGACCTCTACAAACAACGCCACGCCGAACAGATCCGCGCATCGCCGGCGTCCTGGTGCGAGGGCCACGGCTGTTGGCGCAACTGCTACAGCACGCGGGCTATCGCGGGAACAAGCTCCGACACGGGCAACTGCTTGCCGCCATCCGCCGCTGAGGCGAGATCTAATGTTCTGAGGGGCATTTGGCATGGCAAGCAACCGAGATGCCAACCCGCGCTGAACGGGCTGATGACCTTTTTGTCATTTTGTGGTCTTGGGGCGGTGCCGCTCAGCCTATTTTGTGCTGGAAGCCGACCGACACCACATTTTGCTCTCCCTGTGGCGCATAACCTTGCTGGCACTGATGGCGCTGGGTTCTGCTGCGCTGGGATCGCAACGCGCGGGACAGGTTGCTGCGCGGCGGTGGCCGAGACCGTGGCGGTGGGCCGCAGTCTTGCGGCTGTGGTCGCTATGGCGTGGGGGCTGGCTTTGGTGGGGGCTGGGGACGCGGTGCCCCCTGTCAGCCGGACCATCCCGCTGCTGCCAAGGCCGCATAGTGGCGGCGCACCGTTGCAGCGCCGATCCTGAGAACACTGATCTTTCCGGAACGCGCCGACCAGGCCATCGCCGTTCGCCTGTTCCAGCCCGTCAGATAGCAACAGCAACGCAGGGCCACTCGCCCAGACCGGACCCAAGAGCGCGCAAACGCGCGGTGATCCTTGCCCGCGCCGCCTCGGGGCCGCGCGCCATGGCCTGCGGCTTGGAAACCGGCCACTCTCGACGCCTGCCGTTCAGAAATCTGTCCCAGTCTGCGTCATTCATGGGTGCCATTGGGCCATTCGAAAATCCCTCGCGCAGCGCTGCCTGCCGGGCTACCAGTTTCTTGCGGCCAGAAAAGGATCCGCCGTATCGCGCCGCCCGCGCCAATGCCAGCAAGGGCGACTCGTTTCGTGCAATAAGCGTGTGCCTGCGCGGAGGCATGACCGGTCTGGGTCTTTGTCCCCATCGTCAGATACAGATTCCGTGCATCGCACCTGCCGCCGGGACGGGCCCCCAGGACTGTTCCGTCATCTTGTCCCTGACGGGGCCAGATTTTCCGGCCCTCGGCCAGCAGCGCGGCACGTTGGCGGCCGTCCTGGCCCCGGTGATACGTAGCGTGACCACCCGACGGGCGTGTCGCAGACAACCTTCTTTTCAGCGCCATGGCTTGCGCCACTGCACGGTCCACCACGGCGTCGCGCGTGGTAACTTGCCACCTGCCCCCGTTACGCACGACAACCCGGCCTTGTCCATCTCGGCGGCGACCGCCAGAACCGCCCCCGGCTCCGCCACCGTTGAGGCACGCGCCGCCCTTCTGGTGCAACAGCGCCGCAATCAGCGTTTGTGGGGGCGGTTTCAGGGTCACTGTCGATAGCTGCAAGTTCCGTCTGCATGCGGATTACCCTCCTTGTGGCATTTGATGCTGGACTTTGCGCGCGTCAGGCGCGGGATGTTTGGTCACAGCGAGGAAATGGATGTGGCCCAGACGTGCAATACCTTCGTCGACCAGCAGATTCGTCGCGGCGGTTTCGATCTGGCCGGATCTTGGCGCCAGCACGTCGAGGGCGTGCAGGCCGCGCTGCGAGGCAAGGGCACGGGATCGGCAAGCCGCTGCGGTAGTGGGCCAGATGAAGCGCAGGGCATCTTGGCGGACCAGTCGGGTGCAGGCCAGCCGGGATCGGAGAACCCGGCCGCCCAGAACAGCCTCCGGCCTCGGTTTCAAAGGTTGACATGACGCCCGGCCTGTCTTGCTTATCCACAGGTTATCCACAGGGACGAAATTTCAACCTAGAATGCACTTCTTACCAGTTCGTTAACAGTTGACGGATTTTCTTCATAATTGTTTCCAAACTTGTTGAATAATCACAAACGCCCCGTTTTTGCGCTGGCTTGAACCATTCACGCAACAGAGCTGCAAATCGTGGTCATCTTGGCCAGACCGGGTGCGCTGCCCGGAATTCTGCAAAAGGACCAGGACATGAATTGATATTCTTGAAAGGCTTGACCAGTGCGCAGGCTCCCACCTGCTGATCTGCGCCGGCCCGGATCGGGGCAGAAGATTACGGCGCGGGAACACGCATCTTGCCACGCCTTCTGGGGCATTCGTATCTGCCACGCTATGCGGCGCTGGCGCGGCTGATGGAGATCGAGGCCGAATGAACCAGACCCGTATCGCCGAAGATGCAGGATATTCGACGATGCGCCATGTCGATGTGATGATCGCGTGATCGGCCGAGGCCCGTATCCGTGGGGCTGGCAAACCACCCCGGCTTTGCCGCGGCTAGGCAGGTGGCCAGATTGAACGGGATGCGGTGCTCGGCGCTTGCACCACTGGCAACGGCATCGGGCGCAACCAAAATATTCTGCTGTGCAAAGCAAAGGGGCGACCGAAAGGCCGCCCGTTGACTGTGGACGACGCCAGTTACAATATTAGCGTCGGCAGCTGCTTTGCTTTTCTTTGCGGCCACGTAAGCGGCCAAAGCTTCGGCAATAGCGGGGTTCAAGGGCGGGTGCTTGGTAAGGTCAGCCACATGTGGATCCAGCCGCGCCGAGGCCGCCGGCCATCGTGTCGCAGCGCCCGCCTTCCTGTGCCATGTCTCGTAGGGTTGTAATCGTAACACGTCCGAGCGCCAGAAAGCGGATTTGAAGTTTGCCTTGGTGTGGGCACAGCGCCAAGGAAATGCCCGCTGGGGGCGACTCCGGATCGCATACATTCGCTGCGCTTCCTCGTCCATCGCAACACCCTCGGCAAAATTTGTGCAACGCGCCCCAACTGAGGTCGGAACGTCATCACGAATTTCCGAATCTGGACACCTCAGCCACCTTTCCAGCCGCCGCGAGGCATTGCACATGAATTCACAACTGAATAACAGCCCATTGTTCAGGGCTTGTTGCGGTTTTCTCGTAAGCGGCCGGTTGCATCGCGGCAGTTTCGATCCGCAGAACGACCCGGCAGAACGGGTAGGGCAAAGCCCCATCTCGCCGCGCCAGCTTGACCGCGCCATAGGTGTTATATGGCTGGCCTCGGGTCGTGCCAAACGTGGGAGCGCACGCCCGAGTTCATGTCGATCGAGCCGACGAACCGCGCCGAAAATCACGGGTGCAACGGGGCGCACCAACTGGCTAATAGCGATGCGGCCAGCACCTCGAGCCAGCATTGCGTCAGGGTGCCGCACAGGAAACCAGGGGCCATCGCGGCCACCGACAATAAAGGGCGAGAGATGCACGGCTGATTTGCACAGCGCGTAAACTCTGAGCGATCCCATCATCCCACATCGTTTCGAATGTCATGCGAGTTGATTGTGAATCAGGCTGGTCGATCACGTTATTGTCGGCGACACGAAGTCGCGCCGAAAAGCAGGGATCTCGGCACATCTCGACCGAATCCTGGCGCGCGGCCTAGGTTCTGTCACGACCCCATTGAAAGGCTGTCCGACAGCGTTCATAGCGCGTGCAGCATGTCCAGATGGCGCCTTGTTGACAGGAATAATCCGTTACGGCTCCGCAGGGACCGTATCCGCCTGGAATGGTGGCAAACCATTTCGACATATAGCCCAGCTTCACGAATTTACGAAATCTCCATCGTGGCATAGGCGGCGGCCCCTTTGGCGTCAATTGCACGAAAAGGCGGGCCATTAGAAGGGGGCCACAACCAGATTCTTGCCGCCACCACGACATTGCGCGCAGGGTTGCGGCATGTTGCGTATATTGGCGTGGCGGCTGTCGCACAAAGCTGCGGGGCCAGACCGCGCGGAATTCGCACACGCTCGCCCTCGATCTCGCACGCATTGCGCCACAGTTCCAGTGCGGCGGGGTTGTTGACGAAATTCACCCCGATCGGCATAGGATTCGTGTCGGCATGTGGTCTCGATGATCTCCAAAACGCCTCTTCGGTCAGCACTTCGGAAATTGGGGGATGTTACGCTCGATATAGCGGGCAGTCTCGAAGGACACGGCCCCGCGTTTCCGCGCGCCGCGCTTGCCCGCCCACCGCCAACCGCCGCGTTGCCGTTCTGCGCGTCTGAAACATTCTGCCATGGTGTTTTCCTTCATGCCGAATATACCGCCCCGTGCGGGTTTGCCATCTGATAGCGGTTTCATCCATGCCCTTGGGTGAAGAATTCCGGCTATTCAGGGGGAAAAGCGACATAAGCGACATCGCCCGCGCGCCCGTTCCGTCGCGAGAGGCTTGCGAGCCGGGGCCTTGGGCCGTAGGACGCAATTATGAGCCAGACCATCCCATATGGACCGCCTCCTTATCATCGACTTTGGCAAGCCAGGTTACGGCAGGCTATATCGCGCGTCGCCTGCGCGAGCTGAATGTCTTTGTGAAATTTCCATCCCTATCAGAAAGGTCACAGGATACCTTTCTGACGGATTCGCCCCAAAGCCGTTGATCCTGTTCGGTGTGGCCCGACAGCGTGACCCGCGAGGGATCGGCGCGCCCGCCCGAAGCCGTTTTTTCGCTGGGCGTGCCGCTTCTGCGGTATTTGTTATTGGCCAGCAGGTCATGATGGAATTGCTGGGCGGCAAGGTTGAATCCGGGCACGCACCGCCGGAATTCGGCCCGCGCTTATGTGACCCTCTCAACCGACCGGTCGACCTTCTGAACGGCTGGTTTCTTGAGGAACGCGAGCAGGTTCTGGATGAGCTCATGGCGATCATGTCAGGCAAGATGCGCCGGTCTTTGCCGTTTACGGGCACCTCACCCAAGCGCCATTTGCGATCACGGCTGGAATCTTGGAGCGGCGTTTCTATGCGGTTGCAGTTCCACCCCGAAGTGCATCCACCGCCAAATGGCAAGACGCATGTATCAGGAATTTCATCCGTGACGCGGGCTGTACCGGCGACTGGGCGATGGGGGCCTACCGTGAGGAGGCGATCCGCAAAGAATCCGTGAAACAGGTCGGCGACAAGCGCGTGATTCTGCGGGACTGTCGGAGTGGGGGTTTGCATTCCTCGGTTTCGCGGCCCGTGTTGATCCACAGGCGATTGGCGACCAGCTGACTTGCGTCTTTGCTCGATCAGGTTTTGCTGCGCCTAACGAGGCACCCGAAGTCGTCGCGAATGTTTCGCGGGGACAAATTTACAAGCATCCCACTGATCCATGCGATGAATCCGAAGCGTTTCTGGGCGAGTTGAGGCCAGTCCGACCCCGAAACAAGCGCAAGGTCATTTCGGGCGGCTGTTCATCCGACGTGTTCCAGAAATACGCAAGCGGGATTGAGGGCGCCGGGAGTTTCGGCCAAGGCACTCTCTATCGACGTGATCGAATCGTTTCTCGTTTCAGCGGCGGGCCTTCGGTTCACGATCAAAAATCGACCATTAACGGTGGGCGGTTTGCCCGAAAAAATGGGCCTGACTGGTCGAGCCGGCTGCGCGAGCTGTTCAGGACGAGGGCGCCGCGCTTGGGCTCGAGCTGGGCCTGCCTGAAAGCTTGTAGTCGGCCGCCACCCCTTTCCCGCCCCGGCCTTGCGATCCGTTGCCCGGCGAGATCACCCGCGAAAAGCTGGAGGATCCTTGGCGCAAAGGCCGATTGGCGGTCTTTATCGACCAGATCGCAAGCACCGGCCTTTACGATGATATCTAGCAGGCCTTGTAGCCGATCCTGCCCGTCCGCACCGTCGGTGTGATTGGGCGACGGGCGTACTATGACTTTGCCTGGCGCTTGCGGCGCTGTCACCTCGTTGATGGTTATTTGACGGCGGAATTACTGATCCGTCAAGCGATGACTTTTCTGGGAGAAACCGCGACCCGCATTCATTCACGAGGTCAAGGGCATCAACCGGCGTCACCTATTTGACGTGGACCAGCAAACCCCCCGGAACGATCGAATGGGAAGATCCGGCTGTCAGGCAAAGTCTTGATCTGCCAGACCCATGCCGAGGCACGGGCAGTTGCAATGGCCCTTGCCCGACCATATCCCGCCTGACCCTTTGCCGAGGCGGGGATGTCGTGTCTTTCGAAGTACGCAACGGCAAGATCCGCTTCATCTGGGCAGGGTGTCCGAATCCTTTTGTCGGACGGGCCGCCTTTTGACGCGCATCAGACCGACGGCAACCAGCGACTGGGCGTCGCGCAAACGCAGCTATTCAGCGCGGATTTCAGCATCACGGATGGGATGCGGAGTGACCAGCCCGATTCCCGGCCATTGCCTGCCCGCGCCGCGCCCTTTTGGCGCGCCCGCATTGTGGATGACCGGGAGCGATTGCGTCTTTTTTCCGCCATGGCCCGTTGCAGGGCGCCGAAGCCGCGCATGGATCTGGATACATTCCGAGATTTTCATGCTCTATCGCAGCATCGTTGGGCATGTGATCGTCTTTGTCGTTTTTGACAGTTGACCAAGCCGCTGGGGCGATCGGTCACGCGCCGCCATCCGCAATTGCAGATCATCCGCAATCTGGCGCATTTCACGGGCCAGAACTGTGGTTCTACGCCATACAGTTGATCCCGCTCGCGCAGGTTTTTGCGCTGAATTTTACTCCGCCGCTTGGGTGGCTGAGTGCTGTCGCCACTGTGCTGGGCGAGCGGCTGACGCCGATGCGGCCACTGGCCCGCGAATCCTTGGCTATCGGCATTTCCTGATCGTGGCGCGCCCCAGTCCTAGACAGCTTGAACCCCGGTGTCATCACTGCGGCCTTGGCGGCGATCTGCTTTGCTTTCACACATCATGTTCACAAGAAAACTGAACCGCACCGAAAAGCAATCGCCTGTATCCTGTTCTACCTGACCGTGACGCAGGTGGTCTTGGCCTGATCGCCGGGATATGACGGAGATATTCGGCCCTGCCCTCGGCATACCAGCCTGCCTTGGGTCGTGCTGATCGGCTTGCGCCGACTGCTGGCGCACTTTCTGCCTGAAACCAAATGCGGCTTAGCATCGCTCGCCGCAACGGTCGTGATCCCCATCGAACTTGGACCCGCCTTTTGCGGTGATCGCTGTAGTCGGCCATGCTGCTTTACAACGATTCCCTGGACCTGTTCGTTTTCGCCGGGGGCCGTGGTGCATCTTTGCAGGCAAACTACCTGAACAATTGGTGGGAAACCCGGGCGTCCGAAATGGATCCGCAAGAAACGGGTTGCGGGGGGCATGGCACAGGCATAGCACTGCGCGATGACAACAAAAATTCAAGGCTCAATTCGCATTAGCTATTGCATCTCCGGATGCGATTAGAAACGGAAGTGAACGCAGGAGGCGCGCATGGACCATTCACGACTTATATTGCCCTGGCTATTCTGAGATTTATGTATCTTTCCCCGGAACCAGCGAATTGCAACCGGTTCGGCTGCTGGCTGGTCAGCCGTCGCTGGGGAAGCGTGATCGGACTGCTGGAGTAGCGGATAGGGACGGCGCGAAGCTGTCCGCATGTTGCGACGGGCGGGGCGTGATCCGAGGCCTCATCAACGGCCTGAAGCGGGTATTTTTGCAAGATCTGTGGCAAAACCATTCAACGCCCTGGACTGGGAGCCCGTTAGCTCGGCTTGCGACACAAGGAGTGCTTGGACGAATTTGTGGGCGTTTAAGCGATGGCAGATACGGTGAAGACTCTGGCGGCGGCGCTGGAGGTGGCCGGCGACGGCTTTTCGCTGGCGTCACCCGCTTCCCTGCGGATGTGACGGCTGGTTGCGATCAAACTTGCGTGGGCATCGTCGAGGCCGACGAGACGTTTTGTCTTGAGCAGTCGTAAAGGCGGAACGGAAGCTCGATCGCAAGGCCCGCAGGCGCGGCGGGGGCAAGGCGTCAAAACGCGGGATTGTCGCATGAGCAGTCCAGTCCTGATTGGCCGCCGGGACCGCTCCGGGGCGCCCCAACCGTCAGGCGCATATTGCCAGCGGTGTCCGGCCGCTATTTTGCAAGCGGTTTGCAGCCAGTCCTTGATCTGACGCTGTTGCTGTCGACTGACCGGCTGCACAGTTATCTCGCCTGCGCCGCGCGAATTGGGGCGGTCCAGCCATGAGCGGCTGACCAAACCGCTGGCGAGCGTGTCGGAGAGAAACTGCACATCCAGACCGTCAACAAGCCGCCATGAGCGCTCAAGTTCCTTTCCTTCGTCGCATCGCGGCGGTCGCCACCAAGTATCTCGACAGCTTATACTCAGGAGGGTTTCAGGGCTTTGCCAGTGCTTTCAAGCAACCACACCCACGCGCCTGTTCCTCGCCGCAGCAGCAGGAATCCTGCGGTTAGGAACCATGTGCATAGCTAATGCGATTGAGCAAAATCAATCTCTCTGCGCGATGGATGGAACTTGCTGCGGCTGGGTGGGCATTCTGGGGCGTCGTTTCTGTCCAACGCGTGATCCTGCGCGAGATGATTCCTGAGGTAGGTCGCTTTTCGGGCACGGGGGCTGCGGTGATTCCTGTGGGTCTATGTCTGGTGCGGCGGGGCTGGCTTGTGCGCGCGATCCGCGGCCTCTGGGCGGGCTATTTGCGCTGTCAGGGGTGATGAACACGGCGCTTGCCTTTCGCGCTGACGCGATGGGGCAGACGCACTATCGCGTCGGGAATTATGGCGTCGATCCTGAACTGCTCCACGCGATTTTCGGTTTGTGTGGTCGTCGCACTGGTCTTTGCCGATGAACGCCTGACGCGGCGCCAAAGCTGGCGGGAATCGCCGCTGGTTTGCCGGAGCGATCATTGTGATCGGGCCGGTGCCTGTGCGCGGGTTTGGACCTGAACCCGCATTGGGCGCAACTGGCACTTGATCGGCGCAGCGGCTGTGCTATGCGCTGGCGGGGGCTTTCAAAACCGGGCGCGCCTGTCGGGCTGACCCGCAGTGCCTCGGCGGGGATGCTGGACAGCCTCGGCTGTGATTCATTCGTGCCGTGTCGCGGTCTGGTCACGAGGGACGCCCAGCCTGCACTATAACGGCTGACATGGACCGCGCATTGCCTATCTGGTCGTTGTGGGCCACGCACTGGCCTTCTGCTTTTATACGGTGCTGGCGGATGCGGGATCGCGGCAATGTGTGCGGTTCACCCTTTTGGTGGCCCCGGTCGCGATTCTTCTGGGGGCCGTTGTTTCTGGGACGAAGACCCTGCCGTTTGGCGGGCCTATGCCGGATTCGGCCTGCTGGCCGCAGGGCTTGTGGTTTCATTCGCGGGGGCATCCTGCAACGCCGTCGTGCAGCCGGGAGCGATACCGCCCGCCCGCGGCAAATAGGGTTGACCGCTCCTTCGGTACAAGGCTACGACAACCCGCAGGCAAGTGGGGCGCTGGGGCATAATAGGGACCGGAAAACATGATCAATTACAAAACGGCGGCAGAGACTGGCAGGCAGCCCCGCGCAAAGCGCCGTGTTGTTTCTTACGAATGTTCAGGCTCTGGGCCAAGACCCATTGGCCACGGGTGTTTCTGCGCGATTTCACGCGACTTGCGTTCCACTTAACTCGATCGATATACCGCATCGGCACACGGTACATTGGGCGAAGTACATCGACCGACAATGCCCAAGGGCGAAGGGCGTATGAAAGTGCCCTTTCTGCGCGATCTTGCTGCTGTCGGCATTCGATCGTACCATCGGCTCGGAAAAACATCACGGTTTCATAACATCAAGGCCCGTGTCTTCCTATTCTGGGGCCAAAACCGGGCAATTCACGGCCAAGGGCGGTCTGGCCTTACGGCCGAATATACCGTCGGGCAGGGGACAATTCCGGGCAGGGCCGAAAAAAAAAAAAAAATATCCACGCGTTGATGATACGGGATATTCATCGAAACGGGCCCCGGAGGGCCGCTTGGTTTATGGCTATCCGCATTTGGTGCTGTGACACCGGCGGGTCGATCTGCGAATGGGTCGATCCCGACAACCGACGATCGAGTCCTCCAGGCAACTGGTCCGAGACCACGACTTGATGATCTGGATTAAGGCGACTGAGGCCCATACCGGCAGAACTGATCCGCCGCTTATCTCTCT
>Ga0163217_1079790_pt1 | contig 11838 bp, 13 predicted proteins | sample SynspAceP_FD_185933 | JGI IMG/M metagenome (GOLD analysis project Ga0163217, IMG submission 185933) | Saline lake microbial communities from Ace Lake in Antarctica - Synechococcus sp. Ace-P (PacBio error correction) | ecosystem: Environmental > Aquatic > Non-marine Saline and Alkaline > Saline ... | reverse complement strand
TAAGCAGTGGGGTAGCTCCATTACTTCCGAAGCAAAAGGCGAATTTATGATGCCCCCGGCTTGATTTCCGGCGTTTGTAACCCCTTGGGTTGGCATTAGGCTAGAAGCCTGTCGCAACGGACGGTCTCGGCGCATTAAGCGATTACGATGTCCGCTTGATCCTCTAAATCATGCCTTTCACGGTGTTATCACCGGTTCCGTCGCTATATGCGCCGCGGAATGCTGCGTGCGCTGGATATCAAGGCAGCATCAGTTGGCGGAACCTCTGATGGCCCCGCCAGGGTATCATCGGTAGCGGAAACAGAAGGCACTGTAGAGCGGCCCATAATTTTCCTGAGACGCAATTTCAAAAATGGCTCCGTCATCTCACAAGCCAGTGAAGCGGATGGCCAACGGCTTGGGAAGTGCCGTTCGTTTGCCCACCTGCGCCCATGCATTTAGGCTCGGGGAGGCCTTTCTAATTATTCATCCGCCTTCCCCCTTTTTTGTTACAACACAGATCACGTCCATGCAACCGCTATCCACAAACCACATTTGTGCTTTGTTCATTTTCGGGTATCCCCGGCTCGTTTTCCAACCCTGCGTGCGCGCCTCAATGTAAGCTTGGCAGCTCCCGACCATTCTTTCCGATCCGTTCGCCTACAGGCCGTCTTGAACCTCGTGTTGCATGCTTGCCGGAAATCTCTAGCTTTCAGACGCTTTTCGGCTCGTCCGGCAGGGCAGACTTGGCCACAGGCTTTACGCGCGCTGTGTTGTATTCATGCCCTGCCCACCCCGCCCCAGCTCGAATGCGAGGATTTGATCATCCGTTGGCTGCTGCTTCCGGTTTTGGAGCCGCTGAAAAATTGTCTTCTTCGACATACCGTTCAATCTCTTTTGTTAGGTGTTTCGAGGCTCGCGAGCCGCCGTTGCTAGTATCGCCAGACCCACTCGAAAAATCGTTTGGCCCCATGGTCATGCCTTCCTCTGAAGCAAACACGTTGTTCGACCTCACTTAGCCAGGATAGGTAGGCCCGACTCAGCGGCCATGTTGCGAATATCCCTCCCGATGACATTTTCCTATTTTGCGGGAAAACCACAAACCCACATTTGAGGGATGGACTTAAAACTCCTGCGCCTCCTTGACTTGGCGCACCGCAAATCAGAGGCCAGGTCGAGAGGCCGGAGGTTCAAATTGGGCAACGCCACGAAGTTCAGACGCCACGATACAGGACCGGGCAATCTCTTTCTGCGTGGCGGCGGGCTGCGCGATGATGGTGTTGAGTATAGTCTTGGAAGCAAGCTTGAGGCAATTCCCGCGCCATATTGCCCGCCGCCATGCTGACAACTGGAAGGGGCGTCTTCCCGCAGGCTCGCCCAAGTGGTGGCGGAGCATGCTTGTCAGCGTCGATCAGCAGCACGTATGGCCTTGCCGCGCAGGCAACCGCCACGATTCACCGAGAGGGTGGTTTTGCCGACGCCCGCCTTTTTGTTCAGCGAAAAATATAATCATGAAGTTCCACCTCAACCCACATTTTAATAGCGTTTTAAATATCCACAAAACCCACATTTATGGATCATAAGTTCTGGTACGCCTCACGCTTCTTGCAAAAGCGAGGAAGTGATTGTCGGATATCCTTGACGTCCAAGCCCTTCGTCATACACCCATGACCGCCACTCATTCTCTAGGACGTATAATTATTCCCCAACCCGGCGCAAGCCGCCGCGCCTCGTCATGGCGTATCCGGCCTTTTGAACCGCAGGGAGCTTGGAAGGGCCAGAGCGACCACGGCCTCGCACCCTTGGGGCGGAACACGACATTATCAACCCTCAATGCTCATGGCATAAATCAGGCAGATGGATCGTGCGCCCCATCATCCTCGATGATCTTCGAAATGAGCCGTCCGAACTCCTTGTAGTCGAAGCCGAAGCCGCATTTATCACGTAAGGAGGCGCAAGGCCACACTTCCACTTGGGCTTGGCGATCCGCAATGCTTCCTCGGCCAGCTCGTAGAGCCGCCGTTCAAGCGGCTTTCTGAGGGAAGAAAGAAGTACTGTTTTTCAGTGTCAGACATGATTGTTCTCAATGCATCAAAGACCCAATCGACAAGGTGATTCGATATCGAGCACGGCCTTGGCGCGTCTCGCGGATAATCTCCGGCGGATCGATGAGTCCAAACACCTTGAAATAACTCCTACCACCCTGACGAATGTTAGTCTCGCGGTCTGCGTGCCTTGCAGCCGGCCGCAACGCGTCCTTCAAAGTGGTAGACCTTGCCCTGAGGTCTTGACGGTTCGTCGCCACAAGCAAAGTCATGGGCTTTGAAGCGCATCGGACCGGCTGACGTTCCCGTCCTTCGTTGAGCGCCGCCATGCAGTTGGCGATACAGTAAATCAAACACATCACGGTCATGGCACCGTGGCCAGCCCGTAACGTGATTGGGGACACTTCGATCGAGTTGTCGCCATTCTGATAGCAACCGAGGCTTATGTCCGGTTTGGTGGACAAGGTGAACACCGGATGCTCCATCGAGGCCAATGTCACCCTTCGGCACAGCATCCACGACGTCGCAAAACCAAAACAAATCGTTTTGCGGATGACGGTTCAGGCAGAGCGGGGAGGCGCGTCTCGTCATTTCACACACCTCCGTTCGTTTTTCAAGATTCGTCATTTCACACCCATGGGTTACTATCGTCATTTCACATACCAGCCGTCAAGAGTTCGTCATTTTGTCACACACCAATCTGCCTGTGGATAAGCTTTTCGCCGACTTCGTCATTCACACACCCCATATTCGTCATTTCACACACCAACTTTCGTCCATTTCACACCACCAGGCATCTTAAAAAATGATTATTATTCAAAAGGTTAAAGCCGAATTGCAAGGTGTAACTTCATTATAACTCTATTTAACTCTCTCATGAAGCCAAACTCATAGCAAAATGGCCGACATTACTCTCTCAATTCACAAGGGATTCTGATCAAAAACCGCCAACGGTAAGACTTGCTCTTGAAATAGAGGTTTCTGCTAGGCACGAAGAGGCATTACGGTTACCAACCACCTTCCCGCCGCCCGGGGCTACTGGCGCACAACCGTTCCCAGAACGAGATGTCATGAACAGCCGCAGTTGAATACGGATTGCTTATCCACCTATCGACGTAGAGGGACAAGCGATGAACAGATCGACTTTGTCATCGAGGAGATTCATTCATCCGAAAAGCTGGAGCGTTGCCAGAAAACCGCCGCATGTTGTCCGACTGCATTCCACTCAAAAAGCTTTGAAGATTGCCGTTTAAAATTGACCCCGCCACGGTCCCCGCGCGCCAGAATGGTTGCGGCGGGCCACCATTCTCGTCGTATCGGGACACGAGACGGGCAAGGGTGTCAGCGCACGTGATCCCTGCGATCTTGGATCACCAGGTCCGCGTTGTCGTCTGCACTCAAAGGGGAAAAACTGTTGCAGGTACACGTCGCCTATCGACAATCACTCGACGCAAAGGTCGCGGTTCTGTACCCTTTTGGAATTATCGAAGACAACCCGCGATCAATTAACCCGCTCGACTTACATCCGACCTAATGAGGCTGCGACGCGGGACCGTTCTCGCTCGTCGCCAGACGGGCTGGTAAGCCCGAAGACGGGAGGATGGTGCGCATTTTTCTGAAATGGCGCGCCAGCTGGTTGGCTGCCGCCATCGAAGTAAGTAATCATAACACAAGGAAAAAAAAACCGGAAGCGCCGCAACTTGATCGGCCGTAGCGGAATCTACTTCTGGCGGGGGGACCTCGACGGCCAATTCTTTGAGGCTTGGGCAGCCCTTCGTGTCGTCTTTCAGTAACGCAGGAAGTTTCCTTGTGCAAGTGCCAAGCGGCAGGGCCGATCTTGTTATGCCGCCAGCCGGTGGGGCGATGCACGTGCGGTCCATCCCATCCCGCTGCCATGGCCGCGTGCGGATTTGCGGTTTCGGCCCATGCGCGGATGAGGATCGCCCTCAAGGGCAAACCAACGGCAAGTGCTTGAAGCCGACCGCGCCAAGCAACAAATGAAATCGAAGATCGCCTGTTTGGGTTGCCGACATAGGGCTTCCATCGACTGAGCCCTTCCCAGATTGCGCGTCTGTAACGGCCACCCTGCAACGGACCATTGATTGGAAAGGTGGCTTGAATTGTCACTTCAGACCCGCTGAGGGCGCCAGGAGGGCCGCGTCAAGTGCGGCTGAGACCAAGGGCAAGGCCGTGCGAGACCTTTAAGGGCCCACTGCCGCGCTGGTGCCGCTGCTCCCAAGGATGTTAAAGCATTGACGCACAGGCTGATAGCGAGAAATGCGGTAGTCATAATCGGATAGATTGAGAGCACTTGCGGTAGAGGCGAGGACATCGCTGTGCGGGACGCGTTGAGGGTCGTGACCAAGGGCTGTGGGATGACATTCTCGGGCGCGGCTGTGGATAATGCGCCCGAGCGCGGACAAGGTCGCGATCGCGACAGAGATAGAGAGCGGTGACCGCAGTAGTGGGGGAGTCCAGAGATGAAAAAAAATTGGTTGCGTTGTTTTGGATGCTGCGAAAATGCGCGCCAACCTTTGCGGTGACTGGATGCGTGAGTGGGCTTTGGCCCGTGGAGGAGCAAACAGGACACGGCTTCCTCTTCTGGACGGACGCAAGCAAAACGGCTTCACCTTCTGGAAACCCGGCACCGATCAAGATGGATGGGCTCTCACCATGGCAAAAAGTTCCCCTGGCTGCACTTCCAGACGCATGGAGATGTCGGGGTGGAACGTAGGAGTGGCGTCCATTTGAGCTTGGCCGCACGATAAGACGTTTGTGCGTCTGACCTTGGTAAGCCTACCGTCCAATTTATCGCGTTCGAGCGAAAGGCTCTTGGATGGGTCAAAGAACACAGGCGCAGTATTCCCTAGCAGTTCGGCTCAAGTAGGGCAGGCGATGAGTGTTGTGCGTATCAAGAACCTATTGCAGCGCGGCGACTCAGAAAGTTGTTCGTTGGTTCGGCTCATTCGGCTTCGGTTGTTTCAGGTATTTGCGTCCCATCCCAACAGATCGCAATCAAGCCAGTTGCACCTGACCACTCAGGAACGCCTCAAACATAGCTAGATCCTGTGGTGGATTTTGGCTACCCTTTGTTGGACGAAACCCAAAGGTAAGGCTCACGGCTTTCATGCGATCCAGACGTATTCCAGCATCGATCCAGGGCGAGAGTCTTCCAGTGTCTGGCGGTGTCATGGGCTTGCTCCAGCAGATCTTGGCCAAAGGACCGCCAGAGCCTCTAGGTCCTTGCCAGGCATTCATAGCCATTCGCCTCGTCCCGCCGTGCTAGATAAGCCTTTTGGGTCCGCCGCCAATTCTTCGGGCGGACATTGCCACCCGCGCCACCCGTGCAAAAAATTGGATATGGTTCTGGGCGTCCGCCATCAAATATAGCTTCGACACGGATTTCGTGTTTCAAACAATTCCCATACGTAGATGTAGGCAAATCGATCGCGCTTGCGAAAACCAACGAAGTCACTCAGCGCCCAATATCCGAGTTGCGGCATACAATTTCCAACGGATCCATAGTCGACAGCGCGAATATCAAACTGGAACAGGTGAATGGCGTCCCACCCCATCGCGACCTGAAGGGCCCATGCAAACTCACGCAAGGTGATAGACGAGGGAACCAAGACGCGCGGCCAGATCCATCGGGCTGTCCCCAAAAAAGGTGGATTTTCAACTAGGAAAGTTTTTGGGTTGCAGAGGCATCCACCAATTTCTGCATCCTCACCATCAAAACGCCAATTGCCCCCACGTTTTGGGCGTACTCTCCTGGGAGCCGATCACACCGCCAAGCCGCATCATCGGGCCGAATCCAAACCGTCAGATCGCCACGCTGCCGCAGGCTTTCGTCGTACTCGCCGGCAGTGGTTACCCGCTGCTTCTGCTTCGGGATCTTGGCGCGGACATCAGCGTTGAATTTGTGCGCATCTAAAAGCATCCCCAAGAGAATAGTACCCACCCGATATCAAAAGCCGGAGTGGGTGTCCTGCAACAACGCCCCCTCTACAGATGTCTTACTCAGTGATGATAACTGGCTCGACCCCTCGGGAAACGGGAATGTGGTCATCACGACGTCATGTCCGGTTGTCCAAGGGGACCGCTTCTTGAAGGCCGAACCGGGAGGGACCGCCATCTGCCTCCTGATTTGAACTCAGCTTTGGAAATCTGGGCGACCAGTTCGACATTCCAAGCGTATATCCGCCCGATGCTGGCCTCTGGTTGGGGGGGGGGGGGGGGGAAAAAAAAATCCAACTCCGCACCACGTGTCGGATATTGCCCCAGAATATGCGCGGTGCTGCCTTCGCCGGTTTGCGTGATGGTTGCCATGGCCCCCGGACCTGTTGCGTTCAGATTGACGACAGAAGCCGCCGCGACCTTTGGTTGGGCCGCAGGGTTTGGTCGTTTGCTCCCCGACAGCGCGATTCATGCGAGAACCCTTTTGCCCGGCGCATCAAACATGACGTCACGGGCCTTGCTTCGGCCCCCTCCAGATTTGCATCAACCGATGACAGCTTTCCGCCACGGCATCCAGCGCAACGCGATGCGGCCAACCCGGGGACAGGTTGATGGGAAATAATCGCTATAGCGCCAGCCTCGCCAAACTTCCCACCGCGCAGTGCAATCGCAGGCTGCCCGTGGGCGAGGTTTGTATTGCAGGTGGAACCGTGCCAAAGTTGCCCCAAGGCTTTGCCCCAAAGCGTTGGGTCGGGGGTGTTTGACCTGCGGCGCAAAAAGCCATGCACGGCATGATCTGTCCCGGACTGGGTAATGTTCAGACGTCCATGATCGTCGGGTTGCTTTGAAATCGAAAGCGGATATCATTGGCCCGCCCGCGTTCTGCGGCCGATCAGACCCAAGGCCAGATCAGGGGCACTGCCACCCATAGCGTTGTAATTACATGGCGTGCCTTTCCTTGAGTGGTCCGCCCGGCGGGTTCCGGACGGACGGGGTGGGCGCTTTAGATGGTGCAGGCGGCCGTTTCATGGCGTTGACGCCGCTCCGGAAAAGGAGCGCCGAAGCTTAGTTGCTGCCGCAATAGTGACCGAGGGGCCGCCGCGGGGCAACGATGGTCGCTGGTGTACGAAGCAACGGCGAGGTTTGGGTGATGTCGACAGTTGCAGCACCGTCAGGGTCATGCCCACCCGTGCCACTGAACACGCCTAACCGAAGGTGCGCCCATCGTAAGGTGTTGTCTGCGCCCGACTGGGCCAAAAACGACACCTGTCGCGCCCTTCCGGAGTTGCACAAAATTGGCATAGTGTGATGCGTTTAACCGCATCGGTGCAAACTGAGGTTGGGTGATTGTTCGTAATCAAATCATTACCGCGGCTCTCGTATATCGCACCACGAATTTCGCTGTGATGTTTGCGTTGGGACCACGTTTGTGTTGCCTTGAACGCCGAAAGAGAAAGTCCAGCGTGCCTGTTGTAGCTGGCTTACCGTCAAGGTGGCTGGTGTTGTGCGCCCGTCCAATAGTTATTGCCAAACGTCGCCGAGCGTCGGTGTAGGAGTCGTACCACTGTCGGCACCCGGTGTGATGGCTGAAGGACGATTGGTTTGGTCGAAGCCAATTCTCTCCAGTTTGAGCGTATCAAGCGAAACCAGTGACCGTCGCCGCCGCCACACTGGTGTGTGCGTTCGAGCTGGATCATATTGTCCGTGCCAGTCTGTGTGAATGTGACCGCACCGACAGATCCCCACCGCTCTGTTCGAACGTTGATTACCATCGCCAAAGGCAGCGCTTGCCATCAGGCCAACAACTGCGCTGCGTCGCCAGGAATTTTCGTAAGTGTCATAGTGGCATCCTTTTGTCGTATTGGCCGCTCCCCTGATCCTATGGTCAGCGGACCGCCATGTGCGGCGTTCAAACTGCCAAGTTGAGCTTAATTGCCATCACTTGCAAGCGCGTGAGCGCCGGTTTATAGAACCGCTTAGTCTGTCCACCCGCGCTTTCTGATACCTTCATGTTGTTCAACTCCCAAGCACGGCGGCGGCATCGCCAGGCCGCACCGCAGCGATATCGGCTCATTTCGCCGAGTTGTTCCGCCGATTTCCAGCGCCAGGAAACGTCGTTGTTCAGATATAGAGCCCGAAACTCCCGCTCCGCGCGCTCATTACCGATTTACGGGCGGTGGACCGTGGCCAACACTCGCCGTTTTCACCGAACGCGCGCAGGTTACTTATCCGACCTGATCTGTCGCCACCTCTTTCACGCCGTTGACCGACTTGAAGCCAAGGCACGGCAGATCCTGCGTCAAGCTGCGGTCGTAAGACACCGCCCCTCCAGTCAGGATAGCCCGGCAACAAGAAAGCGGGTCCAGCTGGCCGGCCTGTTCTTCAGGCAGCGATTGCAACCACGATCCCCGCTCGTCAGCCAAGCATCGGACATGCTCCGCGCTCAACCACCCGGTAGAGCTTGCCATCCGCCGCCGCGCTGCAGCTCTTGCACCCAGAAATGGACGATAGCCCCCTGCGGCAGCGCTGTCGACATCTTCGATACGGCCGGTCATTGACCAGACGCTGCCCGGATTGAATCGACAAAATTGTAACACCTTACCACGATGGGCTTCGCCTTTCGGCGGGCCAGCGACGACAGGGTTTCAAACGCCCGCTGCTTGACAACCATAGGCGGACGTGGTTCGCAACTCGGGTACCGGGAAAGCAGCCGGCGAAAAAATAGGGACCAAGCAGCAGCGAGGGCATTCAGGGCGCGCATTCATGACCACCGGTAGTTCAATGGCGTTGATCCGTTCCCGTCGGTGATCACAAGGCTCAGGATGCCGTCCCGAGACGGATGTATCAATCGTGACGTCGCGACCGTGAAAAAATTGCCCTTTTTGGGGCATCCCCAGCCAGGATCTCCCATCAGAACCGCCGCGCGATCTCCACATTCAGATAGTGGTTGATGGCCGGCCACCAACCGGTCGGCGTTTGTCGTCACCGTCCGGGTCGCCGCGCGCTCTGCCGCCGCCAATGCCGCCGCCGCCCGGGCCCTTAGTCTGCATTCCGCCACCCTGCTTTTCAAACTGGAGTATCTCGCAAGGCGTTGCCCGTTGGGGCCGCCCGCCGAAGATTGCGGAAAGTTCGCGCGAATAAGTCATTTCGGGCATTGACGTATGCTGGGCTAAAAAAAACCACCCACCAAAAGACATGATGAACTTATGATTTGAGCATAAAAACCCTCAAATGAATTGATTTGTAAAACCCACGACATCACGAAGCAAAGCGACATCAACGCTGGTCGTATTGATGATTGGGCTGCACCAAACATCTGCTCAGCGTTGCTGCTAAGCCAGCGCGGCGGGGTTTCCAAAGCTAAGGTATTTTGTATAGCAGCAGAAATTGCGACGTCTAACCCACTGGCAAACCACAATCTTTCTCACCGATGCGTCGCATATGCCCAAACGCTCTGTTTGAGAGGTCAACATCGCGGGGCGAAATGCGACGAAACCAGTAATAACGGAACCGTGGGCGTGCTTTCACAAAAATCTCTCAGGTCATCAATGACGTCTTCTTACCTCGGCGAAGTCGTCAATATGGCAAAACTGCCAACGACCAAGCTGAAGGTAGGTCGGCCAGTGCGCAACCTCAAACTGTTGCGTCAATTGAACATCTTGACCGGAAGCCTGAAAATGGGCTCGAGCTCAGAGCTCCTGCAGTCATATCGGTGGTTATAATCAAGACAGGCCGACCACCATTGAAGCGCCTAGTAGTAACCGCAAGGCAATTTGACGCTCAAGGCTTTGCCAGATGGCTTTCGACATTATCTGCCAAACTCGTTCAGATCGGCTTAGGAGCGGCCAGCTTGCTGGAAGTTGAGGCCATTAATCCGCCGAACTTGGTATTTCTGTTCGACTGGTCACCGAAAGCTTGTGGTGGTCTGGTGGCCTTGGGGTTGGATATTCTGAACTTGCCTTGCAATCTACAACTTTCCAAAAACTGGACAGGTCTCAAGAAAGCTATTCTAACCATAGTCAGCAGTTCTGGCCGTCTTCTTTCGCCGATTGCCAAAGACGCATTGCGCCACGTTTCAACAAGCCGCCACGATTAAATATAGAGCTAAGTTCTGTTTTTCAAAATAAACAACAAATCGCTTTATTTTCCCTTTTAATTAAAAACGCCAAACTTAGCTCGCACTGCCAAAGACATAGTTATTCTAATAATATACCCTCCTTCCTGCATTTGAAGCATTAAGCCACGTTGCTTATTCGTTTTACCTTCAGCGCATTGTAACTAAATTTAGATACCAAAAATTCAATGTCTTGAGTAAAAATTTTTTATAAAGTTCAACTGAGTAAACTTGTTATTTAGATAAGTAAATAACTTAATGGCGTGGTTAAAAAAATCTGTATTTGACGAATGCTTAGTCAGGGCCTCCCATCGGCCCGTGCCGCCCATATAAAATACATTCAAAAAATATGCTTAACTTACTCTCCTTAAAGGGTTATCTATGCTCAAATTATCAATAAAATCAGGGCAAAAGCGCGAGACCCCACACTCAAGCTGCCAAAATATATACCAAGCTGTAGAGTGCAGCACTGTTGGCACAGTCATTGAGGCAGAAAAAAGATAAAGTTTCCAGTGCACGATAGTCACCGATAGAGACTTAAACGTTATAAGATTTCTTCAATCTTACTATGACTTACGGAGTTAGTCCATTAACCTTCTCCCTATTTCCTTAAAGGAGATAGTAGCGCCCGAGAAACAGAAGGTTGGTTCGCTTTGTCGGAGCGATTTAGGCGACCATGATGCACTTGATCGCCTTATTGCATTAAAAAGTGGCAAAGCAATCAATACCTTTTCGCGATTCTATATTTCGCCCTACGAAAACGAATAAGCTGGTTGTGGACAACTTATACAGAACCTACGAGTGGAAAATAAATTACTTGCACCCCAACCGGCATAAAATATCACGTTCAAATCAAAGAGATCAATTTGGAGTTTAAAAGGCTGACAGTCTTGCTTTAATTTGGCGATATTGGAATGTTTGTCATATCTACGACACCCTTTGAATCAACCAAAATTGAAAGGACAAACATGTTCACCTTTAATTGTGGACCCTAAAATCTGAGAAAGAATAAATTATCGAGATGAAGCCTAATTTTTCCCCAGAAATTGCTTGCGTAGTGTTTGGGTGGTGCAATTTATTGCAGAAACTATCGTTGGAAATGAAAGATATAGTAGTTGCCTGGACGAAACTGGTTCAGTTATTCTGCCGCGGTCGATCTAGAAGTTTGCACGTCAATGGCCAGCTCGCCTTGCCAAAGAAAAAGATTTGTCATTGCAGGTGCAGCCCTAAGCTTTTTAGCAAGGAATGTTAGCAAATTGCGGGGGCGGAAACATCAGCTTACTGAGTTGCGTCCAAGGTGAAATATTCCCATTTTTTCATCAAAGGGCAGGGCAGAATCGTCTGTCCTCCTTGCGCCAGGGCAATAGCCCTCAAAGAGGGCAGCCGCGGAAGCGGTGGCAAGGCGCAAGTTACAGCCGTCTTTACAGGCACGGAGCGCGCTGCTGTAAATTCCGTGAACGCCAGTATCAATGCATATGGTCGCGAGGCATCATCCAATCTCGCGCTGACCAGCAATTTGGTAGATTAGCTGTTCCAGTCCGGACGATCAACATTTGATCCCTCGGCGCTATTGCCTTTTTCATGCAAGGTCTTGGTTCTGAGCGGACATTCGGAAACGGGGTGCGCCATGCGAGTTAATTGTCCAAATCTGGTGTTTGAGGGTTGTTTGGTCATGCGGCGATCTGGTCGAGGGTTTGTGGTTCAAATTCCGTTCTTTGAACGTGACGCCTGTTGAATGACTTC
>Ga0163217_1065654_pt1 | contig 11839 bp, 7 predicted proteins | sample SynspAceP_FD_185933 | JGI IMG/M metagenome (GOLD analysis project Ga0163217, IMG submission 185933) | Saline lake microbial communities from Ace Lake in Antarctica - Synechococcus sp. Ace-P (PacBio error correction) | ecosystem: Environmental > Aquatic > Non-marine Saline and Alkaline > Saline ... | reverse complement strand
CTAATATAGTGTCGGTAATCGAGAATAGGTTAGAAGAGGTTGATCTGAACCAAGAAATGAGGGTTGACCTTGTAAGAAATAAAGCAAAATTCCTTTTTCATATGGCGAGACTTGCACGTCTCTATTTTCCATTAAATGCATTGAAGTCAACCAGAGATAGTATACTTTTCTGTATCCAAAATCCAATTGCTGTGATTTAGTAATCATGGGAAAAATTTCAATTCGGCTTGGGGTTTCGATCTCGATAAAACTTTCCAATTTTTGAATATACATCCAAGTGATAACCAGCCTAGTAACTTAGAATCCCCAACTCGCTTTAATACTGTTTCATAAGAAAAGTTACCCAAAGAATCCATTTGTTGCTCCCCCCAATATTATGCCTTGCTTGATTTTGGGTTTTCAGCTGGGATCATTGGACTGTGCTTCCGAGTCAAAAGTTGGCTGAGACGTGATGGAAATACCTCAATCACTACTGAAAATCCCAATTATCGTCATTCAGAAAAAACTGTACTTCTCGAACTGAAAATCCATTGTTTTTTTGGTAGTATATAGGAAAGTACCTACCAGATTAGGAAAGGTGGGTAGTCTAGGGATTTCCCATTCCCAAGTGCGGAACGGAGGCAATTCCAAAAAGCCAGCCAATTGGCAGGGTTTGAGCCTAATTAAGCAGGAAGTGGGGACTACCTTAAACTGATTGAACTTATTCGGGCCTAGAGCTAATCGATCTTGTGCTTGAGCCGTCCAATACCCGATGTGAAGAATTAAAGCTAAGAAAGTAGAAGTCTTGTCATTAATGATGAGGTTGTCCTTTTGAACCTGAATGGCTATTTGATTTTTGGAAGAATAGAAGGGTTCTATTGTAGAATTATTCACTTTCTTTATTCATTGAAGATACCGTGATCTTTCCTATAAATATATAAGATAAGCTTATGTGCTCTTAAGGATAATAATAAAAGAGAGGGAAAAAGAGTTACTACTCCATTTCCCATTTAATTTTAAATAACCTCTAGTTTTTGGATAAAAAAACTTTACCAATTTTTAAACTCCATTACACTCTAAATCTAGATCAGGTTAACACTTATTTCAACGTTAATCTAATTTCTACTTTCGATCTTGTTCCTGAGCACCTTTTACTTGTGCCTCTTACGATCAAACTCCATCGCCGGTATTTATCCTTCGGCAGGGAGCTGGTAAGTTTCTATCAGAATCTTTTTACTTGATTCACTCGTTTCAGTTTAGGGCTAAATTAGTTAGGCGAGTCCGAACCGGTGTTGTCAGCAAATCCTACAAGTTCTAAAATTCTCGATCAGGGTTACTGTTGAGAAGGTCTTTTTAATAGGTGCTACTTGGCAATTTCCGATTCGGAAAGGTAAACGTTGATTTGTTTCGAAAAATACACCTCCATTTTGGCTGTCTCAATAAAACTTGCCTTTCTCGTTTTCCAAACAAACACTGTATCAACTCTAATCACAGGCTTCAATCTTACAACTGGAAACAATTATAGGAACGGGCGTAAGCGCTTACTGCTGTGAATCTAAAATTTCCGGTTCTTTGCATAGATATCCACTTGCGTTGAGGTCTACGGGAGTTTCCTTTCTTTTTATCACTTGTCACCGCTGCTGTTTACAGCCACTGACACCCCCAACCAATGTAAAAGCGTCTTTTCAGCAAAACTCATTATTTTTCTTTCAATTTTTCTCTTGCCTGGCTCCTAGCGTTTTTTTCGTCTGCCTTTATCTTTTTCCATTGTTTTTCCGGACTTTTGAGCTTGTTTAGAATCTATTCTCCTTGAGAAATTTGCCACTTCCTGTGGTTTAGAAGCGTTCAGCTCTTATTTCAGGCTGTTATTTGCTTTTACTACTTGTCGACCGTTACTAGCAAAAACCCATCATCATGGCCGAATCACGTTTAGCTTGGGGTTGGAAGCATCTCAGATCTGAAAATTGCCCATTTGTGCGTTTTCAAAACTCTGTCCGAACTCATTGTTTCGGTACTTCCATTGTTTCAGCACTTGCTGCGATGGACTCATGGATTGTTTTTGGCTCGCAGAATTCCATTGTAGCACAGCTGAGGAATTAGCTGAGTAAAGTATTCGACTTACTGTACCGGCATAATGATCAATTCTCGAATCATTGCCGCTGATCGAGTGTGGAATCACGGATTTCTACTTGTTGCGATTCATTCATCAAGGAGGTCTATCTTAAACTGATTCCTGCTCTTCAAAAATGAAATACTATCATTTGCCTTCTGAAATTGATTCTTTCAGCTCCCAACAAACCTGAACCTAGCAGCTTGATGTTTCTCTGAAACGCTTTGAATCGTTCGTGCCAAAGTGATTGCCTGATTGAGCGAACGAAAGTTCGGTTCAGCATCTGCCATTTTCGTGCATCAAGCTCTTCTCCCATAGACTTAAGGGAATCGATAAGGACTGATTGTGATAAGCTGAGTTGAATCTAGTTTATTTTAGAGCCTGCTTTAGGAATCCATCCCCGGAAGTTGAACTACCGTGAAATAATTATTGGTTCGTTGAGAAGGAACATTGTTTTCCTGAGGGTTTTGCCTCGAGTTGAATTTTTTGTCAGTTCAGTGGTATGTAGGTATACCGCTGAGTGATCACAGGTGGTTTGAATTGCAGCTTTATTGCCACCGAAGCTAAATTTGAGGACCGGATACCATGGTAGATGTACCAATCTCCTTTTCCCGTCATTAAATCCCGCTATTCCGCATTTTCAGCATTCACTAAATTGTCCCTTGGCTTTGCAGGGCATTATTCCTGAAAATCCATTGTCATAGCTAGTCGGTATTGCCCTGATACATCATCTAAATAATTGTAGCAAAAGCTCTTTTGTGAAATTCAGACTGAGCAAAGATTTTCTATTGATTGGTGATTCTGAATCGCACTCCTTAATTCCTAGATTTAGCCATAAAGGTTGTTCGATTGTATCCATCAGTTCGCTCAGTCCCCAAGAGGGCTAGGGGGAGTCCTCGGTAATCTCCCGTCAGGATTGTGTTCTGATTGTGTAGTCATAGCGATTTCCATTTGCGTCCAATAAATCTCCTTGACACATCAAAAAGTCTGGACTCCAATTTCCTAAAGTAAGGTAGGGGGCAAAGACATGAGTTCCTGAGAGCAACCAGTGTTATCAGTGTGATCACAAAAAAGAAAGAAGGCCGCATCATAAGGTTGGTTTGAAATTCAATGGCGCGGTTCAAAACTCGGACTTTTCAGTCAAAAAAAGAGCACCCATCATTTTGGACTGAAAACGATCTCCTGATCCGAAATTTGATAACTACCAGCAGTCAACATGAGTCCTACCGAATTACCAAGAAGCATATTTCCAAAGGAGGCTTGGTAAGAAAACTGCTCAGAATAAGTCTTGGCGGTTGATAGAAGCTTGGTTAGATTATTGAAATCTCTCGATGGCATTGGTTCTTATGTCACCGACGTAAATTGTGGGTGCCAATACTCCAGTCCAAATCTCCAATTATTTCCATGAAAGCTGCGCCTTGAGCCAGAGTAGCTCAGAAGAACAGGACGAGAATTAAAGTTTATTACCTTTTTCACTATCCTTATTTCCTTTTTTACCAATGCCTAACCAAAGATTGAATTCGGCGCTCGTCCTACAAAGGCTGAAAAGCTAGTTCACATTAGCCACTGAGTTTTTTCGGGTGGTAATAAATGTCCCGCCAGCAATTAAAAGTCTGATGACTCGGAAAAAAATTATAGCCCAATCCTACATAAATAGGCCGGTCTTATAAGGTCCAGAAATTCGTTCATTCAGGGCATTTTTTCCATGTTGCCAAGATGAAAACTCCAGAGGGAAATGAAAGATTATTCATTAAAACGGCAAAAGTTCGATCCCAACGGGAATGAAAATCCTATATTAAGGACTGTAGGCAAAATTCTTGATCCGGTAGACTTTTACCCAAAAGAATATAGCGCCATACTACATTAATTGGGATAACGTTCGCTGTTTTTTTCAGTTGGGATTAGTTCATGAAAATCTTTCTCATCCACTGCTTTTACAAGCATATTTGGACTGAGAAATTGCTCGATTTCTGATGATTATAATTGCATTTAGCTCCGGAGAGGATAGGTGAGCAGCATAAACGGCTCTGGCATTGTCATTTTCACCGACTTTTTGTAGCGTTGAATTGGCTTTTCCCATTTAATTTTTTCCCGCTGCTCGAGTTTTGCTCGGGTGAGTCACTGAATCCCGGAATTTTCTGTCCATTTGGAAGCTTCAAAATAGAATGCTTCCCGATCTAAAATTTGCTCAAAGAGATTCGAAGAGAATTACTTCATTGGATTCGAAAACTTAATTCCACCACGCTTGATCGTCGGATGGATGGTGGAGAGATAGGGCATTGAATATTTTGGACTGATCAGTCGAGTTACTTCTGCCAGCTTGCCTGCTTTGCCAGCTTTTTGGTAAAAACCAAACTCCAAATATAGTCTGAACTGGACCGAGGGGTCTGAAACCAAAAACTTGATAGGATAATTCTTTATAACCAAAAGGTGCTTTCCAAAAATAGGAAGTCCTGCTTTTCAGTTTTCTGGAAGGGTTAAATGATCAATTTGACCATTTTACTTTTATCTGGGATAGAGCCTGAATATAAAAAGCTACCGTTCCGCAGGAATAGGATTGCCCCCGTTGAGTTTTCCGTTACCCATATCCAGTGATCGTTTTTTCCGATTTGTGAAGCTTTAGCGGGGAGACGCGAAAATCAAGATACGATAGTATGAGTAGATTTTTTTTACCATATTAGATTTAGGAAATTGACATTTTTTGAACCAGGGAATGAATAACCAAACAGACATCAAGATTAACATATTTAGCAGCTATAATTTTCAATGATCCTGATAATGGTTTTTTTCTTCAACAATCATTTAAAAATATTTTTGTTGAATGAATTATCAGTGCCTCAAAAAACGTATATACTAATTCCACCGGCCAGGCTGCTTTTTCTTGATTTATGATTAGCCATGATAGCCAAGTGGATAAAAACGATTTTAGTTTTGGTAAACGGAAGAGCTGTTTACTGATTTACTAGTAAAGATTTAGGTTTTGTGACGCAAGGAGATTCTCTAACAGGCGATGACTTAATATACAAATTTTAATTAGAATATTGAGTTGTAAAAGAAAATCAAAGTTGATTGTGTTTGCTACTATTTTACTTTAGTCTAGGTTTTTTGATACAATCAAAAGTCACTAACAAAATGCTTTAGCCTTTAAAAATAAAGCGTGATCATATTCCTCAGAAATTAAACAAAGGGAATTAATCAGGATTGGATTATTTTAAAATCTTTTTAAGATTTCACGTTCGGACCACTACAATCAAAAAACCAAGAGAGCATCCTGCAGCAGCTCCATCACTGCCTCCCAAAAAGAATTGTCCAAAGGATAGTGTACTCCCAGATAAATTCGGGTGTACGAATAATAAAATTGCCCAGAGAAATAGCCATTTTAATAGGGTAGCTTATCTCTAAGTTTAAGGTTAAGAAAGTTGCTATAGCGATGTATTTGCAGCTATGAAGAAGAGACAAAAGCCAAAAAGCACCACACCTGCCATAATTTATGGAATTACTCCTTCTAGGACGTTCTTCATTGACAAGGTTCTTAAAGCGCTCAAAAAAATGGCTTCATAAAACCCAGAAGTGACTTGATCAGAGGATCAAATAGTAAAGGGCCGCACCACCCAATACCCACAAATGCCTTTGTGATCTGCCCGATTAAATAAAAAAATCAAAATCGCATAAAAAGGGAAGTCCAAGTAACCGTCTCGTCAGCTGAAATACGATTCGGATTCTAGCCAATCAGTATGAAATGATTTAACCAGATGAAATAAATCTCATCAATAGCCTTTAGTTTTTTCAACATTTTTTGGAAGCTTAACAATCAATTCCTTTTTTTTAAATGCTCCTGTGTTAAAATGTTCTGACTGTTTTCCTCGACTTCATGCATTATTCCCAATTAGGCTACTGGAGCATACTCATCAAATTACTTTCAGTCCTTCACATGTGTGTCTAATCCAAATTAGTCCCAAGCGTCCCAAACCAAATTAAAACTCCACATATTCTTCCTCTAGCAAAATTTTGCCAGATTTTTCCTTGACCCCAAATTGGATTTTTAGAATCTGTCTCATAAAAATATGCCCATAGATTTCAGGGAATAATCGGCCGCCTAAAGCCAAACATGAATTCCAATATATTTTCAAAAGTGCGTAATGCAGATGTGCTTCTTAGTCGAGTCGTTAAAATATTCCACCTATCCACCGAGTTTTCATTCCTGGTTTAAATGAAAAAAGTAATCATCTGCCCAAGATTAAATCTATCATATAACCACATCAAAATTGTCGCAAGTGCTTTTAATTTTTCATGCAAAAAAGGTAGCTATCTCAGGTACGATTGTAATGTGGTTTCAGGTCAATCCCACCTCCAAACCAATGCAACTCCGTTTTCCATTTCAAAGTACTGATATTCATATGAATGATAGGCACCATGGGACTGTTTGGAGGTGAATACTATGGACACAACCGTTGCAAAGAAATCTCCTTCTGTCAAGCCAAGTTTACTTAGGATTTTTTTTGGAGTAGCCCATGTATGCAAGGAAAAAGCAATTCTCCTTTTTCAATAATTTCGCCACTCTCGAAGATTTCGAGTTCTTGCGCCTCCACCTTCTGGCCTATTCCACTTGTCTTTCTTAAAGTACCCTTGCCCATCAGCTGCTGCGATGCTATCGCGATGTGATTTTGCATTTGCTTGAATAGATTTCAGCGATCTCCTTTTTTTGTTTTTCTTGCCATTTCTGCAATAAAAATCTATTAGAACGGGGTACCCGTATTACAGAAATGAGCACAGTCTGTCATCCTTGACTCGAGTGGGTTTCTAAAGTCACATTGTCCAGACACCCATCGATCGCCCTCTGGTGAGGAAGGATCAATGGCCTTGGTAGCATATCCAACCTGATCACTAGGAAGTCAAAGTCCTGCGTAGGGGGTTCCCGGGGGGAATTGTTTTCCAGTACCGAATGGCGATTCTTTGTAAAATCTGTCAAAATCTTAAAAAAAAATCCCGCTCCCTGGACGCCGAATAATTCAACTCCTAATAACCCAAGAATTCCGGCATCTACAAAGAGCGCCATGTCGAAGTAACCAGCAGCTTTCTCCCGTTATTCGAGCATCGTCTCAAAAATCATCTCTGCCGGCTGCTCAATCGGGTAATATAGGGCTCCTCGCTCACCACCGAGGAGAATAACTTCCTGGACCAAGTCGCCGCGGCTTGCAAGCTCGATACTGGTACCCCCACCGGCAAAGAAATACTTGTTCATTAGGGAAGGATTCCATTACTGATCCATAGGGTTGAGCTATTCCAAAATTGCCGATAAGCAAGTTTGCTTGCTATCGATCCGGATAGTAAGCGTCTATAAATCAGCTTGGAATTTCAGCTATGAAAATTCGCAATATCGGTAGCCCATATTGTCGGCGATATTAAGGAAATTTAGTGTTGTTCCCCACTTTCTTTGCCAAAACAGTCTCAGTTAGGGAGGCCGCTATTTTTCGTGAAGGTTCGTTATGGTTTGAATTGATAAGCCGATTGCGCCCAGAAATCGAGCTGATAAATGAAGTAGAAATGACCAAATCAAGTTGTTTCCTTGGTTTGGAGGTCTATCAAAATTTGTAAAAATTCATCTTGAAATCTGAGGAGTTCGGATTAGTATTAGTCCGCGGCGATTCAATTGGTGAATTGCGGTCGATTATTTCGGTCGCCCAAGTGAGGATTACCAAACCCATTCAAACGCTCGAAGTAATTCGGGCCGGGTTAGTGTAGTTATATCCTAGCTGTGTTCTAGTATTCGGATTGTATTACCAAACTTTTGTAAAACTGCCTTTGGTTATAAAGGAATCAGAAATCTTGCGAAGATTACGGAGGCAGGAAGTTCCCAATTCCCTGCTTTGGTAGACTCCTTTGATCTGTGGCAATGCTTACTCCTTCCAAATCCTGCGCGGAAGTTGAATTCCAAGATTTCGCCTGCGCGAAAGAGTGGCGCGATTCCGTAGCGAGGCACTAAAAAATGTTCCCTGGGAAGCTGCTCAGTAATGCTCAATCCACCTGATTGGTCATACTGGATATTTTTGATTTAGGCTAGTGATGATTTTGTGCTTGCAAAGGATGTTCCAAGCGTGTCCAAAGGACCCGTATATATAAATCGAAATAGATCGAGATACTTAATTGCCTGTTTAGTGTTTCGATAAAAAACTTGATCGTTTATAAAACCCACCCTTTGAAAGAAAATTACAGAGGAAAAGAATTTTTTTCTGAGTAGCGATCTCTGAGAGAAATTCAAAAATTTATTTCCTCGAATTCCTTCAATAATATCTTGATCAATAAAGTCTTTGCTTGGAGGATGACTGAGAATGAGATTGAATCCATGGTATTAAACCTCAATGCTTCTCTGCAAAAGTGGGTTGAAGGATTCGTGCTGGAACATTGATTGTTCGTTTGCTCGAGTCGTAATACAAATTGTAATCGATGAAGCTTTTATTGAACATGAAAAAAAGCGCTTATGTCTTTAAAAGATCCTCAGAGTCTATTCCGCTCTGCTACAAATTCATCCTGAAACATATTTATCTCCTACATGAAGGTGAGTTTTCGGAATTGTTTTCCGAAGGAAGTTTTAAGATTTTCTTCGTCTCAGTAAAGTGTAAAATGGAATCAATGAGATAGGGTTGTTTTCGTGACCAGATAATTACCTCCGCTTCTTTTTCTTGCCGTAGGCTTTACCTCATAGGTTCACTTCGCATCCAGATTATCCATGATTATATAATAATTGTCTATTTCAGAGACCGTTCGAGTCACTTCGCTGCTATCAAAGTTTCGTTTACTGGATTTCCAGTCCGCATTAAGAAAATTTTTCCAAATTCCAGCTTTCCTCGTAAGTCTTTAATCTTGAAGCCAAGCTTGTCTGATCGCGGATCAATTTATTTTTTACTTGTTTTTCTGTTAATAAATTTGTGATTACTATTCACGTCTGAGTAGCATTTTCAAGTTTGTTCCGCACTTTAACAACTATCAAAAAAGGCTTCACCCAGTCGATAGATACTGACCCCTAATGATTTATTAGTTCAGTGGGATTCGAGTATTTGCCTTCGCAATGTAGAGGTTACCAAGGCCTCTTCATCTTTGCTGTTTTTTATCCTTTAAAGTTTGTTTTCATAGAGTGCATATTCGCCATCCGCCAGATTCTTAGTCAAGGAACAACCGAAAGCACCAAGGCGAAGAAGAAAAGATATATTTTGAGGGATTCAAAAATGGGCGATATTCCTTATGCTTAGCAAAAATACGGTAGTTATTAAAAATCCTCTACATCAGAACGAAATTCCGAATTGCGGAACAGTGTTCTTTGTCGAAGAGTGAAAAAAGTGTTCTTGAGGTTTAACTCATCATTTCAAATCTCGTTCTTTTGGCGACTCCTCAGTTTTTGGATAACATCAATTGGAGGTTTCCAAGATCAATCCTGTGAGGTAATCCAGTAACCCAAAACCCAACTTGAAGGATAGGTCATATCAAAGCAAAACGATAGTGCCTTAGCGTCGTGAAGATGAAATCTAATGAGAGTTTTGATTTTCCATCAGGGCAAATTGGTGCATAGCGCTAGACGATATCACGAGATCCGGGTAACCTAGGACGATCATCGAAATTGCGATTGGTATGGGATCCGGATCATTTAGTGCTTTTCTACCTCAAACAGCAGAATTTACAATTTCCAAAGGTGGATTCAGGCAAGCATGGTTCATTACCCGGGTTAAAATTTTTTCTACGGTGATTTGGCTCAACTATTTCGCAAAATGGAATATCCTGTCTATGGAGCCTTCCTAGATGGTGAAAATATTCATCAGATGAAAAAAGCTCGAGCCAGGAGTGATTTTGATGGGAAAATGAGTCAAGGGTTATTTCAAGTGACTTGGAAAATCTTCGTGACGAAAAAAGTGACAATTCCGGGCTTTTGGAGTAGCAGAGTTCCACTTAATGTGGCAGATAGGCCACAGCGATCAATCAGTGATAATTTAAAAGACTACTTTCTTGACTTTAGCTCGAATCCAGACCGCTGCTGGGCCCCAAGTAGGATCAATGTTTTCTTACTCGCGTTTATTTTTACCATATTTTTAGGTTGTTATTTCCCACTTTTGGATCTACAAGGACTCTGATTTCCATGGAAAATCATTATTAATATAGGTTATGGATTAGTTTCTTTTTTTATGGGTAAAAACTTAATCGCCGCACAACTTAGAGTTGGGCTGAAAAAAAAAACTGGAAACTCATTTATTAAGTCAAACTGACTACCTTTCTTTATTCCGGCCTTGGTGTGGGTTGGCCTGAAATTTAGCCCTTGGATTCCAGCTGATTTCCGATTGGGAATAAGCTATTTGTCTTGTATTGCCTTCCACGGTAAGTGCTTTCTGTGGATGTCTCCTTGCTAGGGGGAAAAATATGACCTGCAGCGATTCTTCAATGCAAAGTATTTTCAAGTCTCAACGTTGTGGTGGATCACTCCTGCTTGGATTGGGATTTTGGGAGAGGCCTCAGGAATTTCAATTGATTCACGTCCCACCCACTTATTGAGTGACATTCAAAGTCATCTTCCTGTTGTAGCAGGGATGGCGCTTCACGGGAATTTATTTTCCAGAAAATAGCTAAGCAAAATCTTCAAAGTTGAAGTACTTGGATCAAAGCGTATCATGGGTTCATTTCTATACCTCATTGCACAAAAGCATTTGCCAGAGGTTTTTTCTTCCTTATCGAATAGCTACACTTTTTATATTAGATCTCAATGTTGCGGATGTTCTCTTTTGGTTCTGGGGCTAATTTGGTTCTTTGCTCAGCCAAAAATTCTAGGCTTCCAACTTGAAGACGCATTACCGCCTTTGTTTGTGGATCTAAGAAATCACTGGTCCAAGGAGTGGTTATTGAAAAGGTTATTTTTTCCGGATCCGGCTATTTAGGATTTGCTCCTTCGTTTAATGCCGTACCATATTCAACAGCTGATCGCCAGGGTCTGTCAATCGCAAGTGTTTGAGCGAAAAAATAAATTCCTTGATTATTCAGGTTTGATTTTGTATGCCTTGCTGGCCAAATCTGTAACTAAAAGCTAATGTAGGAAAGTTTCAGCATCAACTTTTTGGAAGTCCCTTTGAAGTTGAGCCAGCTGTTGTATTTTCGCAGCAAGCTTTGAAAATCAAAAAACCCTCCTGTCGTTCTGTCAGGTTATTCCCCTTCTGTAGCTTGTATAGGAGGCCATAAAGTTCAACAAGTCTTCTGTGCTTGGTTTGGAAGTTAAAATTGTGTGGTGAGGTTTTTGGCCTCCCTCTAAAATTAGTTTTTAATCACATAGTAAACTAGCTTTGGTATTTCAGTTTCCCAAAAAATTTGGAATCAAAATCAGCTTGATTTGCAACCTAATTAAAAAAAAAAAAAAAACCCAGGGGCCGTTTTGCTGTGGTTTTTTTGATTCTATCAAAAATTTAGGAATTTTAAACGGCTTATTTTCATGGATTAAACATAATCACCGCTCATTAGGCAACCCTTTTACCCGATAGACTTGTTTCTTTGGTCTTTTTTCCAATTAAGGGCCCGCGTTATTCTCTTCTTCAATCTCTTTCCAACTTGGAAGCGATGTCCCAAACCTTTGGAAAAAGGTTCTTTTTCCAAAAGTTGGGGGGCAAAAAAAAAAACCATTTTACAGTTAAAAAAAAAAAAAAAAAAAAAACATTTTTTTCGTTTTAGAAAAAAAATCCTTTCCCCCCCTTTTTTTTCCCCTTTTTTTTTTTCCCTTTTGGT
>Ga0163217_1006253_pt1 | contig 11839 bp, 8 predicted proteins | sample SynspAceP_FD_185933 | JGI IMG/M metagenome (GOLD analysis project Ga0163217, IMG submission 185933) | Saline lake microbial communities from Ace Lake in Antarctica - Synechococcus sp. Ace-P (PacBio error correction) | ecosystem: Environmental > Aquatic > Non-marine Saline and Alkaline > Saline ... | reverse complement strand
TCAGGGCTATAAAGATTTTGGAGGAAATTCAAGAATATTCACCTATCTCAGTATTACTTTAGAATTTATGTCGCAATATTTCTTAGAGAATGGGGATAGGTCAACGCCTTTTGGGAATATGGCAGGGAAAGAAGGCTGTAAAACTTAGCCACGCAGATGATAGCTCAAAGATGAAATCAGTCAGCCAATCTAATTCTTTTCAAGATCCATTGGAGGCAATTGGGAAATACTCGAATAGGCTTCGATTATTATAAGAATCATGTGCTCTATCGAGACAGTGTAAAATAATATCGGAGCAGTCAGCAAATGGGCTTAATTGAGAACTTGACTATGAGTTTCTTCAGAAACAATCGAGAAGTGGAATTTATTAGAAAAGGAAGCTACCATCATTTCATTTCACCAAGCGACAAGCAAATTCTTACTTTATGGTATTGGGCACTTGTGGTATTAGTGGGTGTAATAGCTTTTGTGAACTTTCAAAGCGTTACCGCTGGAGCGGGAAACCAAGCGTTATTTATCGAAGAAGAAAGAATCGGTCGGGAGGGCGCTTTTACTTAATATTTTTGCCTTGCTGAAATCGCCGAAGGAATTGAAGCTTTGAGGGAGAAAGTAAAGAACATCGGTTCAATTCAGGCAAACCGTATATTTACAGAATTCAAAAGCTTTTCCAGTTTAGCAGGGAATATTTCTCCGGAGCAATTTGTAGAAAAGTTATCGATCACTACTTCAAAAAATGATAAATCACCAACAAAGTTTTGGGCTTGAAAAAATTAAAACGATCTGGTGGACTCCTACATGTAGTTGCTGAGGAATTCCCGTTGAATCATGAACATCATGCGATCCGGATAGTTAAGTTGGTAAAGCAATGATGGATTTCACCAAGAGTCCAAACCAGCTTCATATTACCAATTTGAGATGCGAATCGGGCATACATACCGGTCCGATTTGTAGCTGGGATCGTGGGAATCAAAAAATGGCAGATGATAATTCTGGGGTGTACTGTAAATTATCGCCTCACGAATGGAATCCAAACTCCGTGGAAGGAAGAATCAATTTATCCGAAACTACCTATGATTGGTCAAGGAAGAGGTTTGAATGCGAATTCCGAGGAAGCAAGATGTTAAAAATCGGGGAGTTTGGGAAGATGTACTTTTTAAAGGAAAAAATTAGCATCGGTAGTTAGGTAGTAGCATTAAGAATTTGATATAAGAAGCTTAGAAACATAACCAAGAGGTGAGGAGATAGTCGAAAAGAGCCAAGAAGAGTAGCATGATATTCAGTATCAAGTCCTTATGACGGGAGACAAGTATATTAGAGCCAAGAGAAATTGGCGATTAATGATACTTCTAGTGAAGTAGAAAGTAATTAAGACCTTCAACAAGTTGATGAGCTTTTCCCAAAAAAAATCGCCCGATGAAATTTCACGAGCGATTAATAGATGTATCTCTTGCTTTTGATGAATACTGATAATTACAAACTTCCGACTGATGACTGGCCTTACTGACCACTGCCCAAGCCTTCGCTTCTTCCATTCAGTTGCTCATTTTCATCAGTATCCAGCAGCGATAAGGCCTCGACCTGAGAATTCCTGTCTTGACTTTATTCAATAAAACTCCAAGGTTGATCATCGCACCGATTCGAGTTCCAACTTTTTTGCGCAGTCTGGAATAGAGGCTCTAATCCTCATAGCTTACCTTCCGGAGCAATTTTTTCAATGTCTGCTTAGGCGCAGCCAACTTCACCAAGGAAAGATTGGTCTGTATTTTCTTGGCGATTTCTGAATTTCATTCAATGCACTTCATTTTGTTCTTGTGGGCTGTCCCTCCACCTTTTGATTCGACTGTTTACTGGGTTGACTTGACTGCAGCTTAAGGAGACGGGCTTTTGTTTCGCCCAAGAGTCACGTAAGCCTACCGTTTTATGAATACTAACATTATCGGGAAGTTAGAATTCTTTATCCAGAGTGAAATAGCCCAAGCGCTGAAACTGAAAACTTATTCACTCATCTCAGCTTCTGCCAAGAATGGCTCCAAATAGGCTTGGAGATTAATTTTAAGGAGTTAGGATTGACGAATTCCATGAAATTCTTAATCTCGTGCGTATCCGGAGCTTCTTCCAAAAATAATCGATTCATATTCCCGGATTTCAGCAGTGATCGCATGTTGGATAGAATACCCCAGTGAAAGCGTTCCTATTTACTTTCCGAGTACTGGCTCAGTACCAGATCCAACCTTGAGTGTTCCAATCCAGCAGTGTGCAGTGAATTTCTAAATATTTCCTGCTTTCATCCTTTCTCACAGATTCTCCTATTGATGATGTAAGCGCTTTTTTAAACGAACTTCATTTTACCAAGAGTCAATCGCGAAGAAATTAGAAACCAGCTTCCTCCTTGAATCCTCGCGCTGATGTACAAGTTCACCTGAGAAATGGAAGTTCATGGGTCCTGAATTCGCGATTCAGGGTTATTTTCAAGACAACCAATAGTTCAGTTTTTCCAACCGGACATAATTAGTAATAAACCAATTCACCCGGATCTAAAAACGGCCCATTCACCCGGGTGGCCGTTTTATCAAATTCTTCCCCGATGCAAATATTCAGTAAGATACGTCAGTTGCAACTATCCCGCCTTCGAAATACCTGACAGGTCACTAAAGTTCCCGGAATGGACTCCGCGCGATATCAGGCCTCTTCTCTCAAACCGGAAATGGTAGGCATCCGTGGATTCATCCCAGCCCGAAACCAGTCTGCTTTGATACCAATTTCTTCAAGAGCTTTACGCTTGCTCATCACGGTATTAGTTCAGATTCTAGCGGCAATTCCCGTTGTATCGCCTCAATTTGGCTGTTTATCGATGATTTGCGCAAAACCAATCGTATAATTTCCCGGTGCATTTTAAACTCAGCGTACAAATGGGAATGTGAAATCTGCTCGACGTAATCCGGATTTCCCTTGAGTCCAGTCGTACATAGGGGTAAATTACACCAATCTGTTTCCCAGTACGGATGATTGCGCTTTTTTCACTACTCGATTACAAAATTACGGGTCACGCATTGAGGCATTTAGGAAGAAGGCCATATCGATTTTTGCCCGTGAGACAAACTTCCCTGCTCAAACTCTTCCATTCTTCATCCGTTGGGATAAATCCAAGTTTTCTGCAACTGATACGTTCGAAAGGGCTAGCTACACCTGGAGCACTTGGCGCACCTTTGTTCCGCCCATAGCTTCGGCGGATTGATTTCACGTAAAGGCCTTTCCCTCTTTGAATCAGTTTGGACCGCCCAGTCATATAGCTGCTGGAAATGTCGGAGGAGTAGCATTTCATATCCCATTTGAAGCCTAGCCATTGGGATTATCACGTTTATATATAAGAGATCCACTACTCCTGCTCTTCTTTAGCAGGATTTAAGGTATCATCAAAATTCTTAGGTGACTGGAGGCATTATATGCTTTTCACCAAGCCAAAATTCAGACAATTGAAGCGGCATGGCCGATATAGTAAGTAGCCATTGGCGTTTGGCGGAATAAACGAAAAACGGAGTTTATTTCAGGCGAAAGGCCAGCGGCCAAATCATCGACTATTATTGTTCAATAAAATTCAGGGAGGAGTTTTTTTTCTGTCATGGATAGAAATTGAAAGTCGAAAATTACTTCAAAATGGGAAAGAATTGCAACATAAAGGAGGAATGTTTTGGGAAGAGAAGCTAGAATTTTCAAACTTGGTCAGAGTATGGCCAAATTGATGCTATAAAAGGGTTTGAATAATTCAAGTTGATTATGCGTGAGTATATAAATTTGTAAAGTGCTAGGTATAATCACCCAATGCTATAAACTCAGTTTTAAAAAACACATTAATCTATTCTTAATCTTCATATACTTAACCTATTGTTTATACATTACCGAAAGTTAGCTCACATTAGCTAAATTTTGAGTTTTTGTTACACTTCGCTTGAGCGAGAAAACAAACCAAAAATACCAATAAAATGACTCAAAGTCCCCATTTTTTATGCCTGATATTAGAGAAACACAAAAATTAGTACAGTAATTTTAAAAAGCTACCTAGTTTTACTATTCATCGATTTGTCTTAAAGCATAATGCCTTTGTTAACAATTCTTTAAAAATAGATACTTGCCAGATTCTAAAAGAAAATAGCTTTTTTATCATTCTCCAGGGTCATTGCTTATTGGCCAAGTAAATTATCTAACCCCCGAATAAATCAATGTTAAAAACTATCACTAAGTCTCAAAACTTTGGTTTTGAAAGACGAAAAAGCGCTGTAGCAAATGGTAGTAGGATTTTTAACACAGCGGACAGTAGAATCAGCAAGGTGCCTATATAATGATGTAGATGGAAATGAGTTATTGATTTTGCAGGTGGTATAGGAGTGTCAATGCCGGTCATTGTCCAGAGCAGTAGTACAGGCCATTAAAGACCAGCTGACAAATACATACAACACCCAGCTTTTAATGTAGTGACCTCATGAGCCGTATGTGAAATTATGTGAGGAGCTTTTGCGAAAATCTACTCACGGATGAGCATACTAAAGCGACTGCTTGTAAGCACTGGTGCAGAAGCCGGTAGAAAAACAGCAAATTAAAAAATAGCCACGGTCAGGCGACAAAAGACCAAGCAGTCCATGTGTTTTAACAGATTCCTATCATGGGCAGAACCAATGAATGGCGATTGACCCTGACAGTTAAAATTGACTTACCAACTCATTGCGGGACCATTTGCACCAGAAGTCTATCGCCTACGATTTCCAAACTTCTAAGATATGGGAACAGGCCCAAAACCCTAGACCACCTTTGCTAGAACAAGAACATCAAAAACCTTCATGCAAGTGAAAAAAACTCTCATCCGATCCCAAACAAATGTGGGCAGGCCAGTAATTCACGAACCGATCCAAGGTTGAGGGAGGGGTTCCAACTCCGGTGCCTTCAAAAAACATACCTAAGAAGGTCACGAGATTATTTGCGACGAGATGGTATCATGTTGATTTTTGACGAAGTTACAAAGTGGATTGCCAGAACAGGGAAACTGGCAAGCTGGCAGAATTATAACGTCTGTTACCAGATATAAGCACCTATGCTAAGTCTATGGTCAGGACTACCTAATTGCAGCGGTCATTGGGAAAAGGCAGAATTATGGATGCAGCTGCACCGTGGAAACAATCGGAGGCCTTAATAATAGGAAGTCCATTAGCTTGTGCTGCCTTCTCTAGCCCTTATTCAATACATGAAAGATATTAATCTCAATGCAACCGTGCAATTGAAGCTAGGAAAATTATCATCAATGGGTCGATTTGAAAAACTCAAGGAACGTTTTGGCAGAAGTGGGAGGATAGTGGAGAAGGAATAAGGAGCGAATGAATGCCATGGAATTCGTCAAAAATGGAGATTTAATCGTTCCCGGATGCGGGAATTGTGTCAAAGCAATTAGTGCAAGGATTGCGCAGGAAACGGGACTGAATCACTCATCAGTGCGGGGTACTGACAAATATGATCGGATCTTATTCTTCCTCTGTAATAAGCGATTGAAGCTATTAAATAGGAGGATTAGACAATACTGGAAAATCAATAAATCGAAAAAATAAAAGTAAAATATGAAGCCATTCGGCCATAGCAGGAATACAAAATGAAAGTATTCAGCAGCTCCATTCAATGTTGGAAATGATGAAGCTGAAATGTGACATCACCATGTAATCATTACCTGGGTAGAAAATGGTCAGTATTTCAGTGAGTTGTGTGCCTTATGGCCATTACTCCACCATGCTCCAGAACTTCCAGAATTTTTTGAGGCAAGAAAATGCAAATCATGGCCAAAAAATACGGATCTGCTTTTACAGGATCATCTTTGAAAAAGGAAAATGGTCCAAATCTACAATACAGCTTCTGGTAATTAATCCGCAGGGCGAAATGGTAAACCGTACAGCAAAATGTTTCCCGTTCTACCCATACGCAGAAGTAGGAGTCAACGGCCGGAAGTGGAATTTTGCGTCTTTGATGTACCAAAATGTAGGTCGTTTGGAGTATCCATATTGCTTTGATATTGGGTTCCAGAGATATTCCGAACCACTCCCAGTAATGCGGTTGCCGAGGGTAGTTCCTTCACCCCAACTTTACAGGAACTATTGATCGAGACATCGAGCTATCGATAGCTCGAAGCCATGAGCGAGTTGTTCAATCAATGCTACTTATTTTGATGTCAATGGTTATGGATACAGGAGGTAGCTGGGTATGCTCGAATTGTGGTGGACCAGATGGAAAGAGTATACTATTATCAAAGCGGGAAGCCACTGAAGAAATAATTCCAATCGAGCTTGACATGCAGTCGAGGGTAAACAGAAGCCGTGAGCTGGGGATATTAAGACTTTGGTCCAACCATTGAAGAGTTTTCAGAGATAACATTCCAAAGATTTCTCAACTTTACCAGGCAGGTACCCCATTTACCCATCATTATGGATTCACTGGGCCCATGATCAAGGCCGACAAAACTTGATGAGCTCGCCAAACTTCGAGAAGAAGGAAAGTGAATTTGACCCTGCTCCAACTCCATGCGGATTCAACAGGGCTCATAAGCTTTAAATTGATATCCGTGATCTTGGCATTAAGCCTTTCAGGGTGTAACTGAATTTGCGGGATAATCATTTTTGATAAATGAACAAAACTCCGCATCAAAATCAACTTCTATTTAAAATTTTTTAGAAATTAGTTTGAAATTCGGATTTAAAAAAAATTTAACATAATTATTTAACCTATATAAATCCAAATGGAGATTACCCTCCACAGGGAAAAAAAAGAGAAAAAATCCGCCACTATGTTAAGTGGTTTGAAATTCCTGCCCTAAAAAACCTCTACAGGGCGAGTTTCATTTTTATTAATCACATCTACTCATATCGAAATGGAAACTATGGAAACTAATGGACTATCAATGGCCTTATTTCCTGCAGGACACGGGATTGGGTGAGGCAGCCGTAGTTCGGCGGAAGGCAGCATCCCAGTGCAAACAGGCACCTTAGTATTTGAAATGCAGTTAAAGATACTTGCCCCGGTTTGGGGCTAGGGTAGAAGAAGCAGCGGCAGTCGAGTTGATTTAGTGCAAACGATCATCAGTGAGGACGATGGTTATTTTGCCTTATTCATCGATTCAGGAAAGGAAAATAAACTAGCACTACATTCAAATAAAATGTAAGTCCAAAAAAAAGCAATAAGTGACACCTATACTATAGTATAGGCCAACTTTCGGCTCTGGACATAAAGGTGGAACGAACTCAAAAATTGAAAGCGAAAGGAGCTTGCAAAAGCTAAAGCTGTTCCCACTACTGAATCAAAACATAAAAAAGGTAATTGGTACAATTACTTAGTGATTTAGCTTGTCGTAGAGGAAGTATTTGCCATTCCCGGTAAAACGGCTATTGAAAAAACTTACCAAAATCCTTTGATTTAATGAAAGATTATTAACTTTAAAAACTTTTTTGGGGGTTTCCAAAAAGTAATACTTACAACGACCAGAAAAAGTGAGTCGATGATGTTACAAGTGGTAATCCAAGTGTATCACAGGAAGATGATGACAAAGAGTTCGAAAAACGAATTAATTACCAATACGCGCAAAGCAGTCAAAGGAAACTAATTTGAGGATTGCCTCTTCTAGACAATTTGATTCGGTAGTATGAGACTCATTTACACGAAAAAGCAGAGAACTACATGGACCCATACGATCAAATATCACTACATATTTGTTAATTCAGCATTCCTTTCAGGATGCATTGATGCATCATCTTCAATTCCTAATGATTCAATCCGTAGTAATTAGCATATTGCTCGCCTTATCTAATCCCGGAAATATTACGCCATTAAATCAAACCCTATAATTCAGAATGTATCTAAATATAGATTTTAGAAAATCTTCCTGAATCAGAGGTTAGGCCCCAAATTAGGTCAATGATCAAACATTTAGGGACCTGAACTAAGACATATATTATGTCACAGATACTTGCACCTCGGCCAGCTGGAAAGCACCACCACTTTAGCAACCTTTTCGGACGCGAATTTGATATAGAAAGAAGATTTTGCAAGAACTTCATTCTGGGATATAAGGAGTAAGTGAAAGATATAACCCCTTTCTTTAGTGCTTTGAAAGAGTATAGCAAAAACCAACTGGAGCGTTTTTCAGCTATGCCAATTTCTAGAGGAAACTCGGTATTCAAGTCGAAGTGGGATCCAAAGATTTTGGAGGAATTCTACGGAAGAAACATGTTCCTGGCAGAAGACCTCATCCACCACAGGTGCGAACTGGACTCACTGCTCCAAACCAACTGGGCCATGTAAAGAAAGCTCAGGATGGGCTATCAGAGGCAGTATGGCTTACTTTTTGCGAACTTTCATTTGTAACTAACGGTCATTCAACGGCTTAATCAAGATCGACTCAAGCTTGGTAGCACCTGGGGATTTGGTTTCTAATTGAGTCGGGATTGTCACAAGTCGCATCATTACGGGGCTTGGTTCTGTCTGGAAGCTTTATCCCGTATACTTGGATTCTATAATCCAACTTGAAAAATATCCATTTATGCTGCAGTTCCATTTAGAACCAGATTTTCTTTAAAAAACTGCTTGTTCTGAAGGCTGCCGGTCGATTTTGGATAAAGTGAAATGTTGGCTATGACCAATTGCCACCTCTTGGATGGGATGCGTCTACAATGAATACAGCGAGTCATGGAGCGCTGGATGTATTTGGCGATCAAGCCCGATATGGTATTCTTATGGGATGAAGCTTGGTTTGCTTTCGCAGGATTTACTGACACCTACAAGCAGCGCAGCGAACGGAATTGTTCACGGTGCAAAAAGCGCATTGACAAATACCAAACTAAGCTTACGGAAAGAATATCGAATCATATCACTAGTCTCAAAGAACAGGAGAAAGCCTTCCTTTACCAGATCCTGATCAGGTAAAGATCAGAGTCTATGCCACTCAAAGTACACACAAAACGATGAGTAGCTTTTTTTTTTTTTTTTTTCCGGGGGGGTTTTTTTTTTTTTCCCCCAAGGGGGGGGGGGCCCCCCCCCCCCCTTCTAATCTTTTGGATCCATATTTGGGAGTTGAAGAGTTTAGAAAAAAAAGTCGGAAACACGTTTCTAGAAGCTAACATGACGCATACGTCTACTTCACCAAACTATCAAATGTTCGGCATCTCTGGATGTGGGAAGAAGACAAAGCGCAGTTTGAAGGCTATGAAAATGGATGGAACGCCAGCATTGAATTGGCAGATGGTTTTTTTAGAGCCAAAGTAATTTGGAAATTCCAAAACTCAGTAAATACTTTCAATGTATTGAACCGTGAAGGATTTTATTCTGACCAATACCGAGTACTTGGGTTAACCGAATACTACGATTCCCTAAAGGTTGGAATCGGATGGAAGAGGCTTGGGAAAAAAGGACGAATTCACACTTGATCCACTAAAATAACCTTTGTTTCAATCGCAGGCGGAACTGGTATTGATGGGAGATACTTTCCAAAAACAAGTATCTCATGGATAAATTACAATATCCAAAATCAATAAGACCTCGAGGAACACTGTTCATTTTCATGACCAATATTGGGACGACTCGCGGAGTGTAGCCTACCTAACCAAGGTGCTATTTGGCATATAGCTGAACAGCTTGATCAATATTTATGAATCCCTCAACCACCGTGAACGGGAGATTGCTGACATTTCAAATTGAGTCACTCACGAAACATGTGCCTCCAATTACTGATTTCAGTTCGCTTCCATTCTTCATTTTGGCCCAGTTACCGGGTGTTCCTGGGGGAAAATTTACGAGCGGCTTACTTCTTGCGTATTGCATGAGGATAACTGTGAGTATATCTCTATGAATAGATTGCAAAAAAGCAATTTGACGAAGGCAAGGAGTTTGTAGCCTCTTTCATTCATTATCCTTATCCTCCTGGATTTTCAGTCCTCGTGCCGTTTCAGGTGATTCAGTGAAGGGATTCTTCGCTTCATGTTAGCCTTGGATTTATCTTTGAAATTCACGGCACCGTGCCGATCTGGGGCTCCGGGTATTCCGAGAACTGTTCCTGGAACCGTCAACAAACTGCAACCGACTATGGGAGCAATTGGGTATTTCAAAAAAAGGTAATAATAAAAGTATAAGAACTAGATAAATTAAAATCATGACTACAAAAGCAATTCGAAAAAGCAAAAGCCTACAAGTCCTATTTTTAAAAGGGGGCATTCCGATATTAAGAGATTCTTCATACAAGGAATGAAAACTCCTATCTATTTCATCAGTTGCACAAATTTTCATCTTTTAGGAGCAGATGAGTGGATCAAAGGCTTCAAAGTCAATCACAATATAGAGTGCTTTCGATGGATTTACATTCCAAATGTATTTTCCCCCAAAAGAAGAAGACAAGCCTCATGAGAGTCCTTTTGAGAGTATTGAGGACATTACACAATTCCTACTTCAGCACCCTTGAAGTTCAGGCGGTATATTCACTCGAGGAAAGGTAAAAGGCCAAAGCAGGAAAAGCACATGTTTTTGATGTTTGATGGAAAAGACTGAAAAACTAGCTAAAAAGCTCGGGACTTGAAGTGATTTTCCCAGCGCCAAGATGCGAAAGCGATATGGACAATAAGGTCAATACGAACCGAAATTTGCCGAGAAAGCCGGCTCAAGACTTTTTGTCGCGTGCCTTGCGGTTTTCGATACCCTACCGTTTTGTCACAGTGAAAGAACTAGATGCATTCCACTTAGGTGAAGTATCAAATGGCTCTTGAGAGCCGAATCATAGTTGATCCCAAACCCAGATGTGTGGTCGGTATTCAGGGTTCATACGACCTGTTCTTTTTTCAAATGAAAAGAATATTTGAAATATGCCCCCCGAAATCGAGCTAAGGGATGAAGTTTAAAAATCATGAAGCGGTGCGGATCATTGTCGTGGATCTGTGCCCCATCGATAGCATGTGATAACTTAAAATATGGCAGACCTAGTCGTGTTTAGTTTTACGCTTGATCCGCCAATTGTGGTATAGAAGCTGGTAAGCTCGTGGTTTTATATAAAAGAAAACTACTTCCATACAAAGTGCCGGCTGATGTTGCATCGTGTGGGGAAGTGAGTCCAAAAAGAATTATCGAAAATCTATCGCAAGATTGACGTTTATATCGTTACCCGCTAAATGTCTGAGACTGTAAAAAAAATGTTCCACCGGAAAAATATTACCAGCTATTTGGCCGGGAAATGGCAAACGATCAAATTGATATGCTCTACAGCGGACAAGGCGCTTTACACCAGTAGAAATCACTATATTTTGAGTATAACTTGACTCGCAATTTTATTCCTTAATTTCTCTCTATAAGTGTTGTTTGATTTCGATAATGGAGTAGTATGGAACCGCCAGCATTTTTTAGCATTCCCTTTTGGCAAGCTCTTCCGCTTTCAATTTCTGATGTTCGCTTTTTCGCAGCTGATCGAAGCCCTGATAAGCCTTGGCCCAAGGTATATATAGGTAAAGTGACTAGGGCGAAGCTCTGCAGAACTTATTGATCACCTTTTATATAGGTACACGCAGTGTCTTTGCTCATATTTTTTGGACATGTGGTGGCTAGTTTATTTTTTCGGCACTTACTGAAATTGATTTACGCCCCTCTAACCTTTTCCAACATATGCACATTAAAGGCAAGAATAACACGTAGTGCGTCTTCTTTCGCCTGATGAGCGCTTTTGCCTAAAAATCACTCGAACCTCCTGCCTATCTTCTTACCCTACCAAAAACCGGATGAATCGGAGGGCAAGATTTCTCATGAGTTTTATGACCTGGCAATTTCAGAGGATATACTAAGG
>Ga0163217_1059475_pt1 | contig 11840 bp, 5 predicted proteins | sample SynspAceP_FD_185933 | JGI IMG/M metagenome (GOLD analysis project Ga0163217, IMG submission 185933) | Saline lake microbial communities from Ace Lake in Antarctica - Synechococcus sp. Ace-P (PacBio error correction) | ecosystem: Environmental > Aquatic > Non-marine Saline and Alkaline > Saline ... | reverse complement strand
GGAGTTTTACACAGAGGCGCACAAATGAGAGTGGAACCCACTTCTCCAATAGCGGTAAATGGTTTTCTGGAGACCTGATCGGGAAGGAATGAACGATGATATTTGAAATTTGTGGGATATGGTCAGCCCTTTACTGAAATAGAATGTGAAGTCTCCATTAGTAAGGCAGGAGCTGAGCGGTTTAAAAAATATTTTTGTAAATCCTTTTAGCAAAAGGATAGCCCTGACAATTTTCGGAGGACGGGCAAGAAAATCTAGGTATTTTGGTTTTTTTGCAGAATTGAGTTAACAGAGAAAAGGAGGATTTCATCAAAACGATTAATTGTGATGTTCTGCGGATTGCAATCCATAGATCAAGGGTCGATATACAAAACTCCGAAAAAGCCGGTTGTAACGGGAGAAAGATTTTTGCCCATACGTTTAAAAGAATTATAATTATAATGCAGGGAAGGTGTTAATTAAATCCGACTACTGATATGGGATTATAGATAGGCCTGTATTCTACGCTTGGCTGGGGTTGAAAATGATGATTGATGGTTCTACCCTGATTTAATGGAAGAAGCAATTTGGCTTTAAAAATATCTTATACAGAATAAGTGTAGGATATTCTGTGTTTACTAAGTTTCATTTAATGACGGCGAAGATTAAAAACGTTCTGAGCACTTCATCCATTTTTCTATAGGTTTATCCTTGTCACTTTTGGCGGCAAAAAAGTAAACCCCGGCGCCACGGGCGGGCAGGCAGGCAAAAAAACCCTCCGCCTCGGTCTTTTCTTTCCGCCTGGAGTTTTTTCATTGATTTTGAGATGAGGAGGACAGCGGAATTTTGTGCTGCCTTGCCCACCTAAAAATGACTGGTCTCCCTCGTTTACCTTCGGGGAGGCTAAAGGTATTTTCTAACGGTCGTGTCTCAGCGCACAAAACCGAAATCCGCAAGTCTCAAGCCCATCCCGGATGCTATCTCCAGAGATTCTTGCCTCAATAATCAAGTTGTCGTTTCCATTAAATTCGTGGGTAGTACAAAATATAGGACATTTATATGAGTTTAAAATAATAAAATTAGAAGAAAATAGGGGTTGATCATTATTTCAAAAAAAATAGGAGCTAGGCAAAAAAAATGCTAACAATACCACGCTATCCAGAAAAACAATAGTCGGTTAACAATAATCAAAATTATCATTTTTTTGTTACTCAACATTCTGATTTTAACGGAAATATGGGAAAGTACTTTCTTTGAAAACGGTGGCTGTAGATAGAGGAAGTCTGGAAAAACTTATTTGGCGAGGGCCAATTGATAAAATATTGATAATGAAGAAACAAAGTTAATTTATATAGTGTCTAACGAGAACTTGATTATAAAGGTCATGTTGGTTTTGTATGCGAAAACTGAGCGGGAGCTACGTGAAAGGGGGATTAATCAAGTGAAAGTTGAAATTGGGATTTAATTTTTAAAAAAGAATCATTAGAATGTTATAAAATTTTAGAATAAAAATGATATTTGATTCAAGAAATATTAAACCTACCTAACTTTAAAACTTTTATAATATTAAAGAAAATTGGAAGGATTTAGACCTTTTGTGCTTATCCATTCAGCCCAGTGCTACTCACATCATTGTTTGAACGACTTATCCATGGTGAGATAATAATATACTGCAAAAAATTATTTTTATATTTAAATTAGGATTTTTGAATTTTAAAGCTTTTGCAGGGGGCCTTGTGAATAATATTTTCTCGAAAATTATTATTAAACAATATTGGGATTTATTTATCTAAATTTTAGATTTAAAAAGATTGTGAATATTCTTAGTTTGGTGAATTTATAACTGGAATAAGACAGATCATCACTATTTTTGTTTTAGCTTCAAAATGTCGATTGATGGACTACAGAATATTATTTCACCGATCTTGCAAATTGTGTACGGAACTAAATATTTAATAAAAAAAAGTATTACAATTTTTTATTTTTCAAAAATTACATTTAAAACCTCTTGGAAAAATTAAAACCATGCGGTAGTTTTTACTGGAAAATTCGCATTTGGTTATCACAAATTATTTAGGCATTGATCACTGTGTCAATTCACGTGGATACTCGCATTTGATGCTCAGATCTGCGGATGTACTTGTTGCATTTTTTACTTTCACGCCATTGCAATAGTGACTGTTCTTCTTGACCGTGAACAGGTCGCCGCTTTTTGTCCGTTAGATAAGTCTTTGGACATTACTTTTTACCAGAATACCACATGGTAGAAGTAAGAATAGCTTGCAAGTTTTTCTTTATTTTCAGGCTTTAAAAAGGTGATTCCACTGTGCCTGCAGGGCAATCGAAAATGCTTCGTTGGTCGAGCCAAAAACTGTAAATGGACCATTTTCCACTAAGGTGTTCTCGGCTAATTCCGCATGCTACAACTGCTGCACTTAATGTGGATAAAATTTGTGTTTTCTGAGGCAATTTCTTACTATATTTTCGATCTTGGCGTATTTTTTTCTGGTTGGTTCATTAATGTAAACGCCGCTTGTATCAGTTATTGTTTTAACATCAAATTTAAATTTAAATTAAAGGATAAGATGGAGTATGCGAGTTGTTATCGGTATTGATTTAAAAAAAGCAATGATTAAGAATTACTTAGTGTACTTATTAAGAAACGCTTTTATAAACATTAGTAAACCGAAAGTTAAATAATTGATGCTTTAAAAAATTTTATCTGTACAGTCGCAACATGCCTAAATTTTAAAGTCCAAAATTTTTGCTATTGTTCTCCCTTGTCTAGACGTGGACAAAGAAAAGTGGCCAGAAGGTCATGCGTTAATATATATTTATTAAGTTTCTGTTAGGTTTTTTTAAAATTCCATTTGATATGGAATTACTGAGAGGAAAGACCTCATTACGAAGATATAATTGAAGTGACCAGAGGTTGTTTTTTCCCCTTTTATAAGTGGAATTTGATGTTAACATTTATGTAAATTCTTATAAAGGCTTTGCATAAGGTTAGTATGCTAAAACCAGTTCCAGACAAGCTGTTTGACTATGCTTAGAGTCGGGGGTTAAAAAAATAAAAGAATAATAGTTTACTTATTTTTAAAAGATTGCTATCGACTCAATTAACATGCGTACGAGTGACCGCTAGGCGAACCAATTTTGATGTAACACCGTTGAATAGTAGTAGCGAAGAAAAAGCTTAGTGTGTTATTATTCATGGTTGATATATAATATTATTTGTTACGAGGGAACATTATTAAAAAAAATGAAATTTATTCTAAGATTAATTGCAATAGAATTATATGTTACTATCTCTTTTGCAGATTAAAATAGTTGTACCAAAATTAAGAATATTTTAAAATTAAGTAAAAATGAAATTCTATTCCGGAATACTTGACAAAAATATAAGCGGAGATTGAAAGAAATGATAATTCATTTTACTCTGTAATAGCAGAATCTTTAGGTCGATTCAATCTCAACGATATCAAGATAGAAGTTCATTTATCAGACGAAAATGGCGGAAAAAATGCGACCTAATGAGAATACGGTGTTTAATGGAAGCTAGAAGTTGAGGGACGCAGCCCTTTCGCACTTCTTCTCAGGCAGACACCGTTGAATTGGGCCTTGTCAGGGCACGCTGGACAATGAAAAATTCACTTGAAACTATGTAGGACAAAGTGGCTAAGGTCATGAGATTAAATTATGACATGAGGAAAAATGAATTGAATCTCTAAACTGTATTAAACCTTTATCATATTCAGGAAGATTGCGTATAATTAAATTTTCTTCTGGAGCTTGGGTATGGGGTTGAGATAGTTCCAGATTAAATGATTTTATGCTTTTTAACAAACACTTTATTTAAGTGTGTACACCACAGAGATGCAAAAATAAATTGATATTGGATGATTCACTCTCTGCCACTGATTAATATTTGCCGCGTTTAGAAATTATTAAATAATTTTCAGAAAATTACCTTGGAATACAAAATAATGAAATTAAGTAGAAAGTTAAATCACCAGGTATTAAGAAAGAAGAGTAAAGTATGAAGCTATTATAAAACTCTTGCAGATAAGATTTTAAACACGATCAGTAATCTTATTCGACCCAACCAATTGAAATCAGAGGTTAGGCATTACTTAAATAAGGAATTTGGGCATCTTAATGCTATTAAAATACGATGTGTTGTGGAATCAGTACGGATAATTATGACGGATAAACACGGGAATCGATGCTTTAGTTAAAAGAATAATTTGTAAAAGTATTACTTATAACCACTCAAAGATTATAAGAGTTAGGGATAATTTTGAGGAAAGTTACTTTATATTGTGTCTCATTTTGGTTGTATTTATATTGATAAAATTTTGTTTCCATATCAATTTCAGGTTTTAGCGAAACAAACGGGATTCGTCCTGTCTGACCTACTAACCAGAAATGTTCTCGTTATTTTGGCTTCTATAAAAACAAGAATTTTAGGACGGAAAAGCTAATCTGAAAAAGAAACGGGAAATAAGTACCTGCCGAATATTAGTGCGTAGACGGATCAGATGGACAAAGAATTTAAAACAATACTCATAGAATTTTTGAAAGAATAAAATAAATGGATACAGGAAAATTAACCTATCCTCGAATTTGGAAAAATACGCGGTAACTGGCGACTTTATTGTCTCAGCAAATGTTTGTTTTTTGGTGATCACTTTTTTGGGTCTATCGGTTTTTTCCAGATAGTACCGAGAAGTAGGTGTTCATTACCCGATTTGGGGATGTCATGTTCAACAAGTAGAACCCGGGATTTGGAATATCAAACATACCCGTTGCCTGTAGACGATTTTTATAAAGTTCCTGCGTAGAAGGCAGCAAAAGCTGGAGTTTGGTTCCGAAACTGCCAGGCTGGATATAAATATGATACAGCGAATCATTCAAATACAAAGATGAACGCTGATGCTTTACTTGGCGACCTCCAATCTTGCAGAAAGTGCATGTGGGTCGTCCAATTACAGGGTAGATAATGCTTTACAATTAATCTGTTCGAAGTCAGGGATGCCCTGGAAAACACGGCTTCGGCACGCTCTTCTGAGGGCTGCATGAGTACAGATTGTTTAGGCGACAGACTGTAAATGAAGTGGCTGACCGTCGGCCGTACCGAATAGGAAGTGAGGCTCAATACTGATTCACACAATATGTCGGACATTATTTATTGCGGGTTCAAAGTAGAAACAAGTGGTGTTCAGGATGTCAATTCCGCGGAGCGTCAAGCAGCTTTTTAATGCTGTAAATGAAGCTCAGCAAGAGAAGGAAACGTTGAACAGGCAAAGGTCAGAATATATTAAAGTAATACCAAAGCAAGGGTCAGGCTGAAGAAAACCATTCAACAAGCGGAAGGGTATGTGCCGAGTGCGTGTATGAAATAACGCAGAATGGGGACAGCAGGCCGAGATTTAGCGGCTTGTATAGATGAAATGTTAAGGCAGCCTGAGGTGACAAAAAAAGAGAGGATTTACCTGGAAACATTGTCAACTGTAATACACCAAAAAGGAAGAAGTGTGACGTCATTAACAGATCAAGAAGGCAATAATGTATTGCCATTACTTGCAAATGCCTGAGCTGAACAATTAAAACTGGTAACTAATTGAAACTAAATCAATTTTATTCAGTGTTCCTAAGGTCGCTGTATTTGCTCTTGATAGGTCTAAAACAGGTAGTGTTTTTATTGTACAGGGAAAAAGGGAGGTCAGGTCCGTATGGTATAATCACTCCATGGGCTTTGGATATAGGTCCCGCGTCTCGGCTGGAAGGCCACACTGAGCCTGCGTGCCGATGTTCTCAGCGCGGACCTCTTTAATTACAGGATGCCAATTATTCGAAAAAGGCGTGTATGGAATGGAATCTCTCGGTGACCCAATCAGGACCAACCCGCCAGGACAAAAAGTTCATTTTTGTGCCGATGACTTTAATGCACGCGTGGCAGTATTGTACAGGGATCCGCTATCAGTTTTTTTAAACGATTAACGACGAACGAGCGAATGCGCAATTCCCGGATAGATGATATCTGGATGGGGACACACGGGATTTCATTAGCAAATAATGACATTGAAGAGGCTGTCGATCCAGTTAACAGGTTCCTGAATCATCCGATTAACTGGAAATTATTGCGTGGTTCTTTGGCTAAGATTTTTTGTAGGTCGGGATAGTATCCAACAAATGATCTTGGAAATCGGCCAATAGCAGGGACGATTGAGCTCGGAATTGAGATCTTAGATTTTCGATTAAGCGTATCATTATGTTGCAGGAAGTTTCAGAATCAGTGTATGAGCGAATGAAAAGTGAAAACGTTTCCGTTATCGCTGGATAAATTTCCGCTCAGCAGGGTCAGGGAGGAAGCTCGCGTATTAACGGCCGAGAAGGAACGCAGAACTTAAAAATTACAATCCATTGCATTCAGGGGACGCTTGAGATGATTAAAGGTAAGGCAAGATGCCACCGCTGCCTCGGATCTCCTATCGAAACGCTTATAACAGGTCGAGTCAATCGATAAGCTTATAGCTTTCTCAAATCGATGGAGGACATTTGAGAAAACTTTTTGATGGAAAACAACCATTTTCATTTTCACGGATAGGCTCGCCAATTGTATCAATTACCTGGGAAAAAGATGGGGGGATTAACCGCTTTTGATGAAAAAAATAATCATGGACTTTTTACAAGACGCAGCAGTATTTTGAAAACTAAAAAATGAGTTAGTATTGACCACTAGTGATAGCGGCTTACCGATCGGTGCGACGGCTCATAGAGGAAGCAAAACGGCTGGTATTAGCAATTAACGGAGATTTTATAAGGGGACCAAGGATACAACCTTAAATGGTATGCTATTGAGCGGTTACCCTTAAGAAAGAAGAAGTGTGATATTAGCATTGAAGGGAAGACCTGCCTAATGAATGTCGATATAGCAGGACTTCTGAAACTCATAAAGCACTATTTAAGATCTATTTTGAAAGTATTTTAGCGGGGAGTCTTATTTTCCTAATTATAAGTCTAGAATGGAAGAAATTAATTGGTTGGCTGAATGGAATTTTAAATAATGCCTTCATAGCATTAATTTTAAAAAGATTCACTTAGTATACGCTAAAAGCAGGAAATCATTCCTAATTTAATAGAAATAGCGTTACAATTCCGTACGTAAAGAAAGAGGGACCAGAGAATTCAAAAATCATTAAAATTTATTTCTTATCTTGAAAACCAACCGACTTTCCGGCAAGCTCACAAGCTGCAATTGAATGAGCAAATGACAAAAGGACAGCATATGCATCGTAAATCTATTTATCATTGGGCTTTGATAACAATGGATATAGTGGCATTAGCAAATTTCTTTCTATTCATGCATCGGAAGGAACGGCAAACCCACATGATTGAAGTTGGTTGAATACATTCTAAAGAGAGGTGCAAAAGTAAAAGTTGACTGCCATTCCTGCACCTACTTCTGATCCAGTTAAGCGTAAATTAATTGTTTTTGAAAAAGGTATTTTGGACATGAGGTTAAGCAATACTAAAGCTAATTATAGCTTAGTAGAGTAGTCCCACAATGAAGACGATTGGTACATAAGGATTTCTACAAGGTTGCGTAAAGAAGCAAAACAGAGAAGAAAATCTTGTGATCAGTTATGGATTAAAATTAAAAATGCTGGCAGTGAAAAGGCCCAATATACACCTGTATTTCTTGGATATAGGATTTAGCAATATACTTCCCGATTTGATGGAAGATTGGCACAGAACGTAACAATAGTAAACCTCAAAAAATAATTGGAAAAAATTCAAGTCGGGTATAAAAATTATTTTGCTGGTTGAAGCCATGTAACACTGATTGTGAAGCGTTTCGATTGTTTCAAGCCAAAGGGGGCGGATTACTTAAATTCTCCCTGGACAGGCACGAAGTTCCATAACTTCACCTGCATTACAAATTGAAAAGCGGCCATTTTCGTTTACAAGCTTTCACAATGGACAGTGAGCATCTGAATTTACTACTGTAATAATTTGCACGATAGTCACAACGGAGTTTACAAAAGGAATTAGGAAGGTTTGGGAACAGGGTGATGAACTGTTTATTCGTATGCTGTTGGGCGTGCGTTGAATATAAAGGTGAGGGGGTTTTTATATTAGCAGTGAGGTGCACGGTGTGTACACTCATCATAGCCATTTTTAGGCAGCTAACAAGTGGAAAAAAAAAATGCCAAACAAATAAACAATTTTTACAAACAAGAAGCGAAAGTGATATAATTCTGAAAGAAGGGATTTGGACAAGATGCTTTGGAGAAAATTTTATCAAACACTTCCTGACGAAAAAAAGCGGCGATGAAAATCAGATGATCGATACTGCTTTCTTGAAAGAATAAAATTAACAGATTTCATATCAACAATTTTATCTGTTGCGGACCGCCTATCATTTGTTAGAAGCCATGTTCCAAAACACTTGGCAGGTCTAGGTGCTAAATCGCGATGCCGTAGTTGTTGAAGGAATTAGCTGTGGAACTAGCGTTTTTCGCCTGAAGATGGCGTTTACAGATAATGGTGCCACAAGATTAAAGATTTGGTTGTGAAGGATTTTAAAAAATCATGATGAAAATATAAAAACGACAAAGACCCCAAAAGATCTTCCGATTTTACTTGCAGTTAGTTATGAATTTATGCAGGGTTGTTAGTTTTCATCTCACTTTTATAGGTTGACTTTCAGGCGCAAGTTCCAGGACTTGGGTACCGCTCAGCAAGACTGGTTAGTGATTTTATCTGGTTATCGTAGAAATCACGCTGGGATAGGATTAGCTCTTGAAAGTCAACGGTGTGAGATTTTGAGTTGGGGCACTATTTTTTTTTTTCTGCCTTCTTTTTCATTTTTTGGTTTTTTCTGGAAATATTGTCCCAATATCTGGTGGAAAGATGCTTTTTGGTGCTTTTTAAAATTTCCGATAGTGTGCACGATGATCACGGCTTTTCTTTCAACTGTTTTATAGCCTTGGGCTCTGTTGGTCATCAGGTGCCTTGGCAATTCATGGATAAATTCTAAAAAGTATAAAATCAGAGAACAATAATTGCATGAAGCATACAAATAGTAAAGTACGGAGAACTCAAAGAGGATTGTCTTTCGCGAAACGTCAAGACATTCATCAACGCTACAGATATTCTTATTGAAACCAAGCAGCAGGAAACTCAATCCATCGATTTATAAAAATGGTGAGTTGGCGGCCTGAAAGATATGGTTCCATTGGACTGCCAGTACAATCGGCGGTATCGATGTAAGCGTGGCCCATTATAGAAAAAAGGGAAAGAAGGTCAGTCGGCTTTGAAAGTAGGTGATGCTTATATAACTTCGATGTTCCTAAAAATCAGATGGGCACTGTGGCAGAATTTGTCGCTGTTGATTTCACAGTGGTTTTTCAAAAAAGGCCCTGGCGAGCATCTTATTGTTAAGATCGCTCATCATCTAGAGATATGAACGTAGTTCTATTACCTTCCTGGTGTAAGTGGTGGCTTGCCAGTTGATAGGGCCTTTACCGCTATTCAAGCTTTGCAAGGTGTTGGTCTCAAGGAAGGTGATCGTGGTCTTATCCATGCTGCATCAGGAGGTGTAGGCCAGTTTTGCATTCAATATGCCAGGGCTTTAAAACGGAATGCACTATATGTATATACAAACTTACCCAGCACCAAAATGTGGACTGGGTGAAAGCGCTTTGTGCTGTACCGTGTCATCGACTTACAAAAAAGAGGAGTTACAAGTCCATAGTATCGGACTTAAGACATTGTGTTTGACACGCTCGGAGGACGATTACAGCCGCCGGATGCATTCCATGTTCATCAAAGAGGGTGGCCCAAAGTGCACAAGTTTGCGAGTGTTTCCCGATGAGGAAACCTGCTGCTTGATTGGAATGGGAGGATATAAATTTGCGCTGATAAACTTCTCTAAACTTGCATTGATCAAATAACAGCTCAACTATAAATTTACTTGGATGCAAGCCAATGGTGAGCAACTGGATTGCCATCTCGGCAGATGGGTGAAAAGAAGAGAGAAAATCAAGTCCCGCTCACTGATAAGGTATATGCTGGTCAAAGAGGTATGAAGCCTTACTGTATGACTTTTAGCTACGGGAAGAGCCAAGGGAAATAAATGGTATTAGCTTCTCCTTAAGTTTTAAAAGGGTTAGATGCCATTAATTAATTCTTATAATAAATATTGACTGACGAAAAACTCAAAATGTATTGACATAGCTGCCGCCAATGGCACTTCACAGGAGAATTATGTTGTTTGAATTACTGAAGATCCAGAAACGTTTATTCCGGACGCGATTGCCATGTAAGGAAACAAGATTCAAAAAAGACTTTTTTGAAAGAAAATGGCTAAATGTTCCTAGTGGGTACTTGCCGATTTGGAAAAGGATTTAAGCCAAAGCAGTTTAATAAATGGCACATTAATGAGTAATTTTTGCTTGCATGGGGTTCTAAGGTAAAAAATGTGATAGGAGTTAGGATCAGATGTGATCTTTTTTACCGTTTCCTCTCTAGGGCTCAAACGACTAGTGGATTGCTGCAAAGACTGCTCGTGGTATTAAACACTAGGATTTGTGATTGGTTTAGCAGCACCTATGGCTGTGCAGACGACCCTTCTGGTGAGTGAATAGAATGCGCAGAAGACCATATTTAAAGGCCAAAACAACGATGACCGGCCTATGAGTATTCTAAAAGCCGTTGAGCTGCTTGGACAATGATTACTATTGTCAAGACCTGGTTCCCTAACGGATGAAGAGGCACCCGGCAAAATTCACGCTAATGGAAAATTAGGAAAATCACGGAAGTATTACAAGAGCCGATGTGCCAAAACGGCTCATTGGCCGTATTGATAGGCGAGACACTTAAATGCAAAAAATCGAGGTTTCGAGATATTAGCAGGGCAAACGCCGATGAAAAAGCGCAATTATCACTAGATTAATCAGGAAATAACATTTTAAATTAAGATCCCAATATTGAAAGCAATGTTAACAGCAGAAGACTACGTGGCCAACAGGTGGTCGAAATGGCTAACGTATTATAGATGTATAATAATGACATTTTGGACACCTAGAGAGTAAGAACGCCCTAAAAGCAAATGGGCGCGGAGCAAAAACTCACGATTATTGCAAATTCCTGAAAAATGCTTTTTTGCCAACAGGATATTCACGCTCTGATTTCGATAGTGGCCTTAATACTTCAGTATTAAAAAGGTGAAATAAAGACAGGGAGAAACCTCAATGCGCGCACTGCAACAAGTAAGCAGTAGGGCAAATTGAAAATTAGTGGTTTTGACTCGGTACTTTAGCGGGTAGATATGGCATGGTAAAATATTCGAAGTAAGCTAGAACAGCGCAGAAATTGGTTTACAGTAAGCGTGCCCTCGAGTGTGTCCTTAAGCTCTAATGCCATGCAGTTAAGGTCACATAATATTTGAAGTTAAACATTTCAGACTTAATACCCGAGTAACATAATCCTAAGCGCTAAAAAGAGAACTAGTGAAAGTGTCAATAACGCTTCCTCTCGGAACTGTGAGAGTTTCATCGAGGTTGGTTGGCCGGCAAAAGACTCCAATCAGTAAAGATTATTTCGATGATTAGAGTATACACTGGAGGCATACGATTGCCACCGAGTACGGTGCTTATTTGGTGTATTTACAAATCCTGTCCTACAAGCGCACAAGGTCATTGAAAATCGCTTGCATATTCTATGGCAATTGGAAATTGATTCACGCCACATGGGCTTCAGTCATTTACTTGCAAAATAGGATTGGATGCGTCCACAGTTTAAGGTTTGTGCCTAAGTGCTGTTAAATTCCACCGTCGACGACAATTTTGTGG
>Ga0163217_1009506_pt1 | contig 11840 bp, 8 predicted proteins | sample SynspAceP_FD_185933 | JGI IMG/M metagenome (GOLD analysis project Ga0163217, IMG submission 185933) | Saline lake microbial communities from Ace Lake in Antarctica - Synechococcus sp. Ace-P (PacBio error correction) | ecosystem: Environmental > Aquatic > Non-marine Saline and Alkaline > Saline ... | reverse complement strand
CGTCGGCGTGATCTGTGGTTGCTGAATTTACCCCGATTTCGCAGAGCTGTATTCGGGTGATACCGGTTTTGCCTTTGGCAAATGGCCAACCTATTATTAACGAACCTTTCCAACGCAGGCAGTAAGCAGATTCAATTCTGGGTGTAGAGCTATTGTGTGTTTTTTAGAGTGCCAAAGGCACGAATCGTGCTAAATAGTCTCGCCGTGATCTGTGGTGTGATTTACGATTTCGCAGCGCTGTATCGGGCTGTATACCGGTTTTGCCTTTGGCAAATGGTCCACCTAATATTAAGAATCTTGCAACGCAAGGGCAGTAAAAGCCAGATTATTCTGGGTTTGAGTTATATGTTTGATGTTTTTTTTGAGTGCTAACGGCCGATCGGTTATTTTAACTTAACTCGCCTGGTCTTCGGGACTGATTATCTCCTCGTACTCAGGCGCTAAGTCATTTTTTAACGGTGTGCAAGAAGTCCAACGAAAATCCGCAAGGCTACCCATACGGATACTATCTGATGAAATTCTTATCATCAAATACAAGTTGACATTCCATTAAATTCGTGTAGTACCATATTATGAAAGCTTTAGTGCTCCCGTATAGTTATCGGGACTACGCTTAGTCGACCATCTATACCCTAACTTCCAAATTCATTCGCGCCTCACTATTAGATTTTCCGTACTCTTGGGTCTGTTCCGTCTTTTGCCTTGAAAGTTTGTGAAAGTATGCGGGTACTCAAACCTAGGTTGTAGGCGATTTCATGACTGTTTTTTCTGTATTTAATTGAGTTGCTTTTTGCTTCTTCGATCAGGTAAAATGGATGTGTTCTTGCGCATTTTTGCCGGTTTCCTTTTTGAGCAAATCACTTCAGATAGCTTGGAGATTTAAAATTGACTTTGCTCCGCTAGAGTATTTCACGGTCGGATTCCCCTTTTCTTTGGATCAGAATCTACGAATACTGCTTTAACGCGGCTTCGATTTGGGAGATGATCTTTCTTATTGATTGGCTCGGTGATGAGTGCCGACCTAAACCCGGAACTGTATTCAACAACAGTTCGATCGTAGACCATAAGAATTGGGCTTGGCACATCAATGTTCTTTGGTTCGGTTTTATTTTTTGGCCACATCATAGAGGATGTTTTGTTTCTTTTATCGAGATGGTGGAGGGCCTCAGGATTCGTAGAGAGAAAAAGCATGCCTTGATCTCTCATTGAGCGAAGTCGCCCGATTCAAATCCGGTATGAAAAACAGCCCCAACGAGCATGTTTTTCTCGTTGTTTACTCATTATCGGATTTCTATGCTTGTTGGGAGCGATGCAGACAGATTGCCATCCTGAAAGTTCATGGTTTTACGCGTATCTGAAATTATTTTTGCAGTAATTTCTTTAAACGATGATCGAGTACGTCGGTGGAAGATCATTCGCTCGCTTTACCTGCTCGCTCACCTTGCTAAAAATCATTGCACGGCCACTTAGTGGATCGACTGGGCCCAATCAAAGGTTGTATAAGTTTCAGAAATGGTGTGAATATGGATGATCGGTTTCATAGTTGTCCACTAGTTCTTTGTAATGATTGTTAGAATGGCGCCTTTCTCCGCAAAAGAAATCTAAGGAAAGTAAGCTGCGCATTGAATTAAATGACCAATCAACTCGCCTTCCAAAATCATAACCCGAGAGGGTATACATTCAGGACGATTTCTTTGACAAGATGCAGTGCGATCTTTCCCCCCAAAATAAAGGGTTATTTTTTCGGTAATACGAATGTTTGCGACGGATTTCCTTCTTGGGATTTCTTCGTTTTGGATTTTTCAGGCTCCAGGCTTGATCAGATTTTTACCAAGGGCTGTCCTTGGACTTCGGCAATATAGATCGTCGTGCCGTGTCGAGTTGCACGGTGAGAAACGATTAGCGGAATGGCGAGCCCTTTCAGAAATTGCCTTCAGAAAAGTTCAGGTAGATCGAGAGGAGGGATAGGGCCATATGCCAAGCTAATGATAGGAGGCTTTCTGCTTTCTCGGCATTGAAAATATTTAACAATGAGATTCATTGGTCGGTGAGTTAAAGGTCCAAATTGTGTTTAATCTCCGATGGAAGGTTGCGTCTCGTATTGCTTGCATTTGCTATCAGTACTTGAGCATTTTTTCTCTTGCTGGTATAGCGCATTTGGCTTTTGCATCGTCGTGCTTCGAAAAATCACATCTGGCCACGACACTTGTGCGGGGAAGGCAATTTTGAGCCATAGTGGTATATCATGAATGCTTCGAGATCGGCTGATATTCATCCATGGATTTCCGTTCGTTGCTGAAGTCAAAGATCTACCTGCAAATTCTGTCGCAATCATTCCCGGTTCTACTAGTTTCACTTGTCCGCCAATTGCTCGACCTCGAAGCTCAGTTCGAAGAATACTTCACCGCAAAACTTGTTCTGACGTGCGTCTGCGGAAAGTTCATCTGTCGCAATAGAGAAATATGATGATGTACCTATTTTGTTTTGGCGGAAATGCGGAGAATAGCCTGTGTCACATCAAAGTTCTATCACTTGGTTATTAAACTGACTTCTATCTCTCTCTGAAAATGGACTCCAAACGGCTAAGCGCATAAACCTGCATTATTCAGAGTACGTCTATTTGCCAATTTTGAAACCCTTTCTTGCACTGCGGTTTTGAATGTTTTTTCTATTCCAGACATCAAGTTCGTCGTCACGAGCACATTTTCCATGCGGCTTAGCTCCGTTTTCATTTTCTGGATTCGCATGTGGCGATACTTCAATCCTTGTCGTGAGATTATTTGGCAGTTCTCTTCTATTCACTGCTTGGCGTAATTTAAATTGTCTTCTTTCAATTTTGTTTCAGTTTAGATTAGAAAAGTTGAGCTAAACCTATAGTTGGCGGATAAGACAATTCGGGTTGTTTGTTGTATTCTTTTTGCGGATTGTGTCCTAAGAGGTATTCTTTAGAGGGGGATTTCCAATTCCTGTATACTATGAAAGGTAGTTAAACTTACGCTTTATCGAGGGCATTATTCAGTAAGTAATAAATTGGAATTGTCAAAAATATTCAAACGGATGGAGATTTAAGTCACTTTCAAGAGAGTATATTCAATTTTTAGAGAATACGAAATTGAATATGATTTGAAGTACGGCTGGGATTGAATGATCGAAAGTCAGTATTTACCGATCGTGCCGTTTGGGCCACTCTTGTTGACCTTCGTGTCCATTTGTTACCCCGAATTCGATGCGCTGCTTCGGGGCTGATACAGGTTTGGCCTTTTGGCCAAGAGCATCGAGTTATTGCATTGATCCTTGCAAAGCAAGGCCAGTAAAGGCCAGAATCAATTCTGGTTGGAACGGTATTTTGAAAAATGTTTATAGAGTTGCCAAGGCAGACGTCGTGTGGATAATCATCTCGTTTGATCATTTGTCACCTATACCCGAATTTCGCTGCGCTGATTCGGGTGATTACAGGTTTTGGCTTGCAAAATAGCGGGTTCGTGAATTATTGCGAACCCTTGCAAAGGCAGGCAGTAAAAGCCAGATTCAATTCGTTTTGGAACGTTATTTGAAATTTTTTATAGAGGCCAAGGCCCGATCCGGTGATAATCATCTCGTGTATCTATTTGTCCCTTACCCCGAATTTCGCTGCGCTGATTCGGGGCTGGATACAGTTTGCCTTTGGCAAAATAGCTGTCGAATTATTGATGAACCTTGCAGCAAGGCAGTAAAAAGCCAGAATTCAATTCTGGGTTGGAAACGTATTTTGAAATTGTTATGAGTGCAAGCACGTCGGTGCTAATCATCTCGTGTGATCTATTGTCACCTTACCGAGTTTCGCCGTGCATTCGGGGATGATACAGTTTTGCTTTGGCAAAGACTGTCAATTTATTGATGATCTTGCAAGGCATAGCAGTTAAAAGCCAGATTCATTCTGGGTTTGGAACGTATTTTAAATTTTTATAGAGTGCCAAGCCACGATCGGTATAATCAATCTCGTTGATCTATTTTGTCACCTTCCCGAATTTGCGCTGCGCTGCATTCGGCTGATCGGGTTTTGCCTTTGGCAAAGGCTGTCGATTATTTTGATGAATCTCTTGCCAAGTGCAAGGCTAGTAAAAGCGATTCAATTCTGGTTTGGAACGTTATTTTGAATTTTTTTATAGAGTGCAACACGATCGGTGTAATCCTTCGTGTGATATATTTTCACCTTACCCGAATTTTCGGTGCGCTGCATTCGGGGCTGATTACAGGGTTTTTTTGCGTTTAGGCAAAATAGCTTATCGGGATTATTTTGATGAATCTGTGCCAATGGCAAGGTAGTAAAAGGCCCAGAATTCAATTTGGGGTTGGAACGTATTTTGAATTTTTAAGATGCCAAAGGCACCGTCGGTGATAATCATCTCGGTGTATCTTTTTGGTTCACCTTACCCGAATTTCTGTGCGCTGCATTCGGGGCTTGATACAGGTTTTCCTTGGCAAAGAGCGTTCGAATTATTGTATGATCCTTGCCCAAGGCAGGCATAAAAGCCAGAATTCAATTCTGGGTTTGAAAACGTATTTGAAAATTTTTATAGAGTGACAAGCACATCGGTGCTAAAACTTGGAAAGGGGGCGAAGTTTCTCAATAAACCCCAACCAACACGTAGCTAGGTGCTGAGTGCGGTTTATAGTTATTTTTAGTTACTACACGGATTTAATGGAATGACACTAATATTTGAATGTTGTCAAGAATTCTGCGAGGATAGCATTCCGGATGGTGAGCCTTGCAGGCATTTTCGTTTTTGGGCTGCTTTGCACGCCGTAAGAAAAGATTAGCTCCCGAGGTACGAGAGGACGAAGTGATAAATAAATGCCTTTTAGGCATTTTTAGACTTGGGCCAGCTTTTTTTGGGAGGGAGTCATTTTTAGGAGTGGCAGGCCAGCACAAAATCCGTGTTCTTCCTCATTCAAATCCAATTAAAAGCTTTTCAGCGATCGAGCCTGCTAGGCAGGACAGGGCATTGACGAGAAAGTCCACGCTGTTTGATGATTACTTAAAACATGCGAGTTCCAATAGCTGTCCGACTTTTCGGATGGCATTGAAAAAACCATGAAAGAAAAGACGAGGCAGGTTTTTGCCTGCCTCGCCGCGGCGGTTTCTTCCGCCGGATAAAGCAAAGTAAAGTGGTCTGACTATCATTGCGGAATAATCAGACTATATTTTAATGGATTTGCTGTTCCCAAATCCCCCTTGCCTCCTATTGGAAGGGAAATTCGATCAATTTCAATTAAAGATTTCTTTGACGGAGACATGAACTTTGAGGACACGGATAAAAAAATGGCTTTTACCTGTCGGTTGTTTTCTAAAAGGTTGGAGTGGATTTTTTGAAGGTGAAAGGCCTATAAATAACGATGTGAAAAATAATCGGAGTATAATTCATCCAAAAAACACTCATTTATCAATCTAGAATGAAACGGGGAATATTTTACCTAAATTTAATTTTTTTTGAATTTACTAAATCAGATTTTTGACCTAGTTTCGTAATTGTATATTGGAGTGGAAGTCGAGTGTCGAATTCCCTAAACTGCAACAAGTCAGTAAAATTACCTCAATCATTTACTATTTAATTATCAACTTACGAGAATTCCGTTTATAACAGTGTGATGTTTTGGTCTTGGCTTGTGGTGGCCCAAGGCCCGTAGTGGGTTTATGAAAGAAAGGTGGAAGGTTCGTTGGTTTTTGAACGTTCGAGAAAACCTTGACAGAGTTGTTTTTTGTTCCTGCCGCGTGGAGGAGTTCCGGGTATTCAATGACCGTGTCGAATTGTCAGCACATCTTTGTATGGAGATTTGGGGATTCTGAACGATTCAATTGTCATTGTAAATTTGCCTTATTGTGAAGGCACTTGATGCTTCTGATGTCGTTTTGAACGATCTCGGCTTTGAATGTAAGTCGGATTCAGGAGTTTATCAAAATGTATGGTACAGTTAGCTTCTTAACAAGATTGGAGGCATAAGTTGGACATCATAGGTAAGTTTGGTATTGAGACCCATTGGAACTTACAGAGGCTGACGAAGATTGCACATTCTATTTTCCATCGGTTAATATCAGTCAAACGTTTTCAAGGCTTGGGTATTGCGCAGTTTATGACTTTTTGATTCGGTCATTTGCACCGGTTCAACTGGGCTACAGCCTAAGAGTAGCGGTGCCCACGCCGTATTGAGTGAGTTCACTTGGTTGCGGATCGGTTTTACCTCGATGTTTGTGTCCATCAGTTTACAGCAAGACGGTTCTGGTGTATGTCTGGAGAAGGAATTTACTAGGTTTTTCTTCCAGATTCTCGCGTAAACTACACTTAGGAATCGCGCCAATGGTTCGTTCTGTTCAATTTGCGGTTGTTAGCGAGTAAATTACGTATGTTGCGGCGGGGTAGAAATTCGGTATCAACAGTTATACGCAGGTGTAGCATTTTCTTTCAATCATCCAATCATGAAACATCTTATTATAAATTTGTGGTTGGCATTGCGAGTCGAAATTCTTCTAAGCTGTGAATCATGTTCGTATGAGTGGGAAACTCAATCGCTTTTGTGGCGGTGGCAGGTGCAGACTTTAGTCGCTAGAGGCAGCAGGCAACCATAGGAGGTTGGCAGGGTTGGTAATTCTAATCAATGATCCTCAGGGCCTATACTGTTTTTGCGTCTTCAATGCGCATTTGCAGATTGGGTCTGACGAGAGACATTGGCGTATTACGTTCATTTTTTGACGAATACTTTGTTGTACCATGTTTTCCACATGCAACTTGACTATCGGCAGTTTTTACTGCGAGAGCCAATGTCAGCTTTGCTTTAGGTCCTCAGCGAGATTTATCCAAGAGGATTGATCTTTATTGCAATTGGGAGCAAAAATAATAGCGACCAACGTAGCAAGCAAGAATGGAACGATCCCACGTGAATCGATAAAGTAATGATTCGCTACTGGCAGACATTGTTCAGTCGCTTTAGCCTTACAAGCTCAAGTTGTATTCACTAGTCCTGGCTTGTCATTTCTAGTGAGAGCAGTAGTATACGCAGGTTTTAGCACTGCTTGACAGAAGCCTGATAGTATTAGTTTAGGGTTTTTGCACCCCTATTCAGGCTTTCAGATTTAGGTTATGTTTGGGAATTTAGTTTGCTAAACCAGCAGTATAGTCAAGTACAGCTCGTAGTGACGCGAGTTATTTAATGAACCACGTGTTTGTAGGAGAATTCAACAAGTGAACTTATGCGGGACCAGTAACACATTGGGTGGGGAGATTGAATTGACCCTGTGGGCATTCACCGAGGGCACTTACTTTGTGAGGAATGGGAAACGGAGCTGTTAGCTAAATGGTAATTCCGGGATGTCGCAATACTCGAATGGAATTGAACGGGATTGTCGTGTATGCGACCAGTTATAGATAATTAGATAGTTTGGTTAGTTTTTCAAAAAGCCGGTAGGGAAGATCCTTATCGGTTTTTTTTTTATGAGTTTTTAACGCAAGGCCCACAAAGGTTTCGCGGAGGGACCGCCCATGCCAAAACTAGTCATACTTCGATCTTGGGTATTTATTCTGTTTTAGCTCAAGGTTCAATTTATCCTGTTTCCAAACGTTGGCTTGCCTCTTCTTTCATCCCCGTTTGTGAAGTTCACAATTCATGGATTTTTTTGATTGGTTTCTGGTTTCATTTGTTAGTTGACAATCTATCAATACATGCATGTGCTCTTATTCTTCTTCTTGTCTTCCCTCGTAATCCTGTACTTGTTCCTTGTCACAACAACCAAAAGACGTGACTGTTAAAAGTTAGGTGGTCTGGTGCGTGGCAATTGCTTTGTGCGACGTGGACTGAAAACATAAAGAAGACCATAGCAGGTGTCGTGAGGCTGCTGCCAAAGGCGCCAAGTATGTATCAGAGCTTTTTCGGCTCACTGTATTTCTTTGCGGAGTGGAAGTTAGAGAATTTCAAACTGTGCAGAAGCGTCCCCGCCCATCGACAGATACGTTTGGAGAATGGCCAAAGAGCTTTGTTGTGGTGATTCGTGTAGCTTCACTTTTTTGAGAAAGCGCGCCGAGGGATTGGTTTCTGATTACCCACGGCTGTTTTGGATGGCAGATAGGTACTTACTCCGCAAATACGAATATGATTATTTCGGTTTGACCGGGGCTTATTGCGAGAAGGTTTTACTTCACGCCAGTGTGATCTGGGCTATAAAGTTTTCCCAACCAATTGGCAGATCGAGTTTTGATCGTGGGATCGGTGGTATCCAGAAGCGCAGATCACAGCTTGAAGGGCTGCTGATTCCTAGTCTATTCCGAGGCCATCGGCTGGGCCATGTGTCAGGACGGAAGGTAATTGGGACGAACAATACGGCGCTTGGCAAAACTTCCGTTCGGCATGCTGTTGGCAATGGAGATTCCGGTGATCAGTGACGACAGGAGTGGTAGGCCGATGCTAGTTTTGGGGCGGAGTTTTGTCTCAACGCCTTTGGTGTGTCCGTTACAAGCCCTCATTTTGGAAGAGGAGTTATGTGGGATTTTTTGATTGCTGGTTCGGATCGTACCGAACCATTGGCCTTTCCTTCGTGACAGAAGATCGCTTTACAACCTTCACTCAAGCGCTGCCTCGACGGAAGAATAAGCATGCAAGATATTTTTGAAACTCGCCAGGAACAGGGCGCGGCACACCTGTGATCTCGGTTTTTTCCCGGCGGTTTGCGCCTCAGCGAATCCATGGCTAAGCTGGGCGCTAAGGAGGTCTGGCCGGCAATCGAGACGATTATGCGCCCTATTGCTATTTATTCAGGAAAGTAGCCACAGCCAAAAGTCAATATCATGTCGCAACGATGCATGAAAGCCTTTGCGGTCATGCACTTGGAGACAGCGGAGGTAAACTTGCTTTCAGATTCGGATTTCCTTTTTCCCAACCAATGTGTTGTGGCTAGGATCATGGCAGCTTTTCTGATCATCTAGCGAACAGAGAGGCTTTGATGAATGGTATACAATGTTGGGGAGAAAAATACCACGATGATCTGGGACAATCAGATTCCGATTTCAAAAATTGCGGGGAACTTGGATTCTTGGTTCGTCCGGGATCGTGAGGAAGGCGTTCGGTGGAATTTCATGGAAAGGCGCTTTGCTTTTGAGCTTGGCATGTCAATGAAAAACCGAAACCCGCTCTGATCAAGGGCAGATTGAAAAATACTTCTGTGACTTTTACGGAGTAATCATATCCTCTGGGTAGGAGATGGGGATGTCGGAGTGTAGGCTGATGATTGATGACTCACTCGATCGTCAATGATGATTACAGTGGTGAACGGTTAGTCGAGAGAATAAGGTCGATGGATCTCACTTGCTTTCAGGAAATCTCGATCGCCTAAAAAAAAGATGCGATTGGGAGATGGGCAAGCAGCTGAAAATCTGGAGCTTCGATGCCAGTCGGTGATCTAGAGCCAGCGGACTTCCCGGCTCTTACGGCTAATTTCTACTCGCGCATGATCAGTGATGTTGCAACTTCAGAGATAAGCCGATCAAGCTTTGGATATCCTTGCAGATTGCTTCCAAACGAAGATATTTGTAGTGACGTGTAAGTATATCTGGTCTTTGGGGTTTCCATTGCCTTTAAGTCGCAAGAACGGAGGTTTTTAGGGTAGGTAGTTTGCAGTTTGCAGGCTTCGTGGCAGGCTTAAGTGGGCAGTGCTTGTATTTGTTACACAGTCGCAAAAGACATAAGCTTGGAGCTCTGTAGTTTATTGGGGTGACTGCACTAGCTTTCTGATAGCTTCGTGCTACCGCGTTGCTTTCAGATCTTGTGGGTATAGTTGATCATTGCTTTAGTCAGGCACCTTGAAGCTCGAGTGTGGTTTGTAAAATCCTTTTCATGTGCTTCGGGAAAGTGTGTTAGATATACTTACCGGAATATGCTTTGAGTTTCTCATTACTTTTTAGATTCTTAAACACTCGCGCTCATCTTTTGGGCGATGTTTTATATCAAGAAAAATAAAATTGAGATTTTCCGTATTTTCATTTTTTCAGTGCATCCACACAGCCATTGCTCTACACATTCTAGCGATCAGGAATCGTCAGTGCTTCGTTTGAAAAAATAATCTTGTCGTCTGAGCAATTCCTCGTGTATATTTTTTTCTGTAATATTCCCCAACCTGATTATTTTTTAATGTGGTTAGTAAGTGGAGCGGAGGATGTGTGAATACAGGGCTCTTTCATTTTCCTTTAGTTTTGCAATTTCCACCGTGATGGTTTTCCCCCCATTTTTTTTCGCCACTGTTAATCCAATGCGTTACGGCTATAGATCTCCTTGTTGTGAAGAGTTGGAGTGGTAATATTTGTTCCGATCTTTTGTTCGAGCCGATGCCCAATTATCGTGGAAGTTATTGTCCTCATCTTGATTAGTAGGATTCAGTTGTGATATCTTTTCAATTTCTTTTCAGAAATTTTTCTTTGAAATTCAATTTTTAATAACAGGCGAACAACTTCTTTAGGATTTCAGGGAATTTGTGTGGGTTGTTGAAAGACTGATTAATTGAAGGGATTTGGCTCTAGAGTTGGCAGGTTAGCACTTCTTTTTGCTTTCTTTTCTTTTCTTCATAATTCATCAATAGATTATTTATTGAGACCGGTAACCGTTGGAGTGTCCGCCCGGTTTTTTGAAATGCCTTCTAGTGTTGGAGGCTTGAAGTATTAAAAAAAGTAAATCTTGTTGTAATATGGTCTGCGGCTGAAGCTTCCTCAATTTATTGATATTAGGACTTTACTTCCCACGTCAACTATCTTGTGATTATTCCTGCAATGCGATGAAAAAAGTTAAAAGTTGCGCATGTCCCCTTGTATCAGCTTGCGACATGCCCGCAAGTTGGGCCATTTGAATTGTTTGTTTTATTTTCGATTGATACTCTCATTTTTATCAGTTCGTTCTGGTTTTACTTAGTTTCTAATTTCTGTAAATGTTTTTATTTTGTTGTCGGCTATTTGTCTGTTCAGTTGGATAATTTTCTATCGGCCCCGAGAGGATTATTGGGGGTCCGCAGTTTTTTCTCGAATTCACAATTTCGGCATTCATTAGCATGGTCGGTGCAATCGAAGATTGAGTGTGATTTCGAAGTCCCCCCCCGTGAGGCGTGCTTTTTTCTGGAAGATTTTCTCCGACATTGGCGCTCAGGATTGATCATCCATTTGATTTGATTTGATTTACCGTAAATATATTCCCTTCCCGTATCTCGTTTTCTTCTACATCGAATTTTTTGTAGAAAGGCATTGGCGTTTTGATGGAGTTGCCCATCAAGTTGAGACCCAGTGGCGTACGCGATTGTCGTCACAAATGCTTTTCGCATAGCAGGGTGGCATTTTAGTTGTTCCTGCTTATCAATAGTTTGCTGTTTACCAAATGAGGAGTTCTCGTGTGGTGATTGGATTTTCTCTTTGGTTTTAACTCTTCGTTCGACTTTTGAACTTTCTTGATTGCTGACTTTCCAATTCTTCATTGGCCTTTGAAAGTTCTTCCATTGTTGGTTCCATGTCTCGTTAAATAGATTGATATTCTTCACCGTGCTTTTGCCGAAAAGCTTTTTCTTTTAATGTCGTTTCGTCTATGTAACAGTGGATCAGCTTTTTTCCCGGTAGAAGGATGCTTTTTTGGAATTTGGAACCAGAAATGTTTTATTTTTTTTTTTTCCAAGAAAATTGACTTAAAGAGAAAGTGAGGTTTTCAACGTATTTTTTGGTCAGTCCGGAGGAGAAGTGAAATTTGGAAAGTTTTTGGTTTTTTAAACTTTCCAAAAAAAATGTTTTGCTCTTCTTTCCAATAATTTTTTTTTTTTTTTTTGTTCTTCTTCTTGTATCTGTGGG
>Ga0163217_1106536_pt1 | contig 11841 bp, 18 predicted proteins | sample SynspAceP_FD_185933 | JGI IMG/M metagenome (GOLD analysis project Ga0163217, IMG submission 185933) | Saline lake microbial communities from Ace Lake in Antarctica - Synechococcus sp. Ace-P (PacBio error correction) | ecosystem: Environmental > Aquatic > Non-marine Saline and Alkaline > Saline ... | reverse complement strand
CGCAAATCTCTGCGGATCACGGATCATCACCTGCACCCTCGCAGGCCGCTTCCCGAGATCCCGGCCACTTTGATGACGATCTCATTCTGGTCCATGCGATCAGGGTCGAGAACACACGCATAAGAGCGGCTTCCGCCAGATCGCGAATTTTTGATTTTAAAACCCGCGGCTAGGCCTTCATGGCAACAGGCAACGGTACGACAGGGGTCATGGGCAGAGCCTTTGAAAGGGGATCTTCATCAAAATATTCAACCCGGATAAGGAAAAGGCTTCTTTTGCACTGCGCCGCATCTCTCGACACTGGCCGCATTTGCCCAGATACGCCACCCCAAAACTGGCAAGCGTGCGAAAGGCGAACAATGCCGAGGGCTTGGCGCATAAATGCGCCTGGCTGAGCGCCAGCCCCCAATCGGTCAGATGCGCGCTGCGTATAGCCGGACCAAAATCGCCAAAGCGCACATCACGTCGGCATGATTCTGCAGCTAATGCTTCACGCCGAAACCGCAGCTGATTTTGCCCATGTCTCGTGGATGTGCTCCACCTGAGAACCGGTTGCGAGTATAGGCGATCTGTCGCTGCGCGGCTCGACAAGGCTGCTGCCAGCGCCATATCCTCGAGGCCAGGGATGGCTCGTCAATCGTTTGCGCCCAATTGCTGCGCAAGAAAGCCGAATTGGCTTGGTTGCCAGAGAAGAACCCCTCTCGGATGCGTCCTGTAGGCGGGAAAATACTTGGCAAAAACAGCTATTGCCGAGAATTCGTCCACCCCTCGGCCCCCAACTATAATGCCCCGCTAGCTGTGACCGCTCGCCTCGCTACGGCCACAGACGCGCAGCCAAGTGCGCCCCCACAGGGATCAATGCCCCGACACAGCATCCAGAATACGCCCTCGCAAAGCGCAGCCGCGGTTGAAGCGAGCGCCCGAAGGTAAAACTTCCGGCCTACAATCTGGCAGGGCGCGCGCCGTGATCCTTGCGATTCCGGTGTCCCGCGCTTAGCGTGCGCCGATCCACCAACCACCTTCAACGGAACAAATCGCCAATCCTGCGCATTTCAACGCGGCAAGCCATTCGCCCAGATAAGTGCCTCGTTCAAGGTTGCGTATGACGACGGAAATATCGCCATAGGCGTCCCTTACCCCCCCGGTTGCCGTCAAAGCTAATATAAGCGCGCTCATCCAGGCTGATTCTTGCTCGAAGATATCCAGCTTCCGCAAGTCGTGGCATTCAAGCACCCGCGACCATCGGCCCTCAAACGCGCGGCGGGCTAGGGTGAAATCAACCTCCGACTGGTCCAGATCGGGGCGTGCCCCACGACGGTGCCTTGCCTAAAATAGTTGGGCAAGTGGAGTTCCACATCCGCGCCTTCGCGCTGTGGTAGCGCTTTGCGCCCCTCAAACTTAAAGCTTGATCCCGATGCCTAAGATGCATGATCGGTTACCGCGGCCCATCCAATAAGGGCCATTTGCAGCGCGATATTAGCTAAACCTTCCGACGAGCCAAAGCCGCGCGTCGCATCGCCCGAGAGCGTTGGATCGTCAGGTCAAATAGTTGATCTAGGTCGCGGTTTTCCGAAAACGCAGCAGCGCCGCGCCTTCCAGCCCATGAAGAACTGGGTATCAGCTGGCGGCAAACACGTCCTGGTGCTGGCGCGACGATATTGTTGAGCAGACGACCGCCTGGGCCGCCTAAAACCTGCGATCAAACCAAAAGGTCAATTGCTGTTCATCCCATGCTGGGCACCCATGGGCAAATTCGTCAAACGCGTGTGTTCAGGCTGGGGCCATTGCCCACAACCAAGCATCGGTTTGCCCTTATGCGGCATCCTTTCAAGGCGCCACAGGGCAGAAGACCATGCCGAACATTGTTATTAGGTCCGCGAATGGCCCAGTAGCGCAGCGGCTTGGTGGCGAGTAATCGTGCTTTGCAGTTCCCATATTAGGCGCCCGCCTCCCGTGTTCTAACCAGTTTGCGTTATGCGTGACGGAATACCCTCTTCGAGAGCGCGCGCCTTGTTCCAGCCAGGGCGTGTAAACTGCCGCTGTCCAGCAATTTGCGCGGCGGACCCATCAGGCTATTCCGCGCCCATGTCATTTTGCGTCGTAGCCACGACACGGCGCGATGGTCTCAGTCAACTCGCGGGATGGTGACTCGGCGCCCGAAGCCCATATTCAACGGCACACACGGAGTAGTCTTTGAGCAAAAAAACACCCGCATAAGCCAAATCATCCACATTGCAGGGAACTCACGCAGAAGAGCGTCCCAGGACCCCAGATTAACCACCTCAGGCTTGCTTGCCTGCTTGCTCGTGGAACCTTCGCAAAAGGGGCTGGCAAAATGGACTGTCTCAAGAGCATAATTGTCCCCGACCGGTAGATTGGTAGGTGGGCAGAGATGAAAATCCGCCCCCGTAATCTTGCCGTTAGGCTTAGGCACAGCTTAATGCCGCGATTCTGCAATGGCATACACTCGTTTGTCGGTCCCAAAAGGCCGCGTCAGCAGCGCGTCCTCGTGGATCGGTTGGGGCGTATTTGGGGTAGGATGCACGACGAGCAAGGAAAGCAGCTTGCTGACACCCGCATCATAAGGCACTTGTGATAACTGGTCTTGCATCATCAGGTTTTCCGGCAAGAAAACTCCACCTGATAGTGTTATTGGCCGTGAATGCGCCCACCTTTAAAGCGGGCCGCCATCACCCACCGCATTCGGGTTCTCACGCAAACCAGCGCCGCAACATTCAGCCTGATCGGTCAGATCCAGCGTATTCGCGGGTCGTTGCGATCACATTCGCACGCCTCGGCTTCCAGACGCCGCACCAACAGCGCCGCCCCACCATGCCTCGGTGGCCTGCGACATAACGCGGCTTTCCGGTCAGAGTGCGTAGCTCATGCCGCATCCTTTAGCTTGGAGAACAGAAAAATCGCTTGCACGCGCGGCCATCGAAGGACCATTCCGGGCCGAACCTCGACACCGCAATGCCAAAAGCCGCGCGCGGCCAGCCAGACGATGATCTCGATGGGCCATGGGCTGGCCTTTATAGAGCTCGACGAACGAGGCCTCGCCATAGATCCAATCGAAGCGGTCGGAGCACATGCCTCGCAGCCTTCAGAACTCGCCTTCAAAGCCCTGCACGTTCGATTTCAACAAGCTCGGCCCACGGTGATCTGATCTGCGCCCACAATTTCCAGACAGCGCCATCTGGATCGTTCGGGGCGACTCGCGGTGCAGGAAAAAATAGGTGGAATTAAGCGGCTTGGGGCATCAAAAGACGAAGCTATCGGCGCGCGGCAGCCACGTGGATCTCGGCGGTTCCCGGTGGCGACCCTAGCGCCGGTAACGGTGCAGATCACATCGGTCATATTCAAAACACGCATGAAACTGGCGGCAGCATGGGGAACAATCGGCTCGAAAACGCAATGAACGGTTCGCACCGGCTGGTCAGGCGACACAGCAAGTGAAACTGGCCAAACATGGCGCCCACATCGATCACCGTTTGCCAAAAGGCCCGAGCCCGCGCAGCAGGGTCTCATGTTCGTAGGTGGGCCGCAACCGCGCCGCAACGCTCCCGGGTCCAGGGGTCGGCGATTGCCCGCATCGCCTTGCGGAATCTCCTCAGTGATGACAAACACCGCCTAACCCTCCAACGACACAGCAATTCCAGCCCTTTCGCGCAGAGCTTTGAGGCGATGCCAGATTTCAGGTCCTCGCACACCATCTCGGCCCACCACAATCTCTTGGGCGGTAATTTTCTGCACCCAGCCCAGTTTTTCTTGCGCTTTGTGGGTCGCCCAGCAACGGTCGTCCACCTCGGGCAGGCCGAAATACGCGGGCGATGCGCATGACGACATCGGCCGAACACTGAGGCAGGCCTTGTCGCCATCATCGCCGTTTTCACGGTTCAATCTCAATGGTGCCTGCTACACGGTAAATTTCCAGCGAGAGGCCGGAGCCAGCCCGCGCTCCAAGTGATGAATTTGCGCACCCGAATACTGAAACACAGTGCAACCACAAAGTCCTCGCATGTCCTGTCTGCAGCATCATCCATGCATGCGACGTAATCTTTGCATGCCCCAATCGCGCAGGGCTGTCGATGGTGTTCCCATGTAGAGGGGCACGGTCTCTAACCCATTTGCCTATATTGCCAGCCCGCGGGTTGATTCTTGCGGGTTACGAAAGTCTCGCCCCGGCGGGAGACCGTGGTTAAAACAGGAATTTTCCCGTTGCAGGCATTACATTCCCTAGGCCTCGCCGTAATGTTACACCATCCATAGCATTAGAGTGGGCAAACTGGTAGGTGAGCGCGGGTGGTAAGGGTGTAGTTTCGCGCTGTGGGGTTCCGACAAGACCGGGAAAAGCTCGGAGGTCGAGCCTGATAAACTTCGTCTTTCTTCTCCAACCCCAGAAAACGGATAGCCTCCAGCAGCCGTAAAACGTGCCCATTGCGTCGACATCTGCGGTTGTATTCAGGCGCCTCAACAGCTGACGGCGACATGGGAACTGCGGCGCCGAGTTGTAGACCTCGTCGGCCCCGCACCTCGGAGATGATCCGCGTAAGGTTGAGCTGTCGTAAGATCGCCGTTAATGCAGCTTGAAAGCGGGCATGGTCGATGAACATTGTGGGATCTTCATAGATGTGATCGACCCGCTGGGTGTGAACATGGAGGCGCGGCGTTTAATGCCGGCAACTTCGTAGCCCTTTTCGAGGAGAAAACTCCGCCAGATAGCTGCCGTCTTGCCGGTACCCGTTGATGAGTGCGCGATTTTCATTTTGTGATCGGTCCAAACCTTTGTTACGTCCGGTTTCCAGACAGAGTAAAAAAGAGGCGTCCTCAAACCGGTCTAGATACCCGTTTGAGTCAAAGTTTGCTCTGCGTAGCTGCGTTCCGCGCCTGCCCTGCGGGCTTGAAAACCTTCTCGGGGGACACGGCAGAAATAGGCCGCGACGCAGAAGGAAACCATCTATATCATCCGGAGCGACGACTTGTTGCCTGCACCGTCTACCGATTATTCTGAGCAGCTAGATTGTCTTTTGAAGCTTGCATACTATTCGGGCCGGCCCGCGCCAAAGATAAACTGAGGATCGGAGGGACAGAAAAGGCGCCCGCCTCCTGTTCGATCAGCGGCCAGCAACACATCGCGGAGGCGAGGACTTCGCCAAACCGATCGAACGGTTGCAAGGGTAGGTGGCGAAGGCGAGGCAATTGCGCGGCGTTCTGCACCAGTGCTTTGCGCCCACCCCAGCGCGACACCAACACCAATTCGCCGCGCCTCTAGCTTTCGGCGAGAGTCTAAATGCATCGGGTGTGGCTTCATCGCCAAAGGCCAAATAGAGAAACCTTTTACCAGAACCCAAGTCCTGTTCGGCTGCCCAAGGACGTATCACGCGTTTATCTGAATCTGCGTCGATCGCGCCCCAGTTCGGATCACATGATCTTGCCTCCTACTAATGCCCCATTCGCCGTCTGCTTGGAGAAGGCTTTCTGTGATATGGACCGATCTTGCACCGGCTTTATTGCATCTGTTTGCGTTCATGGCCATGTACCACAATCCTATCAGGTCCCCGCCCCGTAAGCTTTTTGCCAAAATATGCGAAACAGCAATGGAATAAAATCCTTGACACCAATAGACGAACGGGATGGCGAGCTTTCGCATTTGCTCTGACTAAATGTTGTGGGCTTTCTTCGGTGTGTTGCCTGAGATCACGATCTCGGGCTTGAGAGCCCACACAAGACTGGCTAAGGCACGTCCATAGGACAAGTCTCCCCGGCGTCGTTATGAAAGCTGGTCTTGGAATAGGCGATAATCGGCGGCCGAGTGCGCAAAGAGAGCCCTCGGATCATCGGTCTAAACGGACCATCCTGCCCTTGGGGCCCGCATCCGCCGCAAAGGAAGGCATGAGACAAGGTGCCCCATCCTCGCTAGTTCACGTGACAACTCGCTTGAAAGGGCGTTGGCAGCGTTTAATCGTGGATTCAGAATATGCAAGACGAAAGCCCCTAGACAGATATTATCACCAATCAAACACCTCGAGTTGCTAGCTGCGGCTCTGTTATGCTTGCGCTCACTTGCCATCGATCCAAGGCATAGTCTTCTCGATCCCCGCCTGGAAGCATTGCTCAGGGCGCAAACCAAGAAGCTGCTTTATAAGCCTGTTGTCTGAGTTGCGTCCGCGGACACCTCTGGGACCAGGTGTTTGTAAGCGTATGTCCTTACCGGAAACTCCAATTACCATCCCGCCGAGGTTGTGACGAAGATCATCTCATCAGATCCGATGTTGATGCGTACCTTCACCTCGGAGCGTAGCAGGAACGCTGGTCCCCTCAATGGCACTCATCGATATGTAGAATGAGCCGGGTTTGCAGCCGTCGCCCCAGACTCGATCGTGGCCGCCGTCGGGCTCTTGCAGTGCAAACTTTGCGGCACATCGCAACCGGAGCCTTTTCTTTGCCGCCATCCCAAGGTTGCCCTCTGCCAAAATATGTTGTTGATAGCGGGCCACGCGGCACTCCATCCATGTTTCGATTGTAGCAAGTAAAAGGCGCTCGCTGAAAAGACTTCTCCCAACCATATTCGCTGTCCGGGTTGCAGGATAGGCGCTGTCTTCGGGCACAGTCGGATGGTCGTGTCGAGATTGTTGTGCTCAGGGTACAATGCAGGCTGACGATGAGTTAGAAAACACACGCTTGATATTCCGCTTGTAGGCAGGCATCAAGGACGTTAAGGTAAATGAGTTGCTGAGTGGTGCATGACATTGGCTCGTTCTCGCCGGTGAAGATATAGCCGGCAACCTCCCATGTCCGCCGCAAGCTATAAACCTCGTCAAAAGGCCGTCCACAACACTGCGGACTACCATCTGTTTCGCGCCAAGTCACCGATTACGAAGTCAATCGCTTCTGTGTCTGCATGCTCGGTAACTTCACGTCACCACCGCGGCCACGCAAAAGCCTTCGCGCTTGAGCCGCTTTACAAGATGGCCGGCCGATAAGCCACCTGCCACCACAATCAGAGCTGTTTTTTTTTTTCATCTCAAATTACCCTTCTAAGAAATTCCGGTCCATTAGCCTTTCGCCCCCTGCTCGCGGGCATACCACAAACTAATTACGCGTACATATCGTCCTTTGCCCGTTACACGCCAGTCTGCAACGTTGAACGGCCCCCATCGCACCTTCCGGGGGTTCTCCCCACGCGGTTTTTTGCGCCTGAAGGATGTAGATTCGACTGTCTCAGTTACCAAGTTAACTGTTCGCCCACGGTAGCCTGCGCGTGCCTTCGACCACACCTTGTGCTCGAACGTGAAATGCTTTGCAAACTTAGCGCCGCGCCTTGTTGGACTACAATGCGTTCACCTGAAACGGATTTCCAAGCGCTAAAGGTTTCGAACAAGCCCCAAGGACGAATAATCACGAGGAATTCCGCTGGCCTGTTTTGGCCTTTCTTTCCCTTCAAGCGCGGGACTACCAGCTTGACATCCTGAGCTCGGGACGCGTCAGCAACCAACCACTGCAGGGCGTGGCCGCCGCCAATGATGTTCTTCAAAGCCCATGCCGTCGGCTCCAATCCCCCGGGGCGGGACCCTGCAGGTGTCTTCGCAATCAATCCACGGTAGCCTTTCCTGCCTGCCATCATGAAAAATCACCCGGCCGCTCTGATCCATCCAGGTCTTGCAGACCGGGAATAAGACCTCCACGCAGTCTCCAGGACCCTGTTCTCGGCCCAAAGAGGCCACAATATTGGCCGGATTCATTCAGCAGCTTTCGATGCGTTCCGGCGTGATTTCCAAGTTTTTCCCCGTTGCTGACCAAAGGATTACAACCACCGCAAGGGCTTTCAGACGCCAAGCCGGCACTGTTAAATTCACGGCCTGTGGAAATGCAACTTGTTTTGAACGGCTCGACGATGTCTTCAGCGGTATATCGTCCGAGGAAAGCGCCATTAAACTAAACAGAATATAAGAGCATGCTGCTCTTCGGCATGCAACAGCAGAAATTCAGATCCCCAAATAAGATGCACGATTTAATTGTGTTCGACGCCCGGGTAAACAAAGAACCTTTTCTCTAAGCAATTTTGCAAAAACGGGTAAAATTTCCCCCTTCTCCAATAGCCAACACCACGGCTGGACGTGATACGATTAGACATTGCCCGTTTCGGCTTGCCAGTCCTCAAACCAAATTCGGCCATACGTTTCGACTGCCATAATCAGAGACGGTGTTCAGGCGCCGTCTCTTCGCTTTTGAGGAATTCACTGGACCATATGGTTGAAATGAACTTGGTGAATTGATATGGTACATTCAGACGTTCGGCGAAGCGCGCGACCTGCAGGCCCCGTCACATTTCGCCATCGTAGTATTCCCAAGGGGTGCCCCGGGGTGGTGTGTACGGCCGCCAAGTGGATGATTCGCTTGATCGGTCCATCGACTGCAACTCAGTTTAGGTCGCGGGATATCAACTTGTCTGTAATTCCAACGCCAGCGACGGGGCGCTTGGGGCGCGGATATCCAGACTGATCAGCGGTCTGGCGCCCTCTTGTGCAAAGGACGTTGCAAATAATGGGTCCGACGAAGCCCGCGCCGCCAGTAATGACGGTTGTAAACGTTAGACATCTGATCCCTTCCTCCCTGCCCGCGCGCATTACACATCCTATAGCAACATGTCGTCCTCGCCTAAATAGGCGCCCGTCTGAACCTCGTAATCAGAACCATTGGCACTTCCGGGGTCTCCATCCGGGGAACGGCCCCGAGCGGAATTGTAGACGATTGGTTCTCGCTGATTCAGGCTTAACCGTCTCGTCAACCGTGACTTTCGCCGTCCCGAGACCACGATCCAATGCTCGCCCGGGCACATGGCTTTGCGCGAGAGCCGGCACCCGGCTTCAGAACGAGCGGGCGGGGCGGGGGTGCCGCTACCTGAAACCGGTCGGACAGGACCAAGCGTCTTCGACCAGCCCCAGGGCGTGGTCCGGGGAATCGTGGCTGTTGCGCCTTGGAATTTTAGCTCGCGACTGCTAGCTTGACGTCTTGCCGCGCGCGACGCATCTGCGACCAGCACCAGCATCGGGCGTGCGACGACAACGAGTCTTAAGCCCAGATGCGACCATTCTAGCCCCCTCGCTCGGACCGCAGCAGGGTGTCTTTTCGCAGATCAATCCGCGGTACTTGCCCAGAGGGTCCAACGCCAGCGCCGCGTTTCGCGCCATACGGCGTCCCAGCCACCCAATCGCTCAAGCGCCGGGTGAAGGACGACCGAATAAAGTTGTCGGGCCTTTTTCCCATTTACCGGCGTAACCGAGATCGAGATATGCCTCGGCACTTGCGCCCACGTTCTTGCATCCACCGGAAGAAGGGAGATTCCGCTTGCAGCCCCTCAACCGCAGCCCTGCACGGGGCGGCCGGTTAGTTGCGGGCAATGGGCCTTGAAGGCAAGCGATAATGGTGCGGGGCGGAAAAAAGGAAGGATACCCCGGTTCCACAAGAAATTCCACTGCCAGCATTGCCTCGACGTGGCTGCAATCGGTTTTTTCGACAAAGCGGTCAGCGGCACTTGGGCCGCATTCGGGCGCGCAGAAAGTCAAGATGAGCCATTACCCGTTTCTTCGGGCCGTCGGTGCTCGATGCCGAATGTGACCAACCGCCTGCTTCCGCGACCGGCCACGGCCTATATCGACGGCTGCGCGGGAAGCTCTCGCATCCGGGGATTCACGTGTCCGAAGGCGCGATCAGCAATCAGCGCATCGGGGTCGGGTGATTGCGATATGCATTGCGGCTGCCAGCACGCCGGGCGGGTTCGGGGCTTCCGGTTCAGATCAGCCGGTCACCGTTTTAACAACCGCATTCGGCCAGTTGTTCGGTCCGATGAAGCGAAGTCGACCAGTGATCACGAGAGGCTGCATATCCCGTGCCAGTTTAGGCGCTTGGTCCGAGGCTTGAAAACAAGCTCCATTGCCCACCAGCTCGGTGAATTGCTTGGGAAATGCTCTTGCGGCTGCAGCGCCAAAGACGGCTGCCGGAGCCGCCGCAGAGAAGAACGGGATAAGCGTCATCAATAGTCCAAGTCTAAGCTATGCTGCATCTGCAAAAGTTGTCGTTGCCACGGATTTCAAATTCAAAAGGGCCACGACGGACGAAGTTCAGGCGATTTTTAAGCGCATTGTTGCCAAGATTTGGGCGCGCAAACCTGCTGCCTGCGACATTCGCATACTCAACCGTTGATAGCGCCAAACGGTTAACCCGGCCGCGCCACGGTGCCGATACGCATTCTTATCCGACCCGCCATAGCCCAGATAATACCCATCATACTTGTAGCTCGACTGCTGATTACTTTTTGGTGCTTAGAACGGTGTAGAAATCCGCATCTGGCTCATTGCTTTCCGTCCAATGCCAGCACAGCGCTGCGCAGATCGGCCTGGCTGGTGGTGCGTTAGCGCACCGGCATCACCACCGCATCGCTTAATGGGCAATATAACGTCGCATCGCACCACCGGCAGCAGAGCAAATGTGTCGACGACGGACAATATCGAAAAACCGCGCTTTCGCTCTTGCAGGATTCGGCATCGAAAGGTGGACGAGCTGATCAACTGATCGGTCGTTACGTTCGGAACCGGCCCGGCCCCAACACCAGCGCCAAATTCGGTATCGGTGTCGGCGTGTGTGAGGCGCATGGCGTGTGATGCTGTCTGGGGGTCCTTGAGGTAATCAATTAGGCCAAATTCCGGCTGCACCCCGACCTGGCGGTGCACCGAGGTACCGCAAATCGGCATCGATCAGCAGGTCTTCTTACCTGGATCGCGTAGATTCGTGCCAAAAGGCCAGCGGCAAGTGTGTGGTTTTGCCTTCAGCGGCACTGGGGAGGTGATCATTACAATGCGCCCATTGCGCGCACTCAGGCCGTCAATTCCTCTTTGAAGCCCGCTAAGGCCGCGCTTGCGCCGCCTTAGTCCAATGTCGCCACGCAACGCCCGTATCGATCCGAGTAGGGCGAGAGCGCTCGGTGACCGACCTTGTCGGCAACAAGTCCTGCCCACATCGACCAGCATCCAGCGTCAAGCGGAATGGTGCTGGCCACCGCACACGCACCCAAATCACGCAGGCTGCGCGGCAGAGGTAACGCCGCCGAACATAGTATTCGTTCCAGGGAAAGCCAGACCAATGCCAAGCCCCAAACCGCGAACAAGCGCCAGAGCTGTAAATCAGCCGTGTGTTGGGGAGGCTTGGGTTGTTCGGGCCCAAGCTGGCAGAGACGATGCGCTTGTCGGGCCACTGCAGACCAGCTTGCGCTTCCAGATCGCGCACACGGGCTGAGAAGCGTTCTGGTACTGGCTTGCGCGAATCGCGGCTTCTTGCTTGCAGCTCAAAAAAATCTTTGCGCGGAGCTTTCGGAGGGACAGGACTCGCTTCGGCAAAAGGCTCATTGCGCAGAAGCTCGGAGGCGGGAAATCGCTGGAACTTGGCGCGCCAATTTGTGCTGAGCTCACCCGCGCAAAATTGCCGATTCTGTGCTGTTGGGCTTCTCGATTATCGCCTTTCGAGGGCTGCCAAAGCTCCGCAGATCGATCTTCCTTGCTTGGGGCTGGCCCTGAGCGATCTGGGCCCCAAAATTGCCGGGACAGGGGGCGTCGCCGTCACGCGCCCCAGAATCGGCCCAAGGGCTTGTCGGCCCCAAAATCTTGTGGCGAGGGCTTGCAAAATTCTCCCGGCCTCAAGGCTTGCGGGCGCCCGCCTTCGGGCCGGGTTCAACCTCGTGCTAAGCTGAGCGCTTTTCGCAGCCTTCCCAAAAAAAAAAACTCCGTTTGGGCGGCAAAAAAACCGTGCAAGTTCGGGGAAATTTTGTTTCTCCTTCTCTTTTGGGGG
>Ga0163217_1077104_pt1 | contig 11841 bp, 19 predicted proteins | sample SynspAceP_FD_185933 | JGI IMG/M metagenome (GOLD analysis project Ga0163217, IMG submission 185933) | Saline lake microbial communities from Ace Lake in Antarctica - Synechococcus sp. Ace-P (PacBio error correction) | ecosystem: Environmental > Aquatic > Non-marine Saline and Alkaline > Saline ... | reverse complement strand
CCGGCCGCTTTCGAGCGGGCCCAGTACGTGGGCGGGCGATCAGTACCAGTCCAGCGGCAGCGCTCTAAGGCACCCATCTGTGAGCGGCCCTGCTGGAGCCCTCCGCCGGCCGCGAGCGGGTGCGGGCGCCTCACCCGCCGAACTGCGCCAGGCCAACCACGCGTCCCTGACCCTGATTGGAGGTCTGCGGCGGCCAGACCCACGCGCATCCTTGCGCCATGGTCTCGACGTCTGCTGCCCGATGGTCTGGAGCTGATTCACGGAACCGGGCTGCCCGGTCTGCGTCACTCCGGCGGCGGCGATTGATCGGCCCTGGAGCTGTTTCCCACCAGCCCGGGTGATCCTCGCTCCTACGGCGACATGCTGCGGTGCCGGGATCGGCGCGGACCGCAGCCTGCTGGAACAGCGTGCCGAAGCGCCAATGTTCCGGGTCGTCGCTTCACCCCTCGATGTGCTTGCCATCGCCCGAGATCATCAGGCTGCCGTGTGGGTTCTTCGCGGTGGCTTTCGAGACCACAGCGCCGCCACCGCCTTGCTGGCCATTTCAGGCCTGGCGGTCGGGGGCTTACCAACTTGGGGCTCTGCTTGTGGTGCATGTGCGGATCCCCCGGCGATGGAGGCTGCTGGCAGCTCCGAGAAGGCCGTTGTGCAGGGCTTCCTGGCCGCTGGCCCACGTCTGTGCGGTGATGGGTAGCGAGGAGTGGAGCCGATCTGCCAACGCTTCCGCGTGCCGGTGGTGGTCACGGGTTTCTGAAGCCGGTGCGACCTGCTGGAGGCGAGTTGTTGTGCTGCGTGCGGCAGCTGGAGCGGGGCGAGAGCAGGGTGGGAGAAACGGCCTATACCCGCGCCAGCCCGCCGCAGGGAAACGCTGCGGCCCGGGCCCTGATCGCGCGGTGTTCGAGCCGGTGGATCAGGAATGGCGGTGGCCTTGGCGTGTTCCCTGCCAGCGGTCTGCGCCTGCGGCCGCCCTACGGACGCCTCCTGATGCCGATTTTCATGCAGCGTCTTCTCCTGAATCCCAGGACAGCCTTTCTTGGCAAGCCCCTCTATCTGGCATTCAGCGGCCGCGGCTTCTGCCAGGGCCTGGACCGCCCACAGACTGCCCTCCTCGGGGTGGCCTGGCACGCCGGAGCGGGCCGCTGGGGGCACCGATGGTGTCTTGCGGAAGGGGCCTGCGCGCCCTACTGGCACTATTCGGCCAACGGGACGGCAGCCGCTGGCAGCCGGGGTGCCCTGGCGAGGAGGATCATGCACGGAGTTCGGCTGCCCATGCCAACTCAGATCCCGCCCGAACGGGTTCAGCTGGGCCATGGGTGGCGGCGGCGGCCTCAGCCAGCGGCTGATGAGGAGCTGTTTGTGCCGGCCTTCGCGTCCGGCAACGATGGGGTCCTTCACGAATGCTGCACGCTTGCTGGCTGGCCTGGGCACTGGCCTTCACCACCGACTCTTATGTGGTGCGGCCTTGGTTTTCCCTGGCGGCGACATTTGGCCGGCTGGCGGTGATCGGCACCGTCAACGACCTGGCGATGGTGGGCGCATGCCCCTTGGCCCTCAGCCTGTCCTCTGATCCTGGAGGAAGGCCTGGCGATGCCATGCTTCGGCACATAGCGCGGCTGCATCCGCACAGTGGCTGCGGAGTGCGGCGTTCCGGTGGTACCGGCGACACAAGGTGGTGGAGCGGGGGCAAAGGGGGATGCATTTTTCATACCACCAGCGCCGTGGGCCGCCTGCGGGGCCGGGTCCCGCCATCGCCCACCTGCGGTTCAGCTCGGACCGATCCTGGTGAGTGGCGATCTGGGACGAGGGTGCGATCCTGGCGGCACGCCAGGAGCGTGGGCTTCCGTACGGATCTGCAAAGTGATTTGGCCTCGCTCCTTTGCCGGCGTGCAGGCGCTGCTGGCGGAAGGGCTGCCGTGCATGCTGCGGACCTCACCCGCGGTGGCTCGGCCAGCAGCGCTCACTGAAATCGCCCGCGGCGTCGGGCTGGAGCACGGATCCAGGAGGCGGCCCATGCCGATGCGCCCGCTGTGGGCCCAGTGCCTGCGCCCTATTGGGGCCTTGACGCTGGCCATGGCCAAACGAAGGCCGCCTCGTCCTGTTCCCTACCCACCGCCCAGGCGGAGCAAGCCCGTGCCGTGCTTTCAGGACCTTCCAGCCCGAAGCCGCGATCATCGGCACGCGTGGCCGCTGCCGGTAGCGCTATGGGCGGCATCGTGCTGCTGGAGAACGCCTGACGGGGTGCTTCGGCGGTTAACGCTGGGCCAGGGACGAGGCAAACTGCCGCGCAATCTGCTGACCACCTGCGGCAGTCACACCAAGCGCCAGGCCAGGCCGAATCGGAAGACCCCTTCAAACAGCACAGAGCTGAGAAGCGCTCGCCGAATCGGCACACCACCAACGATCGTTTGGGCCTGCGTAGGCCGCTTCGGCGCAGGCCGAAGGCCGCCACCGTGGCCGCTCCGCAGGAGATCCCCGCCCAGGATGCCTTCCTCACGCATCAGGCCGCCGGCCATCGCCACGGGCCTCTTCGTTGCTGACGGCTTCCACCCGATCCACCAGGCTGAGGGCGAGGGTTATTCGGGTACGAAACCGCGCGCCGATCCCCCTGGATTTTTTGTGGGGGCCAGGCACCAATGGCTGCCCCTGCATGCTTGGCTGATCACCGGGCTGTTCTCCGTTCGACCGCCACGACACCAGGGGCTGGCCCAGGGTGGTCTTGAGGTAGCGGCTGACGCCGGTGATCTGCCGGCCGGTGCCACGCCCGCCACAGCACAATCCAACGGTGCCTTCGTGTCGTCCAGATTTCCGGGCCGGTGCGTGTCGTGGTGATCTGGGGTTGGCGGGTTGGAGAAACTGGCTGCCAGCAACAACGCTAGCGCTCGCGCGATCGGAGGCGGCGATCTCACGGGACCCGGCGGGCCCACGGGCTCCTGTCATGCCGAGCCGGCCTTCGGTGGCTCCAGTTGGGCCCATAGGCGGCCAGGCAGCTTGCGCCGCTCCAGGCTCATCGTCTCCGCATTGGTGAGGGTGAGCGCAGACCCCGCGAAGCGCCACGAAAAGGCCAGGGCAATTGCGTGTTGCCGCTGGTGGCTCGATCAACTCCTTGCCAGGACGAGCAGGCCATCTTTCTTCCGCCTGCCAGATCACGCCGCGCCGATCCGGCATTTCACGAGAAAGCCGGTGCGCCCCTCAATTTGGCCAGCACCGGTGCCTTGCTCTCGCCCACCACCCGGGTGAGCTGACCAGCGGGGGTTGCGGCCGATGCTGAGCTTGCTGTCGGCGAAGATCGGGTCATCGGTGGATCCCTGGCATCAAACGAGGCAAAACTATTTTCAGACTTCGACCCCTAGGCCAGGGGAGCAAAAGTCTTGTGGTTTTTGGCTTGCTTGCTTTGGCTGTCTGGCAGAGATCAGGCCCTGAGGCCGCTTCTCGGAGCGCCAGTAGCCGGCCGAACTGGGGACCACCAGGAGCAAAACAACTGCCGGCGACCACCACCAGCAGGGTGAACATTGCAGCCGGAGCACTCAGCTCCTCGCCCGGGGGGGGGGGGGGGGGGGGGGGGCGGGGGGGGGGGGGGGGGGGGGGGGGGGGGGGGGGGGGGGGGGGGGGGGGGGGGGGCTGCACATAAGGCACAACTGCTCCAGCAGGAAAAGCGTACAGCCGAGCAAGACCCCCCCTCGCGGCGGGTGAATCACTCCGCCTGTCCAGAAGATCGGCAGGCCAGGCCAGGCGTGGTTGGCCACCATGATGGCAGATCCCGCTGAATTTCATGGTCGGGTCGACCGTGAGGCCCGTTCCCGAGAGAAAGGCGCAGCGCCAGGAATCGCATCTAGGTTCATCAGTGCTGCCCCCAACCACCCCAAGTTGCCGATCGCCAGATCGCCCTTGCCCCGCAGGGCCGCCCACGATTGAAGTGACCCAGTTCCGCATCGAGTGCCGCCGAAAACGATCGTCAGTCCGATCCACGGTCTGCCTCACCCCAGGCCAAGGCGATCGCCGTGGCCCCCTTCACAGGATCTGCGGACCCCCAGATCAGCACGGCCAGGCCGGCCACCAACTTTATCAGGGCCGCTCAGGCTGATGTCTGACTCGCCTAGATCCAGTCGTTATCTCCCTCGGAACCGCCTTCTTTGACCCAGACCGCCTTGAGAATCGGCGCCTCGGAGATTTGGCTTCCCTTGATGTGCGAATTCCCAGATTGGTGTTGATCCACCAGGGCCACCAGCAAGGCCACAACCCGCCTGCCAGGTGACCCGCCGCCGAGGCATGCCCACACCGCCATCGATACCGCCAGCAGATCGACGTCCACGGCGGACGAGCCGGCTCTGCACCCGCAACGGCCAGGATCACGGCGCCTGCAGGCCCAGCACCACCATCATGTTGAAAGATGTTGCTGCCACCACATTGCTCACGCCAGATATTCGGAACCGTCCCGCTTAGTGCATGCGTCGGTTTGCACAGCAGGTCCACGAACAGTTCCGGCTTGCTGAGTCCAGAAGCGAGCAACCGACCTTGGCCTACCGTGAATCCCGTATACCAGTGCCTGAGGGATACAGAGATAGCAGGCCAGCGGGCCACGAACCCTGACGAAACAGCTCGCCGCCTCCGAACAGCAGCAGGATTCCAAACGACGATCTCCACGACGCTGAGCACGGAGGGCTGAGCACGGGGCAGGACGGCGAGAGCAGGTGGGAGTCTGACGGGTCATTGGGACTGGTGTCCTGCCTCCTTCGTTCCCTGGCGGCTCTGCAGTCGTGTTGCCACAGATCCAGGGACAAAGCAAGGGATGCATCGGTTGCAGTTTCTAAGTTGCTCCGCGCCGCACTCCAGCCACCGTTGATGATCACCAATCGCATCAACTTCCATCATCTCAAGGGTTGATCTGTTCGGGGTGTCACCCGCTTTGCGGTGATGCCCTGCCGATGGCGTTGGCCTTTGGTGTCGCGTCGGGCTGGGGCCGCTTCCGGTTCTGTGGGGGGCGGTGCCTGTGGGATTCTTTGCCGCCCTGTTCGGAGGCACTCCCACCTTGATCTTCCGAAAACCCACCGTCCCATGACGTGGTGATACGACGGTGATCGCCTGGCCTCACTGCCGCGAATTCCGCGAGAACGGCTATGGCATGGCCTTCACGGTGGTGATGCTGGCCGGCGCCTTCCAGATTCTCTTCGGGACTGCTGAAGCTGGGGTCGGTCTACATCACGATGATGCCCTACACCGTGATCTCGGCTCCATGTCCGGATTCGCGCATCATCCTGATCATTTCTTCAAAGATCGGTCCGTTCCTGGGCCAGCGCCATTCCCCCCGGCGGTGTGATGGGGACCCTTGCGGGCGGATTCCCTGAGTTGGCTGGGCCAGACGCAGCGATCGAAACCTTTCTGCGCGCTGCTCACGGTGGCCGATCATCTGGTATCACGCCCTCCCGGTTCAAGCAACTGGTTTGCCCCCCAAGTGTTGGCTCGGTGGCGGGAAGCGTATCTCTTTGCTGATCTTCGGGGTGAGGACTCCGCCCGCCATCGGCTGGATTCCCTCCGGTCTCCCGCCTCTCCAGCTCCCCACCTTCATGCCCGGCGAAATCCAGCGCATGCTTTTCCTATGGCGCGCGTGCTGGGGATGCTGGGCTCCAATTGATGCCCTGCTCACCCTTCGATGGTGGCCGACAGCCTCACCCCGCACCGAGCACATTCCAAACAAAGAGTTTAACGGGGCAGGGCCTGGGCAAATGTGGTCTCGGCCTGGTCGTGCATCGCCGGAGCCGTGCCACGAATGGGCACGTCTGAAACATTCAGGCCGGCGGTCGCACGGCCCTCTCCGGCCTGACCCGGGCCGTCGTGTTGATGGTGGTTGATCCTGGAAGCCTCGGGCTGGCCTCCTCGATTTCCGATGGCCGTGCTCGGCCGCATCGCCCTCAAGTGGGGATCGACATCATCGACTGGGGGCCTTTCCTTCAAGCGGGGCCCATCACCTCTCGAATGAAGGGGGCCCCTGATCATGTACGCGGGTGATTCGGCCCTCACGGTCCTGGTGGATCTGATGGTGGCGCGTGGGTTGGGGTGTTCGTGGCCAACTTCCTGACGATCGAGCGATTGAACACCCTGGGAATCGCAGGGGGGGTAAAGGCGCGATCAGCACCGGCGATGGCCATACGATCTATCGTGTGGCCAGAAAAAGCGGCTTTGCCTGGATCAGGCGAAGGGCAAGGTGCTCGCTTGTTCCAGCTCAATGGAGACCATGATTTTTGGGGTGGCCAAGGCCGATCTCCAGAGAAACACAACGCCATCACCAAGCTGCGATTCCGTCTCTTTGACCTCCACGTCTGGTGACCCACCTGGGTGCACGGCGGCCCTGGCCCTCAGAACGCGGTGAAGAAGCGGTCGAGAAGGTCCGCGCCGTCTATGTGGTGGGTGCCACGGAGCACCAACCCTTCCAGAGGCTCGAAAAACTTCGGATGTTCGAGATCTTGCCCCCTGAGCGGGTGGACCCTCTCCGCGCCTCGTTTGCCCTTCATCAGGCCGTGGCCAAGGCCGGCGTGCGAATCGCTGCCGGACCGCGCTTAAAGCATGGGGCGGTCCGCGATCCTCTGTCGCCATGGCCGAATTGGTGCAGCCCGACCCAGGACGCGGCTATCTGGCTGCACTCGTCGCCGGCGGCCATGCCTGGGAGGTGGAGTCTGTTGCTCGCTGCCTCGGCAGCGACGCGGCTCCTGGGTTTCGAGCGAGCCGCAGTCTTGCTCTGCGACTGAAGGCGTTTCGGCCCCAATGAGGCTGATGCGGGCGACGGGAGCCACCCCGCTGTGGTGGCGTTTTCTGGGGCAGTTCAATTGACCCGCTCCTCTATGCCCTGCTGATCACCGGCGCCATCAAGGCCCTGATCCCATTGCGCCCTCACTGAAGCCGCTTGGTGATCTGGAGTGTTGACCCTGATCAACGCGGCTGATCGGTCGTGCAGGGAAAGGCAAAAGCCGAGACCGCCATGCGCTGCCCTGCGCCCGCTTCGGTGCGCACGACAGCGCGGTGATCCGCGAGGGCCAGCAGCGGCCTGATTCCCCCCAGGACCTGGTTGTGGGTGAATGCTGGTCCGCCTGGAGGCAAGGCGCCAGGACCCGGCTGATCTGAGGTTGGGTGGCTGCCCGAAAACCTGCTTAGGTCGACGAGTCAGCTCTCAACCGGCGAATCCATCCCCGTGGAGAAGGGCGTTGCCCCTGTGCTTCAGAGGCAGTAGCCGTGGCTGAGCGGAGCGACATGGCCTATGCGGGCAGTTTCGTCACGGCGGGCGTTGGCTGCGGGGTTGGTCTGGCCAGTGCAAACGACACCGAAGTGGGTCAGATTTCTCGGCCTGCTGCGCAAGCCCTCCGTGCTGAGACCCCGCGGCACGCGCACGATCCGGCATTCAGCCGAACGTTGCTGCAATTTATCCTGGTGCTGGCCGGCATCAACCTTTGCTTGTTGGTTTATCCGGGGCCGGGGGCGGCGGGAGATGTTTTGACGGAGCCGTGGGCCCTGGCCTGTGGGGGCCATCCCGAGGAGCTGCCGGCGATCGGTGACCATCCCCTGGCGATCGGCGTGGCCGCATGGCCGGCGCCAACGCGATCATCCGCAAGGCTTCCCGCCGTGGAGCCCTGGGCAAAGCACCACCGTGATCTGCTCCACAAGACCGGCACCTCCACCCAGAACCCGGATGACGGTGCGCGAGATCTATGCCGGAGGCAGCTGGTGGCCCTGGAGTATCTCTGGCCCTCCCGTTCGGGCGTCCCGACCCCTTGCCCGACAACCAGGGCCCTGCAGGAAACCCTGCTCAGCGGGCCTGCCTTTGCAACGACCCGCCCGCCTCGGACCCGGAGGGCATCTGGTGGGCGATCCCACCGAAGCCGCCCTGCTTGGTGGCGGCCGATTTGGCCGGCATCGACCGCGACCATGCCCTCGGCCACCAACCCCCGCCAAGACGCGATTCCGTTTCGGCCTCCAGCACCAGTACATGGCCACCCTGCCACTTGCAGCCGGGCCATTTCCTTGTCAAAGGGTCGCTGGAGGCGGTGTGCCACCGCTGCCGGCGCCAGCTGGACGCTCCGGCGTGGCGATTCCCACTCGATGCGTTGCCGCCGTGGAGGTGGCCGTCACGCTCATGGCGGGCGCGGGGCCTGAGGGTCCTGGCCTCGCCAGGGCACCGCCACGGCCGATTGAGACCAGCCTGGATCATCCACCCACGTCGCCGCGCAGGGCTCGACTTCCTCGGGCTGCAGGGATGCTCGATCCGCCCCGTCCTGAGGCGCAGCGGGCCGTGGCGGCCTGTCATCAGGCGGGGGATCCACCGTGAAGATGATCACCGGCGACCACCTTGGACACGGCCCTGGGCGATCCCCGCCAGATCGCCTTTCCGCACAGGGTGATGCGGTTGTGGGGGTGCGAGGGCAAAGATCTGGCGCCATGACCCCGGAAGGCCCGGCGCCTGCGCCGATGCACCGATGTGCTTTGCCCGGGTGGCCCCCCACCAAGGAAACTGGAACTGGTGCGAGGCCCTGCAGCCAATGGGCCGTGGGGCCCATGACCGGGCGACGGCGTCAATGACGCCCCGGCCCTGCGCCAGGCCGACATCGGGGCATCGCCATGGGTCGCGGTGGCACCGAGGTGGCCCGGCAGCCGCTGACTGGTTTGCTCACCGATGACGATTTCGCCTCGATCGAAAGCAGCCGTTCGGAGGAGGGTCGCGGTGTGTACCTGAATCTGCGCAAGGACCTGCGCCTTTGTGCTGCCCGTCAACGGCGGTGCCTCGATCACGATCCTTTGCTGGCGCGTTTGCTCGGGCTTGAGCTGCCGGTCACGGCCCTGCAGTGCTCTGGCTCAACATGGGTCAGGCTCGCTGACCCATGTTCCGTACCACTGCGCCTTGAGCCCCAAGGCCAACAGGCTGTATGGTTCAGCCTCCCCGTCCGCCCAGCCAGCCGCTGCTGACCCCCAGGCTGATCCGGCGGGTGTGCCTGGTTCCGTGTTCAACTGGGGGCTTGTCTTCAGCGTCTTCTTCGGGGCAATGGCCATCGGCGCCGATCTGGACCTGGCGCGCACCATGTGCCGTTCAAGCCCTGTGCTCTCCCAGGTGGTTCTACCTGGTCAGGCATCAGCCAGGTGGGGCGTGGGCTCTGCCGTTTGGCGCTGGCGGTTGGCAAGGCGATCCGTCAGGCCCCGGCCCATGCTGCTGGGGGTAAGCGTTGGTTTGCTGCTCCAGTATTCTGTTTAGCCAGGCGCCCTGAGAACAACTTTTCGGCCGGCCCGCTGGGGCCTGCGAAGAATGGTTGATCTTCTGCCCTGCCCATGCTGGCCATGCTGCCCGGTGTCGTTGCTGGCGCAAGGCGCTTTGATCCACCAGCGCCTGCCTTCCCGTTCCTGAGGGTCCTGTGTGACAAGCCAAGCCCTGCCTGGGCCGCGTCGCCTTCGCCTTGTGCTTGCTGTCACCGGCTTTTGGGCCTGACCCATCTCACCGAGGCGGCCCTGCTCGTGCCGGCCGTTGGTTCGTTGGTCACGGGGGTGGTGGGACCATGGGCCAGGCGGGGACAGCGTTGGAGCGCGCCCAGGGCACCTTGACGCTGCTGTTCGAATGATGGTGGTGTGCGGGCTCTGGAGAGCACGGGTGTCTTCGCCGTGCTGCGCCATCGCCTGCTGCGTGCTGGCGCGCGGGAAGGGACGTCGCCTGACTGCTCGCCTTGGTTGCCTCGCCACCTGATCGGAGCCCTGGTTTACCCAACGCCACACGGTGCTGCTGCTCGGTCCCCTGCTGCCGCCGCTCGCCAGAGCTGGCGCTTCGACCCCAGCCTTTGCTGATCCTGCTGGTGCTCACGGCCAAACAAGCAGCGGATTTGCTGACTGTGGATCGTGATCCGGCTACGTTCATCGTCGCAACGGCACCGAGGTTGGCTTCGCCGACCGTGAGATTGCGGGAGGGGGGCTGCTGGTTCTGCAGCAATCTGCCGACTCTTCCTTGGTTGATACGCGGACAATCTTGCGGGCCCGCTTTTCCCCCCACACAGCCACCTCCGCCGCAGTTGCACCATCGCCCACCTGGTCTGCTGCTTGATGCTGCTGCCGCGATGCTGGGCCTGTTCATCGGGCGGCGACCTTGCTGCCGGTGCCCCTCACCCCCGATGTGGTGGCGCTGTTGGGGCGTCGGTCAGCCTCACGATCGTGCGCGTTCGCGGCCGGCTGCTGGCCGTGGAGCGCCTGTTTGGCAGACCTTACTGCGTCGACGCTGATCTAACTTCATGGCGGAAATGTTCGTGTTGATCGGATTCCCTGGAGCGCACCGGTGTGTTGGCCACCGTGGCCCTCGGGCTGGGCCGATCTGGGTTGGGCAAGGATCTGTTCCTCTCCAGCCCTGTTGCTTCTCGTTTGCCACGCCCTGCTCTCGGCGTGCTGCGTCCCCAACATCCCCCTGCTGGCGGCCCTGACGCCCTCTGCTGCTGGAAACATGCGAGCAGGCAGGGGGTTCGCCGCACGCCAATCCCTCTGTTGCAGCCCTGATGCTGGGAGGACCCTCGCGCAAGCCACCTTGATCGGAGCTCGGCCAACCTGGTGGCCGGCCGGCATCGCCCGCCATGGAAGGGGTTTGGCATCCAGTTTTCGCGGGTGCTGCGCACCAGCCTGGGCCCACGGTTTGCGCTGCCAGCTTGGCAGCGGCGGTCCTCTGGTTTCGGTGAAAAGCCTGAGGGTGGAAAGCCCCCGACGATTCACAGTTCGTTAACTGAGTCATAGGCAACCGCAAACTTCACGCTAGGCCCCCAGCTTCCAGCATTTACGGCAACTTTAACGTTGCCAAACCATTCAGCTTCGGTGATTTCCCCCAGGTCCACCTGGATCTCCCTGGCAGATTCATTGCCCGCCTGAGGCCCGGCGGATTGTTTCCCCGGAATCTCACGACTCTTCCCCCCGTTTCTTCACCCCGATGATCGTCGTTGCGCTCAAAACGGCTTCCCCTGTCCGCCAGCTTCCGTGCCAAACGGGCCGTGGTGGATTTCCGGCTTTTACCGATCCTGGGGGCCACCGTCTCGTTGTTTTCTGCGGCCGCCAAGCGACGGGGTGATCTGGCCGGCTTCGGGTCAAAGGCCCTCGCGGGTATTTCAACCTGGCGTTCAACCTGGTTGGCCTTCCTGCAACCAGCCTGTGGCCTGGATTGCCTTCGACGGGCAACCCCCCTGACAACCAAGCGGGACCTGGCTTCTCCACCCGCCGGGCTGACATTGGTTTCGACGGCACGATCAAAACAGCCCCGCGCTTGATCGCCATGACGATCCAATCTGTTGCGCGTGCATGTGTTTTGGCCCAGATCTAATTTCCATCGGCTATCTGGAGATGGACTGGGGGTGCCCCGGATTCTCGGGCTGTGTGTGAGTGGTGTTTTGAGGGCTTGGTTGTGTTTGCCCTTTTGGTTGCTCCACCGATTTTCGCTCTTCTTCGGCTATGTGGTGCTGGAAACTTCTCACCCTCGGGCACCTAATCTTGAATCGTGGGCACTTTGGTTCAAACCAAGGGTCGCTTGGTGGCGGTTGGAAAAGGGGGCACCGCGATTGGCCCTTCCTAACCAAAAGGCGGGGTGGGCGGGAAACCTGATCCCAATGGGCTTGGCTTGGATTTGGGATTTTCCGCCCCTGGCTGGCCATTTGGCTTTGCAAAAAGGGCTGGAACATTCCAAAATTTTTTTTTTAACCCTCCCCAAAAAAAACGCCTGGGGCTTGCCCCCCAAAACTTTTGGCCCACCCCGGAGGCCCCAAAAAAAAAACCCCCCCCCCCCGGGCACTTTCCAACCTTTGGATTTCTTGCTTGGCGATTCATTGGCCCCGAATTTCTCTTCTTCTTTTT
>Ga0163217_1111481_pt1 | contig 11842 bp, 15 predicted proteins | sample SynspAceP_FD_185933 | JGI IMG/M metagenome (GOLD analysis project Ga0163217, IMG submission 185933) | Saline lake microbial communities from Ace Lake in Antarctica - Synechococcus sp. Ace-P (PacBio error correction) | ecosystem: Environmental > Aquatic > Non-marine Saline and Alkaline > Saline ... | reverse complement strand
ACCGGCACTGGATTGCTGACGGCTTGCGACATGCACGGCATGGACCTGGACCTAAGATCAATGGCTGCGTAATCTCGACAGTTGTGCCCCAGGCGGTGTCAAACTTCGCAATCTCCGCGCCGGCTATCTTAATGTCGAGCCAGGTTTATCGGCGATCCGTCGCTCACAAATCCGCGCGTCGAGATCCGCACTTCACCGCCTACAGAGTCGCGGCGCGACAGGAATTTGTCAGCGCATTGGCGCGCATGTGTCCTATCCGGGAAACCTGATCGTCATCCGACAAGCGGCCACCGCGACAACCTTTGATATTTGTCGCGAAGACGGCGGGTTTCGGTGATAGGCGGTTATTATTTCGCCCCAGGGTATCAACCTGTCGCGGTCCGGCGCTGCACCGATGCCGCCGGCGCAATTGCCGCGCATCGCGATCCAGCGCCGAGCCGGGTGACGACAGATACGATCAGCGCGATCCAGTCGGGGCTGGGGCATACTCCGACCTTGATTGACGGGCTGGTTACGACCGATCAAGCCGAGTATGGAAAGCACCATGCAGGTGTTGCAACCGGCGGCGGTCGCGTCCCCTGTCGAAGGCGCCAGCGGAACGATCGACCACTCTACGACCCTGACATTCGATCAGTGGTCTCCCGAAACTACAGAACGAAACAAATAGACTCTTATGCCGTACTTCAGCACAGCTATCCGACGTAACTTCGTTTTTCTTCCCGCCTCGGGGGATGCGAGGAGATCGGGCATGAAACTGAATGCCTACGGGTACGGGCCCGCCGCATTGCGCGCGCTGGATCCCTGGTGGATGTCGGCGTGACTTTCGGGCCTGGATACACCTGGATCGACCTGATCTGCCGCCGATCCGGACTTCCTGATCGGCGAGCAGATCGATTGCGATCTTTCCTGACGCATGCCCATGAGGACCATATTGGCGCTGTCGGGCCTGCTGTATCCCCGTCTCAAAGAACCCAAGTGCGCGATCTATGCGACGCCGTTTCACGACGGAACTCGTTCGGTCCAGATGCTCGGAACGCGCGTGGATGCCGGTGGCTGAACCCGTGGCACTGGGGCGACGGTGGTGGCCGGACCGTTCACCGTCACTTACATCACGTCACCCACTCGACCCGGAGCCGAACGCGCTCGCCAATCGACACGCCTGCCGGCATGATCCCCACACCGTGACTGGAAAAATCGACCCGACCCGCAGATCGGTGGCCCCGAGGACATCAAAGGGCCTGACGGCGCTTTGGCGATCGCGGCGTGCTGGCCGATGGTCTGCGATCCACGAACGTTTCTTCGAGAGGGTGAAATCCGGTTCGAGAAAGCGTCAAGCAGGGCCTCGATCGACCTTATTGCGGAACAGGACACAAGCCGTGGCGGTCACGACTTCGCGTCGAACGTCGCGCGGGTGAAATCGGATTATCGAAGCCGCGGAACAGGCGGGCGCAGCTCTGCCTGTCGGGCGAAGCATGCATCGGGATCACCGATCGGCGAAGGCGGTTGGTAACCTGCCAAGAACATGGAATCGTGACGAATTCTGAGGCCACGTTCCATTGCGGGGCCGAAAACATTCTCTATCTTTGCACGGGGGGCGCCAGGCGAAGAAGCGCCGCCGCGCTGGGCCGGGATGTCGCGCAACGACCACCGCAACGTATCACTGGGCGAGGGGGATTGCGTGACTTTTCATCGCGGATCATCCGGCAATGAACGCGAGATATTCGCCATGCAGAACGCGCTGGACTGACCAGGCGGTGCGGATCATTACACCGCGTATGGCAAGCAGCCTATCCCGTTTCGGGGCATCCCTGCGGCGAACTGGCAGTAAAGATGTACCAGCTTGGGCGGCCGGAGCGATTGCACGTCGTCGGTACGACGCATCCGCTGACATAGGCAGTTCGGCCCCTGGCAGGGATGGCCCTAAACGTGATTCGGCTTGGTGGACCCAAAAAGCCGCTTCATGGGCACGCCGCCTAATGGCCACCGGGTACCCTGCAATTGCCCCACGGCCATGCCGCGCGCGACAAAATTGGCAGCTTGTACGGCTCGCGCCGGGACGCCGAGGATCATCGACCTTGTCCCCGGCCGGCCGCTTGCTTTGCTGGATGGCAAGATCCTGGTGCCGAAGGCGCGCAGGCCTGAATGAACGCCGCAAACTATCCGGAAAACGGAACTTGTCCTGGCCAGTGTCGTGATCGACGAGGCCGGGGACGTATCGAACGGCCCGGTGGTTGTCGTGCGGGGCTTTTCGGAATCGGATGGTCGGTCTGGCTGATGAAAAGGCCTGGACAGTCGGACGAGGCTGCTGATGCCGCGTGCGGAAGATGAAGCGCAAACCCGTCTATGATGAACATGGTTGAACGCCCGAAATAGGGCGGGCCCCTGCCGCAAAGGACCTGCGAGGCGACGTTTGGACGGCGCCCGATGATTGATGTGACTGTATTGAGGAGCTTGAAGCACGATGAGTGAATTTCAAATTGGCCCGCTGAACCATGTCGGCATTGCTGTGCCGGATCTTGAGGAAGGCCTGCGAGGATCGTACCGCACCTCTTATGGGCGAGGATATCACCACGCCGTTCGAACATGCCGGGATCAGGGCTAGTGAAGGTCTGTTTCGTGAAACCTGCGAAACGCCCAGATTCGAAACTGATCGAGCCGCTTGAATGCGGAATCGCCATCGCGAAACTCATCACCAAGAACCCCGGAAGGTGTCGGGGCGGGCAGCACCCAGTCTGCTTCGAAGTGGACGACATCAACGAGGCCGTTGACGAAATGGGCAAGCGGGGCGCGACCGTACTCGGGCAAGCCCCGTATCGCGCGCACGGGTACGATTTGATCATTTTTCGTGCACCCGAAGAATTCCAACGGTGTCCGGTCATCGAAACCATGGAAACACCCCAAGGCTCCCCACTGTGGGGACTATTGGCGAGCGGCGTTTGTCGTCTTTGTTTCTCGGCTGGTGGTACAGCTTTTTTTTTGCTGTCCTCGTCGCGGTGTGCGCGGCCATGTTCGAGGAGCGAGATAACCGCCAACGGGACCGAAGAAGGCGCGCCGCCAATCCGGATGATGCTGAAGAAAGCCGTTGTGGGCAACAAATTTGGCGGGCCATCATTACGGTATTGCAGCCCTGGTGTGCCGCCCTCCTTCGACTAGCGGCGGCTGCGGGCTAGTTGAGCGGCCAGTAGTATCAGCCATAGCGGGGAACCATGCGTCTTATCGAAATCTTTCTTGGCCGGTACCAAGGGACGCCCCGGCGGATTCGGCCATCGCCTCGCACAAGCTGATTGCTGCGCACCGGGCAGATGCATTTTAATGTTTTGCAAAAAAATATAAAATACGGGCAGAACGGCGCGGGCACTTCTACTCTGGCTTTGCCCAATGGGGCTTACATCGTTCTTCAAAGAAGACGAGCAAGATCGTGCGCGAGAATGAACCGCGCAGGCGCCATCGAAATGGCTGATGCCGACCCTGCAGCAGGCCGATCTCTTGGCGTTGAGTCCGGCCGGATGGACGATATGGCAAGAGATGCTGCGCAGCAAGGACCGGCATGACCGGGACATGCTGTTACGGGCCGACGGAATGAAGAAAACTGATCACTGAGTGTTCGTCCTATGTCAAAAGCTACAAGCAGCTGCCGCTGAACCGATCAACCAGCAATGGAAGTCCGCGACGAAGTGCGTCCGCGGTTCGGGCGTGATGCGCGGCCGCCGAATTCCTGAATTGAAGGATGCCTATTGCCTTTGACCTTGGACGGAAGAAAAGATTGCACGCGCGTCTCCTATTCCGCAAAGATGTCTTGCGCCTATCTCAATGCGTCGACCGGAGGGCCTGACCGCGATTCCGAATGACGGCGCCCGATACCGCCCGATCGGCAGGCGGACATTGAGCCACGAGTTCATGTAATCCTGGGCCGAACACGGGCGAAAGCGCCGGTCTGCGACCAAGGCGTGCTGACTGCCCAGGCGCCGGCTTGACCTGGATTTCGACGCGGGACCTCAATCGCGAATCGAGAAGCCACACAGTATATGCGGCGATCGAAAGAGATGCATGATGAGCGGCGTTTGCGGCTATTCCGCTGACCAGCAGGATCGGCCGGCGCGGCATCGAAAATCGGACATTTATTTCAACTTCGGCACCAAGTATTCGGTGCCAATGAATGCGTCGTGCAATCGGCGGACGGGCAGATGTGCGGGCAGGATGCCAGCTATGCATTGGCGTGCACGTCCGTCGGCGGCATCATCGAGCCTGGCCAGACGAGAACGCATCGTCTGGCCTGAGTCGTTGGCGCGCATGCGGCCTGATCCAATATGCGTCGTCGGGCGATGCAGGGCCTGCGATTTGCCGCCTGCGCAGACGCTACGAGGGCGCGACCGATGCGGCATGACGTTGCTCTACGACGATTACGGGATGAAAAGCGCGCCGGCGGCAAGGTTTGCCCGGATGGAAACTGATCGGGGCCTGCCTGCAGATCGTGATTGGCCGCGCCGGGGCATCGAGAACGGCGTCGTCGAAGGTTGAAGAAATCGCAAGTTCTCCGGCGAGAGGCGGAGATGCCATTTGCCGAGCACTGAAGAAAGTGGCGCCCAAATGAGAACGAAATTTGGCCATGTTCGCCCCCGCGTCGGCAGCTGGAGCGCACGCTGGCCTGGCCGCTACCTGCGGCCAAGCGGAGCATGGCGGCGCGTCGCTGATTTCGATCATTTTCCTTTGTTCGGCATCTTTTCGCCGTTGCCGCGCTGATTCATCACCATGTCGGTCTATGAGCGGCTTTTCGCGCGACTCTTCTGGATGCCCTGCTCGGCGGCCAGCCGCATGTCTACGGGCGTGGTCAGCAGCTTATTAACTGAGGTATGAAGCCGCGAATTGCGCTGGCGGGGCAAGATCCGCGGAGAATCGACGGGATTCACCAGCGTGACACCCTATATCGAGGAATACGGCTGATCCACCAGCGAACGGCGGCAAGACCGGCGCAGCCGTTCGCGCCATCCCCGCAACCAAGACCTTCGCGAACCCTGCCGTTCCTGGGAGGATGGCGGAAAGGCTGCCGTCGCAGCCGTTTCGGCGAAGCAAGAATGGCGGGCAATGTCATCATGCTGGGGAAATTCCTGCAGCCGACCGGGAAGGCCTCGGCGTTGGACGCCGGGCGACAAAGTCGAAATCATCACGTCGCAGCAAGACGGCCGGCCCGAGGGCCGGCACACCGCCGCAGCAAGTCCTATGTCGTCGCGACAATTTCTTCCCAGACGGGAGTGTTGGAACTCGACAGCCTTTATACTTTTCATGCCGATGGAAAACAGGCCGAGATCCTGTTCCAGTCCCAAGGGGCATTACAGCATGCTGGACAAAGGTGAAAGGGATCCGAGAAAACACGCGAAGCCATGGTGGCGATCGCGAATGCGACGGGCAATGCCGCTCTACACGTTTGGACTGGAAAACCACGCGAAAGGTACTCCTCCAATGCCCTGCGTGGTGCGAGCGCACTATGGTGCGGCTCCTCGTCATGGTGTCATGGCGTTAGCGACGCTGAACATTCATTGTGGGGCGTGATGCTGGTGAAGAACAAGTCGCGGGAACATCGCGATCCTGCGCACGATTCGGCCCTGGCCGGAACCGGGTGCTGCGCGTGTTCCTGCTGGTCGGGACTGTGCTTGCACGCTTGGGGCGCCTCTGGTCCTGGTGGCGTGGCTTGTGGTGCGAATACGGCGCCGGTCGAGGCCTTCCATCAACCTGTTCGCTCCAGGCGAAAGTGTTCGACGCGAAACCTTACGCCTCGAAGGCCTGCCTGCGATCCTCGACTGCGAATGAAGTCATTCGGGACCGGCCTCTATGCCCTGTTCATGTCGATGGGCGTGTCGCTGCATTCCGGCTGGTGGGCGTCCCGCCCAGGATCCGGTCAGCGCGCTATGAGTTCGAATAATGGCGGGTCCTGTGCTTGAACTGATCGAAATCGGGACCGCGTGTTACCGTACGGCGGCGGGCGAACTGCCCGTCTGAAAGGGACCGAACCTGCGCCTCAATGCGGGCGAGCTGGTCGGGCTTTGTCGGGCCTTCGGGATGGGTTAAAGTCGACGCTGCTGCACACGCTGGCCTGCTTGAACGGCCGGAAGCCGGCAAGGTCATGCTGGACGGCATCGATTGCCTGTCGTGGATGACAAGGGTCGGGACAAGCGATCCGCCGGGTCCAAGGATTGGTTTCGTCTACCAGTCCATCACCTGTTTCCTGAATTTCAACGCGGCTGACAATATCGCGATGCCGCTAATGATTTGCCGGGGTGTGAAGAAGGAAGAAGGCGGCGCGCGAAGAAAGCCGACACTCGCTGGTTGAGGTTATGGCGGGCTTGGCCGAACCAGGGGGCACCACCCAGCCTCGGCAGATACGGTCATGTCTGGACCCGCGCGAGCGCGCGCTGTGCGATCGCCCGGGCGGCTGGCCAATGACCCGCGGCTCGTCGAATCGCTGACGAACCGACAGGCAACCTCGATCCGGTCTACGGACCGCAGCGGGTGTTTGCGACGCTGATCAAGATGGTCAAGAATGAAGGCGGCGGCTGTGCTGGTCGCCACCCATAATTTTGCCCTGACGACAAACGATATGGGAACGCGTCCTGACGCTGCAGGACGGCAAGCTGCGTCACTACAAGCCGAATAAGCTGGTGGAAGGCCCGCCGGCTGACGGGCTGGTCTGGTCCCGGCGCGAGCGGCATTGTAGTCTCCCGCTGGAGAACCCGTTTTGCCTGGAGTCGTCCTTCATCATCTTGCCGTTGCGGTCGAGCTATTCGCGCTCGAGAGCATGATTACGCCCCAAGGGCGCTGAAGGGCTGGCTGCTGGGGCAGGCTATGGCCTGCCGTCGGCCGTGACCGACCGCAACAACCTCTGTTTCGGCCTCTGAAGTCTCCGCTAACCAGTCCGAGGGCGGCATCCAAGCCGAACATGGCCGCTGTTCGATATACATGACGGGCCCAGCGCAGCGAAACCACGCGCGTGTTCTGTCTTATGCGCAGGACCAAACCGGGCTACCCAGCGGCTGATTGATGCTTCTGTCGTCGCCGGCCTTTCTGGACGCCGACGACGGGCGTGCCGGAAGCTGCACCGTGACCTGTTGCGGGACAAAGACCGACGCCTTGATCCTTGCTGACGGGCGGGGCCGAGGGTGACGTTGGCGCCACCGGTGCTTCAAAAGGGCGCGTGGGCCGATGCCCGCACCGAATTGTCGACTCTGGCCAGCGCCTAATCCGGGGCCGCGTGTTATGTTCGAGATCGACGCGGCACGGACGCCAGACGAGGCGGCCACGGAAGCCGGCCTGATTGATCTCGCCTATGAGTTGGCCGGTTGCCGCTTGGTCGCGACCCATGATGCCCGGTCATGAAAGCCGTAGATGCGACGGCGCACGACGCGCTATGTGCATCGCCAATGGCCAGTATCTCGGCCAGGAAGACCGCAAAGCGGGTCTGCCCGTCGCAATACCTCAAAACCCAGCCGAAATGGCGGACGCTGTTTGCCGACCTGCCGGAGGCGCTGGAAAACACGTCCGAAGATCGCCCGAGCGCTGTTCGGTGCGGTTCGGTCACCGCGACCCGTCCTGCCCTCGTTCTCAGCAATGAAGGCCGGTCGAGATCGAGAGGTGAAAAATACAGGCAAGGAGGGGCTGGTAAGGTCGTCTCAAAGGCTGCCGGCAAGCTCTACGCGGCGAGCGCGAAACCTATTTCGAGCGTCTGGATTTCGAGCTCGGCGTGATCGAGGCGGATGGGCTTTCCGGCTTACTTCCTGATCGTGTCCGACTTCATTCAAATGGGCCAAGGAACAGGACATTCCGGTGGGGCCGCGGGCCGGGGGTCAGGTGCTGCTCGCTGGTGGCCTGGTCACTGCTTCAATCACCGATCTTGAATTCCGCTGGCCGATTTCGATTTGCTGTTCGAGCGCTTCCTGAACCCGGGAACGCGTGTCGATGCCAGATTTCGACATCGACTTCTGCCAGGAGCGCCGCAGCGAAAGTCATTCGCTATTGTCGCGACAGTATGGCGCCGAGAGCGTCGCGATGATCATCCACGTTGGCCACCCTGCAGGCCCAAAGGCCGATGCGTGCGCGATGTCGGCCGCGTGATGCAGGATGCCGTATTCCAGGTCGACCGGCTTGGCCAAAAGCTGATCCCGTTCCAACCGGCCAAGCACGCCACGCGCAGGAAGCCATCGACGACGAGCCGAAGTTCGACGATGAAATCTCGGAAAAGACCCTCGCGTCGGTGAGCTGATCAAAGATCGCGCTGGCCCCTGGAAGGGCTTTTACCGGAACGCCGGGACGCACCGCAGCCGGTGTCGTGATCGCCGACCGGCACTGGTCGAGATCGCCACCGCCTTTACCACGATCCGCGCGCCGGACCTGCGGCCTCGCAGCTTCAACATGAAATACGCCGAAATGGCGGGCCTGTTGGAAATTCGACTTCCTTGGCCTAAAAACGCTTTGACAGTATCGACCGCGCGCTGAAAAAACTGATTCGGCGGCAGTGGACAGGATGTCGGCCCGGAATGGGCAAGGCCTCCGACGACCAGGCCACCTTATTGCACCTTGATGGCAGCGGCGAACACGCTGGGCGTGTTCCAGCTGGAAGGCGCCGGGGCATGGCGCGACACGCTGCCGCAAGGTTTGCGCCCGAACATATCGAGGGGACGTGATTTCGCGATCATCTCGCTCTACCGTCCCCGGTTCCGATGGAAAACATCCCGCTTCTTATGTTCCACGGGGCAAGGAAAATCTGACGGCGTGCAATACGCTCCACCCTGACTGAGGCCCGTGCTTGAAGCCCACCTATGGGCCGTGCCGTCTATCAGGAAACAGGTGATGCGGATGGCGCAGGGAGATCGCGGCTATTCGCTTTGGCGAGGCTGACTTGCCTACGCCGTGCCATGGGGCAGAGAAAGCTCGACGGAGATGGCGCGCAGCGCAACAGCGTTTCGTTTGAAGGTGCTGCGACACGAAGCAGATGGAACGAGCCGTCTTGCCAACGAAAATCTTCGACACGAGGGAGAAGTTTGCGGGCTACGGCTTCAACAAGTCGCACGCCGCTGCCTATGCGACTGATCGGGTATCAAACAGGCTAAGCCTGAAAAGGGGGGCGGCCATTTACCCGGTGGAATTCCTCGCAGCTTCCATAAGCCTGGATCTTTGGCAATACCGACAGCTGGCGCTTTCTTCGATGGAAGCGCGGCGGCTCAAGTTCCGGTCCTGGCGCGGACGTGAACACGTCGACGGCAGATTTTATGTCGCGGGACGGCGCGGTCGTCTACGGCTGGGCGCGCTGAAGGCGTGGGCCTGGAAGCGATGCGGCACGCGAGGCGTGCGCGCCGCGATGGCGTCGTTTTCGAGCCTCTTATGACTTTTGCCGAGCGGGTCGATCCGCGGCATATTAACAGAAGGGCGTTCGATCGCTGGGCGAAATTCCGGCGCGTTCGACACGCTGGACGCCAACCGGGCCAGGGTGCTCGGGGCTGCGCCGATCCTCGCCCAAGATGGCCAAACAATCAGCTGAAGGACCGGCAAGGCGGGCAGGGCGGCCTTTCGGCGAGAGCCGAGCCAGGCTGCGCCCGGCGCTTCCGACCTGCAAGCCGTTTGGACCAACGGTCAGCAGAATAACTGCGAACGAGGAATTTCAGGCGAATCGGCTTTTCTACTTTTCAAGGCCCAATCCGCTGGAACGATGTGCTGGAGGGGTGACCGGGAACGGCGTCACTGCTGGGCTTACGAGATCGTACCGGGCGAGCGACGGACAAAGCCGCTGGGAACTTAGATCGGCGTCGCTGCGCAGCTGCGCCAACGAGAAGCCGGACCCGCAATGGCGGCAAGTTTTGCTTCCTCACTGTCGGACCCGACTGGTGAGGTCGGAGCTGATGGTGTTCCCGGCAAGACGCTGCAGCAGAGCTATGACCTGCTGCATGGGGGCAATACGCGGTGGCGATACCCCCGTCGGCGTTTTGAAACGCACTTGGCGACGAGATCAAGCTTTGGAATGCCGAGCGGATTCATCCAGGCTGGAATTCGGCGCGGCTGTCGAAGTCCATGGGCGCGCCAAGGTGCGTCTGGCCCGGTGGGGCCAATACCGATGATATTCCGCCGGGATTGTGGAGGCCAATCTCGGGCGATTGCAGCGACCATGGAGGCGCGGTTGTGATCCTTTATCGAAATTGCCCGCTTGAAGATGGTCGGACCGTTATTCCCTGCAGGCCCTTTGCGACACTTACACGATTCGGTCTTCAAGGGCCCGCGAGCCCTCAAGGAGTCCCGGGCGTGGAACGGGTCGAACCCATGAAAGCGGCCGACAAAAGGGCAAAAACCGGGGACATCTTGCCGGCGTGGGAATTCCTGTATAAAGCCGCCTTCCTGAAAACCATTTCGGGGTGCATCCGGCCCGGTGCGGAAAGCCATATTGGCCCACACGTTCACCCACGAAGGCTAAAACCGGATGGAGAAAATGAATGGCACTACCTGACTTCAACAATGCGGTGAGCTGCTCGAAGCTGGGCGTACCACTTCGCGTCACCAGACCCACCCGCTGGAACCCCCGCCATGAAGGCCGTACATTACGGCGAGCGCTCCGGCATCCACATCAGGGACCTGTCCCAGACCCGTCCCGGCGCGTTGCACCAGGGCGCTCGCTTTCCGTGCGCGACTCGAGTTGCCAAGGGTGGCCGCGTCCTGTTCGTCTTGGGCACCAAGCGCAGGGCGTCTGACCCGGTGTTGCGGAAGCGTCCCAGCAGACTTGCGCACAATAAATTACATGAAATATCGTGGCTCTGCGGCACGCTGACCAACTGGGCCAACCGTGGTCCAAGTCGATCAAGCAGCTCAAAGAACTCAATGCGATGTCGACGCCGGTGGCGGCGACCGCCGCCCTCAACCAAGAGCAACGCTCGACCTGCAGCCGCCCGCCCGCGAACAGCTTCAGCGCGCCGGCTTCGGCCGGCTATAGACCGGGACCATGGGCGGCCTGCCAGCTGCGATGATTCGTGATCGATACGAACAAGGAATCGATCGCCGTCATGGAAAGCCCGCAAGCGTCATCCCTGTCGTCGCCGTGCTCGGGACACGAACTGCGATCCAGCTGATGCCGACTAGGCTTTGCCGGCAATGGACGACGCGGGCCTCGCGCGATTTCCGCTCTACTGCACCTGTTTCGCTGATTGCGGATTGCTCGACGGGCCTCGCAGAAATCGACGGCCGGCCTCGGCGTCCGACCATCGGTGCGCTCGGAAGATCTCGAAATTCATGGTTGAGGCCAGAATGTCCGGCTAGCGGCGGATGAGGAAACCCCAAGGGGCGCTTGATTTTTGCCGCTACGGCGACTGGCGAGCCCAAAGGAAGATGCAACGGGCGGCCTGATCGGCCCGGTATTGAACGTTTACACTGAACGGATAACCGCAATGGCCCAGATTACAAGCTTGCGCTTCGTCCAAGGAAAAAACTGCGCGAGAAGCCGGCGGCAGGCCATGATGGATGCGAAAAAAGGCGCTCGTCTGAGAATGATGGACGAAGAAAGCGCCAAATCGGGACATGGTGGCGTGCCAAAAGGGCCTGGTCCAAAAAGCTGCCAAGAAGTCTGGCCGCACCGCAGGCCTGATGGCCTCGTGGCCGTTCAAAGTTTCGGCTGACGGGGCCAAAAAAGTCCGGCCCGCGATCGTCGAACTTGGAAAACCGGCCGATAAACAAGGGACTTCGTGGCACGCAAATGAAGGGGCTTCCAAGAAAAGGGCCCCTCGAGGGGGCATTTCAGGAAAAAGCCGGGGGGCGCTTTTTCGGCCAACGGACGGGGGGGCACGCCAATTTTCTCCTTTCTTTTTTTCCCCTCCCA